>Ga0074195_1003048_pt1 | contig 16782 bp, 19 predicted proteins | sample EPASupsiteHSE623_FD_64525 | JGI IMG/M metagenome (GOLD analysis project Ga0074195, IMG submission 64525) | Bioremediated contaminated groundwater from EPA Superfund site, New Mexico - Sample HSE6-23 | ecosystem: Environmental > Aquatic > Deep subsurface > Groundwater > Contaminated ...
TAATAAACGCAATCGTAGGTTCAGCGAAAACAGGGAAAATCGGAGATGGTAAAATATTTGTATCATCTTTAGATGAAGTTGTTAGAATCAGAACTGAAGAAAGAGGCAGCGAAGCTGTTTAATTTTATATCAAAGGGATACTTTTCCTTTGAATGTATATATTTTATACATTAAATTTTTTCTATATATTTTTTATGCTGTTATAATATTCAAAAAAATTAAGGAATATTAATGAGTATAGAATCTATCTCTTACATTATTAACACTTTGTATGCAATTTTTGCAATGACATTAATAATTTTTATGGTTCCCGGTTTTGCTATGTTGGAAGCAGGAATTGTTAGAACAAAAAATGTAACAGCAGTGTTAACGATTAATACGCTTATTTATGCGATTGCATCTTTGTCTTTTTTATTATATGGTTACTCTTTAGCCTTTGGTGAATTTGGTAGCGAAACAATGAGTAAATGGGCTGCCTTCTTATTTCAAATGGCATTTGTAGGAAAAGTTGTAAATATAATGAGTGGTGGAGTTAGTGAAAGAGCTAAAGTTATACCATTAATGTTATTTACAGTGATTATGGCTTCGTTTCTTTATCCATTAATTGTAAATATTACATGGGGTACAAACTTTCTTGAAGGAACACCTTTTGAATTATCAATGCATGATTTAGCAGGTTCAACTGTAATTCATAGTACTGGAGGATGGGCTTTATTAGCTGCAATTTTAATAATTGGTGCAAGACGTGGAAGATATACAAAAGAGGGTGGAATTAGAGTAATTCCTGCTTCAAATATTCCATTAGTTACATTAGGTGCATTTTTATTATGGATTGGTTGGTTTGGATTTAATGGTGGAAGTGTAGGCTCAATAGCAAGTAAAGAAAATGCAGATTTAGTTGCCCTTACAATTATGAATACAAATACAGCAGGTTTAAGTGGGGCTATAATAGTTGCAATTATAATGCAAATAGTTTATAAAAAACTTGATTTAACAATGATTCTAAATGGTGCATTAGGTGGATTAGTTGCAATTACTGCAGGTCCTGAATTATATGATATTTATACACCAATATTTATAGGTGCATTTGGTGGATGTTTAGTTGTAATTGGCGTGTCATTTTTTGATAAGATAAGAATAGATGATCCAGTTGGAGCCTTATCAGTTCATCTTTTAAATGGTATTTGGGGAACTATTGCTGTTGGTATTTTTGCTTCTAATGGTGAAGATATTACATTATTAGGACAATTAAAAGGTATTTTGTTTATTGGTATTTTTGCTTTTGTTAGTTCATATGTTGTATTATATATAATAAATAAAATAATGCCATTAAGAGCTGGAAATGATGAAGAAATGCAAGGATTAGATGTGGAAGAGTGTGGTATTGAAGCTTATCCTGAATTTAAACGAGCATTCTAATATTAATTTAAAAAAATTTTGTTAAAATATAAGAACTAAAAAAAGGATTAATAGTGAAAAAAATTGAAGCTGTAATTAAACCATTTAAACTTGAAGATGTAAAAGAAGCATTAGCACAATCTGGAGTTACAGGTATGACTGTATCAGATGTGAAAGGTTATGGAAGACAACAAGGTCATAGTGAACTATATAGAGGTGCTGAATATGTAGTTGATTTTTTGCCTAAAATTAAATTAGAACTAATAGTAGCAGATGAAGATGTTGATTCTATCATCTCTGTTATTATCGAATCAGCTAAAACTGGTAAAATTGGTGATGGTAAAATTTTCGTTTCACCAATTGAAAAAATTGTAAGAATTAGAACTGGTGAACAAGATGAGGAAGCTATCTAATGAAGGATATTTCTACTTTTGAAATATATGAACCTCTAGATATGCATCTTCACCTACGAGATAGTGATATGTTAGGTCTTGTAGGTCCACTAACATCTGAAACTTTTAGTGGCGCATTGGTTATGCCAAATTTAGTACCACCAATTACAACTAAAGAAGCTTTATTATCTTATAAACAAAGAATAAAAGATATTTGTGAAAAAGATAATTTTGAACCTTATGTAACGCTTTTTTTTAAAAATGATTATTCGTATGAGTTTTTAGAAGATATAAAAAATGATATTATTGCTATTAAGCTTTATCCAGCTGGAATTACTACAAATTCTGAGACAGGTGTTTCTTCAATGGATGTTGAAGTTTTAAGACCAACTTTAGAATCTATGAGTAAGTTAGGAATTCCTTTATGTATTCATGGAGAAACAAATGGTTTTGTAATGGACAGAGAAAAAGAGTTTATGCCTATTTATGAAGCATTAGCTATTGCTTTACCTAATCTTAAAATTATTATGGAACATATTACTACTAAAGATGCAATAGAATTATTAGATAAATATGATAATTTATATGCAACAGTTACTTTACATCATTTGTTAATTACACTTGATGATGTTGCTGGTGGTATGTTAAATCCACATCTTTTTTGTAAACCAATTGCAAAAAGACCGGAAGATAGAGCTGCTTTATTAAATGCCGCTTTAGGTGCTCATCCTAAATTAATGTTTGGAAGTGATTCTGCACCACATCCAAAAGATAAAAAAGAGTCTTGTGGTTGTGCAGCTGGTGTTTTTACATCACCAATTGCTTTACAAGTTTTAACACAACTTTTTGAAAAACATAATTGTTTGGAGAATTTAAATAAGTTTATTTCTTTAAATGCGCAAAAGATTTATAATTTAGATCCAGTGAAAAAAAGAGTAACTTTAGTTAAAAAAGATTTTATAGTTCCATCAGCTTACGAATATAAAAATGAAAGTGTTGTACCTATGTACTGGGGTGAAAAGATATCTTGGAGTATTAAGAGTATAAACTAAAAAAGATGACTAAAAGTCATCTTTTTGTTCTAATAATTTTCTAATATTTTCAGACATTTCTTTTGCTTTTATTTCTCTCTCTTCTCTCATTGCTCTTAAATTATCTAAAGTTTCTTGTTTTTCTCTATCTAAGTTAGCTCTTATTTGAATAGCTTTTCTATTATTTGAGATTCCAGAAATAGCTGAAAATTTCTCTTTTTTATTTATGTAAATTGTTGCAGATGAAGATGTTCCATTTTTATTAAATACAATAACGTCATCCACTTTTAGATGTAAAATCTCATAGGCAGTTAATTCTGTTTCTGCCATAATAGATTCTATTCTCATTCTAGCACCAGAAATAAGTGTTTTTATATCTCTTTTTCTACTAGATTTCCTATTTTTACCTTCACTAAATATTTTTTCAACAACTTTATTTAACAGTGGTTCATAATATGAAATAGGATAACAAATTGATAGGAATCCTGATTCTTCATCAATTGTTATTTCTAAAACTACAAGTAAAACTATTTCATGGTCAGACACAATTTGTATAGCGTTTGCATTTGTATCTCTTGATTCAATTTTATAGTTTAATCTTGATATATCACTCCATGCTTTGTAAAGATTTTTTATAAACATTTTATAAAAATGTTCGAGAATCTCAACTTCTATTTCTGTTAATTCCCTATCAATATTATCACTTGTATTAACAGCACCAGAACCTAATAATTCAGCAATAATTTTATGTGAAATTGCAGGGTTACACTCAATTACAATTCTTCCATCAAGGGGCTTAATTGATAAAGTATTTAATGAAGTAATTTGAGGAATTGATAAAATGAACTCCCCATAAGTCATTTGTTCAATTGAATATAATTTAACATCAACAATTTTTCTAAGCATTGAAGATAAGTCATTTATAAAATCTCTTAACATTTTATCATGCATAGCAGAAAAGGCTTTTAACTGTTCAGGAGATATTCTATTCGGTTTTTTAAAGTCATAAATAGAGTAATTTTTTTCTTTTGAAACAATCCTTTCTATAGGTGTTTCAATATCCTCACCTTGTTCGGCAATATCCAAAAGAGCATCAATTTCATCTTGACTTAAAAATTCAGCCATTCTAGCCTCTTACTTCAATTTCAACATCTATAGCACCCATTTCTTTAATCATTTTTAAGGTGTCAATGATTTCAGTCATAGGTAATTTCATAACTTTCATGGCTCTTACTAAATCAGATATTGTAGGAGTTCCTTTTGTATTAATCATTGCATTATCAATATTTATGACAGGTTTATCTGCAATTTTAACATTATCACCAATATCTACACCTGGATTTTGAGCAGTATCTTTCCATCCATCATCACTTAATCCTGATTTACTAATTCGAATAGAAAATGAAGGTCTAGCAATCGTAACTGGATTTATTGGAATATCTCCACCAGTAATTACTGACTCTCTTGCCATATCAACAATAACTTTCTTTTTAAAGATTTCAGCATCAAGTTCAATACCTTCTACCATAGAAATAAATTTTACTGCTGAAATATTCTCTGGTCTAATAATTTCAATCGTTCTTGTATCAATGGCAGTTGCCAGTTTTTTTCCAAATTTATTATTTACTTTTGTTTCGATTAAATCAGCATTTCGTGCAGAACTTTTATAAAGACTCAATTGAATAGATTTTTCATCTCTTAAATCATACTGAATTTCATTTTCAACCGTAGCTCCATCATAAATAAAGCCCGTAGTTTTATTATTTTCATTAGCAAGAATAGTTCCTTGAGCCAATGCGTATACATTACCATCAACTCCCTTTAACTGAGTTATTAAAAGTTCTCCATTATCAACCGATTTGGCATCACCAATTGTTGAAACTTTAACTTTTATTTTATCACCTTGTCTTGAAAAAGGTGGCAATTCAGCTGTTACCATAACTGCGGCAATATTTTTTGAATTAATTGATCCAGCTGGAATTTTTATATATGAATTTCTTAAAAGATTTTGTAAAGATTGCATTGTAAATTTTGATTTATCACCTGTTCCTGCAAGACCAACAATAAGTCCATAACCAATTAATTGATTTTCTCTTATTCCAATTACATTCGAAATATCTTTGACAGTTTGTGAATACAAAGATGATAATAAAAATGTTACTATTAAAAAATTTCTCAATATCATCCCCCCATTATTAATTGTTTACATTTTATCGAAAATTTAATAAAAAAAGGTATAATCGAAGATAATAAAATTATTTAGCAGGGTTATAAATTGAAGATTTACATTTATGGTAATCAAAGTTTTAAAAAAGAGATACATGAAACATTAGAACATTCAAATATCAAATTTAAACTTGATAGTGATACTATAATTGAAGAAATTAACAGCGTAACAAAATTAAAAGAAATTATCAGGGATAATCCTAATGATATTTATCTTATTGATGATGAAAAAATTATTAAGAAGAATTCTTTAAATAAAAGAATTAAATTTTTAACTCCAAAAGATGGAATTGATGAAGAGTATTTACTTGATAGTGGGATTGCTGATTTATCAATAAATTCTTTAAGTGAATTGCCTAAATATATAATTAAAAGATACGAAGAACTAAAATTACTTCAACCAAAAAATGTGGAATCTGAAGAAAATAAGATAGAAGATTTAGAGCCAAATAATATTGAACTAGATGATGAATTAGCTCAATTATTATCTAAAGGTGACACAAAAAAACAAGATTTAACACCTCAGGAAGATTTAGACGATATATTTGGTATGGAAAAAGATATCAATCTTGATGATATTGAAGATATAATTGGAAATGTTGATTTTAATCCAGATAAAAATGAACTAAAAAAAGTTAATGAATTTGATGATTTGGTCAATTTTAATGATAATTTCGGATTAAATAATATATCATTTGACTATGATGATAATGATGTTTTATATAAAGAAGAGAGTGATGAAGACTTATCTGATATTACGCCAAAAGAAAGTATGGACATATTTAAAGAGTTAGATTTTTTAGGTGAAGAAGTAGTTGAAGAAGATGAAGATATTAGTGATTTAGATAAAGTTAATGAAGATTTATTCGGTGGTTTTGATTTCTTAAACGAAGAGATACAAGAAGGTAAAAAAGTTAAAAAAGAGGAAGAAATTGATACTATAGAAAGTAATCCTTTTGGTGATTTTGATTTTTTAAATGATGAGTTAGACGAAAAAAAAGAAATTAAAGAAGATAATAAATTTGATAATGAAGAAGAACTTGATAATGATTTATTTAGTGAATTTGATTTTTCAAAAAAAGAGATTGTAGAAAGTGGAAAAAATAATGAATCTTTACAAGGAGCTAGAATGAGTGATGAATTTTTTGAATTGGATTCTTTAAATGAAAAAGATTTATTAGAAGCATTAAATTACAGTGTTGGCGAAAGTAATTCTACAAATGAGTATAAACCGGTGGTTTCTGAAAGAAAAAATGAAACACTAAGTATTGATAGTTCTAATGTAAATGACCTTTCTTCTCTAATTTCTAAATTATTAAATAATAAAACTTTAGAGATAACAATAAAAATAAAAGATTAAATATGGATTTAATTGCAATTTCTGAAAATACTGTAAAAATTATATTAATCCTTGGATTACCTTCTTTAATTGTAAGTATGATTATTGGACTTTTAATTTCAGTTTTTCAAGCAGTAACACAAATAAGTGATGCCTCTTTGTCTTTTGTTCCTAAAATGATTTTTGTATCTGCTTTTATATTAATTTCTCTTCCTTGGATAGGTGACCATATAGAAGCTTATACTAAGGATTTATGGGATTTGATACTTATATTTGGTGTTCACAATTGATAGATAAATTATTTAAATTAAAAAAAAATCAAACTGACCAAAAATTGATGCAAAAAGCTCAACTTTTATCAAAAATAGAGCAAATTAATATTGAAATTGCATTAACTCAAAATAGAATCGATACTTCAAGTGTTGAAAAACATGGAGCAATTTCAGACTTTATGATTTTGACAATCCATAAAAATACCATGAAAATGCATATTCAGGAATTAAATAATGAAAAGAATATTATAAATATGCAAGTTGAAGCATTATTAAAAGATATAATAGAACTTCAAAAAGAAGCTGAACAATTTTCTTATATTTTAGAAGAAGAAAAAAAAGAAGCTATCAAAAAGATTTTATTAGCTGAAGAAGAAGCTTCAAGTGAATATATTCAAAGTAAATATATTAGTAACAAAAGGATTTATATTGATTAGATTTTTTTTATTTTTTATTTTTTTTGGAACTTTATTATTTGCAGTTGAAGAGACTAGTAGCTCTTTAACAAAACAAAGAATTGAAGTTATAGAGTTGAAAAAACAATTAAATAATTTTTATAATGAAAAAGAGACAGAATATCAACAAAGAAAAAAAGAGCTTGAAAATATTCTTTTACAAATAGAAAAAGAGAAGAGTAAAATACAAAAATTACATGATGAAAATGAACAAACATTAAAAGATATTAAACTTGAAGTTGAGACTAAAACTTCAAAAATTTATAATGCGATGAAGCCTAAAAATGCTGCAGATATTTTTAATCAGATGATAGGTGAAGGCAAAATTGAAGATGTTTTTGATATAATAATAAAATTAAAAGAGAATAATGTAACACAGATTATGAAGTTTTTGAGTGTTTCAAACGCTTCAATGATTACTGAAAGACTTAAAAGTTTTAGTGTTAATAATGAGAAAAAGGAATAGTTATGGCAGATGACAATCAAGAAAAAAGTTCGGGTGGTGGAAAGGGTTTAATGATTGCATTAATTGCCTTAGTAGTAATTCTTATATTAGCAATAGTTGGAGGTGGTTTTTTCCTTTATTCTTCAGGTGCATTGGGTGGAAATAGTTCTCAATCTCCACAATCAGAAGTTAAAAAAGAGGAAGCTTCTGACAAACCTGATGCATTCAAAGCTGATATTAATGATTTAGTTTTAAATTTAACTGACTCAAGAGGAAAAGAGAAATTAATGAAATTATCTTTTTCAATCAAAAGTAGTGAACCTACGATAGCAGCTGTAGTAGAAGAGTTTAAGGCAGAAATTATTGATGTTGTAATTTCACAAATTAGTTCAAGAAGTTCAGAAGAATTATTAACAGTTGGTGGTAAAAATTTATTAAAAGATGAATTGCTACAAGATATAAATAATGTTGTAAATGAAGTTACTAAAACTAAACCAGAAGTTTCAAAAAACAATGTTAAACAGATATTATTTACAACTTTTGTAATTAAATAGTAATGATAGTTGCAGTAAAAAGAAATAAAAAACGTATTCTACTAAAGGTAGTATCTTTACTACTTTTAGTTGCAATGTTAGTTGCATATTATTTTCATATGAACAAAAGTTTTGAAGAACAACAACAAAAAGAGTTGGAATCAAAACAGGCGTTAAAACTGCAAGAAGATAAAAAAGAAAAAGAAAAAAAAGATATGGAAACAGCTATTTTAACTGAAGTTGAAAAGGCTATTGATTTAGTAGGACAAGAGCATATCCGACATGTTAAAATTATTGAAGACAAGGTCATAATAATTTGTGAACCAGCAACTAATTTAGATGCCTTATTAGTAAGGTATGGTGCAATGGCACTTGTTAAGAGAACTTTAAATGAAATAGTAATAGCAGTTGATATTAATTTTATATTAAAAAGTAGATTAAATGCGAAATAGTTTGTTATTAATTTTAATTACGATTCTTTTTTCTGCGTGCATAAATTCTGAGCAAGAACTTGCTTTTGAAAAGCCAGAAATTCAAATACCTAAAAAAAATCCTGAACCTAGGAAGAACAAAGGCTCTTTATATTCTGTGCAAGGTACATCATTATTCGCAGATAAAAAAGATTTACAAGTTGGAGATATAATTCAAATAGTTATTGATGAAGATACAAGTTCAAAAAGTAATAATAAGAGAGAATTATCAAGTAATAGAGATAATAGTTTAGGTGGTGGTATATTTGCTGCAACAGGTACTAACACTTTAGGTGGAACAGTTGGTGGAGTTACTGATAAATTAAATTCAAATCTTGGTGTAGATTTTGGAACAAAAAGTTCAAGTTCTGATAAAGGAAGTGTTAAAACACAATTAGATGAAACTTTTTCTACTACTGTTTCTGCAATTATAGAAGAGACTTATCAAAATGGTAACTATTATATAAAAGGTAAAAAAGAAATGTTAATTGAGGGACAAAAACAAGAAGTGATTATAAGTGGTGTAATAAGACCTTATGATATAACTTCTGATAATTCAATTAATTCTTCACAAATTGCAAACTTAAAACTATTGTATGATAAAGAAGGTGTTGAAGCAGATGCATTAGAAACACCATGGGGATTAAAACTAATGAGAAAAATATGGCCATTTTAATCTAATTTTAAGAAATGTAATGTAATAATTTGTAAAATTATACCAAAAGGAGTCTCTATGCTAAGTACATTGAATGTATCACAAACTGGACTAAATGCAGCAAAAATAGCGGTTGAAAATGTATCTAATAATATAGCTAATGAGAATACTCCTGGGTATAAAAAAAGAGTTGTCCAACTCAATGAATTAAGTCAAATGGATTCACAATTTACTGGTCGAGGAGTAAATGCAAGTGGAGCATATAGAATTACTTCTCAGTATATGTATGATAAATTAATTTCAGAAAATACAAAAACAAATTACTATGATAAATTATCTAATATGATGAGTAATGTTGAATCTATTTTTGCTGAAACAACTGATAGTGGTTTGTCAGCAGATTTAAATAGATATTATCAATCAATTGAAAATTTAAGAACAAATCCTAATTCACAAATTTATAAAACCACATTACAAAGTCAGGGTAGTATAGTAGTAGAGTCTTTGCAAAATCTTTATACAAGTGTAGAGAAACAACAAGAAACTGAAAAAAATGAGCTTTATATTAATGTTGACGATGTAAATAATATTTTAAAAGAGATAGGTACTTTAAACGAAAAAATTGAGAAATATGGTGAATCAAATGATTTACTTGATAAAAGAGACCAGCTTGAATTAGATTTGTCAAATTATGCAGATATAAGTGTAAGTAAAGATAGTGGATATTATGAATTAACATTAGGTGGACAAACAGCTATAAGTAATAGCACAAATGTAAGAACTTTAAATGTAGTAGAAGAAGATGGTTTACAAAAAGATAAATTTAATTATACAAAATTTAATACAGTAACAAAAGTGACAGATGTTTTTGATCCTTTAAAATATAATTCTGATGGAACAGCAAGAACAACTAATGCTATTGATACAAATGATGTCGTAACTTATAAATTAAATAATGAATTTGAAGTGTCTGTAGCAATGGGTGAGAGTTTGACAGCTGATTGGGATAACGATTCTAGTACAGCTGATACTGCTCAAGTAATAGATTTAAATAATTTAACAAGAGCTTTAGTTTTTAAAATTAATTCTAATACAAATATGAAAGATTCAATAACAGCATATAACGGTGATTATATAGTTGATACAAATGGAAACAAAATAACTGATAATAATCAAGATAATTTTTTAAGAGTTGAATCAAATTTTGGAGGAATATCAAATCAGTTTGATGCAAGAATAAGTATTGAAAAAAGAGATAATACAGATCCTACAATAATTGATAGTAGAGAAATTATTTATAAAAATGATGCTGAAAGTACAAGTGCTGAATCAAAAGTTTATGTGGCAATTAATGATAAAGAAATTCCTATTAAAAGTGGTTCATTAAAAGCACAAATTGAGAATTTATCATCAGATTCACCAAATAATAAATATCAGAATTATTTAGATAAATTAAATGCTTTTGCACAAACTTTTGCTGATATATCAGATAAATATATTCAAACAGGAACAAATGAATATATTTATGGTGAACAAGCTACAAATGAATCATTAGGAGTTATAAACTCGACAGGCTTATTTAGTGGATCAAATATTAAAACGTTAAAATTCAATAAAGATTTAGTAAATGATTTAACTCAAAATAAGTTAGATTATTTAGCAACTATACAGTGGAAAGATAATTTGTCATTCGAAGGGAAAGGACAGAATATTAGTTCAACAAATAAAAGCTCTTTAGGTGAATTTTTTAGAGATTTAAAAGTAAATATTTCATCTGATAAAGAAAATATAGATTTTGCTAAAACAACACAAGCAAATGTAACAATGTCTATAAAAAGTACATATACTCAATTGACAAAAGTGGACAAAGATGAAGAGATGTTGAATTTAATTAAATTTCAAGCGGCATATACAGCAAATGCTAAGATGATAACTGTAATAGATGAAATGTTACAAACTTTACTTGGCTTAAAAAGATAAAAGGATAAATTATGGCTAATGGTGTATTAGGATTAGGCTCAGGGCAAGCTTCAGCATTAAATAGTGATTTAATTGACAAATTAAAAACAGCAGAAAGAAAATCTGCCGTTGAACCAATAGAGACAAGAATAACTAAAATTGGAACTGAAAAAACAACATTTTCAACTATTGAAGCTAAAGTAGCAGAGTTTTTGGAAACAGTTAAACCTTTTGACTTATTTATTTCAGGTGGAGTTAATGCATTTGAACAAAAAGGTGCAACAACTGCTGGTGATTCAGTTACTTTTGATGCTGCTGATGCAAAGTCGTTAAGTAAAGGATTTACTAGCGTAGATGTAACTCAGTTAGCACAAAAAGATGTATATCAGTCAACTAATGTTACTGAAGCAATAAAAAATGCAAAAATAAATCAAGGTTCATTAGTTATTAATGGTCAAACTTTTGATACAACAAATAAAAATTATCAAGAATTAGCTACTGAAATATCTACAAAAAGTGGGATGATGGCATCCGTAGAACAAGTTGGAACTGATTCTTTTAGATTAATTATAAAAAGCGAAGAAACAGGAGTTTCCAATAAGCTAAATATTACTGGAGCAGCTAGTCAAGCTTTAGGTTTTACTACAGATGGAACAGCTGTTAATGCAACTAATCATATTTTGGAAGCTAAAAATATGGTGGCAAAAGTTGATGGAGTTGAATATAATGTTTCAAGTAATAGTTTAACAGTTGATGGACTTAAAATAACAGCAAATAAGTTGGGAGTATCAAGTATTACGGTTGCAGATGATACAAGTCAGCTTGAAACACAGATGAAAAGTTTTATAACGAAATATAATGAACTTTTTGCTTTAGTTGATAATGAAGTTTATAATAGTGATTCAGCCTTAGATGATAAATCATCTATTAGAAATGTAATAACTCAAATTAAAGATAAATTATTTGGTTCATATGGTCCAAGCAGTGATAAGTCATTATTTAATTATGGAGTAGAACTTGATAAATATGGTGCATTATCATTAAATACTACAAAATTTAATAGTGCAGTTCAAAGTGATTTGTCTGGATTAAAAGATTTATTTATAGGTAGTGCTGAAAAAAAAGGTTTAGGAACTATATTAAAAGAGACAGTGGATGAAATGAGATATGTAGGTGGAACTTTAAATTCTTATCAATCTGCAATGGCAAATAGAGAAACTAAACTAGAAGAAGAAAAAGCAAAAGCTGAAAAAACACTAAATGCAAAATATGAGCAACTTGCACTTCAATTTAGTTCATATGGAGCTCTAATAAACCAAATGGAATCATCATTTTCAGGATTAAAAATGATGATTAGTCAATCAACTTCAGGGAATTAATCTTTAAAAAGAGAAAGGAGTTAATCCTTCTCTCTTTCTTTTTCATAATTAAGCAAATATATAATATACTGATAAACAAAAATGATTGTAATGGGGAATTAAGTATGGGAATAGAAGTATATAATCAACAAAATGCGATTTCGGATGATCCGTATGTATTAGTATTAAAACTTTATGAAGGTGTTATAAAATACTTATCATTTGTGAAAAGTGCTATGGAAGAGAGAGATGTTGAATTAAAATTTACTTATATAAATAAGTCAATTGCTATCTTTGATGAGTTAAGAAATGTGTTAGATTTTGATGGTGGAGAAGTTGCTTATTATTTAGATGGTTTATACTTATATCAAATTGAAACTTTATTTAGTGCTGGAATTGATGATAATATCAATGCAGTTAATCAAGTTATGAAAGTTACTCAAGGATTAATTGACGCATGGAAAGAAGAGACAGGTCTTTAAAAGCATTGGGTGAATTGCTTTATATCGATTCACTTGATTCATTTGAAAAAGCAGATAGCTTAATAAAATGGTACCATAATTATTTAAGTAATGATTCTATTTCAGATTTTGATTTAGAATTAAAAGACTTAGAAAAACTTCAAGAACTTTTTTTTAAAAATATTAATTTTTTAAAAGCTCACAAAGAAGAGACGAGATTAGAACTTGTTAAAATGCAAAAAATGAAAAGATTTTTAAAACATTAATTTTTTTAAATCTATATTTTTAGAGAAAATATAAGCTCTTATATTTTTTGGTATTTTATTTGTTCTAAAACTCTCTTTAGATTTTTTATCCATAATTTCATTACAGTTTGGTGCAATCCAAATATAATCTTCAAAAATTGAAATATTTATTTTATTTGAAATAGTAATTTCTTTTTGTTTTAGAATCTCATTTCTTTGGGCATTTGAGAGTAAAACTCCTCTTTTTTTCAGACTTAAATCAATAGTTCGAATATTCAGATTATCATCTTTTTGATTTAAAAATATTTCTAATTCTTCTATTCTTTTTATTGGATTATTTTGAATATTTAAAGAGTTTAAATCATTTTGTAGATATTCAAAAGATTTTTTTACTCCACTACTAAATTCCTCTAAAAATTTATTTGAGAAATTATGTCTAAAATAATTTCTTTTATATTTTTCATCAAAGTTTGATTTATCAATAAAATATTTATGATTATTTTCTTTTAAATAAATTTTCAATTCATCTTTTGTGATATTTAAAAGTGGTTTATAAATTTTGTAGTTTTCTTTTTGCTCAAACTCATTAAATCCAATAAGTTCAACTAATCCAGCACCTTTTGCTAGTTGCATCATAAACCACTCCAATTTATCGTTTAATTGGTGAGCTGTGATTAAGTTTTCATAAGAATTTTCTGAAATTATTTCTTCAAAAAATTTATATCTTATATCTCTTGCAGTTTTTTCAAAGTTTGAATTATTTTCAAATTTTACATCTTTTAAGAAAATAATTTTATTATATTTTAAAGCTAGTTCTTTTGCATAAGAGATTTCATTTTTACTTTGTTCTCTTAGATTATAATCAACAATAGCAATATCAAAGGGAATATTTTGTTTTAAAAGTAAAAAAAATAGTGCAGTTGAATCAACTCCTGCTGAAAAAGCTAGGAGATTTTTTTGATTCAAAATTACACTAAAATCTAAGTTCATAACTATTTAATAACAGTTGCTAGAAGTTTATCTCCAACAAGTTCTGTAACTTTTACTGTGTAGATTTGTCCGAATTTGATTTGTTCATTTTCCCTTAATTCATTGTCATTGATGTAGATTTCTCCATCAATATCTGGCGCCCAAAGAGTTTTTCTAGCACTTAAAAGATATTCATGTTCTTCACTTTCACCATCAACATAAACTTCGAAAGTTTTTCCAATTTCATTTTCTAGTGATTCTTGCGTAGTCAAAGCAATTATTTCACCAATAACTTCAGCTCTTTCATCAATAATCTCTTGCTCTATTAAATCTTTAGATTCTGCAGCTGTTGTTCCTTCTTCTGTTGAATAAGAGAAAACATTTGCTCTATCAAATTTAAACTCTTCAATATATTTACAAAGTGCTTCATGGTCTTCTAAAGTTTCACCAGGATGTCCAGCAATAAATGTAGTTCTTACAAAAGAGTTTGGTTTACTTCTCATATGATTCATAAGTTCATTTAGCTTTTCAACACCTTTTCCTCTTTTCATGATTTTAAGCATTGATGGAGTTATATGTTGTAAAGGCATATCAAAATAGTTTACAAATACTTTTGAATCAGCAATTTTGTCAACCAATGATAAAGTTGTAGTTGATGGATAAAGGTATAAAATTCTTGCTGTTTTAATACCCTCGATTTTTTCAACTTCATCAATTAAAAGTTCAAGACCATTTTTTATATCTTGGTCTCGTAAAAATGAAGATGAATCTTGTGATACAAATGAAAAATCAATATATCCTTTTGCAACTAATGCTTTAACCTCTTTTACAAGTGATTCTAGGGTTCTAGAGTGAAGTTTCCCTTTAAATGATGGAATTGCACAGAATGAACAAGTTTGATTACAACCTTCACTTAATTTGATATAAGCATGGTATGAAGAACCTGTGATTACTCTTTCATTTTCATCACTAGCCAAAAATACTTCATTTGAAAAAGCACTTCTTTTTTCATGTACAAGTAAATCAATTTTGTCATAATCTCCAACACCAGTGAAAACATCAATTTCTGGTAACTCTTTTTGAAGTTCACCTTGGTATCTTTCACTTAAACATCCAGCCATTACTAAAACTGATTCTTTTTTTCTTTCATCGTGAAGATTGAAAATTGTATTTAAACTTTCTTGTTTTGCACTATCTATAAATCCACATGTATTTACGATGATGACATCAGCATTTGCTGCATCATTTGTAATTGTATAATCTTTTAATTTACCTAACATAATCTCTGAATCTACAAGATTTTTAGTACAACCAAGGCTTACTAAATGTAGAGTTTTTTTAGGATTTTTTACTGAAAATTTCATATATTTATTCTTTTTATCTTAATTTTTTTGCAATTTTATCATAAACTATTGTTAAAGCCAAATATTATCTAAAAGCCTAGTATTACCAAATCTAGCAACTACAAGAATGATTGTATTTTTAGGCTCAATAGTTTTTAATTCATTAAATTCTCTATCAACGATTGCCACATATTCCACATCTAAAGTTTGCATGATTTCGTAGATTTTATTTTCCACAGCTTTTACATTTCTTTCACCACTTGCGATTAAAGAACCAGCCATATATAAAGATTTTGAAATTAAAAGTGAATCAACTCTTTGAGTTGAATCTAAATATACATTTCTTGAGCTAAGTGCTAACCCATCGTCTTCTCTTATGATTTCACAAGGAACAATATTTATAGGCAAAAACAAGTCTTTTACCATTTGAGTTATAAGTGAAAGTTGTTGGGCATCTTTTTTTCCAAAATAGGCATTTGTTGGTTGTGTTAAATTAAATAGTTTTAATACAACTCTTAAAACTCCGTCAAAATGCCCCGGTCTTGTTTTACCCTCTAAAATATAACTTTTATTTGGAGCTTTTATTAAAACCTCTTCTTTTCCATACATAGTTGAGATTTCAGGCATAAAAACATAATCAACCTTACACATTTCACAAATTCTTTTATCTGCTTCATCCTTTCGTGGATATGCGTCTAAATCTTCACCTGGTAAAAACTGAGTTGGATTTACAAATATTGAAACAATTACTATATCATTTTCATTTCTTGCTTGTTTGATTAATGAAATGTGACCATTATGTAAAGCGCCCATTGTTGGAACAAATCCAACAGTTCCTGAGATATTTTTTCTAACTTCTTGCAACTCTTCTATTGTTTTTAAAACTTGCAACTTTTTTCCTTATAATAAAATCTATTTTTCTTCGTAATTTGGATTTAGTTTTAGTAAAACTAAATCTGCAATCATATTACCAATTAGTGTCAAAAAGGCACCAATTATCAAAATTCCCATGATTACTGGATAATCATGGCTTAAAGCACTTTGATAAAACAATAATCCCATTCCATCAATTGAAAAAATTGTCTCTAAAATCACAGAACCTCCGATGATTCCAGGAAGTGAAAGTCCAAGAAGTGTAATAACTGGTGGATATAAATTTGGCAAAATGTAGTATCTTAAAATCTGTTTTTGACTCAATCCTCGAGCTTTCGCAAAAAAGATATAATCAGAT
>Ga0074195_1003050_pt1 | contig 16775 bp, 14 predicted proteins | sample EPASupsiteHSE623_FD_64525 | JGI IMG/M metagenome (GOLD analysis project Ga0074195, IMG submission 64525) | Bioremediated contaminated groundwater from EPA Superfund site, New Mexico - Sample HSE6-23 | ecosystem: Environmental > Aquatic > Deep subsurface > Groundwater > Contaminated ...
TTTGTTTTTGAGAGAATAAAAAAAGGTGTTGGGGAAGAAGATTTTAATTTTGAGTTTCAGATGGACTTCGTTGAGAGATCGTCCAGTTCTGACAATTCAGACAAGCCAGATTACACCCTGCCGTGGCTACCGAAAACGACTTACTTCCCGGGAAAAAATGCAACAGAGGCTTCTTTTCAATGGGATCGATATGAACGGCACAGGGATTTCCGTATGCGACGGAATATAATTTCCCTTTCCGGTTTACCCTGTTCCTGCAATCCCCGGCCTGTCCTTCCACAATATTACATTCATTTGGGCATATCTGACAGCGGACCCCTTTGGGAGTTGACTGGTAAAACATTGCTTCTCTTGTCCATTTATCCGCATCTTCAGAAAGCACTGCCCCGGAGCTTGCAGCACAGGCTATTCCACCCGCGCCATACAATGTGGTCTTTAAAAACTGCCGCTTATCCATGACTTATCTATTTTAAATAGCTATTTAATAAAGTCCTTTATTGGTTTCTGATCCTGAGTGCCAGAAACCCACTAAAGACATTTAAGCCTGCCACGATGAGACAGGTATAAACCAATCCCAGTACCGGTAAAAGGACAATCGGAGTCAGAAACGCCCCAAATGCCGAACCGGCCAGGTCAGTACTGTAATTGATCCCCGATATGTGGCTGTAACTGAAGGGTTGCAACCGTGACGCCAGATTAAACTCATGCCCTGCAATAAAAGCCAGTATAAAAACCAAAATAAAAAATGACATACGCAACAGGAGATCCGGTCCCCCGATCCTGCCGGAAAAAGTAATAAAAACCGGCAACAGCAAGGCAAAAAATGCCATTAAAAACTGAATGGCCGCATAATATTTCCCTCCGGAATAGTTATTTTCCCAACGGCTTCCAAACACTAAGCCTGCCATAAATACAGAAAAGAAGAAGGCGGTCGCCAGGTAAATGCTCCCGAAAAAAACCTGCCAGGCAAGCAACAAGGTAAGCTCCAGTGATGCAGAAGTAAAGCCTCCCGTATAAAGGCCTGCTGACACCCTGTCGAGCCTGAAGAACCAAAGCAGAAACAAGATCACCGGCACGAAAACCAGAGTCAAATAACCGATACCGAAATGGCTCAGCCAGTGGTCCGTTTGCCTGAAAAACATATACGGATAAAAATCCTTGTTAACCTGAGCAGCTGTACCAAATCCGGCAACCAGCTCCTGTCCTCTCCTCGCCAGAAGCTCGTGATCAAGATAATCTGAATTAACATACCCGGTTTCGATGCCTTTTTCATCAATGAGTCCCGGCACATCGGCTGTCAAAGGACTGTCGGAAGCCAGAAAATAATTTTTTTCGCCGGGTAAAAGCAATAAATGCCGGTATTGCGTTCCAAGGGTTTTCCAAAGCGAGGCATTTACCTCCAGTGCATTCTCTTCCGCATAATTGGCCGTAGAAGGAAGACTGGCACAAATAACGCTATTTGTATTACAATGGCTTTTCACACTCGTAAAAAATTCCCGTGTGTAGAAACGGTTGTATCCCAAGGTAGCAGGGGCCGGCAGGTTGATCAGGATAACGTCATAAGTCGTATTTGTCTTTCTTAGGAACGTTCTGATGTCTGCTTTCTCAAATTCAACCAGCGCCGAATGTTCAGTATAATCCGCTAAATGTTTCCAGTGACTGAAAATTTCCGGGTTGTTTTCCAGGTAAGTGATCTTTTCAACACCATATTTTTTTATTTCTTTGATCATCCCGGAAATACCGCCGGAGATTAGCAAAACCTGTTTTGGATCTTCATGCTGGACCATAGCAAAATGTACCACTTCCTCACTTAAAGACAGATTATCGGAATAAAACTGCAGGGCATTATTTTCATAGAAATTTAACTGCCCTGCCTGCCAGGTCACCACCAGGCTGCCATAGCTGGTACCTTGATCCATCCTGATTTCCTGATTGGGATAAAACATCTTTTTTATATGAAGATCAGGATTGAAAACAAAGACCAATATAGGGATCATTATTCCTAAAACAAGATGAATGATCCGGTTCTTTGATCGTTCTTGCAGCAAAATGTATGCACAGCACAGAAATGCTGTCCCTGCTGTCAGTCCAAGTATCTGGAGTGAATTAAAAAAACGGCCCAAAAACAGGCTGAAGAGGAGCCCGCCGGCCAGACCTCCGATTGATTCATAAGAATACGCCCTACCTGTCATATTCTTATCCCCTGATCGCGATAAGCAAGTCGATAAAGTTGTAAACAGGTATCCTGAAAGAAAACAAACCGGGAACAACAATAAAAAAGCGCCGGCAACTGACTTTCCCAAGCCAACGAGTGTGCCGGGAGGAAATAGCTGGCTTTTCAACCAGTATAGCAACACGACCGCAACAGCCGGCATAAACGCAAGGGCAATCAGCATGCTCATTCCCCTGTTCACCTTAAAGCCGTCATTGATCCTGTGCCGGGCATGACGGGCTCCCCATCCTGTTAAAAGCATCCACACAGCCATGACCACTCCCACGATGAGTTCATTCCCGGACAGTACACTGATAAATTCACGTATCAATACAACCTGGCTGATCATGGTGACCATTCCCAGCAGGATCAGCAGATAACGGAACACCCGATGATCGTGCAAGGAGTCTACAGAAGAATCACTTCCTGTTATTTTCTCCCGGGAACGTGAAAAATAATACTTCCAATGCCATGAAAAATGAAATAAGGAGATGATGACCATTCCGATGCCAAAAATGACATGCCACGTCAGAAACAGATCATACTGTGGAATATCAAGCTTATAGTTAATTTTAACGATGCCCACCAAACCGAACAAGGCAGTCACTACAAAAGTAACCAGCAATAAACTGTTCCAGAACTTCCTGTGCGTTTTGGGGGTGATCATTCCCCACCCGGAAAACCACCTGGTCATCAAGTATGCCAGTACCATGATAACGGCAACCGGAAGCAGCGGATAAGTGTTCATTATTCTGCAGTTTGCATCTCTTTCTCACCGAAAACCAGTGCCTCATAGGTGTAAAGCTCGGCATCTTTCCAGCCATCCCAGCCAATTCCTGCCTTGTCACGTGCGCAATGCCCCAGGAATTCATTCTTACTCCATCCCGTATCTGTTGCTACCTGAGGCAACAACGTCCCGCTGCGGCTTCCCTTGATCATGTAGATCCCCTGTTTACCCAATTCAAACTCGTCAATACTGTTAATCCTCTTCAATGGTGACAAAACAGATATTTCAATTTGAATTTCATTCATTTCGTCCCGGCTGACAGGGTCGAACCGGTAATCCTGAAATGCCGCGGCAACAGCCATTTTCTGAACCACCTCATATAAGGGGAACGTGGTCAGAAATTGACCGATGCACCCCCTTAATTTACCGTTTTTATGCAAGCTCACAAAAACACCTAAAGGCGTTTGTAACCGTTTTGAAAAAGCGGCAGTATCACCACTCTCAAAACTCTTATTTTGAAGCCTGTGTTTAATGGCATCACGTGCAAGATCCAGTAACCGTGCTTTTTCTTCATCCGATAGTGAAAACGACTTATTTTTTGTATCACGGATGAATACAAAAGAATGATATCCTACAACCCGGAATTTGTCTCCGTATTCCGAGTCTCCTGAGTTCATATATTTGATATGCCTGACTGTTACTCCGGGTGTCTCTGATGAAAGATACAACAAGGTCAGAATAGGACTTTGTCCGCAAGCGCTGGTTACCAGTCCCGGTATTTTTTTGAATTCGTTCTCCCGGATAGTTTTTAGAAAACGTTCTGCTGAATTGGATCCGATCGCCTCTTCTGTAGCTTTGTCGGCAGCAAGAGCACCTTTATAATCAGGATAATGAGAAAAGTCGCTGCTTATGATAAACAGATTACTCTCATTAAAATACGGTTTGAGAGCCTCTGCGATTTCTCTGCATGTTTCTGTCGATTGTGTACCGATCACTATCGGAACAATCGTAAATTCATGTTTAAGCCTGTGCTGTAAAAAAGGAAGCTGAACTTCGATACAATGTTCCTTTATATGCGCTTCCGGACAGTATTCAAAACACCGGTGTTCGCGGATCAGACTGATGGATAATGCAGTATCTACAGGGACAACGCCCAGTGGTGTGCTGTAGTTTCCTTTATTATAAATTGAAGCGCCGTTCAACCCGATATGGTGAGATGGACCGATCAGAAAAACACGGTCATACTTTTTATCCGGGTCAAGGCAAGCATATGCCGAAGCCGCTACTTCCCCGGAAAAAACATAGCCGGCATGAGGAACGATCAGCGCGGCAAGGTTTTTTATTTCCCCGGAACTACTATAAGATTTAAGTAAATTGGAAAGTTGAGATCTTAATTCATCCGGATCAGACGGATAAAATGAGCCAGCTACCGCCGGACGCCTGACAGAGGAGGAATGACTCCCTGTTTGTCCCTGGCAATCAACCGGAGATACGAATAGAATGACAGCCAGGTACTGTGTAAAAGCAGACAGTTTCATGGCCAGTTGATTTTCCTGTAAAGTTAGGATTTTTTTTACATTTTCCGAATCCGTAAAACAACGTTATCCTCTCCTATTCCCGCTTTTAACAAATAGATGCCCGAATGGTGATCATTCATATGAAGCCTGATACGCTGTACACCCGGTGAAACCTGCATCGGAGCCCACTTTTGTACAGGTTTTCCTAAAATATCGATTAATTCAAAAAAAATTGTGAAACGGGTGGTCGCTTCTATTTCGACAAAAAAGTGATCGACTATCGGATTGGGGAAAATTTTCTCAATTTGATACAGTTTCCCACTATTCACAACCCGGGGACGGGATTCTGCAAACAGTGGTAACCAACTGATAATAAGCGAAAAAAGCAGAAGTTTAATTTTCATACCAATCATCTTTACCAGATAGATCGGCAAGAAGTATTCCAAAGGCTGGTTCAGTAACTATAACCGGTTGTCGCAGATGGGTGCGGATTAAATAAAAAAGCCCGTCATTTTATGACGGGCAAAATTTTTATACGGTGCGATATTATTCTGCCTGCGAAATTGCTTCGACCGGGCATACTTCGGCACAAGAGCCACAATCCGTGCAAATGTCAGCATCAATTTTATAAATATCACCTTCAGAAATTGCTTCTACAGGGCATTCATCAATGCAAGTTCCACATGCAATGCATTCATCTGAAATTTTGTAAGCCATAACACTTATTTTTTAGTTAGAGATTCAGGAAGCAAAAGTACAAAGTTTACCAGAAAATAAAATAAATACAGCAATTTTTTACGCCCCGCATTCAACTTTCAGCTTCTTCATTTGTTTGCGGTATTTTTACAATAACCTTTTCACGATAATATTTGCAAACATCGGTTAATCCACATTCGTGGCATTTCGGTTTCCTCGCGATACACACGTAACGTCCATGTAAAATGAGCCAGTGATGAGCCAGTGGAACAAGCTCTTCGGGAAAATTAAGCATCAGCTGTTTTTCTGTTTCCAGGGGGGTCTTTGCATTTGTTGTCAGACCAATCCGTGCAGCCACGCGAAACACATGGGTATCCACAGCGAAAGTTGGCTTTTCATAGACCACAGAAGCAATCACATTGGCTGTTTTTCTTCCGACTCCAGGTAATTTCTGTAGCTCGTCTACATCGTCCGGAACGATGCCGTTGAATTTCTCTACCAGCATTTTAGCCATCCCCACCAAATGTTTTGCCTTATTGTTAGGATAAGAGCACGACCGGATGTAATCAAATACTTCAGCCGGTTCAGCCGCAGCCAGAGTAACAGGATTGGGAAAGCGCCTGAACAGACCGGGAGTCACCTGATTGACGCGTTTGTCGGTACACTGCGCAGACAGGATCACGGCAGTCAGCAATTGAAACGGATTTGCGTATTGCAGTTCAGTCTCTGCAACGGGCATTGTTTTCTGAAAGTATGCGATTACCCGTTGATAGCGTTCTTTTGTTTGCATCGTCAAGTTTTAGATTAAGTATTCACAAAAATAACTCATCTCCTTCTCTAAACAAATTATTCCTATTTTTGCGTAAAATATAAAATATGGTTCCTTATCTTCAGGCAGAACAGGCTTCAAAAAGGTTTGCCGAATACATGCTCTTCAAAAATATTTCCTTCACCATTTTCAAGGATCAAAAGGTTGCACTGATTGCGAAAAATGGGGCGGGAAAATCCACCTTAATGGAAATTCTGGCAGGAAATGATTCGCCCGACAGTGGAAAAATCACCCTGACCAATGATATTAAAGTCGGGTATCTGAAGCAAAATCCTGTTCTTGATCAGGAATTAACGGTTCTGGAACAGGCGCTGAAATCGGACAACCCGGCGTTACAGGTCATCAGGGATTTTGAGGTGGCGGTGAAACACAACAATCAGGCAGAAGTGTCAAGACTCACCAACAAAATGGAAGAGCTTCATGCCTGGGACTTCGAAGTAAGGATTAAGCAGATTCTGGGTCAGCTTAAAATTGACCAGTTTGACCAGATGGTGGGCGAAATGTCGGGTGGTCAGCAGAAAAGGCTGGCCCTGGCCAATGTACTGGTCAACGAGCCGGAGCTGTTATTACTCGATGAACCCACCAACCACCTGGATCTGGAAATGATCGAGTGGCTCGAAAACTACCTGGAGAAATCAAAATGCACCCTTTTCATGGTCACCCACGACCGGTATTTTCTGGACCGGGTTTGCAATGAAATTATTGAGATCGACGAAGACCAGGTTTATTCATATCAGGGAAACTACAGTTATTATCTTGAAAAGCGACGGGAACGGATTGAACAGCAGCGGGCTTCTACGGAAAAGGCAAAAAATTTGCTGCGAACGGAGCAGGAATGGATGAGACGGATGCCTCAAGCCAGGGGTCATAAGGCCAAATACCGCGTCGACCAATACTTTGAGTTAAAAGAAAAGGCAGGATACCGGAGAAAGGATGAAAGCATCGATTTAGGAATTTCATCTGCCCGCTTAGGAAGCAAGATCGTTGAACTTCATCATATTTCAAAAGCCTATGGCGATCTGGTTTTAATTGATGACTTTTCATACAACTTTTCACGCTTTGAGAAAGTCGGCATTATTGGAAAAAACGGCTCAGGCAAATCGACTTTTCTGAATGTGCTGACAGGGAACGTTCAGCCCGATAAAGGCATTGTCGAAACCGGCCAAACCATTAAGATTGGTTATTACCGGCAGGAAGGAATCGAGTTTAAGCCTGAAGATAAAGTCATCGATGTGATAAAAAATATCGCGGAAGTGATCCAGTTTGAGGATGGAAATAAAATGACTGCCAGTCAGTTGCTCACCCGGTTCCTGTTTCCACCCGAAACCCAATACAGTCCGATAGAGAAGCTAAGCGGAGGTGAACGCAGGAGGCTCTACCTGTGTACCATACTAATGCAGAACCCCAATTTCCTGATCCTCGACGAGCCTACCAACGACCTGGACATTATGACTCTCGGTGTGCTTGAAGATTACCTGGCCGGTTTTCAGGGTTGTGTGATCATTGTTTCGCATGACCGTTTCTTCATGGACGAAATTGTGGATCATCTTTTTGTATTTGAGGGAAACAGCCGTATTAAGGACTTTCCGGGTAGCTATTCAATATACAGGGAAAGCTTACTGGAAAAGGAAAAACAGGAAAAGCAGGAAGTTACAGTTACTAAATCTAAAGCAACATCTGTAAAAGCAAAACAAAATTCAGGGAAGCTGACATTTAAGGAAAGAAAGGAGCTGGAAGAGCTTGAAACGGAAATTATAAAGATGGAAGAAGAAAAAAACAATTTATTGGATTCGCTTAACTCAGGAACGTTATCTCCTGACGAATTAATGGCAAAGAGTCAGCGTTTTTCAGAACTGACACCCGAATTGGAGGAAAAGGAATTGCGCTGGCTGAAACTCAGTGAAAAGGAGGAATAACAATGGAACTCAATCTAAGAAACAGGCATTTTCTGAAACTACTTGACTTTAGTCAGGAAGAAATTCAGGGTTTACTTCAGTTAGCCGCCGATCTGAAAAAGGCCCGCAGAGATGGCACCGAACAGGCACAGTTAAAAGGCAGAAATATTGCGCTGATCTTTGAAAAAACCTCCACGCGTACCCGCTGCGCCTTCGAAGTGGCAGCCTATGATCAGGGAGCGCATGTGACTTATCTCGGCCCTACGGGTTCACAGATCGGAATGAAGGAATCCATGAAAGACACGGCCCGCGTACTTGGACGGATGTATGATGCCATTGAATACAGGGGTTTCGGCCAATCCATCGTGGAAGAACTGGCCCGTTATGCCGGGGTTCCGGTATGGAACGGCTTGACCAGTGAATTCCATCCCACGCAGGTTCTGGCCGATTTTCTGACCATGCAGGAACACAGCTCAAAGCCCCTGCAACAGGTCAAATTCTGCTTTTTGGGAGATGCCCGGAACAATGTAGGAAACTCGCTGATGGTGGGTGCCGCTAAAATGGGAATGGATTACAGGGCTGCTGCCCCTGCCCGCTGTCAGCCCAACGAAGAATTAGTCAAAACATGCCGGGAAATAGCAAAAACAACGGGAGCCCGGATCACGATAACCGATCAGGTTGAATGGGCTGTAAAAGACTGCGACTTCCTTTATACCGACGTGTGGGTTTCAATGGGTGAACCGGCAAGCTTATGGGCTGAACGCATTGATTTACTCCTTCCCTACCAGATCAACAAAAGAATCATGCAAGCGACAGGCAACCCGGATGTCCGGTTCATGCATTGCCTGCCGGCATATCATAATCTTGAAACACAGGTTGGCAAGGATATTTATGACAAATTCGCACTGAATGGAGTCGAAGTGACTGAAGAGGTGTTCGAAAGTCCTGCATCCATTGTTTTTGATGAAGCCGAAAACCGTTTACACACGATCAAGGCGGTGATGGTTGCCACTCTGGCAAGGTGGCAAGGTGACAAGGTGGCAAGGTAGGAAGGTAAAAAGGCGCTTACCCTGTATTGCCACCCTGTTACCCTGCAAATCAGTCGTGATTCAATAACTGAAAAAAGTCATTCCCTTTATCATCGACAATGATGAAGGCGGGGAAATTTTCGACGCGGATCTTGCGCACTGCTTCCATTCCCAGTTCCTCAAAATCGACCACCTCGACCGACTTAATGCTTTCCTTGGCCAGAATAGCAGCAGGTCCGCCAATGGAACCCAGGTAAAATCCACCGTGTTTCTTGCAGGAATCCGTCACCTGCTTTGAACGGTTACCTTTGGCAACCATGATCATCGATCCGCCCAGGCTCTGGAACAGGTCGACATACGAATCCATGCGCCCGGCCGTGGTCGGTCCGAAACTTCCGGAGGGCATTCCTTTTGGTGTTTTAGCAGGTCCGGCATAATAAACCGGGTGCTTCCTGAAATAGTCAGGCATGGGTTTCCCCTCGTCGATCATTTGTTTAATCCTCGCGTGAGCAATATCACGAGCTACAATGAGTGTTCCGCTTAAATTCAGCCTTGTTTTTACAGGATGCTTCGCGAGTTCAGCCAGTACTTCATTCATTGGACGGTCCAGGTCAATATTGACCGCGGCGGCCAGCTCGGGAGCACGTTCAGGCAGGAAGCGGGCCGGGTTCTTCTCCAGTTCTTCCAGGAAGATTCCCTCTTCGGTAATTTTTGCCTTGATATTGCGGTCGGCGCTGCAGCTCACGCCGAGGCCAACGGGGCATGATGCAGCATGACGGGGCATGCGGATTACCCGGACATCGTGAACAAAGTACTTGCCTCCAAACTGGGCGCCAATACCGCTCTCCCGGCATATCTTCAATACTTTTTCTTCCCATCCAAGGTCACGGAAAGCCTGACCGCCTTCGTTACCATGGGTTGGCAGATGATCGAAGTAACCTGTAGAAGCTTTCTTCACGGCTGTGAGTGTGGCTTCAGCCGATGTTCCGCCGATAACGAATGCCAAATGGTAAGGAGGACAAGCTGAAGTACCAAGATCTTTGATCTTTTCTTTCACAAATTTGGTTAGCGCTTCTTCAGTCAGTAATGCTTTAGTTTGTTGGTAAAGAAATGTTTTGTTGCCCGAACCCCCACCCTTGGTGATGAATAAAAATTCATATTTGCTGCCTTCTTCAGCATAGATATCGATTTGCGCGGGCAGGTTTGTACCGGTATTTTTTTCGTCAAGCATGGTCAGTGGAACAACCTGAGAATATCGCAGGTTACGATCTTTGTAAGTATCATAGATCCCCTTCGACAGGTGAAGGGCATCATTCACTCCCGTCCATACATTTTCTCCTTTTTTCCCGATCACAACGGCTGTTCCGGTATCCTGACAGGTTGGCAATTCTCCTTCAGCAGAAACAACCTGATTCACCAGCATGGTATGTGCCACAAAGCGATCATTGTCGGTGGCTTCCGGATCATCCAGAATCATCTTCAGTTTTTCAAGATGCGCCGGACGCAGGTAAAATGAAACATCGGCAATGGCTTCCCTGGCCAGTAATTCCAGTCCTTCGGGAGCAACTTTCAGAATTTTCCTTCCGTCCAGTTCAACGGTTGAAACATGGTCACGGGTAAGCAACCTGTATGAGGTTGTATCTTTCTCAATTGGAAATGGTTTTTGATAAATAAATGAAGACATAGCAGTGATCTAAGTTTTTATTTTTGTTATTCTGATGATTCGTAAAGACCTGCAAATATACTCAGAATTTTATCAGCTCTTTGCCGCTACAGTTTCAATTTCGATCATCGCTCCCATGGGAAGATCTTTCACGGCAAAAGCCACACGGGCCGGTGGATTTTCGGGATAGCAGGTGCGATACACTTCATTCATCGCCTTGAAATTAGCCATATCGCTCAGCAGGCAGGTGGATTTGACGACATCGCCATAAAAATAATCTGCTGCTTCCAGGATGGCGCCGATATTTTTCATGACCTGTTTAGTTTGTTCAGCGATCCCGCCCTCCACAATTTTCCCGGTCGACGGGTCAATAGGGATTTGTCCTGAAATGTAGAGGGTTCCGTTTACTTCAATGGCCTGGCTGTAGGGGCCAATGGCTGCGGGTGCATTTTTTGTTGAAATAATTCTCTTCATAGTCCAATTCTTTTTTTAAAAGCGAACGATCCATCTGATCATTCTGTTACAAAGAAACTAAATTACCCCGACTTAAAATCATGATTTCTTTTTGAACTGTTTTCGTATTTTAGAGCAAATTTTGAAACATGGACACAGGCGCAATACAGCAACAAATCGAAGCTCTCCGGAAAGAACTGGAAGAATATAACTATCAATACTATGTGCTGTCAAATCCGGCGATAAGCGATTATGAATTTGACATGAAACTGAAGGAACTGGAAAAGCTTGAAGTTGAAAACCCGGCTTTTTTTGATCCCAATTCACCAACACAGCGGGTGGGCAGCGACATCAACCAGGAATTTATCCAGGTAAAGCATATCTATCCCATGCTGTCACTGGCAAACAGCTATTCGGAACCGGAATTGGCTGAATTCGACAACCGCATCCGGAGACAGATCAATGAACCTTATGACTTTGCATGCGAACTGAAATATGACGGGACTTCCATCAGCCTGATCTATGAAAAAGGCAGCCTGGTCAGGGCCGTTACCCGTGGCGACGGAGAGAAAGGTGATGATGTTACCTTTAATGTACGGACGATTCGCAGTATCCCGCTCCATTTGAAAGGAACCGGTTACCCGGAAAAATTCGAGATCCGTGGCGAGGTGCTTCTTCCCTTTGATATATTTACGGAACTAAATAAAGTACGTGAAGTAAACGGAGAATTGCCATTTGCGAATCCCCGGAATGCAGCAGCGGGAACATTGAAAATGCAGAACTCTTCGGAAGTGGCGCGGCGGAGGCTTGACGCTTATTTCTATTACCTGTTGGGTGAAAATCTTCCGGCTGACGGACATTATGAAAATCTCAGCGTTGCAGCAAAATGGGGTTTTAAGGTATCGGAACACATGAAGAAATGTGCCGGTATCAAAGAAGTCATTGATTTTATTCATTACTGGGATACCGAACGGTTTAATTTGCCGGTGGCTACCGATGGGATCGTGATCAAGGTCAATTCGAGGAGGTTGCAGAATAATCTCGGTTTCACTGCAAAATCGCCGCGCTGGGCGATCGCTTATAAATTCAAGGCCGAACAAGTCAGCACCACCCTGGAATCGGTCAGCTTTCAGGTTGGAAGGACCGGGACTGTTACCCCGGTGGCCAATTTAACTCCCATTCTTTTGGCAGGGACAGTCGTAAAACGAGCATCACTTCATAATGCCGATATCATCAATAAACTGGATCTGCATTTGCAGGATGTGGTTTTTGTTGAAAAGGGAGGTGAGATCATTCCCAAGATCGTCGAAGTCAATGATTCCCTTCGCCATCCGATGGCGGAAAAAGTCCGGTTCATCAAATTTTGCCCCGAATGTGGAACCGAGCTGATCCGCCGCGAAGGAGAAGCCGCTCATTATTGCCCGAATGAGACCGGTTGTCCACCGCAAATCAAGGGCAAGATTATTCACTTTATCAGCCGGAAGGCCATGGATATTGATGGTTTGGGTGAAGAAACGATCGAATTGCTATACAATGAAAAGCTTGTTGGCAACAGCGCCGATCTTTATGATCTGATCACCAGTCAGCTGATACCACTTGAGCGGATGGGAGAAAAATCGGCCGAACGTATACTGAACAGCCTCGAAGAGTCAAAAAAAGTTCCTTTCGAACGTGTACTATATGCATTAGGAATTCGTTTTGTAGGAGAAACAGTGGCAAAAAAAATGGCACGTAAACTAAACAGCATCGAACGGATCAGGCAGGCAACCTTCGATGAACTGGTCAGCGTTGACGAAATTGGAGATAAGATTGCCGAAAGCGTGGTGAATTATTTCAAAGAGGAGAAGAATCTGGAGATGATTCAACGGTTGAAACGCGCCGGCTTACAATTTGAACTGGACTCGGATATTATTAGTGCCAGGAGCAACAAGCTGGAAGGAAAAAGCATCGTCATTTCAGGCACTTTCGAAAAATATTCCAGGGACGAATTAAAGGCAATGATTGAAAAGCATGGCGGCAAAAACGTTGGATCGATTTCCAAAAGCACGTCTTATTTACTTGGCGGGAATAACATCGGGCCCTCTAAAATGGAGAAAGTTGAAAAACTGGGGATTCCGGTAATCTCTGAAGAAGACTTCCTGAAACTGATCAGCTAATGCAAACTTTGAAAGTTATAACTTAAAAGAAACCATGGTCATAAAAATTCAATTTTTGTTTTTTTTTGATTTTTTGGTTTACTTTTTTAATGTGATGTATTTTTTCGCGAACAAATTCATATTTTTGCAGCGATCTTATGATACTAAGAAAACAATTGGCAAAAGGACTGATGGGTCATCGGTTCGAATCTGTACGGCGGATCTTGAAATTTTCCAATCTGGATTCGGCCGGGACTGTCGGTATTATATGGACAGGTCATGATTATCCGGTTTTCGTAAGCCTTGTCAAAGTTCTGGAACAAAAGCGAATAAAATGGACCGACCTGTGCTTTACTGACGATAAGAACGTTCTTAAGCCAGTGAACCGGATCAGTAAAAAGGATTTTAGTTTCCTGGGAAGGCCTAAAAGTGCGTTGGTGCTGAATTTTATCAACACGGAATTTGATTTGCTTTTAGATATCAGTTTATCCTCGTCCATTTATGCGCAAGTGATCAGGGGACTTTCGAAGGCATCCCTGAAGGCAGGATGGTCGAATGCTGTTCCTGATTTTTTTGATTTTCGCATCGATGTCAGTAAACGACCTGAGCCGGTTTTTCTGGTAGAGCAGTTAACTCACTATTTAAGTGATATAAAAACAAAAGAAACATGACACACCTTTTTAAAGGAGCCGGGGTAGCACTGGTCACCCCTTTTAAACCGGATTATTCGATTGATTTTGAGACGCTGGAAAATCTTGTGGAAGACCAGATTTCCTCAGGAATGGATTACATCGTAGCGCTCGGCACAACGGCTGAAACTCCTACTCTTTCAACAGAAGAACAAAAAGAAGTAATCGGGTGCGTGCGGTCAAAAATAAATAAACGAGTCCCCCTTCTGCTTGGAATAGGTGGAAACGATCCAAACAAAGTTGTTCATACAATAGAATCGACTGATTTCGGTGACATTGACGGTCTTTTATCAGTCACTCCCTATTATAACCGCCCTTCACAGGAAGGTTTATTTGAATATTTTAAACTGATCGCCGCAGCTTCTCCCGTGCCCGTTGTTTTATATAATGTACCATCAAGGACAGGAGTCAATTTGCTGTGCGAAACTTCAGTCAGGATCGCGAAAGCCTGTCCGAATGTCATTGGTGTTAAAGAAGCCTCAGGCGAATGCTCCCAGGCTGCCAGGATGGTTAAGTATGCCCCTGATCATTTTGCAGTGATCTCCGGGGACGACGCCCTGGCACTGCCGATGATATCTGTTGGCAGCATTGGTGTGATCTCGGTGATTGCCAACGCGCTACCCGATAAATTAAGCCAAATGATCCGTTTTGCCAATAATGATCAATATAATGAAGCGCGCGCCGTTCATCTTTTGCTCATCGATATGCTAAAACTGATCTTCCGTGAAGGAAGTCCGGGTGGGGTCAAAGCGCTGATGGAAATCATGGGAAAAGCACAGAATGTGATGCGTTTACCGATGTACCCGGTCAGTCATGAATTATATCATGAAATCGAAGCAGAACTGAAAAAGATCCTATAAGTTGAATGATTTCAAAGATATGCCCGTGAGAGTTGAATATCCGGAAATACCTTCTCCGTGTTTTGTGCTGGAAGAGCGCTTGCTTCGTGAAAACCTGAGTTTGATCCAATCCATAGCAAAAACCACTGATGTTGAAATTATCCTGGCTTTTAAGGGTTTTGCCATGTGGAGCGTATTTCCAATCGTCAGGGAGTATGTTTCCGGCGCCACGGCAAGTTCACTGAATGAAGCCATGCTATGCGTGGAAGAAATGAAGAGTCCGGCTCACACTTACGCACCGGTATACGATCTGGAAACGTTCTCTGAGATCATCAAACTCTCCAGCCATATCACCTTTAACTCACTGAGCCAGTACGAACGGTTCTATCCAATGATCAGGGAATCGGGGAAAAAAGTAGCTGTGGCGATCAGGATCAATCCGGAATTCTCAGAAGTGGAGACCGATCTGTATAATCCTTGTGCTCCGGGATCGCGGCTGGGAGTAATTGCAGCGCAGCTCAGAGACAAACTGCCGGAAGGAGTCGACGGACTGCATTTTCATACGCTTTGTGAATCCTCGTCGGCCGACCTGGAGAAAACACTGGCTGCAGTGGAGGAAAAATTCGGACATTTACTAAAACAGGCTAAATGGCTCAACATGGGTGGCGGCCACCTGATGACCCGGAAGGGGTACGATACCGGTCACCTGATCCGGTTGCTTCAGAATTTTAAAGCACACTACCCCAATCTACACGTGATCCTGGAACCAGGCAGCGCTTTCGCCTGGGAAACAGGCTTCCTGAAAGCGACTACACTCGATGTGGTCGAAAATAAAGGCATTCAGACTGCAATGCTCAATGTGTCGTTTGCGGCTCACATGCCCGACTGCCTTGAAATGCCTTATCAGCCCCGCATTCGCCATGCAAGTTCTGTCCCGGTCCCCGGGAAACCCCTATACCGGATGGGCGGAAACAGCTGCCTCAGTGGAGATTACTACGGTTCCTGGTCATTTGACGAAGAACTCCAGGTGGGCGACAACCTGATCCTGGAAGACATGATCCATTATACCATGGTGAAAACGACTTTTTTCAATGGCGTTGCACATCCGTCAATCGGCATCATCCGTCAAAACGGCGAATTTGAACTGATCCGGAAGTTTGGTTACGAGGACTACAAGGCAAAGCTGAGCTAGTAGTGAGCAGTGAATAGTTCTTACTTGATACTCAAGACTCAGAACTTCGTTCCGCAGTCATTGTCCAATCGGCGGTCAAATTCAAACTGGAGGGTAATATGATTGATGCCATATTCTTTTCTTAACAGTTCATTCACCTGCTCACCAATTGGTTGTGTCTGCGAAAGCCTGAGATCACCCGTCAACTCCACGTGCGCTTCAAAATGAATCGTTTGATCTGTCAGCCTCCAGACATGAATATGATACACCCTCATAATGCCTTCGATTGCGTTTAATCGTGATTCAAGCTCATGAATATGGATCGAGGTGGGGGCAAACTGCATCAGGATGCCGGTCGATTCCTTTAAGAGTCGGATCGTATGAAAAAGCAAATAAAAGCTGATCAGAAGGGTAACGGCCGGATCAATCCAGTACCAGTCCCATATCCAGATAAAGAATGCTCCTAAAATGACGGCAAGTGAAGTTAATGCATCACCCATCAGATGCAGATAAGCTGCCTTTATGTTGAGATTATCATGTTGGTCCTTGTGCAGGATCAGAACCGAAAAGCTATTGGCGATCAGCCCCAGGAATCCGAGAATAAGCATCCATTTGAAATCGACCACCTGCGGTTGAAAAAAACGCTTAACGGCTTCAATCATTAAATAAAAAGAAATAGCTATCAGTACCAGCGCATTGATGAAGGCAGCCAGAATTTCAGCCCGTTTATATCCAAAAGTGCTTTGTGCAGTTCTTTCTTTCTGACTGATCACACTGGCCAGATAAGCCAGGAATACGGCGACACCATCGCTCAGATTATGAACGGCATCAGATATCAGAGCCAGGCTGCCTGAGATCAGTCCCCCTGCAATCTGAGCTGCAGTGATAACCACATTCAACACAATGGTAATTCCAAGGCTC
>Ga0074195_1003053_pt1 | contig 16751 bp, 14 predicted proteins | sample EPASupsiteHSE623_FD_64525 | JGI IMG/M metagenome (GOLD analysis project Ga0074195, IMG submission 64525) | Bioremediated contaminated groundwater from EPA Superfund site, New Mexico - Sample HSE6-23 | ecosystem: Environmental > Aquatic > Deep subsurface > Groundwater > Contaminated ...
TGCCCTTTGCCTAATTTGGCTGACATGGTCCACTCTTTTTTCATCTAAATTATTGTGTGTGTTGTTTTATAATGTTGGTTTGCGCAAGCAAACCCACCTTTTGTCAACTGCCAACTATCAACTGTCAACTGTCAACTGTCAACTCGTCACAGCTTAATCTCTATGTCAACACCTGCCGGGAGATCTAGTCTCATTAAAGCATCTACCGTTTTAGGCGTGGGTTCCAAAATATCAATCAACCGCTTATGTGTCCTCATTTCAAACTGTTCCCGGGAATCCTTGTTTACATGGGGAGATCTCAGGATTGTATAGATACTCTTCTCTGTCGGAAGAGGGACAGGCCCGGCTACATCGGCGCCGGTCCTCTTTGCGGTCTCTACGATCTTTTCCGCAGACTGGTCAAGAATCTTGTGGTCAAAGGCCTTAAGCCTAATCCTAATTTTTTGTTTTGCCATCCCAGTATCCTCCTTTTAGCCCGATTGTCACGGACATTCTCAGTGAAAAATACCTAATTTAAAATTAGCAACCTTCCACTTCATCGCAATGTATACTTCAGCACTTCGTGCTTTCGGGTTCTTATTTTCTAATTTACATAAAAACAGATGGCGATAAGTACTACGGCACTAAACGGCCATAGTACTTACCCCCTCTGAATTTTTATTCAATGATTGCGCTTACTACTCCGGAGCCTACGGTCCGGCCGCCTTCGCGGATTGCAAAACGCAGGCCTTCCTCAATGGCAATCGGGGTAATCAGGTTGATTTTTACTTTGATATTGTCACCAGGCATAACCATTTCCACACCTTCAGGCAGATCGACTACGCCGGTTACGTCTGTGGTCCGGAAGTAAAACTGGGGACGGTAGCCGTTAAAGAACGGGGTGTGCCGCCCGCCTTCCTCTTTCGTCAGGACGTATACTTCGGCTTCATATTTGGTGTGCGGGTTGATCGAACCCGGCTTAGCCAGAACCTGGCCGCGCTCGATTTCTTTGCGGTCTACTCCCCGCAGCAGACAGCCGATGTTGTCCCCGGCTTCCGCCCGGTCAAGCAGTTTACGGAACATTTCTACTCCCGTTACTACTGTCTTCCGGCGCTCTGCCGTCATCCCTATTATTTCTATTTCTTCCCCTACTTTTACTGTCCCCCGCTCAACCCGGCCGGTGGCTACTGTTCCACGTCCGGTAATGGAGAACACGTCTTCCACAGGCATCAGGAACGGTTTGTCGATGTCACGCTGGGGGGTAGGAATATATGAGTCCACGGCATCCATCAGTTTCCATATGCTGCCGCACCATTCGCAATCACGCTTGCCACAGCCGCATTCCCCGGCTTTTAACGCTGAACCGGCGATAATGGGGATGTCGTCCCCGGGAAATTCGTATTCGCTTAACAGTTCACGGACTTCCATTTCTACCAGTTCCATCAGTTCCTCGTCGTCTACCATGTCTGCCTTGTTCAGGTATACTACGATATAATGTACCCCTACCTGGCGGGCCAGGAGGATATGCTCCCTGGTCTGCGGCATCGGGCCGTCTGCTGCTGATACTACCAGGATTGCTCCATCCATCTGGGCTGCTCCGGTGATCATGTTCTTGACATAGTCGGCGTGGCCCGGGCAGTCTACGTGGGCATAATGACGGTTATCTGTCTCATATTCAACGTGGGCGGTATTGATTGTAATACCTCTGGCCCGCTCTTCCGGGGCATTATCGATTTCTTCAAATTTCTTTACTTCCGCCTGGCCCATCGTCGCCAGACACAAGGTGATTGCTGCCGTCAAAGTGGTTTTACCGTGGTCTACGTGACCGATCGTACCTACGTTAACATGAGGTTTCGTGCGTTCAAATTTTGCTTTTCCCATTTTTATCTTTCCTCCTTAAGTCCATTTAATAATTGTTTTTATATTTACCAGCCACCAGCAACTAGGAACTAGCAACTAGCAACTAGCAACTAACTATCCCTGCCGTTTGGCAATGATTCCATCGGCAATATTTTTGGGAACTTCCTCATAATGGGACATCTGCATTGTATATGTCCCCCGGCCTTGGGTCATGGAACGCAGGTCTGTGGCGTAACCGAACATTTCGGCTAATGGCACAAAGCCCCTGATTACCTGAGAGTTTCCTCTAGGCTCCATCCCTTCAATTTTACCGCGGCGGGAGTTTATATCTCCCATGACATCACCCATGTACTCTTCGGGAATAACCACTTCTATCCTCATCACAGGCTCCAAAATAACGGGTTGAGCTTTACTCGCCGCATTTTTAAAAGCCATGGAACCGGCAATCTTAAAGGCCATTTCTGATGAATCAACATCATGATATGAACCGTCAATGAGGGTTGCCCCGATGTCTATCGCCGGGTAGCCGGCGAGAATACCGTTCTCCATAGCTTCCTTGATACCGGCTTCAACAGGTGCGACATATTCCCTGGGGACAACGCCCCCCACGATTTTGTTAGTAAACGTAAATCCACCGCCCGGCTCTAAAGGCCCCAGTTCAATCACGACATGTCCGTACTGGCCGCGACCGCCTGACTGACGAACAAATTTTCCCTCTGCTTTGACTTTGGACTTAATCGTTTCCTTAAAAGCAACTTGGGGGCGGCCGACATTAGCATCAACCTTAAACTCCCGGAGCATCCGGTCGACGATTATTTCCAGGTGTAATTCTCCCATCCCGGAAATAATTACTTGTCCTGTTTCCGTGTCAGTACGAATCCGGAATGTTGGGTCTTCGTCTGCCAGCTTCTGCAGGGCAAAGCCCATTTTTTCCTGGTCGGCTTTGGTTTTGGGCTCAATTGCCACATCGATAACCGGTTCCGGAAACTCCATCTGCTCTAACACGATAGGGTCCTTTTCATCACAAAGGGTGTCCCCTGTGGAAACATTTTTTAGACCAACGGCTGCTGCAATGTCGCCTGTATAAACCTCAGAGATTTCTTCCCTGTGGTTGGCGTGCATTTGTAAAATACGGCCAATTCTTTCCTTCTTGTTTTTAGTTGAATTAAAAATGTAAGAACCTGATTTCTGCGCACCCGAGTATACCCTGAAAAAGGCGAGCTTACCGACATAAGGGTCAGCCATAATCTTAAAGGCCAGGGCAGAAAAAGCTATATCGTCTTTGGCCTCCCTCACGTCCTCTACTCCTGTATCGGGGTTAACCCCTTTGATAGCCGGAACGTCAACAGGGGCCGGCATATAGTCAACAACTGCATCCAATAAAGGCTGGACACCTTTGTTTTTGAAAGCGGACCCGCAAAAGACAGGAATAAACTTAACTGCTATAGTGGCTTTGCGGATACCGTTTTTTATCTCTTCTTCGGTAAGTTCTTGGCCTTCTAAGTATTTCATCATCAGTTCTTCGTCAGTCTCAGCCACTGCCTCAATAATTTTTTCACGGTACTCGGCAGCCAGTTCAGCCAGGTCTTCCGGAATCTCGGCAACCTCGCTGGTAGTTCCCAGGTCATCTGTATATACGCGTGCCTTCTTAGTAACTAAATCAATGACCCCTTGAAATTTATCCTCTGACCCAATAGGAAGCTGCAGGGCAACCGGGTTTGCGCCCAGTCTTTCCTTAATCATACTCAGGCCCCTGAAGAAATCAGCTCCTACACGGTCCATTTTGTTAATAAAAGCAATCCGGGGAACACCATATTTATCAGCTTGACGCCACACGGTTTCAGATTGGGGTTCAACTCCACCGACTGAACAAAAAACGGCTACAGCCCCATCAAGAACCCGGAGTGACCTTTCCACCTCCATGGTAAAGTCCACGTGCCCAGGTGTGTCTATAATATTAATACGATGACCCTTCCACTCGCATGTAGTAGCGGCAGCTGTGATGGTAATGCCGCGTTCTTGTTCCTGGACCATCCAGTCCATCGTAGCAGCACCGTCATGCACTTCGCCAATCTTATGAACTTTGCCGGTATAAAACAAAATTCGTTCTGTAGTTGTAGTTTTGCCGGCATCAATATGGGCCATTATACCAATATTACGAGTTCTTTCTAAACTAAATTTTCTTGCCACAACGTATCCTCCTTTCTACCAAGAGGTGAAAATGCAAATAAGCAAAATCGTTTACCACCGGTAATGAGCAAAAGCCTTGTTAGCTTCAGCCATTTTGTGAGTATCTTCTCTCTTCTTTACAGAACCGCCGGTACTGTTAGCTGCATCCATAATTTCTCCTGCTAGTTTTTCTTCCATTGTTTTTTCCCCGCCACGTTTGCGGCAGAACGCTACCAACCAACGCAAACCGAGGGTCTGCCTACGGTCGGTACGGACTTCTACAGGTACCTGATAGTTAGCGCCACCTACCCGGCGGGCTTTAACTTCCAGAACCGGCATGATATTTTTCATCGCGGCCTCAAAAACTTCCAATGGGTTTTTACCGGTTTTTTCTTTAATTATATCAAAGGCATTGTAACAAATGTGTTCGGCAGTTCCTTTTTCGCCGTCCTGCATTACCTGGTTAATGAGCTTCGTAACTACTCTGCTGCTATACAGAGGGTCAGGTAAAACGTCTCTTTTGGCAATAAAACCCCTTCTGGGCATTCGTTTCCCCCCTTTATAATAAGGTTATCTCTTTGAAAAATTACTTGGCTTTAGGTCTTTTAGCACCGTATTTGGAACGGCTCTGGTTACGGTTCTGAACCCCCGCGGTATCCAACGCGCCGCGTACAATATGATATCTTACACCTGGCAGGTCTTTAACCCGACCACCCCTGACTAAAACAACGGAGTGTTCCTGGAGATTGTGGCCAATGCCGGGAATATAAGAGGTAACCTCTATGCCGTTTGTCAATCTTACCCTTGCTACTTTACGGAGTGCCGAGTTTGGTTTCTTTGGTGTAGTTGTATAAACCCTGGTACAAACCCCTCTTTTTTGCGGTGATTCTTTTAACGCCGGCGCTGTTGATTTTTTCTTAATAACTTCCCTGCGCCTGCGGACTAATTGACTTATTGTAGGCATCCAGTGCACCTCCTTCCTTAAAAACTGTAATTGACAAATTTTTTGCCCCTCACCTTGGCAAGGGGCAAAAAACAAACCTGTTATTTTTTGAACACCCCAATAAGGAACTTATCCTATTCTTCAACCAATGCTGCGGAAGCGCAGCCTACTTCAATGCCGCAAGCCTTGCCCAGGCTTTTCATCGAATCGATCATGACAACAGGGATATCTCTTTCTTTACAGTGCCGGAGCAATGGTTTAACGACGTGTTGTTCCGCATCGGAAGCTATAAACACCTTCTTAGCAAGCCCTTTTTCCAGAGCCTTTAGCGTTTGTTTCGTGCCAATGGTCTTCTTAGCGGCACTTTCCAAACTGCTAATGGGCACTATAACCACTCCCTTCGAATCAGACACTTTTAAATAATATCATTTTTAGTGATTACTGTCAAGATTATTCGTGTCTGCTTCCTCGCCAATCGTGATAATTTTAATGTTCCTGTAACGTGACATTCCGGTCCCGGCAGGTACCAGTTTACCGATAATAACGTTTTCTTTCAGGCCGAGCAGCGGGTCAAGCTTACCCTTAATGGCTGCCTCGGTCAGCACCCTTGTCGTTTCCTGGAATGATGCCGCCGACAGGAACGAGTCTGTAGCCAAGGAAGCCTTTGTAATCCCCAGCAGCACCGGACGAGCCGTAGCCGGCTGGCCTCCGCCGGCAATAGCTGCCGCGTTTTCCTCTTCAAAGTCAAAAATGTCGATCAGGCCGCCCGGTAGAAGCTCGGTATCGCCGGGATCTTCTACCTTAACCTTGCGCAGCATCTGACGTACCATGACCTCAATGTGCTTATCATTGATGTCAACGCCCTGGAGCCGGTAAACCCGCTGAACTTCATGGACCAGATACATCTGAACCCCTTTCAGCCCTTTTATCTTGAGCATATCATGAGGGTTAACCGAACCCTCAGTCAATTCATCTCCGGCTGAAGCGTACTGTCCTTCCTTAACTCTTAAGCGGGCCCCGTACGGGACCTGATAATTGTGCCGTTCGCCGCTGTCATTAACTAACTCGATTTCACGCCGGCCTTTAACTTCCTGGATTTTAGCCTTTCCGTCTATTTCGGCAATAACGGCCTGCCCTTTAGGTTTACGGGCTTCAAAGAGTTCCTCTACCCGTGGGAGACCCTGGGTAATATCATCACCGGCCACACCTCCGGTATGGAACGTCCTCATAGTAAGCTGGGTCCCGGGTTCACCGATGGACTGGGCAGCAATGATTCCCACCGCTTCACCGATGTCCACCTGCCGACCGGTCGCCAGATTGCGGCCGTAACACTTCTTACATACTCCATACCTGGATTTACATGTCAAAACCGAACGTATCTTTAGCTTTTCATACCCGGCTGCGATAACACTGTCAGCCATAGTTTCGCTGATTTCCTGGTTAGCCACAACGAGAACTTCCCCCGTTTCCGGGTGAACAATATCATCTATAGCGATTCTGCCGGTTATCCTGTCTTCAAGTTTTTCAATTGTTTCGTTGCCATCCTTAATCTCTTCAACTTCAATACCGTTTGTAGTACCGCAGTCATCCTCCCGGACTATTACGTCCTGGGCGACATCAACCAACCTCCTCGTCAGGTATCCTGAGTCGGCCGTCCTGAGAGCGGTGTCAGCCAAACCCTTCCTAGCCCCGTGAGTGGAAATAAAGTACTCCAATACGGTCAGCCCCTCCCGGAAATTGGCCTTGATAGGGAGGTCGATGATCCGCCCTGAAGGGTCAGCCATTAGGCCCCGCATCCCTGCCAACTGCCGGATTTGCTGGATATTACCCCGCGCCCCTGAGGTCGCCATCATGTAAACCGGGTTGAACCTATCAAGGGTCTTTAAGAGAGCCTCTGTTACTGTTTCGGTGGCTTCGTTCCATATCCCGATAACCTTCTGGTAACGCTCTTCTTCAGTGATCAGCCCCCGCCGGTACTGCAGTTCAATCAGTTCAACATTCTTTTCGGCGCCGATCAGAATTTCTTTCTTCGCCTCCGGTATTGTGATGTCTGTAATCCCAATTGTAATCCCGGCCTTGGTGGCATATGTATATCCAATTTTCTTCAGTCCGTCGAGCAGAGCCGCCGTCTTGGCGTAACCGAGTTCCCGGTACGCTTTGGCCACGACATTACCGAGGACTTTTTTGCTGGCAACTTCATTTATATAGCCCAGTTCCTCTGGAATAACTTCATTAAATATGATCCTGCCAACGGTGGTCTCCAGTCTGGTACCATCTTCCCGCTTTAACTGAACTTTGGCATGGAGGTCTGTACTCTCCGTGAGGTAAGACATAATGGCTTCCGAAACGTTGCTTAATACCTTGCCTTCTCCCAAAGCGCCTGTTTTCTCCAAAGTAAGATAGTAACAGCCAAGGACCATGTCCTGGGTAGGGATAGCCACCGGCCGACCGTCTTTGGGGTTAAGGATGTTATGGGCTGACAGCATCAGCAGTCTGGCCTCAGCTTGGGCCTCGACCGAAAGCGGCACGTGTACAGCCATCTGGTCCCCGTCAAAGTCAGCATTATAAGCCGTACATACCATTGGATGAATCTGAATAGCCCTGCCCTCAACAAGTACAGGCTCAAAGGCCTGGATGCCCAGCCTGTGGAGTGTTGGGGCCCGGTTAAGAAGAACCGGGTGTTCTTTAATAACTTCCTCTAAAACATCCCAAACCTCAGGGCGGACACGTTCTACCATTCTTTTGGCACTTTTAATATTGTGGGCGAACCCGTCATTGACGAGTTTTTTCATCACAAAAGGCTTGAACAGTTCCAAAGCCATTTCTTTCGGCAGCCCACACTGGTGCAGCAGAAGCTCCGGCCCAACGACGATAACGGAACGGCCGGAATAGTCAACCCGTTTTCCTAATAGGTTCTGGCGGAAACGCCCCTGTTTTCCTTTCAGCATGTCGCTTAAGGACTTGAGGGGTCTGTTTCCCGGCCCCGTAACGGGACGGCCGCGCCTGCCGTTGTCAATCAGCGCATCAACGGCTTCCTGCAGCATCCTCTTTTCGTTCCGGACAATAATATCAGGGGCCCCCAGGTCAAGTAACCTTTTTAACCTGTTGTTTCTGTTGATAACCCGGCGATAAAGGTCATTTAGGTCTGAGGTCGCAAAACGTCCCCCATCCAACTGAACCATTGGGCGCAGTTCGGGCGGGATGACCGGTATTACTTCCATGACCATCCACTCCGGGCGGTTACCGGATTTCCGGAAGGCTTCCACTACCTCGAGCCGGCGAATCGCTCTAATTCTACGCTGGCCGCTGACTTCTTTTAATTCCTGGCGCAGTTCCTTGGACAGGTTTTCCAGTTCAATCTCCTCGAGAAGCTTTTTGATAGCTTCCGCTCCCATCCCTGCTTTGAAAAGGTTCCCATATTTCTCACGGTACTCCCGGTATTCAGTCTCAGTTAACAACTGTTTTTTCATCAAGGGGGTGTCCCCTGGTTCAATAACTATATAAGAAACAAAATATAATACCTTTTCCAATGAACGTGGGGACATATCAAGAAGCAGGCCCATCCTGCTGGGGATACCCTTGAAATACCAAATATGCGAAACAGGAGCAGCCAGTTCAATATGGCCCAACCGTTCACGCCTGACTTTAGATCTCGTTACCTCAACCCCGCAGCGGTCGCAGATAATCCCTTTATACCTGACTCTTTTATATTTACCGCAGTGGCATTCCCAATCCCTGGTGGGACCAAATATACGTTCACAGAACAAACCGTCGCGCTCCGGCTTTAATGTCCGGTAGTTGATCGTTTCGGGTTTTCTGACCTCCCCGCTGCTCCACTCCCTGATTTGGTCCGGAGAAGCTAAACCAATACGCATCCGGTCAAAATTATTGACATCTAACAAAGGGGCACTCTCCCTTCACCGTTTTAGTATAGTAACGTATAAGCCGATGTCTACTAGTCCTCTTCTTCAAACTCGAAATCGTCCTCCAGGAATGCTTCATCGAAATCTTCCACGTCATCCTCTTCTTCTTCAACAGGTCCGAGTGCCTTTTCACCAACAGGCTCGCCCTGAATATCTAACCCAAGTTCTTTGGCGGCTTCACTGACATCCTCTTCAGCTTCTTTGATTTCTATCTCCTCATCGTCCTCGGAAAGCACCTTAACATCAAGCCCAAGGCTTTGCAGCTCTTTAATCAGCACCTTGAACGACTCAGGGACTCCCGGTTCGGGAACATTCTCACCTTTTACAATAGCTTCGTAGGTCTTTACGCGCCCAACCACATCATCGGATTTGACAGTTAGTATTTCCTGCAGGGTATAAGCAGCGCCGTACGCCTCCAAAGCCCACACTTCCATCTCACCAAACCGCTGTCCGCCAAATTGGGCTTTCCCGCCCAAGGGCTGTTGGGTAACCAGAGAGTATGGTCCTGTTGACCTGGCGTGAATCTTGTCATCTACCAAGTGAGCAAGTTTTAACATATATACGTACCCGACAGTAATCGAGTTGTCAAACGGTTCCCCAGTTCGACCGTCATACAGGGGGCACTTGCCATCTTCGGGCAGCCCCGCTTTCAGCAGAGTCTCCAGTACATCATCTTCTTCCGCCCCGTCGAATACAGGGGTAGCCACATAGAACCCGAGGGTCTTGGCAGCCCAACCGAGGTGGGTTTCCAAAACCTGTCCCAGGTTCATCCGGGAAGGTACGCCCAGAGGATTAAGGACAATTTCAATGGGAGTCCCGTCCGGCATAAAGGGCATATCTTCCTCAGGCATAATCCTGGCGATGACACCCTTGTTTCCATGACGACCGGCCATTTTATCCCCTTCCGAGATTTTTCTCTTCTGGGCGATGTAAACCCTTACGAGCTGGTTAACCCCCGGAGCCAGTTCATCACCGTTTTCCCGGGAAAATACCTTGACATCAACAACCTTACCCGCTTCCCCATGAGGGACTCGCAGGGAGGTATCACGAACTTCGCGGGCTTTCTCACCGAAGATAGCTCTCAACAGCCGTTCTTCCGCTGTCAGCTCGGTTTCACCCTTCGGAGTAACCTTGCCGACCAGGATGTCTCCTGGTCTGACTTCTGCCCCAATCCGGATTATCCCCCGGTCATCGAGGTCTTTTAAAACATCCTCCCCGACATTGGGGATGTCCCGGGTAATTTCTTCCGGGCCGAGTTTTGTATCCCTGGCATCACATTCATATTCTTCAATATGAATAGATGTAAAGTAATCTTCTTTAACAAGTTTTTCGCTAATCAGGATGGCATCCTCATAATTGTAGCCTTCCCACGGCATAAAAGCGACCAGCACATTGCGCCCAAGGGCCAGTTCACCCATATCTGTGGATGGCCCGTCGGCGATGATGTCTCCGGCATCCACCTTTACGCCGACCCGAATAATAGGCTTCTGGTTCATACATGTGCCCTGGTTCGATCTGGTGAATTTCATTAATTTATATGTATCTAATTCACCCCGTTTGGTTTTAACAACTATCTCGTCAGCCGTAACTTTCTGGATCGTTCCGGAATTTTTTGCTATAACTACGACTCCCGAATCCTTAGCTGCTTTGTATTCCATCCCGGTACCTACCAGAGGAGCCTCGGTCCTTAGTAAAGGAACAGCCTGCCGCTGCATGTTGGAACCCATCAAAGCCCGGTTGGCGTCATCGTTCTCCAGGAAGGGGATAAGGGCAGTAGCGATACTGACGACCTGCTTTGGTGAAACATCCATATAATCTACCTTATCGGCGGTAACAACTATGATGTCTTTTCCGTGCCTGGCATTAACCTTAGCTGTCGCAAACTTTCTCTTGGCATCAAGGGCAGCATTAGCCTGGGCAATAACATAGTTATCCTCTTCGTCGGCGGTTAGATATTCAATTTCGCTAGTTACCTGACCCTTTGACTTGTTTACCTTCTGATAAGGAGTTTCGATAAAACCGTATTCGTTGATGCGGGCATATGTGCTCAGTGAACCGATTAAGCCGATGTTGGGGCCTTCCGGAGTTTCTATCGGACACATCCGCCCGTAGTGAGAGTGGTGTACGTCCCGCACTTCAAATCCGGCTCTTTCCCTGCTTAACCCTCCCGGTCCGAGTGCGCTCAAGCGCCGTTTGTGAGTAAGCTCGGCTAATGGGTTGGTCTGGTCCATGAACTGTGATAACTGGCTGCTCCCGAAGAATTCTTTAATAGCTGCCACTACCGGCCTGATATTAATCAGGACCTGAGGTGTGATAACATCGACATCCTGGATTGTCATCCGTTCCCGGACAACCCTTTCCATCCTGGACAAGCCGATGCGGAACTGGTTCTGCAGCAGTTCTCCAACCGACCGCAGCCGCCTGTTCCCCAGATGGTCGATATCGTCAACCCTGCCGTTGTCGTCAATAAGCTGCAGCAAATAATGTACGGTAGCAATAATGTCGTCTTTGGTTAGATTCCTAATCTCAGGGGCAATACCCACCTTTAATTTTTTATTTAACTTATACCGGCCAACACTGGCCAAGTCGTATCTTTTGGGGTCGAAGAATAACGTCGCCAGTAAAGTTCGCGCGCTATCGACCGTAGGAGGTTCCCCAGGCCTTAACCTTTTATAAATCTCAACAAGGGCTTCTTCTTCTGAATCTGTATTATCCCTTTCCAGAGTCGCCCTAATCCTTTCATCATCTCCGAACAGTTCCAGGATCTTGGCATTGGTACTATGGCCCAGTGCCCTAACAAGCACTGTTGCCGGCAATTTCCGGGTCCGGTCGATCCGGACAAAAATATTGTCATTGACATCAGTTTCGAATTCAAGCCACGCGCCGCGGTTCGGAATTATCGTAGCGCCGTAAAGCTTTTTACCGCTCGAATCAATCTGTTCAGCATAATATACTCCGGGAGAACGGACCAACTGGCTGACAATAACCCTTTCCGCACCATTAATGATAAAAGTACCCTTCTCAGTCATTAATGGAAAATCACCCATAAAAACTTCTTGTTCCTTAACCTCTCCCGTTTCCTTGTTAATCAGACGCACCTTAACCCGTAAAGGCGCTGCATATGTAACGTCTCTTTCTTTGCAGTCCTCTACGGTATACTTTGGTTCACCAAGGGTGTAGTCTACAAACTCGAGAATTAAATTCCCCGTGAAATCCTGAATGGGGGAAATATCATAGAACATTTCACGTAAGCCTTCCCTGAGGAACCAGTCGTATGAATTCTGCTGGATTTCAATCAGGTTGGGCATTTCCAGTACTTCTTGAATCTTCGCATAACTTATTCTCTCCCGATTCCCCACCTTGATCGGATAAACCATTAAGAACTTCACCCCTTAACAAGTCTTAGAAACACGTTGAATTTTGAAAACAAACATTTAAAAGCAAGGCTTATTTCTAAACCTCGCTTTATAACCTTTATATGCATTCTTTATTATCCGAAAACCGTATCCGGCATCTATTTATTATTCCCCAAAAACAAGGGAACTATGCACAAAGAAACTTTAATTTCATTATCTCCATTATTACCAGGTTTACATGATAGCATTATATAATGTTAGCACAATTAACCTGAAATGTCAAGAAAAACTAATATTACAAACAGAGGCTGCTCAGAGCGCAGTTACTCCCCGGGTGACTTCACCTGCCACCCTCGCGGGTAGACAATGCTGCAGCACCTCTAGCGAACTGTGTTTCTCAACAGCCCCAGAAAAGGGGGTTCATTCCCCTTTATTTAACTTCTACGCCGGCGCCGGCTTCGGCAAGTTTGGCTTTAATGGCTTCAGCCTCATCTTTGCCAATTTTCTCTTTAACAGGCTTTGGAGCTCCGTCAACGAAGTCTTTAGCTTCCTTGAGGCCCAGGCCGGTGATTTCACGAACAACTTTAATTACGTTAATTTTCTTCTCTCCTGCGCCGGTAAGGATTACATCAAATTCGGTCTGCTCTTCAGCAGCCGGAGCGGAAGCTGCGGCGGGAGCAGCGGCAATTGCGGCCACGGGGGCAGCAGCGGTAACACCAAACTCATCTTCAAAAGCCTTTACCAGTTCGGATAGTTCCAATACGGTTAAACCCTTTACAGCTTCCAGAATTTCATTAACTTTAGACATTTTATTTTCCTCCTTAAAATCTTCAGATTTTTAGTGTTTTGTTACTGCTTTACGCTTCTGCCGCCTTCTTTTCCTTGACAGCATCAAGAACATAAACAAAATTGCGCAGGATACCCTGCAGTGAACCGACAAATCCATACATCGGGGACTGCATAGCTCCCAACAGCTTGGCCAGAAGCACTTCCCTCGGGGGCAGGGCCGCCAAAGCTTCTACAGAAGCCCCGTCAATGACCTTGTTCTCAAGAATGCCTGCCTTGATTTCAAGGGCTTTGTGGGTCTTGGCGAATTCTGCCAGGATTTTAGCCGGAGCAACCGGGTCTTCAATACCAAAAGCTATTGCCGTAGGACCCTCCAGGTAAGGATCAAGGCCTTCGAGCCCCACTTCGTTAGCAGCTATACGGGTAAGAGTGTTTTTAAGTACTTTGAATTCTATTCCGGCATCTCTAAGTTTTGCCCGCAGTTCGGTAACTTCGGCCACATTAAGTCCGCGGTAATCCGTCAGAACGGCCCCCTGAATCTTCTGCAGCCTGATTTTAATTTCTTCCACTACCTTTTTTTTGGCTTCAAGATTTAACAAGTATGTTCCACCTCCTTCAAATAACCCTGTGAGCTGGTCGCATAAAGAAAACGAAAGCCGCGGTAGACATACCGCGGCCGAAAATGCAAGGTTATCTTCAAACCACAGCCTCGGTTGGAACATTAAGCCTTCCGGCGCCAACTGTCTACAGCCCAATCCAGGTTATTAAATTGACAAGTGTTATTATACACCGGGCTCAGCTTAAAAGTCAAGACACTAAATTTTCAGCGGGTTGACTTTGATGCCTGGACCCATCGTTGAAGAAACTGTGATGCTCTTTAAATATGTCCCTTTGGATGCAGCCGGTTTGGCCCGCACTAAGACATCGACGAGAGTCTGAAAGTTTTCAGCCAGTTTTTCAGCTTCAAAAGAAACCTTGCCTATGGGGGCATGGATTATACCGGCTTTGTCAGTCCGGTATTCAATCTTACCGGCTTTGACATCCTTGACCGCTTTTTCGACATCAAACGTGACAGTACCGGTTTTGGGGTTTGGCATTAAGCCCCTTGGCCCTAAAACACGGCCCAGTTTACCGACAGCGCCCATCATATCCGGTGTGGCGATCGCTACATCAAAACCCATCCAGCCGCCCTGGATTTTTTCAATCATATCCTCGGCGCCAACGAAATCAGCGCCGGCATTTTCAGCTTCCTTATGCTTCTCACCCTTGGCAAAAACAAGAACAGTAGCAGTTTTCCCGGTTCCGTGAGGTAAAACAACCGCTCCTCTTACCTGCTGGTCTGCGTGCCTAGGGTCTACTCCCAGCCTGACTGCAATCTCAACGGTTTCGTCAAACTTGGCCGGGGCCACCTTTTTTACGAGGGAAATCGCTTCATTTGGTTCCATTGGAACTGTCTTATCAACTTCTTTAAATGCATCCTGATATTTTTTACCGTGTTTCGGCATAACTATAACCTCCTTTGTGGTTTTAACGGAATTCTCCTCCCACTATCCTTCAATATCAATTCCCATGCTGCGGGCAGTTCCTTCAATCATTCTCATTGCAGCTTCAATACTTGCAGCATTTAAATCTTTCATCTTAAGTTCGGCAATTTCGCGAACTTTGTCCCGGGGTATCCTGGCAACCTTGTTCTTGTTTGGCACACCGGACGCGGTTTCAATACCTGCCGCTTTTTTCAACAGTACTGAGGCAGGGGGGGTTTTGCAGATAAAAGTAAAAGACCTGTCTTCATAAACTGTAATTTCAACAGGTATAATCAGTCCGGCCTGTTTGGCAGTCCTCTCGTTATACTCCTTGCAGAAGGCCATGATGTTTACACCATGCTGTCCAAGTGCCGGGCCGACCGGAGGAGCCGGGGTAGCTTTACCTGCAGTGACTTGTAATTTAATCATCCCCACTACTTTTTTGGCCATAGTTTCTACACCTCCTTATATCCAAATGTGGTAAGACGGGCAATGCCCTCCCACTCCTAAAGCGCCTAAACAGTCTCGATTTGGGCGTACTCAAGTTCGACCGGGGTTTCCCGGCCAAACATGGAAACCAGAACCTTGACTTTCCCCTTTTCAGGGTGAATTTCTTCAATTGTACCTATAAAATTCTCAAAAGGTCCGGAAGCAACCCGCACATTTTGGCCAAGGTTAAAGGCCAGTTTGGGTCTGGCTTCTTCCACGCCCATCTGTTTAAGAATGTGGCGGACTTCCGATTCATGCAGCGGAATAGGTTTGGTCCCGGAGCCGACAAAACCGGTAACTCCGGAGGTATTACGGACGAGATACCACGAGTCGTCAGTCATAACCATTTCTACAAGCACATAGCCGGGAAAAACTTTTCGCTTCGAAATCTTCTTTTTCCCGTCTTTGATTTCAACCTCGTCTTCCATAGGGACCAGAATCCTAAAAATCTTGTCACCCATGTTCATAGACTCAACTCTTTTTTCCAGGTTCGCTTTTACCTTATTTTCGTAACCTGAATAAGTATGTATAACATACCACTTCTTATTATTTTCAATGCTACTATCCATAACACAAGGGACCTTCTACAAAAGGCCCCTCACCCCCTTGAAATCTATTTCTGGAGTATAAACGCAAGCAGTTTGCTCAACCCGGCATCAATAACAAATAACAGCACCGCTACAATGAGTACAGCTGTTAGGACTACAGTTGTATATGTGACCAGTTCACGCCGGTTAGGCCAGTGAACCTTCTTAAGTTCGGACCATGCTCCCTTAAGGAACTTTTTAAGATTGGCTGCAGTTTGTTTCTTGACAACCGGGGCTTTACCGCCCTGGCTCTTGGCCGCACCCTCTTTCTTCACAGGGGCGTTTTCTTTCTTAACAGGAAGTCTCTTGACAACTCCCTTGTCTTCACCTTTAGTTTTAAGCTCTTTATCTTCAACTTTAGTCTTTAAAGCAGCTTTTTTCGGTGATTCTTTTTTCTTTTTCTTAGGCTTTCCCTTTTCAACCGGTTCTTGATTGGTATCAACCATGTTCTCCCACACATCCTTAATCCTATTTTCCCATGTGGTCCAAGCGAAAAATAGTTCTTATTAGTTACCTATTTAGTTTCTTTATGAGCTGTATGAGTCTGGCAAAACTTGCAGTATTTTTTAACCTCAATCCTCTCAGGATTGTTCTTTTTGTTCTTATTGCTTTGATAATTTCTATTCTTGCAAGTAGCACAGGCTAGGGTTATCCCAACTCTCACTAGTGACACCTCCCAATTGAACCAACACAAAGTTATTTGCCGGCTTTACGGGCAACAAAAATAAACCCGTTTTTCCGGTGTTACTTTAACAATTTATCACAATTCATTTTAGCTGTCAATAGTTTCAGGGAAACGCATACTCATAGTTTACCTGTTTTTTCAAGATTTAAAACAACCGGTCGGAGTTTCGTTCAAACTGCCCGACCGATCTCATTTAATCAAACATTGCCCGTTGGGCTCCCCCATAACACCCATTTTATAATGCCCCACAAATATACGGCAGTACTGCCTATTACCAAGGTTCCCCCAATAATAGCTACCGTTTTGCCAAATGTTTCTCCGACCAACGGTTGGATAAAAACACCCACAGCCATTACTGTCCCGCCAAATATCAAAGCTAAGGCTGCAGCCATTCTCAGCTTTTCATTTAACCGTGTCCTGCTGCCACTGGCTCCCATAGATAAGGCCGTTC
>Ga0074195_1003054_pt1 | contig 16750 bp, 13 predicted proteins | sample EPASupsiteHSE623_FD_64525 | JGI IMG/M metagenome (GOLD analysis project Ga0074195, IMG submission 64525) | Bioremediated contaminated groundwater from EPA Superfund site, New Mexico - Sample HSE6-23 | ecosystem: Environmental > Aquatic > Deep subsurface > Groundwater > Contaminated ...
TTTGTCTTCAAGTTCCGAAAGTTGTGTCTTAAATTCTGACACTTCTTTCGAATAAAAATATCGCCCAACGCTCTTAAACAGAAAAAGCATTATTTGTACAATCAAAACACTCATCAATACTCTGTTTACCCAAACAAAGTATGGGTTAAATTGAATAATTCGTTTAAATAACAAGTTCAACCGAATCATGTCTGTGTTTATCGGCAAGAAGTTGATTTTTTCAAATTTTTCAAAAATTTTTACTGTCAAGACTTTTTAGTTGACTTCAAAAACAAGTATTAGTTACCATAATTTAAATTACATTTCGCCTGAGTGGGAGCACATCTTTTGTTTTGAGAGGTATTTTATGCGTATTGTCACCTTTATTTTGTTGGTGTTTATTTGCCTTTTTTCTTGTACAACCTTTGCGCAAGAGAAAGTAAGTAACCCGATTTATGAAAACTGGGCAAAATTTAAAGTTGGAACAACAACGAAATATCAACAAGAAGCAGAAAAAAACGGCAAAAAAACTGTTTCGGGTGAAATGATCTATAAACTCGTTGAATTAGACAGTGAAAAAGTAGTCGTAGAAATAAGCCAGACGCTATATCAAAATGGCAAAAAAACCGAATTACCAATAGCAAAAAATCAATTTATGGCAAAAGTAATAAAAAGAAATGAACAACTGCTTCCTACACTAAAAAAAAGCGATGAAGAAGTGGAAGTTCCCTATGGAAAAATTAAGTGTCGTGCGATTGAAACCAGTAACAAATGGGGCGAATATTCTATGGTTTCAAAAACGTGGACAAATAGCGATATTCCCGGCTTTTTGGTCAAACAGACAACCGATATGGAAACGCCGGAAAAATCAATAACAACAATCAGCTTAGTTCAAATGACTGGAAAGAAATAATTTTATGAAAATACGTCAATCGACCCTAAGCTTAATATTGTTTTTGTTCTTTTGTTTTTTTTCTGTATCTTTTGCTTTTTCCCTGAATGTTGAAATAGTTTCTTCATCACCGGCTCAAGTAACGATTGATTCAGATGGTAGAATCGAATCTTTTACACCTGTTAGGATAAGGATGACAGGCAATTTCGGCCCCCCTTTTTGGGGAATAAGAATCCACGACTACTGGGGCCACGTATACAATGTAGGTTTTTGGCCTCAATATGGTTATTTCGAAGGGGATCTTCCTGGCGATTCCTATCTTTACGTTGTGGCGAGCGGTACCGGTCTTCAAACTGCCAAGCTTATAATCGAGGAATGGGGTTTTATATATGGGCAATGGGGCGGTTTTATTATTTCTGTTGTTGATTTTTCTATTCCGGTGCTGGTAACGCGTAGCGGTGATACCAGCACTCTGACCGACACCAGCACTGGTACAAACACAGACGTTGAAACTGATACAGGAACAACAACTGACACTGGGAGCGACACCGGTACGGGCAGTGATACCAGCACTGGTACAAACACCGATACAGATGTTTTAATATCAATTTCCGCCAATCCTGAATCTCAAGTGATTGGTAAAGATGGTTTTGTTTCTGAAATCACATTTAAAGCTGTTACCAGTATTGAAGGCGATGTAACATTTAAAATTGATGGTAATCAAACCATCGCAACAGTTCACACAACAAAAAGTGGTTCAGAATACATCGCTCAATATTCATGGTCTGGAAAGTTTAGTGATGGAACTTTAATTCGAAAAGGCGTGCATACTGTTTCAGCGGCAATCAATGATTCAGAAAAATCAACTGGTTTCACCGTAGTCGCTCAAGTAGAATCGATTACACCATTTCCTGGTACTTTATGGATCGATAAAAATGGAAATGGGTCCGGAATAGTGTTTAAAGCCGTAACCAGCGATGAAGGGTTGGTAATCTTTAAAATCGGCGGTACAACTATTGCAAAAGTCCAAGCTTCTAAAGAGGGCTCGGAATATGTTGCCAAATGTTCATGGTGGGGCGTATTGACTAACAATGTTTTAATTAATCCTGGTAGCCACACGATTTCTGCGTCAATTGCGGGCAAGGGCGAAAAATCCGCTTCATTCACCGTTGAAAAATCAGAAGAATCAGCTATTGGAATGGGTGATTGGGTGCTCGGAAAAGACCCAGCCGCCGTGGTTCCTGGTAATGCGAATAGTAATTCCGATCCCCTCGTAAATGAATGTCCGGGTAAGCAATGGGATGAAATTGCAAACAAACCAAAAGGTTATTTCAACGGTCTGTCAGGTGGTGACCCTGTAAATCTCGTTTCAGGAAACTTCGTTTTTCCTGAAGTAGATTTTTCCCTTAAATCTCGCATTCCAATCACACTCGCGCGAATTTACAACTCGCTTGATCATAGAGCTGGAATCTTTGGTAAAGGTTGGAGCTCCCCTTATATTTCCCATCTCGAATTTAATTCCAATGATGTTGTTTTTGTTAAATCAGACGGCTCTCAAATCCTGTTCCAAAAACAAGGTTCAGCTTTCATTCCAGACAAGGAAATAGAACTCAAACTTTCTGTTGCGACTGACACTGGTTTTTGGAGCGTTTCAAATCCCAAAGGTGAAAACTGGTCTTTTGATTCCACAGGAAAACTTCTTCGTATAGCTAAGGCGTGTTGTGGCCGAGGCGCTGCTGATTCCGTAAATTTCGAATACAATGCCTCAGGAATGCTTACTCGTGTAGTGAATCCGGCCAATCAATGGCTTGAATTTGAATATAACTCTGATGGCAAAGTCATTAAAGTAACAGATTCTTCAAATCGCAGTGTTTCTTATTCTTACACACAGGCCGGAAACCTAGCTTCCTATAAAGACCCCAAAGGCCAGGAAACCTTGTACAGTTATGATGAAGACGACTTTTTAACCCGAGTTGAAAAACCAGGCGCAAAAGTTACTTCAATAACTTATTCAGACCGACGCGCAACATCTGTAACAACTCCGGATGGCTCCAGTTACACTTTTGCATGGGATTTCGATAATAAAAAACTAAGTTTAACTGACGTTGTTGGAACGACCCACGAATACAACTTTTCTTCAAATTGGCAATTACAGTCTTATTCTGTTCCAGTGTCTAATATAAACAAAACTTTTATAACATCAGGCTCCGCAATCCTTGGTTTCGAAGATAGTTTGGGCGCAAAGCGATCATTTACATTTAATTCTGAGGGTTTACTTGATTCAATAACTGACGCATTAAGCAATACAACTCGTTATGAATATCATCCGACGTTTCACAAAGTAACGAAAAAAACAGACGTGTTGGGAAGAACCTGGCTTTACAAATGGTGTTATCGAGGGAATTTAATATCCGAAACAGATCCGAACGGTGGGGTTACTTCATACACTTATGACGCTTATAACAATAGAACTTCCGTGACCAATCCTCTTGGTAAAGTGACCAAATACGAATATTCGCCAGACGGAAACAATCTTTTAAAAGTTATAGACTCATTAGGTGGTGTTTCAGCTTTCTCATATGACGTTCGGGGAAACTTAGTTTCCTCTTCCGATGCGTTAAAAAGAGTAACTACTTTTGAATATGATGTTCTTGATCGCATAACGAAAACCATTTACCCGGATGGAAAATGGTCAGAAATCGAATACGATGAAAACGGAAATGTTGTACAACGAACTGACAATCTTAATAGAATTACTGTTTACACCTATGATTCCGCCGGAAGAATGCTTTCAACGAAACGACCGGATGGATCTGAATACAGTTACGCATACAATGCAGCAGGTAAAAAAGTTTCCGAAACCAACCCATTACAAAGAGAAACCAAATTCGAATATGATCCCCTTGGAAATTTGGCAAAAACCATTTATCCCGATGGTTCTTGTGAAACGTACAATTACGATACTGAAGGCCGCTTAATAAGTAAAGCCGACGAATTAGGCGCAATAACCAGTTTTGAATTTGATATTCTTGGTAGACTTATCGCAACAATTGATCCCACTGGCAGTCGCTGGGAATCAACCTATGACTTAGTAGGCCGCAAAGTAAGCGATAAAGACCCCCTTGGAAGAAATACTTCTTTTGTTTACGATAAACTCGATAGAGTAATTCAAACTCAAAGACCCGATACAACCAAGATAAAGAACATATATGACGCCATTGGGAATCTATTAAAGACAACAGACGCTCTTAACGCTACCTGGACATGGCAATACGATGCGCTGAATCGCCAAGTAAAATCAATTCGACCAGATAATGCAAGTTCAACCGTTTCGTATGACGCTATTGGTCAAGTAATATCTGAAACAGACACTCTTGGCAGAGTCACCAAAACCACTTATGACACCGGTGGTCGCAAAGTAACTGTCACTGAACCAACCGGTTCCACTTGGCGTTATGGCTATGACACCGTTGGAAGGCTGATATCAACTACCGATCCCACCGGCGCTATTTGGAAAAATACCTATAACACAATGGACAGAGTTATTTCCGAAATAGATCCGCTTAATAATGTCACTAAATTTGAATATGATCTTGCTGGTCAAAAAACTGCTGTAATAAACCCTCTTTCCAAACAAAGTCAAATCACGTATGACATGAGAGGCCGTGTATTAAGTGAAACCGATCCTCAAAATCGAACCGTTTCGTACAGCTATGATCTATCAGGCAGGCGCATAAGTCTTACTGATGGCGCTAACCGAGTCTGGCGCTGGGAATATGATTTACTCGGAAGAGTAATTGCTGAAACCGACCCAACAGGAAACAAAACTGTATTTTCCTACGATGCTGTTGGAAACCGCATTGCCGTGAATAATTCACGCGGAAATCGTAACTTGTACACATTTGATTCAATGAATCGAGTTAAAGAAGTTAAATACCCCAATGGTACAATCGCCACCTTTTCTTATAACTTCGAAGGCCGCGAATTATCGCGATCAAGCGCAAATGGGGCAGTTGTTAAAACTTGGTCCAGTACAGGTGATTTATTAAGTGAAAAATTCAGTCCTTATGACAAAGCCTGGAAATATCAATATGACACAGCAGGAAACCGAATCAAAGCTGTTTCTCCCGAAGGCGCCATTTTCAAATACTCCTATGACAAGGCGAATCGCTTGGTTAAGCTTTCGCCCACAGGCTTTAAATCTGAAGTATCATATACTTTCGATTCAGCAGGAAGAGTTAACGCGATTTCAAGGCATGGAGTTATTTCAAAGTATACATATGATCGCGCTGGCAGAGTATTGGAACTTCGTCACGAGCGTGATAGCGGTAGAGACAAGCTTTTAGCGCTTCGCAAATATTCCTATGACGCTTTGGGAAATCGAATTAAAATGATCGATGAAGACAATGGCGCCGCTTCGTTTGTTTATGACGCTTCGGGTTGGCTCACTAAGGTAACTTACCCGGACAAACAAACCGTAGCTTACCAGTACAATAACGCTGGTGACAGAATTAAAGAGACCGTTGGCAAGACTCCATCAATAGTTTACCAATATGACTCTGCCGGAAGAATGATTAAGCGTGGTTCTGACACGTTCGAATATGACGCAGACGGTAATTTAACCAAAGCAATAGAAAACGGTCTTGAAACCCGTTATTCGTGGTCATCAGACAACAAGTTAATCAGATTAGAACGAGAAATAGCTTGTAAAAGGCATTTCACCTGGCATTGCAGAAAGTGCCCAAAGATATTCGAGATAGTTGAAGAATACGGCTATTTACCCGAAGACTGGCGCAGAATCACGCGCAAAGTGCAAAATAACAGCTTCTTCTCAGTTTACGATGGTGATGATGAGTCACACGAATACATAGTAACACCACCAAAAACGCCAAGAGCATGGCGCTTCGGCCCCTTGTGCTGGAAGCCGACTCTACCAAAGCTGCACTTATACCGCGAATTCGTTTCCGGCCCAGGCGCCGACGACATCGAAGCCACTCGCTACCACTGCCGTGACGTTTCCATGCTCAAAGATGCGTTGGGTAGCACAATAGCGCTGGTAAACCGCGGCGGCATTCTAATCGGAAAAGTCGGTTATGACGCATTTGGCAACTTCAAATGGCCCGATAAAAAAGACCATCATATAGCCCCCTGCCGCGAAGACGACCTTCACGACATACTAGATCGCCTAGAAGGCCGCTTCATATTCGGCGGCGCATTACACGATCATTGGCGTTATGGAAGGCATCACGCCAAAGAATTGACACCCTATCTCTATACCGGAAGACGCTATAGCCCGGTGTCGGAGCAGTATTTCAACAGACACAGGTATTACTCGCCGAAGGTGGGGAGATTTATTTCAAAAGATCCGTTGGGGTTCTTAGGTGGTCATAATCTTTGGAAATATGGCAAGGCTAATCCAGTAAAATTTATTGATCCGTTTGGGCTTATAGAAGTCCTTGTTTGGGATGAAAAAGCTGACCCAACAATTTATTACCGTTACGATTTCAACAGCTCATTTATATGGAATTATCCCAAAGAAACAACCTATGAAATTCATTCGAATGATCCTTCGGAACTAAACAAAACCTCTACGCAAATAACGCATATCGGCACTTCATTTTCTGTTTTGGATGAATATGAATTAAAGTATGGTTCTGGGTCGATTCTTGATCTTGACATTGAGTGTTTAAAAGAAGTTCAAAAGGTGGGTATTAAAACCGCGAATATACCCTACAAGACAATTAAGCCAAATATTAGTTTACCAAAAACTTGGAAATATCTTGGCGTTGTTTACCCTCTGGATCGGTATTCAGTAAACGTTCCTTACCCTTTCAATTTGGGGCGTTCAAAATTTCCTATTGCTTTGACTTCCAAAATTGACGGGGTTAGAGAGGCTGTAATTTCAAATGAAAATGATTTTTCCATTCCTTACCCTGTGGTTAAATGGTAAAAAATTAAACTTAGCCTTATTGTTTTTGTTGTTCCCAACTCTTTGTGTTTCTCAAGAGTTGGGTGTTAGTTCTGAATATAGAGTTTTCTCTCAAGGGCTTGAAAAGTGCCACGAAACAAAGGATGTTCAAACCCTTCTTAATAAATACCTAGCGTCCTCAAGTATTTTTTTTAATGAAAGAGGCATTTCTCCTGAGGAAAGGGCAAAAAGAGCTGAGATAATCGCCCATAGAGATTCATTTTTTGTTATTTTAGCTTCCAAGAAAGAAAGAAAAATATCAGAAGAAAATTTTTTCCAAACCCCAATTGAAGAGCTAGAAGTTAAACTAAAAAGCTCTAATAAAGAAACTCGCTTAAATGCAGCAAAAGCAATAATTCAAAAATCCATACCCAATATTACTCCGGTTATAAAAAATTATCTTAAGATTTGGGCTAGCGATGATGATGATTCTTTAAGGGCTTTAACGGCAACCTCCATTATCAAATTTTCCGAGTTTCCTTTTGAATTTAAAGAAATCATCTCTAAACTCTTATTTGATAGGTGCGCGACTGTTCGGTGCAATTCTGCTTTAGCACTTTCTGAAAAAAAAATTCCCGATGCAATGCCGCTATTAATAAAAGCTCTTCAAGACAAAGATGAATCAACACGCGCCAATGTTGCAGGCGCCTTTGCGCATTATGAAGTAATCGGAATTCCTTCAATTCCATTTCTTGTTGAGATATTCCAAAGAAGGAACGACTTTGCATCTAGTGCTTCTTTATTTAGTTTTTTCAAACTTTTTTCGCTTTCTCTGTCAATAAACTTCCCTGGTATGATGAATATACCCCAAATTCCATTTAAATGAAAAAGGGTATCGGGGCCTGAAGTCCAATGTTTAAGGTTGTTCTTGGTAAATCTCCTCAAAAAGCTCTCTGCATCGGTCATTCCGAGCTTCAAGGCCTAAACCCGATGGCGCTCAGATAAATTGATACAGACTTGCTCACATAAACAGATACGTTTATTCACAGAAGTAGGGTAAATTTTGAAGCCCCTATAGAAATCTTTTCAGTTTTTCTCAGACCGGGTGTAACTAAACATTTGGATGAAAATCCCCATTAGATTATGTCTAAAACCAGGCCTATAAAGACTTAAACTAAATATTTTGCTTTCCATTTTTAAAAATCTCAACCTCTAATAATTCTGGAAGTCGGAATTCTATTGAATCTTTCAGATTCTCCTCAGAAAAATCATATTCGCCTTGAAAATTGATATGCTGCCAGACTATGACAGAACCTTTTTTTATGGTATTAATCAAATTTTCTTTCTCGCTTTTAGAGGTTGTGTCATGTATTAACTTGGAAAGATAGAGGTAATTCCAGCAAATAATAGCATTTTCGATTAATCGCTTGCAACCATCCGCAATCAATTGCTCTTCCTTTGTGGACAGCTGAAATTCCTGATTATTGCCGTGAAATACAGCTTTTCCAAATGTGTCCTTTCGGGAAAAAAGGAAGATTTTAAGCTTGAAATGTGATACCCGTTTTTATTAAAACAGGTACAAAGCAAGCGCGGTTTTTCACGGGAAGTCTGGAAAAATTCAAATAGTGAACTTTTCAAATCCTGGACAGTATTATTGGAGTTGTTTTTCGCTGAAGAGGTTAACCAGGCTTTATCTGTTCGACACTTTTTAAAATGTTTTTATAGTTCCAGGGAAGCCATAGATAAGGGTTTTTTGCTACATGTTTCGAGTGTTTTTGAAGTATGGTCAAATAATCAAATGGATTCACATCTGATACGATGCACGTTTGAATGAGACTCATCAGTGTGTCACCGACTTTCGCCCCATCTTCGGTTTTAAAAAAAAGGCTGTTTTTACGGTGTCGGACAAAGACCTTCAATAATCGTTCGGCTTCATTATTGTCCAGGGGGGCGCCTGGAATTTTGAGAAATTGTGTAAGTCCTTCCCAGTGGTTAAGAAGGTATTGGAAAGCTCCACCAAGAACTTCATTTGGCTCTACTTTTTTATTGCCAAGCTGACTCTGAGCATATGTTTTTATTTCTTCCATTATTGGAAGACTCAATCTCTGATGGTGCTCAAGCCTTTCCTGAGGTGTCATTTTTGATTCGGCTGCATATTTCTCGTTTGCGTATACTCTACCAATTCGCTCAATTACATAAGTTGATTCGTCTGGGTAGGCTTCTTTGCAATCAACAAAGTTTCTGCGAGCGTGAATCAGACAGAGAACTATGACAGTAAAATGATCTTTTGGAAAATTCCTGGAAAGAGCGTCTGAAACCTGCATTGGCTCTCGCAAATTCACAGACCTCCGATCTAGCAGGTCTGTAAAGTTTTCTCCAGCGTGTTTGCGGCCACTGAAAAAAAGGCAAATGTCATGATTTCCTTTTCGGGCAACTATTCCAGTGGTAAACATTCCAGTTCTCTCACCAGCTTCTTTCAAGTGATCTTTGAGTTCGAGCAAAGAAAGAATTTTGGTTCCGGTGTCATCTATAAAAAACAGCGGACTATCGGCAGCTTGATTTAAAAGCTCCTTGTAAACAGGAACCACGTGAGTCCAAAGCATTTCCACCATTTCATATTGCGTCGACGCCGGAAGTGGAACTCCAAACGCTTTTTGTATCCCCGCCAAACGATAATGCGGCATTCCCATGCCATAGCGAAAAACCGCTACCATTGCATTTGCTGAAGGAGTGGCTTTTTCTTCTCCAACTTCTTCAGGCATTTTTGCAGTAAGAACTTCACCACAACCAGAGCAACGTAATCTTTCCGGCTGATGCAATTCGGCAACAATTGAAGGCTGGCCAATCAGGCGAATTATCTTGCGCGGCTCCAGACGCTGAAGCGTTCCATGATCACAGTTGGGACATTTGTCTCCTGGGTTCAATTCATGCGAATATTCGACAACACGACTGAAAGTATATTCATCTGATGCGTGACGACCATGGTTTTTAGGTTTTGGAGATCCAGCCTTGTCTTTGCCTTCTTTCTTGTCTTTTTCAGTTTTGTTTCCAAGCAAACGATTAATTCTGGCCAGGGCAGCTTCTTTTTCACGAGAGGCTCGCTTGAGATTCTTCAACTGTTCAACTAGTGTCAAAATTATCTGTTTATGGCGATCATCCAGAGTGCTATTCTCGACGGCTTTTATAAGCTCGGGAATTTCATCTGTGGAGACTTCTAAAACGTCAGTTTCTTTTGGGCGGCCCATGACCCTATTATAGACCTTTCAAAAGAAAGGTACAACCAAAATTTTAGAAGATTAAGTAATTTTTTTCCAGTCTTCCGCAATTCGACAATTTTCTGTATTGCCGTTGTAAAGTAAAACCTGTAATTGGGGCGCTGTCAAAATGCCATTGCCAGATGGCCAGAATTTTATTTTTCCCTGTGAAAATCTTTTCTGACAGAGCCAAAAACCCTGGCCGTCGAAGACGAGAATTTTAAAACTTGTTCGACGACGATTGATGAAAATAAACATACTGCCATTGGTCGGGTCTTGTTTCATTTTTAATCGACAGATTGCCTTTATCCCATCAATTCCATTTCGAAAATCGATAGGCTCAATATATTGAAAAATACGGATATGGGGTGTGATCTGAATCATGATTTCATAAAAGCTTCGATGATGTCGGAGCAATTTCCAGAAAATAAACGCAAAGTCGCTCCTTTAGCGTTAGTAATCTCAAGAACAGGAAAAGGGCTTGGGGTGGAAGAAGCTGGTAGTTTCAATTCCACCATTTTGTCCAGACTGGTATTTTGTGCAAGAAACTTTCGTTTTAAAGCTTTAAATTCAATGTTCAATTCTTTGCAGATTTTTGTAATGGAATAAAATTGACGAAGAGAAAGAGTTTCTTCCCACAAATGTTCAGGAATCTTCCTTGGTCTAGGGCTGTTTTGCCGCCATTCGGCAAATTTACTTTTTACCTCTTCCAGCAATGAAGGGTTAACACTCGCAGATAAAACGGTTTTTGTCTCAGGGTTCATGTTTTCTCCTCAAAAAAAGTTGGAGAGAAGATTACCTTATTTTTATGCCAATTTTTAGCATTTTTCCCGAAAGGACACAGAAAAACTGAAAAGATTTCTATAGGGGCTTCAAAATTTACCCTACTTCTGTGAATAAACGTATCTGTTTATGTGTAAGCGTTCAGCCCCTATTGAATTTTTGACAAAACAGAAATCGGCGGAGTCACAATTCCGTGACTCTGGCACACGAATACTTTATTCAAAGCAGCTAGCATTGAAGTGCTTTGTTTTTTGCACGTTTCTGTCACAGACAAGAACCTTCCAACGTAGATAATGCCCTCGTCGGATCGTGAACCCATACATATTTTCCGCCATATGACACCCGGTCTCAATCCTCGTTCTATGGCATTGTTTGTTGGATCGATGTGATACTTTGAAAACAAAAAGAGGCTTTCCCAATTCTTCTTGAGGTCCTGGCTAAACCTTCCAATCTCGGGATCTCTACTTGAAATGCCAAAATTCAAAAGCTTTCCAAATCGTTGTCGAAGAGTTAGCATTTGTTCTGTATATTCTTTGTCAGACAGCTCTCCGGTTGACCAAACGTGCCAAAGATGGAAAAGAGAATTAATGCTTGCGATTCCTCTCTCTCCAAATACCTTTTGCTTTTCTTGCGCTTCGAAAAAACTTTGGAATTTTCGCTCCAAATGACTCCAGCAGAAGGCATGCTGTTGCTTTGGTAAGAAATTGTAGGCTCCATAACGATCTGTTGTTACAATCCCTTCAATTTCGTCTCCCAAAAGACTTTTTGCTCCTATCATTCCGCGAGTTGGAAGGATTCCGAAAAAAGTCGCCTTATCTGTCGAAATTCCCCAAAGGTATTCTCTATTGCCACTTACTTTCCAAGTGGTTTCATCCATGTTCTTGAATGGAGCCGCTTTAACCTCAATATGGATTTCTTTTGTCGCAAACTGCAACCCTTCACAAGCTTGCATTCGAGTTTTAACCAAGGTAGCAGGAGAAACATTTATTTGAAACCCTTCTTGAAAAAGCCGAGAGACCTTTTTCAAGCTCAAATGGCACTCACCATTCAAATAGACACCCAAGCTCTTAAGCTTTGGACCAAGACACTCGGTTGCTTCTGGTTTAATTTCCGCAAGAACTGGCTTTTGGCAATTTCCACAACGACAACGATAATATTCATCCTGAATAACCTCAGTGGGTTTTTCGACTAATTCTTCGTGCTGATAAATTACAGGGGAACCAACTTGCTCTTCATGACCATGAAAAAAGGAACCACAATGATGGCACATCTGAGGGAAATGGGGAATTATTCGGTCTGGTTTCTTAAGTGGGCGATTATGTCCTTGGTGACCAGGTTGGCCACCTTTTGTTCCTTTTTTAATTTTTCTTTCCTTCTTTGGAGGGCTTATCAAATCACTGGAAGGAGGGAGCGAAGTATTACGCGAGTTTCTGTTTATTTTCTTTTCCATCCAAGCCAAATACTCCTCCAATGCAGAAATGTAAGCTCGCACTTCATCGGGGAGCTTCTCAAATTGCTCTTGGGACAACTTTGGCAGAGTTCTTTTCTTCACAACTTCATTGTACGAAAAAAAATTAAAATCGTACAGTTTTTTAGACCGGTTTTTTAGGGAGGGGGTGAACGCTTACGTTTATGTGAGCAAGTCTGTATCAATTTATCTGAGCGCCATCGCCGCAGGAACAAGCAATATTGTGTTTGGCCTATTTTGGTTGCTTGGCTATCAGTTTTCACCACGTTTGGCAGACGCTGGTGAAGCAGTTTTTTGGCGAGTAGATAAGGATGCTGATTATGGTGTCCTCAATGAATTGGCAAGAGGTTGCGTAAACACCAACCGAATAGAACAGCACTGGGACGACATGATGAGAATTGCCGGATCGTTAAAACTAGGAACAATAAAAGCATCAGAGCTCATTCGTTCACTTTTAAAAAGTGAGCGACCTTCGAGCTTGGCACAAGCAATAGTCGAAGCTGGTCGCATAAATAAAACATTGTATCTGCTGAATTATATTGATGATAAAGACTACCGGCGGCGAATATTAACACAACTAAATCGTGGCGAAGGACGACACAGCGTTGCCCGTAGTATTTGCTATGGGGAGAGAGGTGAAATTCGGAAGCGATATCGTGAAGGACAAGAAGATCAACTTGGAGCATTAGGATTGGTAACCAATGCAGTGGTATTATGGAATACTATTTACATGCAAGCGGCACTTGATCATTTGCAACAGTCGTTTGAAATAAAAAAAGAAGATGAAGCGCGGCTATCGCCATTGACACACAGTCATATCAATGTTTTAGGGCATTACTCTTTTACACTGGCAGAGCAGGTAACAAAAGGAAAACTTAGATCATTAAACCTGCTTACAAAAAATATTGTTGAGCCTTAGCGTACGTTTTCATCCCGTTGGACTTCAGACCCCTGACCAAAACCCAGTTCGCCAATTGGAACAGGTTAAAGTCGATCGTTTATTTACAGACAAAGCTTCGGGAAAAGATTCAAAGAGACCGGGTTTAGAGGCTTTACTTTCTTTTGTTCGGGAAGGTGATACCGTGGTAGTGCATAGCATGGATCGTTTAGCCCGAAATCTCGACGATTTGCGCCGACTTGTACAAACTCTTACTAAGACGGGTATTCGTGTAGAATTTGTAAAAGAGGGTTTGATTTTCACTGGCGAAGACTCACCTATGGCGACACTTCTACTTTCAGTTATGGGCGCTTTCGCTGAATTTGAACGCTCCTTACTCCGCGAACGACAGAGGGAAGGAATTGCTCTCGCCCAACAAAGAGGCGCATACTGCGGAAGAAAAAAAACATTGTCTCCGGAACAAGTAGCTAATTTGTGTCATAGAGCTCAAGCTGGTGAACAAAAGGCTTTCCTTGCTAGAGAATTTGGCATAAGTCGTGAGACTGTATACCAATATCTTCGCTCTAGTAGCTAATTTGAAATGGGTTATTTGCGGCTGGTGACAAAAATGTTGGGTTTAGGCCCTTTAGGACCGCTGACATGGTTTTTTTACCAATTGGTAAAAAGCCATTAAACAGCTTTCACACTAATGTTTTAGATTATATACTTTCTTGTAAAACCTGAATTTAAGCCATTTTTCTAAAAAAGCACACATTTTTTGGAAAGTTGATTATATATTAGATTAATCAATAGTTACAAAAAAAAGATTGATTGGTGTAATGTCTAATCAATTACAAAAATAACCTCTTGATACTTTTCTACTTTTCTACTATATTAAAATTAGGAGATTAATATGACAACTAATGTTAAAACTCTGAAAATAGATGGCGATCTTCACAAAAAGCTTAAAATGGCTGCTCTTGAGACTGGAATATCGCTTCAAGAACTAGCTAATCGTATGATGAGCGTTTTTCTTGCGAAAAAAACGTCTAGCAACACAGAGTTCGATGTCAAGGATTTTACCAATGAAGAAGTGAAAGCAATTTTGAGTGAAGATAAAAACTGCAATCCAGATTTGGTTGTTTGGGCTCAAAAGTATGCAACCCTCAAAAAGGGTTGTAAAAATTGAAAAAGATCAAGGTTGTTCTTGATTCAAATGTTTGGCTTTCCGGTATTTATCGACCTAACGGTCCCAATGGCGCTATTTTAACTTTGGCTCAACATAGAAAAATCTTTCCGATTACATCCCCATGGATAATGGCAGAAGTTTCGAAAAACTTGTACAAATTCAAACTTTCGTCATGTGATCACATAGCTTCCGTCCAGTTGGTAAAGCCTGATTTGGTGGAAATTTCACAAGAAGAAGTGGCTCAAATAGAGAAAGTTCCTTGTAAAGATCGTCATGTAATAGCTGTCGCAATAAAAAGTAAGGCTGATCTTATAATTACTAGCGATACTCGCCATTTGGTAGAAAATCCGGAAGCTTTGAAGCATATGAAGACTATTTTAAATCCGGAAAATTTTTTAATCTGGTTTAAGAATTTTGTTCAGAAGGAAAAATGAGTTTTAAACGAAGAGTTATATTAACTTTGTTTTTGTTATTTTTTGTTTTTAATAATAGGTTAATTGCTCTTGACATTGATGATTTGGTTAAAATAGAACCTTTAATTAAGAATAATCAAATCTTGGTTGGCTTGTCTTTATCGCTTCTAAAAGTTATTTTATCCGGTTTTCAGCTGGAAAAGATAAATTATTTTTTGAAAATTTATAGTTTGTTTTCTCCAAAAACGTTTTTGGTTGTACAAGATTATAGGTTTTCAAGGAAAAACGTAAAAAAGAAATTTCTAAAAGTCTTTGTCCCTTTGAATAGATATAACCAAAAAGTGTTTTGGCAAGCTGCTTTTCTTAACTCAAAGAAATTGGAATTTAACTCGGCGGAAAATTGTTATTTGTTTGAACATGATAGCAATGAGCTTAAGTTATCTGTGTGTTCCATTGTGAAAACTAGTTTTGTTAAAAATGAAAACAATGTGTTTTTTTCTCAAAATATATCTAGGAATTCTTTTACAAAAGGAATTTCCAATGGAATAAAATCATTGTACAATATATATGAGTTTTTGCTAGACTATGGCACTTATTCTGTAAATAACCGAGTTATTCCAATTCAGTATATTTTGATAAATCCATTTAATCTTGATTGTACCGAATTTTCAACCATTGTGTTGGAAATATTGTTAGATAAAGGTCTAGATCCTAACTACGTTTTAGGCTTAAGTGTGTCTAATTCGAAACGAAACTATTTTGAAAAACACTGCTGGGTTAGTTTTAATGTTGATAGACAAGCTTTTGCTATCGATTCGGCGCTGGGTCGCAAAATAGGAAAAGTCGCTTATGGTAGTCATTTGCCAACAGGAATTATTTTCTCAGAAGTTAAAAAATTAAATAGTTTGTGTTTTTTCCCCTTGGAAATCTTTGACGAAAATAATGTGGAAATTTTGAAAAATGTTGATTATACTGAAAAAATAATGGTTTACGAACTTCAGAAAGGAAAATTTCAATGACAGAAAAAAAGAAAACTGGAAAACCTAATCCCCAGGATGTTATAAATACCGCTACAGGTGTTGGTGGCGGCGTTTCCAAACCCATCATCGACGCTGGTACAAAACCTCCAAATGAACCAAAAACCCCGCAGACTGGTGTTGCAGGCGATACTGCTGATATAAGCGAAAAAAAGAAAAAGTAACCCAAAAGCTTAACAGGTCATTGAGGTAAACCCAAAGTTTTTGTCACGGGCCATAGATCGATCGCTGAAATTTGGTTTACTACGAGGTTTGTTTAAGTGAGAGTCTAACTCAAATTGACCATATTTGTTGGCGTATTGCTTCTAGGGCGGATCAACCCTGAAACCCCACAAAACCCTCCAAGAATCCCATTCTCCACTCAAAACACCCATTTCATCACGATTTACCCCCATTTCCCAACACCCGTTTTCAAACAACTCCAATTAACCCCCTTTTTTAACATCCAACCACCCTAAAAACCGTGGTTATCACCCATTTTAACCCTTTTCGGGTCGAAAGATGCTATACTTTGCCCAATTCACCCGAAGAGGCGCAAAATGTTAAAAAAAACAACCACAAAAAGGAAAACCAAAAACCCCGAGAATCCCACCCCTGAAAACCCAAGCGCAGTAGAAATAAAACTTATCCTCAGCATGCTTTACCGGCTTGTTTCACCACTCAAATCTCTTTCTACGCAAATGGTAGACGGCATCGCTTATGTCAGACCCGAAGACATTGCTTATATAACGACAACCACCAACAATCGCGTTTTAATCTACGATTTGACTGGCGCTGAATTCCTTCGATTTGACTCTCTCAACGATCTCGAAAAAATCCTCGGTCCGGACCCTCGCTGCTATCGCCGGATAAATACTGACCCAGGCGCCGGTGAAAATGGACCCACCTCGTTGCACTGTGGCAACCTTGGTCTAATCGCTTCTGTTAGAGCTTTTCCTTTAGTTGCTGCT
>Ga0074195_1003055_pt1 | contig 16749 bp, 17 predicted proteins | sample EPASupsiteHSE623_FD_64525 | JGI IMG/M metagenome (GOLD analysis project Ga0074195, IMG submission 64525) | Bioremediated contaminated groundwater from EPA Superfund site, New Mexico - Sample HSE6-23 | ecosystem: Environmental > Aquatic > Deep subsurface > Groundwater > Contaminated ...
CCTTATTCAAGCAGCCAAGAACAGCTCAAGAGGATTCAGATCAACAAAGAATTTCATTATTACTATTTATCTTAGGCTCGGAAAGCTGAACTTCAACCTACCCACATAAAACAGCGAGGAGCCTAATTTCATTAGTAGATAATCGTGGCCCATCTGAATCTGTATCGACAAAGTGCAGAGCTACTCGGTTCACATTAAATTCTACACCCATGGTTGCACGATTCCTATGAACACATATAAAGATATCTGGTTTAGGTGATGCAGATTAAATGAAACAATTTTTATTACTAATATTTTCAAATTATAAAAAGCATATGAGCAAATTAAGTAACCACAAACCTGATTCGTTATTCCCCTTCCACCCTCGCTTTCCTCTCCGCCGCCTCTTTCGCCGCCGCCTCTTTGCCCAGCACCCGTGCCATTGCCTCGATCGCCTCCAGGTAGCGCACCATCTGGTCCAGCCAGTTGATCAGGTCTCCCTGGTAGGCATACATCCCGTACCGGTCTGAAAAGTGCTCGATGATCTCCTCAGGGCTCTTGCCGTCCTCCCGAAGCTCCAGTATCCGCAGCGATATGCTCTTCTGGACGCATCCGCAGTAGGGCGATTCCTTACAGGTGCAGCGTAAGAAATCCCGCGAGAAGTCCATGCAATACCTCTGAAGCTTGTTGTCCAGCTCCCGCAGGTCGGCGCTGGAAAGCAGATCCAAAAACGAGCCGTGAAGAGCCCTCTGGGAGATCTGCATGTGCAGCTTTGTGGAAATCCGCTCTGCGAACTTGAGGTACAGCGCCTCAAAGCTCTCCAATTGTACAGCCACATCCTGTGGACTTTTTCCCCGGCCCAGGAGCCTGACGATTGTCGCCACCTGCTCAGGGGCCAGAAAATGTGCAGCAGCGGCCTCGCCGAGCTTCGTCGCCACAATGCCCCTGACCAGCCCCGCCTTTTCGAGTGACGCGAGAGAGCTGTTCAGGTCATCCAGGCCAACTGTAAGATCGTGCAACCGCTCCAGCTCCGCCCGGCTGCGTGCGGCCACGACATTTGCCAGCACCTCTTCCTGCTGCTGCGCGTCCTCAAACTCCGGTGCCACGTCCTCCATCTGGCCGTGCAGCAAAGCGAGCGCCATCTCGTCCTCAGACTCGCCCTTCCCTGAGGAGAACCGCCGGCCCGGCTCGGCCAGGATGTAAACCAGTCCTTTGTCGTGGTAACCCGGCCTGCCGGCCCTCCCCAGCATCTGATTGAACTCATGCACATTCAGCCACTCGATGCCCATCGCTAACGACTCGAAGACCACCTGGGACGCAGGAAAGTCCACTCCCGCTGCTAACGCGGCTGTGGTGACGACGGTATGAATCTTGCCTTCTCCGAACAGCTCTTCGATCCTCTTTCTCTCAGGGTACTGTAGCCCCGCGTGATATGCAGCCGCTCCGGGAATGGAGTCAGCTAAGTTGTAGCAGTTCTTCCTGGAGTTGGTGAATATGATGCTCTGGCCTTTGTATCCCGTGGACGAAGTCAGTGCCTGCGCCTCCTTGGACAGCTGACGGAGGAGCTTTCTCTTCTCGGGTCCAGACGAGAATATGAGATGCCGCTCGATTGGAACAGGCCGCACCTCGTACTCGACGAGAGTAGCACCGAGCCTTTTTGCCAGAGCTGCGGGGTTTCCCACAGTCGCAGAGAGAAAAATAAACTGGGCTTTAGGAGCCGCGTTTTTCAGCCTGGCAATCATCCCGGCCAGGCGATGACCACGTTCGGAATCCTCAAGCATATGCACCTCATCTATGACCACGGTGCCGACTCGCCCCAGGCTCTTCTTGGTGCGTATGACCTGATCTATGCCCTCATAGGTCCCGGCAATTATGTCGGCATCAAGGCTCTGGGGAACCTTCCTGCCCTTTCCGAGACGAATCCGGCTCACGCCCACCCGAATCGATGTTCGAAATCCCAGCTCCCTGTAGGCCGAGAGCTGATCGAACTTCTGATTGGCTAACGCTACGAGCGGCACCAGAAACAAGAACTTTCCCCGGCCTTCGAGCAGGTTCTTGACGCCAGCCAATTCGCCTACGAGACTCTTGCCAGTAGCGGTAGCCGAGACCACTAGCTGATTTCTGCCCTCCAAAAGGCCAGCTTTAACCGACCTAGACTGGACGGGAAGAAGCTTGGTCAACCGACGCTGCATCATCTGCATGAGCGGAGGCGGCAGTGCAATGGATGCCAAAGGCAACGTCGGCTCCGCATGGCTCGCAGGGATGATATCAAAGCGAGTCAGCTCCGGCTCAAGCCTTTGCAATGATAGCAGACCAACCACATCATCCAGGTTTCTCCTGGTCTTCAAGACCCTAGCCAGATGGGCTTTGGCCGCCCTTCCTAGCCCCCGAAAATCCGCCTCACGCAAAAGCTCCGCTGCAGCACAGTTCTCACAGATGCGCCGGCCCTTGTAGGTTATGGCATCGGGCTCGACGTAGGTTACCTTTCTCTGGCCGAGACAATGATTGCAGACCTGCACGAATCTGTAGCCGAGCTGGTAGGCCTGCAAAAGATCGATGAACTTCTTCTCCTGCACCGGATCTCCACGGGCCAGATAAATGGCCTCAGCCTTCCGGAGCATTCTCAAGGCGTCTTCAGGTGGTAGGAACTTCTCAGCCCGATCGTCCTTTTTCACCAGAAACTTAAACGCTCTGGGCCCCTGGGGCATGTCCTTCAGCCGCAGATATCCCTCAAAAAGAGTCTTGCTGCCGCTTTGGGGCAGCAACAATACCCGGGACCTGTCCGCCTGTGCCAGAACCTGAAATGTCATTAAAAAGGTCTATCCTGAAGTGAGATCGATAAGCTCATACTTCAGGCCCTCGGACTCCAGGCGGGTTAAAAGCCCTGGAATCTGCTCGTCCACACTCACAATCACTGAGCCTATGCCGTGATAGGCCGCCTCAACCGCGAACTCCTTAGCCCCGAAGATTATGTCTGGCTCGCGTCCTACCTTATGCAACGCCGCCAAGGCCTCGATGCCCAGGCACCCCACCATCCTCGCCCTGGAGAGCTGGAACGTGAGAGCCGCCAAATCAACCTTGCGAGACCCACCGTTTTGCACTCTTGGCACCTTGCAGAGGATTACCTTTCCCTCGTCGAGGCTGATCAGCCCCCGCAGGTCGGATACTCCCACATCCTCGCCCTTGGCTGCAGCGGCAATTACAACCCCGCTGGCCTCGATCCCTTCTTTTTTGTTGGCATACAGGAGGCCTTCTCTCATCTCGAGAGATACTCGTTCGCCCTCAGCAAGATCGACCTCCGCAATGGCCGCCCAGACAGAAACATGACTGATGATCTCCTCCATCACCACTCGTGCATAGCGCTTCAGTTCAGCGGCACTCTCAAGCAGCCACTCCACGCCCTCTTTTGTGATGCTGTAGCGCATCCGTCCGTCTGTCGTCACCAGTCCGTCCGCCACCAGCTCCTTGATGTACTCGGATATGGCCTGGGGAGTGACTCCCAGCCTCTCCGCCACCTCCTTCTGCCTGAGGTTGGGCTGATGAGCGGCGATCTCAACAAGGATCTGAAAACGAGAGCTTTCTCGTTTGCTCTGCAGGACATTGGTCATTTAGAAGTCCTCAACATAAGGCTCAATGCGCTGGCCTCTCACAGCCAGTCCCTCCGCCCTCTTGGCCACGCCACGAATGAATATCTGGCTTAACCCCAGCTCTCGTGAGAGATTGGACAAAGAGCTGTTGCCGCCGTTGACCATCTTTTGCAGCTTCTCGGTCACAGCCCTCAGCTCTTCGTCAGACATGAAGGTGAGGCTGATCAGCTCACTGAGATCTTCCATAGTAGCTCCGAAGCTGGCTTGCACGCGAGAGTAAGTGGAATGATACTCCTTCTCAGGACTTGCTCCCGCCTCGGGAACCCTCCATTTGGTCTCGATGAGCCCGCTCTTTCGCAATAAGGCAACGCTCCTGTGAACATTTGTCTCATCGCCGATGAGCTCTGCCAGCTCCCGCTCAGTGCGCCACTCTCGACTCAACTCATCAAAGATCTTTTTATGGACCTCTGAGCCGAAGGCCTGCAACAAAGGGACCAGATCTGATGGATCATTGATGATCCGCGTTCTCTTTCCAGTCACAAAGAACCTCGCAGTAGTATTATCTCTTTAATTTGATAAAGCTTTTTGATAGATTAGATCAACCTGACAGTCTCCAGGTTCATTGGGGCCATTGTCGGTATCCTGTACCTCTTGTAGATGGAGCTGGCCAAATCGAGGCAGTTGCCTTCATCGCCGTGGTTGGTGAGAACGCGGCCAGGCTTCGGATAGATGCGTCTCATGTACTCCATGAGTTGCTGGCGATCGGAGTGCCCGGAAAATCCATCGACAGTTGTTACCTCCAGGTTGATCTTCACTGTCTGAGTCTTGCCTTCTACTGAAATAGGCAACTCCTTCCATCCCTTCTGAATGCGCCTGCCCAACGTCCCCTCAGCCTGATAGCCGACGATGACCAACGAGTTCTTCTCGTCAGGACCAAGGCGCTTGAGGTACTCCAGTACAGGTCCGCCGTTCATCATGCCGCTGGTTGCCAGGATCACGCACGGAGGCCCTTCGATGATCTCAGTTCTCTGCTTGGGACTCTCCACCTGGACAAAACACTGGGCCAGGAAGGGATTGATTCCTTTGTGGAATATGAGGTCGCGCAGATCGTTATTGAGGTACTCAGGATATGAGGTATGAATGGCGGTGGCCTCATAGATCATTCCGTCCAGGCAGACCGGCACCTCATCAATAACCTTCTTCCTGATGGCTTCCTCAAGGACCACCATGACCTCCTGGCTCCTGCCTACGGAGAATGCAGGGATGATGACCTTTCCGCCCTTGCTAATGGTATCCTTGACCACTTTAGTCAAATTGACCTCGGCCTCTTTTCTAGATGGCTGGAGGCTGTTCGCCCCGCCGTAAGTGGCCTCAGTCACCAATGTCTCCAATCTGGGGAAGTTGCAGACGGCTGGATCAAAGAGCCTCGTCCTTTCGAACTTATAGTCGCCTGTAAATGCCACATTGTACAGGCCGTCTCCGATATGGAAGTGGGCAATGGAGGAGCCCAGGATATGCCCGGAGTTGTGCATGGTCAGTTTGGTATCGGGAGCAATGTCTGTGACATCGCCATAGTTGAGCGTGATGGTATGCTTGAGGGCCTCTCGAATCATGCCGGACTCATAAGGCAGCCTCTTTCCCTCGCGACCGGCCACCTCGATGTAATCCAGTTGAAGAAGCACACAGAGATCTCTGGTAGGCGGCGTGCAGTAGATGGGACCTTCGTAGCCGTACTTATAGAGCATAGGAACCAGGCCAGCATGGTCAAGATGAGCATGAGTCAGAACCACTGCATCGATCTGATTGAGCGGATAGACCTCAGGTACATAGAGATACGGTGTTGCAGAGTCGTCTGAGCCCACGTTTATTCCGCAGTCGATTATGATGCGGGACTCGGGTGTCGAGAGAAGCATGCAGCTTCTTCCTACCTCTCGGCAGCCCCCGAGGGTTGAGATCCTGACCCACTGGTCCTTAGAGGCTATATCTCGATGGATCTTGCGGCCCACTGTTCGCAGTATGACCTTTCTCTCATTCTGGACGCTTCTTAAATAGTCCTTGATGTTGGCTATGGTTGTCGAGCGCACAGGAGGGGTTCGGACAACCTTGGGCGTCCAGCCTATGAGCTTCGTGATCTCGCGTAGCGTCGCACCGTGGCGACCTATGACCAGACCAGGCTTCTCAGCCTCAATCTGGACCTCGCCGGTCTCGCCATCAAAGTAGTAGTTGGTGAGGACTGCTTCCTTAGGCACGACCTCCTGGATCTTGACTATGGCCGACTCTGGGTCAGCCAGAACCTTCAGGTCCGGGCGTACCACTACGCGTTTTCTCAGCTCCTTGGCCAGGTTCCTTATAATCTCTCCGTCGTCCGCCAGTTTCTTGGGGTCATCAGTATAAATGACCAGCTCCGGACCCTCGAACTCCAGCCCCGTGACTGATATGTCCGGAGGCAGTTTGCTCTGCACCTTGCGTTTGAGCTCAAAAAGTACTTCTTCTACTGACAATAGAACACATCCAAAAAAGGTTAGAGGAGCTTCATGATCTCAGAAAACTCCGGCTCGCCTACCTCCTCGTATTTATCTGTGATTCTGACGAGCTCGATCTTGTCGCCAGAAGCAGAATCGCGCTTCATGGCACTTTGAATTGATTTTGCTGCCAGGATGGTTCCATCCTTGATGCTGATGCCGGGCTTGTACATGGCCTCCAGCACGCCGTAGGCGATGGGAGAACCCGATCCGGTGGCCACAACCTTGCGTTCCTCGATCTGGCCGCCTAAAGCATCAAGCGAATAGATCTTGGGGCCGTATCGATCGACGCCGCCCATGACAAGTTGTACCATGAAAGGATAGTAACGACGAGAGGAGAGAATATTGGCGAGCATTGATGTTATGGCTTTGACAGTCATGTTCTCGCCTCTTTGCATCTTGTAGAGCCGGGCCTCGACCTGAACCATCCGGACCAGCGACTGAGCATCACCCACCACGCCCGCCGTCGTCAGACCCACCAGATCATCGACCTGATAGACCTTCTTGGCGGTGCTGCTGGCTATGAAGCTGCCCATGGTAGCACGGCTCTCCGATGCAAGTACTACACCTCCATCGCAGAGTACACCTACCGTAGTTGTACCTTTGAACACCTCGACCATTTAATTACCTCAACTAAAATCAGAAAACGGACATGATGCTTTTTACTTTTTCCATATAAATACTTTCCGCCGAGCTTTGAACTGAAGAAACAATCGCACACGAACTCCTGAAATATGAGACGGTACAATGCCCATATTGTGATCGATCTCACAGGCCACCTCTCAGGGCCAGCTTCCGAGCTTTCGAGCTTTGTCCACAGGTACTACATCGACCCAATCATTTACGACACCAGCTACAATCCTGTGGATACTATTACCTGGGCCATAATCCTGGGACTAGTTGTGCTGGGGCTGATCAAGCTTCTGGGATGCCTTAAGATCTCAATCGATGAAAGGCTGGTGCTCTATACTCTGCCATACATCCTGGTCGGATCGAGCTTGAGGGTGATCGAGGACGCGGATCTCGTCTCTGCGCCCTGGAGGTACTTTCTGGTATCGCCGCCAGTATTCTTTCTGGTCTTTTTCGGAACGGTTGCATGCTTGCTTCTTACCAGGTGGATTTGGGGGGAAAAATATCACGCCAAATATGCAGCCATTGGATTCATTTGGGCGGGCTTTAATCTAGCTCTGCTCTCCTCGGTCGGGCTCTCAAATGGCTGGGTTATTGCCGCGGTCTTCCTTCTGGGATCAGGCCTCGCGGGCATCTTTCTGTTCCTACGGGATCGTCTATCTGCCCTCAGTTTCCTCAGGGATCGATTCAATATGATAATCATCTATGCCCACATGCTGGACGCCAGCTCGACCTACATCGGCGTGGACTGGTTCGGCTACTACGAAAAGCATGTGGTCCCCACATTCCTCATCAACCAAGTCGGGACGGCAGCGATCATGTTTCCCCTGAAACTCGCCGTGCTGCTTCCGGCGCTATGGATGATCGACAGATCCCTGAGCGAGCCGTCGCTTAAAAACCTCACCAAGCTGACGCTTATCACGCTTGGCCTCGCTCCAGCTGTCAGGAACACGCTTAGGCTGGCGCTGGGGGTTTGATGGGGTTCATCGCTATTACTATGTTGGTGAAGCAGCGGTTTTTTGCTATCTCTGTGTCTCTGCGCTTCTGTGGTTCGTAAGGGATGCTAACCAGAATTAACCCGCTGCCGCAAGATCTAACCACAGAGGCACAGAGAAACGAAGAGATCTGATGGAATCATCAATCCAGCATCTTTCTGTGCGCCTCTCTAAACCCCTGGTCCCGCATCTGACAGGAGCACCTTCCCTTAAACCACTGGTAGGAGGTCATCTCCTTCCAGATCTCTTTGAGGCTCTTCTCCTTGATATTTCCGAAGGACAGAGGCATGTAAGCGCATGGCAGGGCCTCGCCTGAGCCATCGACATGAATCCATCTTCTGCCTGCAAAGCATCCGAACATCTCGGGGCCGAGCAGGTAGGGCAGAGCCGTGACCCGCGGGCCCTCGGAGCGGTTCTTCTCCTTGTGGAAGTGCTCCAATCTGGCAACGTCCCGGTCTGTCAGAACCTCATCCTCGTGAGAAGCCCATCGGCCTACAGCTACGATCTCGTAAAAGGACAGCTCGTGCACTCCGAGGCCTGCGGCCAAAGAGAAAGCATCCTCCAGGTGGTCGATGTTGTGAGGAGATGTCACCATGAACAGATCGACCATAAGCCCAGCCGCCAGCGCATTTTTCACTCCGAAGAGGGCATCGCGATAGGCTCCCTCACGGCCACGTACCCGGTCGTGCTCTTTTTCGAAGGGGCTGTCAATGCTGATTCGCACAGCATAAAGCCCCGCCTGCTTAAGCCGCCGGGCGAGATCCTCTGTGAGATGGTAGCCGCTGGTAAACGATGTGGAAATGGCACGGTCGCCCACGGAGGACACCAGATCAGGCAGATCTTTTCGCAGCATCGGCTCACCTCCGTCGAAGGTGACCAGGTATGATCCCATGTCCAGGGCCTCGGAGATTGCTCCTTTCACAACAGTGCTCTCCAGTATCTCCCCCTGGCGAGATGGAGCGCTGCAGTGGATGCAGTCGTTGGGGCAGGCTTTCATCACAGCTATCGAGAACTGGTCTGGAATGGGCCGGCGAGTAAGTGCCCCAACCTGTGCTGAGAGCATGCGGTCAAAGGCCAGGCTAGGGGCAGGCGGAATCCAGGTTGAGAAGATAAACCTGTCAGGTCCGGTGGAAATGGGCTTCTCGTCGGCAAAGATGCGGTTCATCCGGTCCAGGACAGGTTTGGCAAAAGGAGCGATGGCCCCCTTCGCAGTCAGACGTATGCCTCTTCCTTCAGCCGAGGCCTCAATACTCAGCAGAGGCTTTTTTGCAATCTGCATCTTGCCATCCCCCGGCGGGTCATCTCGTCCACAATGCACTCCAGTCGGCTCAGCATGAGTGATTTGCCAGACGACTGCCGGAGAGCCTCTTTGGCCAGACGGCTGTGATCATCGATGACCTTGATGCACATCTGGGACACGACGTCCTCTTGATGAAGGTCTTTATAGATTCTGGGCAGCGTGACCGACGTCTTCTGGGAAGACTTCCCCTGGTCCAGCCCCAAAAATTCCTCGAGATCATCCAAAACCTGATAGCTCAGGCCGAGATGAAGCCCGTAGCTCTCGAGGCTTGCCACGTCCTTTTCCCCGGCCCCTGCCAGCAGGCCCCCCATCTTGGCGGACGCTGAAAACAGCGTGGCAGTCTTTTTGGAGATACATTGATAGTAATCATCAGATGAGCAGGTTTCTGATAGATCCATCAGCTCTCCGTCAGACATATCCATGCATGCGGAGGAGAACGCGGCTATCACCGGCTGACTGTAGTGAGAGATCAGCTCGATGGATCGAGATATAAGCCAGTCACCTGCGAGAAGAGACGCCTCAGGTCCGAAGCGCTTAAAAGCGCTCTGCCTGCCCCGCCTCTCCACGCCGTGGTCGAGAATATCATCATGAACAAGCGAAGCCGCATGGACCAGTTCAATGGCTAAAGCAGCTTTTATGGCCTCATTGGCTGCGCCGCCAAAGGCCTCTGCCGAGAAGATGAGGATGAGGGGCCGAACCCGTTTTCCCGGAGCTGATAGGACATAGCTGATAACCTCTCCGAGAGGGGAGTCTGGAAGGCCCTTAACCAGCTCGGCAAGCTGCTCGTTTATAAGACGGTATTCATCCCAGCCGGAGAACATCGAGTAGGTACTTCCAGACTGGCTATTTAGCTTTTGCTAATGCGAATAATTCAATTTGTTATTTTTGAGAAAGAAAGGGAAAGCTTTTTAGGTTAACAATGGGTACGGTTCTACCTTTAAAAACGTTGTCAATCGGTGATGAGAAACATGAGCATTGTTCGTTTAATTTTAATGGCCGGCTTCCTGGCGATTGTCTCAACAACCGCAGCCCAAAATCCAATTGATTCAATCACCGGGTCCATTACGGAACAGGTGAACGCTGCAGGGCAACAGATTCAGGAGAAAGCGGTTCAACACGTCTTAGAAGGAAATCTTACAGAAGAGCACATCTCTGCAGATCTCAATGCTACAAAAGACAACCTAACTGAGATAGCGAGAGCTAAAATCAACCAAGAGATCGACGAGAGCAAGAACCTTACCCCTGAACAGATCAAGACAAAGGCTGAGGAGGAGCTGAAGAGACGAATGAGCCAACAGCAACCGGGATTTGAAGGATTCTTGGCATTATTGGCTGCCCTGGTTGCAGTTGGCCTGATGGGGCGAAGGGAGTAAGGGAAATAAATATGGAGATCAGCAAAGCGGAGAAGAACAAGCTAAAGTCAAACGTGGCTATGCTCTCAGTGCTCTCGAACGCTAGCCTCATGACCATCAAGCTTGTGGCAGGGGTATTGATCGGATCTGTCTCGGTGATATCTGAGGCTATCCATTCTGGAATGGACCTGCTGGCTGCTATTATTGCATTTTTTGCAGTGAGAAAATCCGGCAAGCCGGCAGACGAGGACCACCCGTTTGGCCACGGGAAGGTTGAGAATATTTCCGGGACTGTCGAGGCAATTCTTATCTTTATCGCCGCCTGCTGGATAATTTTTGAGGCCGTAAGAAAGCTGCGAAATCCCGAGCCAATGGACGAGGCCTGGCTTGGAATTGCCGTCATGCTGATTTCCGTAGCGGCAAACATCTTCGTCTCCAAGAAGCTTTTTAAAGTAGGCAAAGAAACGGACTCCGTAGCCCTGATAGCAGACGCGTGGCATCTGCGAACAGACGTGTACACGTCGGTTGGCGTTTTGGGCGGCCTGGTCGTCATTCTGGCGGGCGGGTTCATCTTTCCCGGAGTAGACCTGCGATGGGTAGATCCGGCTGCTGCTATTGGCGTAGCAATTCTGATAATAAAAGCAGCGTATCATCTCACAGTTGAGTCTGCGCGCGACCTGGTGGATGTGGGCCTTCCCGCGGAAGAGCTGGAAGAAGTAAGCAAGCACATCAGAGCCTTTTCTCCAACCATCAGGGGATTTCATCACCTATGCACAAGAAAAGCAGGTGCCTGCCGCTTCGTGGAGTTCCACATCAGAGTTGACGCATCAATGTCTGTCGATGAATCACATCGCATTGCCGACATGATCACATGCTCAATCAAGCAGCACTATCCAGGGACTGCAGTTACCATTCATATCGAGCCATGCAATTGCACTATTTCCAAAGATAGATCATGCGGTTGCCTGCTCAGCGAGAACCAGAGGACTGAGATGGTAACAAAGACCCTGGATCAGGATGGATGCCTAGCGAACTGATGAAAAAATTTGAAGGATTGAAACGGTTGCATTCAGAGCAAGCGACCGGATTCTATTTTCGCGCACCTTCCTGCTACCACGCGATATCCTTCTCGATCCAGCTTTACTATAGTTTCTGGGCTCTCTGTGCCAGGCTGCATCCAGAAGACCTTGAAGCCCTTCTGCTTCGCCTCCTCGGCAAGAGCCGGAACGGCTGAAGGCCTGCGGAATACATCAATGATATCTATCTCATCCGGGACGTCTTTAAGGGATGCGTAGACCTTTTCACCTAAAATAGTCCGACCAGCGTAATTGGGATTGACGAAGTAGAGCCTGAATCCGCGGCTCAGGAGGACGTCAGAGACAAAGAAGCTGGGCTTGTAGGGGTCCGGCGAGATGCCGACCACGCAGATGGTCCGGCAGCTTGTCAGGGCCTCTTTGAGGTCTTTATCTTCTCGAAGGATGGGCATGAATGATAAATTGGGCGCTCTATGGATAAATAGTTGAACTTTAGAAGGGACCTCCTAGCTCTCTCGCTCTAGCAAAGGCAACATCTGCCTCAGACTCGCGACCTAGCGCTTTTAAAGATAATCCCCTGTAATACCAGGGCCGGTAGTTTCCGGGAGAAAACTCACTTGCATGATCGAAGTATTGGATCGATTCATTATAATTGCCCTTGCTGTAGAGAGCTGCACCTTTGCCAAACAGTGCTGACGTGTCGTCAGGGTTCGATTTAAGGGCGCCATCATACAGCTCAATGGCTTTAGCCAACGTATCATTCGCCTCATCCAACCGACCAAGTGCTTTAAGCGCACCGCTCTTTTCCAGCCAGGCTTTCGATAGCATTGGATCGATATTAATAGCCTTATCATAGCTTCTCACTGCCTCCTCGAACCGACCCAACTCCGCAAAAGTGCCGGCCATCATGTACCATGCGTCAAGCAATTGCGAGTCCAATGCTACAGATTTATTATAGGCATCAATAGCCTCATCATATCTGCCCATGACAGTCAGGTATTTGCCTATTTGGTGCCATGCATCTGCATATCTCGAATCAATTTCTGTAGAATTATTAAAGCACAGAAAAGCCTCATCGAAACGACCTAGCTCGATGAGAGCTTCACCTTTCTTATACCAAGCCAATGCAGACCGATTATCGCTCTGGATGGCCTGATCATATGATTTGAGTGCTTCTTGGAGGACAGACTCTTTATCTGTTTCATTTTGGGTGATGTTGAGCGCATATTCGAGAAGTTCATCTCCGTTGCTAAGCAATCGGTTTATTGAATCATCTTGGGACTGAGCGGATGCGCATAGCACAGCCAACGAGATCCATATTATGAAAGAAATAACTTTGGTCATCTGAGTATCATTGACCTCTCGAATGAATATAATAATTGTGGCAAGTCAGCTTTTCTTGCAGAGCACCTTGTCCACGAATATCAGGTTCTCAGGCGGCTCGGAGAGCCTTACCTTCTCGCCCTTCATCTCAACGATCGCATCTAGCCGGGTGAAGTGAACCTCGGATATTCTCACCAGCGGCTCGCAGCCCTTTTGGAGCTGCTCCTTGAAGCCATCGATCTTGCCGCCCTCGCCCATGTAGCTGATGATGCGCCGGAAGAGCTTGGGCAGGACTGCAACCTCCTCGGTGATGGCCTTCAGACTTGAGACGGAAAATCCTTTGTTGGTTTTGTCAAGGGGCCACAGCCCCAATCCTCCTGACCTGGCGTTCGCCACGGCCCTTGACAGAGGAGATCGCAGATCAGAGAAGAGTCCGTTGTAGTACATGGGATACGCTAGGCCGCGAGCAAGCAGCCGGTAGTTGAGGCTATTTTTCAGAATGGACCTGTCGAGATTTATCTCTGCCCCGTCCTTCTCATCGCTCTCGCCGGCAAAGACAAAGGCCACAGGGCGGCGGTTGCTCTCGGTGCTGCGGGCCAAAATGTAGCCCTCGGTGCCGTCCCGGGCCTTGACAACGGTTCTCTCGTTCTCGTCCCACTCTACATCATCGATCCCAAGGAAAGAGAGAAGGAAGTCTCCGGCCGTGCGCGCTGCGCTCAAGGGCTGAGAGAAGCCCATGTAGTGCGTCTCCAGGGCATCAACCGCCTCGATTCGAAGCTGCGCGTGCCCCCGCGCATTTGCCTGTACAGCCGGGCCGGAGAGCTTCTTCCAGAGCGACGAGTCCAAGGCTCTGAACCTGACTGAATCGCCATCGGGACTGTAGCCGGTCACATGAAATGTTCCCTTGATCAGAGTAAATGACATCCATATCCTCCTAAATAATTTTTTAATCTACCTATTTTTAGTACTGAGTTATTTTTAGGATTTAAATTTTTTTGTTGAGTTATAAAATATATGGAAAATTATAAAACTCAAAAGACGATGCCGAATCGGCCTTCATAGGCAGGAGCCGTCCTGCAAAGGTTTTTTGGCCTGGCAGGATAAATGGAATGCAGATGAATCCCAGCCTCGCAGTCTACCGCGGCCTCAAGCGTGCCAGCATCAACCTCGCGACCTCAGTTCCCTGCGTCAACCTTCAGGAACTCTTAGCCCTGGTGGAAAACGACGAGGAGATCATCCACGTTCCCGTCACCCGCGAGGAGGAGGGAGTGGGCATCTGTGCCGGAGCCTGGATGGCTGGCCGAAGGCCTGCGCTCCTCATGCAAAACTCAGGGCTCGGAAACAGCATCAATGCTCTCGCTTCTCTAGACATGCTCTACGGCATCCCTCTGCTCATGATAATCAGCCACAGGGGCGGCAAGGACGAGCCAATAATCGGCCAGGTGCCAATGGGCCAGCTCACGGTTCCCCTGCTGGATGCCATGAAGATCCGCCACTACTCGCCAAGCCCGGAGACGGCGGAGGAGACTGTGGCTTGTGCCTGGGAGAAGGCCGCAGAAGAGAAAAGGCCCGAGGCTGTGCTTTTGGATCTTGATTTCTGGAGGGCGAAATGAAGAGGATTGAGGCCATCGCCCTGGCCGCGCAGGCAGCCGCGGCTCAGAATGCTCTGCTCGTCGGAAACATAGGCTATCCAAGTCGCGAGCTTTTCGCAGTTCACGACCGCCCGGAAAACTTCTACATGCTGGGATCGATGGGCCTGGCATCATCAATCGGCCTGGGCCTGGCCCTGGCCCAGCCTGAGAAGAAGGTGATCGTCCTTGATGGCGACGGGTCTGTACTCATGAACCTGGGGACCCTCGCCACCATTGCCCATCATGCGCCCCAGAATTTTCTGCTGGTGATCCAGGACAACTGCTGCTACGGCTCTACCGGATCGCAGCCCACCTGCACGCATCTTGGCACAGATCTCGCCGCTTTAGCAAAGGCTGCCGGAATCAAGAACGTGAGAAAGGTCGAGCGGCCCGGGGATCTGGCCGAGGCCCTCCTGGGCAAAGGCGTGATTGTGGTGAAGGTCGAGGCAGGCAACGCCACTGTGCCCATCATCAGCCTCTCGCCTAAAGAGATTATGGAAAGATTCAGCAGATGCGCCAGACAGGCAATGCAATTGGAAACGAGATGAGCAATCTTTATGAATATGGATGTACATTGAATACGCATAAGCTGAGGATAAATGAATATTAATCTTGGGCACCCCTACGAGATTGCAATAAAAAGCATCATCGAAAAAGGCTATGCAGGAAATCAAACCGAGGTCATTCGTCAGGCCATTATGGCTTACAAGCGTCAGATAGATGAAGAAGAGCTAGCGCTGGTGCATAGAGCAGTAGATAAGGAGATGGCCGAACTGGATGCCGGCAAGGTAAAGATGCATTCATTCGAAGAAATCAGGAAGATCCTTGAGCCTGAGAACTAGATCTTCATGGATATCGTTTTCTCAGATTTTGCAGAGAAAGAACTGGAGAGATTGCCACAGGAACTCAAATCCCTATTCCTGAAACACTTTGAAAAGATGATCGTGGCGCCTCCTAGGAAACGCATGAAGCATGGAATACCCTGCCATGTGGATAAAGTGACTGGACAGGCCCGGATAGTCTGCGAGATAAGAAGAGACACGATCTACGTGCTTCACTGCTTCGGGAGCCACAAAGAGTATGAGCGCTGGTATAGATCATACAAGTGACTGCTCCCCAGACTAGAAGATCGGGGCTTTCTCTACCCCTACATCCCTACGTTGTAAAGGCTCTACACCCAGAAAGACCTGGTCTCTGATTTTCAGCCCACGGGCCCGACAGGCTCCGACATCCTAAAGGTGCCGTCCAGGATCCGTCTCTTCAGCTCCTCAGCCAGCTTAACAGCTCTCAGCCGGTCCGACTGACGCAGCACCACCGGAATGCTCCTGACGCTCTCCGCCGCGGTTCGCAGACGCACCACCCCAAGACGACCGCAGAAGACCCCAGAAGGACATGCATTCACGCACATCCCGCAGTGAAAGCACAGATCCTCGTCTCTTCTGACCCGTCCGGCCTCATTACTTATCGCTCGCATGGGGCAGGCCTCTGCCGCCAGACAGGACCGACAAACGGTGCATCGCTCCGGCTCAAACTCGACCTTAAGGTCAACGTCCGTCCAGACGTCACCGTAATCGGCTTCGCCAATGGCCATCCTGCTCACCACATCGTTTACCGGCAGAACGATATCACTATCATTCCGGGCAATCTCCTCTAAGATGGTCTTGCTGATGACGGGAATGGGCACAGCCCAAGAACAGATGCACTCAGGGCCTGCTGATGTGACAAAGCCGCCCATGTACTCCGGAGTCATCCGATGCATATCTGCAAAGCCTGAGAGGTTTGGCCTCTCTTTGCTGCTCCTGGTACCAGTGCCAAGAACATACCCTTCCGCCCCGTTCATGAGGATGCGCGTTCCAAGACCAATGCTCTCCAGCAGAGGATCGTTCTTCAGAGGATTTATCTGGCCGCAGCCTGAGAACGTTGCCTCCTGGAAATTCGGTCGAAAGCCGCTGCTGTGAAATATGGTATTGACCGGCACATCTCCCGCGTTGACAAAGGCCGAGTAGTTCTTGAAGGCATGACGCGAGCCGAAGAGCCTGGCATGGGGCATCTCGTCCAACCCCAACTCTGTCTGGATGATGCACCCATCGTCCGTTTCCACCTCGACCAGAACCTCCTTTCGTTCCACCAGATCACGAAAGAGATGGCCACCCCCGTAGTTTGGCCGGCTCTTGCTATGGGCCGTCCCAAACACCACCAGGTCCAGAACGCCCAGGTTCTCGTTAGGGCAGGGACCGACCATCGCTGCCACCCCGTTGATCCAGGCTTTCTTTGCTCTGAGAAACGATCCCTGCGGGGCCACTGGAAAGGATAAAACCGCATAGGTTCCACTCATCAGCGCCCGAGTGGCAGTTGTGACGACATCCACCTTGGAAAGCTCCTCAGCGTGTCCGCCC
>Ga0074195_1003056_pt1 | contig 16744 bp, 12 predicted proteins | sample EPASupsiteHSE623_FD_64525 | JGI IMG/M metagenome (GOLD analysis project Ga0074195, IMG submission 64525) | Bioremediated contaminated groundwater from EPA Superfund site, New Mexico - Sample HSE6-23 | ecosystem: Environmental > Aquatic > Deep subsurface > Groundwater > Contaminated ...
GTTTGCGTGCAACAGCGAATAGTATATCCGTTGCCGGAGGAACAATCGGATCGGTCGTTGCTCCTCCATTGATTGCCTGGTTGGTTTTATCTTTCTCCTGGCATGCCGCATTTATCATCCCAGGAACGGTTGGCCTCTTTCTGGCGGTGATTTGGCTGATGGTTTATCGCGAGCCTCCTGCCAGATTTGTGCACGACCGGATATCCGGAGAAACTACGATTGCAACGGAAACTGTTTTTACCTGGGGAAAATTATGGACCAGAAGAACGCTGTGGGGAATCGTGTTGATCCGCTTTCTGACCGACCCGGTGTGGTACTTTATTTTGTTCTGGCTCCCCGGCTTCCTAATGGAAGAGTCGGGCCTTAGCCTTTCCCGGTTGGGCATGGTCGGCTGGATCCCCTTTATGGCTGCAAGTTTGGGCGGGATTGCTTCGTCCGCATGGTCTGACTGGATGGTGCGGCGTGGAAAGGCGGCTCTGCGTTCACGAAAAGTGATGCTGAGTTGGGTGGCATTCCTGGCGCCGGTGATCCTGATCCCGGATTGTTTCGGTGTCACCGTAACCATTTTTAAATTCAGTATATTGGGAATTGTGGCGTTAAGCTGGATTTACACCGAAAGCATCCTGATTGCCGAAACTTTTCCGATTGGCAATGTGGCGAGTGTCCTGGGTATTGCAGGAGGATTTGGTGCGGCAGGCGCTGTTATTTTCAACTATCTGATCGGACATTATATGACCCTTGCAGGCACCGGATGGATTTTTGCAGCCATGGCCGTTCTTCACCCGCTTGCACTATTTATCCTGTGGAATATGATCAGGCCGGAAGTGGTCGGCAAAAAGAGAGCTTAACTGATTAAATTAAAAATAATGGACAATTTATTTTTGAAACGGACATGTTGTATTCTATCCTTTTCCTTCCTGGTTGCCGCAAATGCAACGGCTCAGAAAGATACCCTGTCATTCCTGCATATTACCGATCTGCATGTGATCTTCAACCGTGATATTTATCGGAAGGATTTGGCAGAGAGCCGGAAACATTACGGGGAGGGAGAAACTTCGCTGAGAAAGTTTTTATCCACTGCTCCTGACGGCACAAACGCAGACATGGTGATAGCTACAGGCGATCTGGTCGATTTTTTCGAAGCGGAAACCGATAGCGGAGTATCACTCGATATTCAGGCGGAGCAGTTCTCTGATCTTGTCGCCGATTATCCCGTTCCGTGCTTTCTTACACTGGGTAATCACGATCTTTTTACCTTCGTCTGGCGGAATAATAAACTACAGCATCATCAAAATTCTTCGGGGCGGGCACGGGCGCTCTGGATCAGAAACCTTTCATGCTTCAAAAACGGAACTTACTATAGCCACTTATTTCAGCTCGGACATACCACCTACCGGTTAATTTTTCTGGATAACAGTTTCTATAAGTTCCGTCAGGATGACAGTACCGAAGTTCCCTATATCGATAAAGCCCAGTTATACTGGTTGAATGCCCAGTTAAACGAGGCGGATGACGACGTCGAAATTATTCTGATGCATATTCCTTTTAAAGATAAGCCGGCTCAGCCAGGTGCTGTTAATGAACTTTACACCGTACTTTCAAAAATCCCATCGATCAAGCTAATCCTTGCCGGACATCGCCATAAAAATGAAATCACGGCTTTTCCTTTAGCAGGAGATCAGAAAATACTACAGGTTCAAACCGGTGCATTTGCCAGGGATGAGAATAACTGGCGTCAAATCAGGCTTACTGAAAATCAGATACAGGTGTCGTACCCCGGCAAAACCGAAAACGAACTGGTTATACCCGTTCAATGACACCTGATAAAAATAAAATTGAACTGAAAATGGATAAAGAAGTTAGGTTTATAACAGAACCCGCAAAGGCACTGCCGGTCAGGATGACGACAGATGTGCTTGTCGTTGGAGGTGGTCCGTCGGGCATCATTGCCGCACAGGCTGCTGCTGACGATGGTCTGAAAGTTGCGCTGATTGAAAGCCGTAGCTTTCTGGGAGGAAACATGACCATCGGATTGCCTGTACTGGGATTCCTGGGACAAAAGGGAAACCAGATTATTTCCGGTCTTCCCCAGAAATTCATTGACAGGCTGAGGGTGCTGGATGCGGCCAGTGAGCACCGGCCCTGTCCTCTTCATATGGGCATCACCCTGGTGGAACCCGAAGCCGTGAAATCAGTCGCATTCGATATGCTCAGGGAAAGCGGGGTGGAGGTGTTGTTGTATACATTTTTTGCAGGGGTAATCATGGACGGTGATCACCTAAAAGGAATTATCATCGAAAGCAAAGCCGGCAGGGAGGCCATCCTGGCGAAAGTTGTGATCGATTGCACGGGAGATGCGGATGTCGCTTTTAGGGCAGGAGTTCCCTGTGAAAAAGGAAATGAGAGCGGAGGAATGCAACCCCCTACGCTGATGTTTAGCCTGGGAGATGTAGACACGGAGAAACTCCGGTTGAGCATCGCCGGCGAGCCGCGCACTTACCTCACCGATTTTATTCCTGCGGAATATTTTGGTCAGAACAGGCAATATATTCTGGTGGGCATGAGAAATATTATGCAAAAAGCCAAAGAGGACGGCCTGTCTCTGCCTACCGAAAGGACCATTGTGATTACCGGTCTGAAAAAGGGTGAGGCCTGGATCAACATGACCCGTGTAAACGGCGTGGACGGAACAGATCCGGTCAGCCTTACTCAAGGTGAGTTAATTTCCCGTCAACAGATCAATGATATTTTCAGGTATCTGGTCAGCTATGTCCCTGGATTTGAGAATGCCCGCATGCTGCGGACAGCTCCGTTCCTGGGGATCCGGGAGACCAGACGCATTGTGGGCAGGTATGTGATGAAACGTGAAGATATCCTGTCGTGCGCCCGTTTTGACGATGCCATTGCCGTGGCCAGCTATCCGATCGATATTCACCATCCTTCGGGAGGAGACTGTACGCTCGAATGGAGCGGCGATTGTTACGACATCCCTTATCGTTCCCTGGTTCCGCTAAAAGTCAGGAATCTGTTGGTTGCAGGCCGCAGTATTTCAACGACACATGAGGCTATGTCTGCCATCCGGGTCATGGCCCCCTGCATGGCTATGGGTGAAGCTGCCGGAAGGGCTGCGAAATTGGCTGTCCACGACGGCGTGACACCGGCGGAAATCAATGTCGCAAAACTGCAAAACGAATTACGGACCACGGGGGCTTATCTGCGTTCGTGAATGGGATGAGGAGAAAATAGGAAAGTATATTAAAACGAAATAATAAGAATAGAAAACGAAATATTGATATCATTTTTGATTGTTTTTTATTATCAAATTGTATATGTTTGTAGAAGCATTTACTGATCTGGAAAGCTTGAAACTAAATTGAATAAAACGATGCAAAGAGTCAGACAAATCCTTTGGGGGAAAGCCGGGTCACTTCAGTTCCTGTCATGGGGCTATCTGGGGATCCTGATCTTCATGATGGGCGATGGTATTGAGCAGGGGTGGTTAAGTCCTTATCTGGTTGACCGGGGACTGAGTATTCAGGAATCTGCGGCTCTCTTCACGGTGTATGGTATTACAATAGGTCTCTCATCCTGGCTTTCAGGAGTTCTGGCCGAAACATATGGCGCGCGGAAAGTCATGTTTTACGGATTGTTGCTGTATCTGCTGGGTACGGCAGGCTTTGTCGGACTGGGTATCCCGGACCTCAATTATTCGGTGATGCTGCTGACTTATGCATTTCGGGGATTAGGCTATCCTTTGTTTGCTTATTCTTTCCTGGTCTGGATTGCCTATAATACGCCTAAACAGCAATTGGGAAGGGCAGTGGGCTGGTTCTGGTTTGTGTTTACAGGAGGGCTGAACGTGCTTGGGGCGTATTATTCCAGTTGGGCCATTGTCAGGATGGGACATCTCAATACCTTGTGGACGTCGGTGATCTGGGCACTGACCGGCGCTTTTTTTGCACTGGTCGTTAATAAGTTCACTCGGGTCGACAGGAGCGGAGCGGAATCAAAGTTGAAGGACCTGATGAAAGGCATTACCATCATGAAAAATGAGCCCAAGGTATTGCTGGGTGGAATTGTCCGGATCATTAACACAACAGCTCAGTTTGCTTTTCCTGTTTTTCTGCCGATTTATATGATGGAACATGGTTTCAGTACCACCGAATGGCTGCAGATTTGGGGAACGATTTTTACGAGTAATATCCTTTTTAACCTGATCTTCGGATATGTGGGCGACCATATTGGCTGGCGCAACACGGTGATCTGGTTCGGCGGAGTTGGATGTGCTATCGGCACGCTCCTGTTTTATTATTCACCTTTGTTGTTTTCCGGGAGCTTCTGGATCGTCATTTCTGCCGGCGTTTTCTGGGGCGCCATGCTTGCCGGTTATGTGCCTTTGTCGGCACTGATACCTTCGCTTGTGAAGGAAGACAAGGGAGCAGCCATGTCAGTGCTGAACTTGGGGGCCGGGCTTTCTGTGTTTGCAGGTCCGGCACTGGTCGGATTGTTTTATGGAATGGCAGGGAGTGAAGGAATCATTTGGATCCTGGCAGGATTATATGTGTTGAGCGCGTTTTTAACTAAATTTATTACTCTGCCCGATCCGGAAAAAGTGTTAATAACAGTAACAAAATAACTATGCGATCTGATTTACAAAGAGCATTAAACTCGGCACGGGATACGCGGGCCCTGAAAATAGGTCTGGGCATCATGGATGAGATCCCGGTTTTTTTTGAAAAGCAGTTCCCTCAAAAAAAGGCGATCGTGGTGTGTGACCAGACCACTTTTGATGTGGCTGCCAAAAAGATTTTCCAGGATCTGCAGGCGTCCGGTCTGACTGAGCAGGAACCGTTCATCTTCCCTGAGAAAAGACCGTATGCTGAGTTTGGTAATGTTTTGATGCTGGATGAAGCGTTAAAAACAAATGACGCAATTCCGGTTGCTGTCGGTTCAGGAACGATCAATGATTTGACAAAGTTGTCTTCTTTCAGAAATAACAGGCCTTATATGTGCGTAGCCACGGCTGCTTCGATGGACGGTTACACGGCATTTGGGGCGTCAATTACGGCAGAAGGCAGCAAGCAAACCTTCTCGTGTCCGGCTCCGCAGGCCGTATTTGCCGACATCGATATCATCCGGAAAGCGCCTGCGCCGATGACTGCTTCGGGTTATGCCGACCTTTTTGCAAAGGTCACTGCCGGAGCTGACTGGATACTGGCGGATGCGCTGGATGTTGAAACGATTGATCAGTGTGCCTGGTCGATTGTGCAGGACGGACTGAAAGACGCACTTGCAAACCCCAAAGGTGCCAATGAAGGAAAGGCGGAAGCCATCATGCCGTTGGTCGACGGACTGATCCTTGGTGGCTTTGCTATGCAGTGGTCACAGTCAAGCCGGCCTGCCTCCGGAGCAGAGCACCAGTTTAGTCATTTATGGAACATGGAACATCATACGTTTAAGGGCGAAATGCCTTCACACGGGTTTCAGGTGGGAATAGCTACGCTGGCTGTAACCATGCTTTACGAGAGAATGCTGCAGACACCCATGGACCGGTTGGACGTAGCATCTGTATGTGCGCAATGGCCGGAATGGGAAGAACTTGAAACAAAAATCAGGATGATGTTTGGAGAAACCGATTTTCTTGAAACTGCATTAAGTCAGTCGCGGGCAAAATATATTTTCCGCGATGACCTGGCCGTTCAACTGGACAGCCTGAAGATAAACTGGGGAAAAATTAAGAATCGCATATCTTCCCAGTTGGTTCCCTCCAGTGAGGTCAGAAAAAGACTGAAGCTAGTCGGAGCGCCTGTCGGTCCGGAAGAGATCGGCATTTCAAAAGAGAGAATGAGAGCGTCGTTTATAAGGGCTCAACATATCCGGTCCCGGTTTACCATTCTGGATCTGGCTGTGCGGACGGGTTATTTGGAAGAATGGTTGAATCAGATGTATTAGGAATGATAACAGACTCAACGGTACATATTACCGTATTTAAGAATAAAATGATGATGCTCGAGCGGCTTAGGAAGGTGAAACATGTTGCTTTGGACATGGACGGGACGATCTATAATGGAGACACCTTATTCCCTTATACAAAGAATTTTCTAAAGAACCTGGATGAAATGGGGATCAGCTATTCTTTTCTGACCAATAACCCATCCAGAAGTACAAAAGACTATCTTTTACATTTGGAAAAGATGGGATTAAAGATCGCTGAAAATGAAATCTATACTTCAGCTCATGCCACAATCTCCTATTTGACTGATCATTATCCGGACGTAAAAAGGATCTTTTTTCTCGGGACGCCCAGTATGATCAGTGAATTTGAACAGTCAGGCTTCCACTCTGTGGCCGACGATCCCGGCGATGAACCAGATGCCGTTGTGGTGGGATTTGATCCGGCATTGTCTTATGTAAGGCTGACCCGTGCTGCCTGGTGGATCCGGAAAAAGAAACTCTATCTGGCTACTAATCCGGACTACGTCTGTCCGACCGATCAGCCTGTAGTGCTGGTCGATTGCGGCTCGATCTGTGCAGCACTTGAGAAGGCAACAGGCCGGACGCCCGATGTGGTGCTGGGAAAACCGGATCCGGAGATGCTGCATGGGATAAAGAGGGGGAACGGTCTGAAACAGGAAGAAATAGCGATGGTTGGTGATCGGATCTATACCGATCTGCTGATGGCCCAACGGGCAAACACCCTGGGTGTTTTGGTCCTTTCAGGAGAATCAACGCTGCAGGATGTTGAACATGCCGGCTTTGTTCCTGATATTGTAATCGATAGCATCGAGAGCTTTGGAGAACTTTTGGTTCAATCGCATGCCGTGATTGAAGAACCGGAAAATTAAATCCCGGGATCTCTGTTTTTCTTTAAAATTTTTACAAATTTGATACGAACGAACATAGTCTGATGACCGCAATCTCCAACTTTTTAAAACCAGCTCCTGCAAAGGAACAAACCATCACGGATTCTGCCGAATTAAATAAACGATACCGTTATTGGCGTACCCGGATCATGTATACCACCATGATCGGTTACATCATGTTCTATTTTGTCCGGAAAAACATTTCAATTGCCATGCCGGCTATCGAAGCCGATTTGGGGATTACCAAAGCTGAACTGGGACTTTTTTTAACGCTGCATGGTGTTTTATATGGAGTTTCGAAGTTCGTGAACGGCTTTTGGGGCGATCGAGCCAATCCGCGCTATTTCATGGCGCTGGGCCTGATATTGTCAGCTACCATGAGTTTATTATTCGGGTTGAGCAGCGGGGTGATTGCGTTCGGCATATTCTGGCTATTGAACGGATGGTTTCAGGGCATGGGTTTTCCTCCCTGCGCAAACAGCCTGACGAACTGGTTCTCGGCAAAGGAGAGGGGAGTGAAGTTTGCCATGTGGAATACGTCTCACTCGGTAGGTGCAGGACTGGTTCTTGTACTGAATAGCTTTCTTGTAAGTTATGATTGGCGTTATTGCTTTATTGTCCCCGCGGCGTTGGCATTTGTGGGAGCCTTATTCGTTCTGAACCGCTTAAGAGACAGGCCGGAGTCACTTGGACTGCCTCCGGTTGAAGCTTACCGGAATGAACTGCCGGAGACTGATGAGGCGGAGCACACCGACGATTTAAATTTTAAGCAGTTTGTCCGGAAAAAGGTATTCGGAAATCCGGTCATTTGGTTTCTTTGCCTGGCTAACCTGTTTTTATATACGATCCGTTATTCAATTCTTGACTGGGGACCCACTTTTTTGACCGAAATGAAAGGTGTTGAACTGCAAAAAGCAGGCTGGCTGGTTGCCGGTTATGAAGGTTTTGGCGTGTTGGGGATGCTCACGAGCGGATGGATGATGGATAAGGTATTCAGGGGCAGAGGTGGCCGTGCGGCATTAATCTATATGCTGATCTGTACGATCGCAGTGTTTTTATTCTGGAGACTGCCGGGGGAATCACCCTTCTTTTATGGTATGTTGCTTTGTGTAATTGGTTTCTTTATCTATGGCCCTCAGGCGCTGGTTGGCATCATTGCTGCAAACCTCGGGACCAAGCGTGCTGCGGCAACAGCCATTGGAATTACCGGTTTATTTGGCTATCTGAGCACGGTTTTGTCGGGCTGGGGGCTTGGCGTGATTGTCACCAAAGGCGGATGGCAGATGGGTTTTCTGACCCTGGTCGGTGCGGGCACCCTGGCAACCCTGTTCTTTGCATTTACCTGGAATGCCGGTTATATTAAAAGTCAGACTGAAGACAAAGACACAAAGAGAGTTTAAACGCAAAGACACAAAAAGTAGACACAAGACACAAGTATCAAGACACAAGACAGGAGAAGTCACGAGTAGCGAGTAACGAGTCGTGAGGTCAGGAACTCAGGAATCAGGAACTTAGGCGTTCGGGAACTTCTTCAATCGTTAATCATTAATCTGTAATATGAATAAATCATCGATTTACCAGACGGCAATCGCATTATCATTTATGACAGTTGTCTGGGCTTGCGATCAGTCTATACAAACAGCACAAACTTCTGCTCTGCAGAAGAAGGATCTACAGGCGCCATTCCGGTACTCCGGTGACAGCTCGATCCTGGTTAGCGGACATCGTGGCGGGATTGAGGAGGGATTTCCGGAAAACAGCAGCGAAGGCTTTGAGCATATTTTAAGTAAAATGTCCGCTTTTTTTGAAATTGATCCACGGCTGACCAAAGACAGTGTCATCGTCCTGTTACATGACGCCACGCTCGACCGGACGACCACCGGAACCGGAAAACTGGCTGATTACACCTGGGAAGAACTCCAAAAGGTCAGGCTGAAGGATTATGAAGGGAATGAAACGGCGTACATAATTCCCCGGCTCGACAGTGTGATCGGGTGGAGCAGGGGAAAAACCATCGTGAATCTGGATAAAAAAGATGTTCCAATGGATATGATTGTTGAACTGATCAAAAAAATGGACGCTGAAGACCATGTGATGCTGACGGTTCACACAGGCGCACAGGCCCGGTATTATTACGACCGTTTACCAGGTGTTCAGTTCTCGGCTTTTTGCCGTACCATAAAGGAGTATGAGGATATGAAGATTTCGGGTGTCCCCTGGAACCGGATGATCGCCTATGTTGGTCCGTCGATTAACCCTGAAAACGAGAAGATCGTTGAAATGCTTCACGCCGACGGCGTAAGGTGCATGATCTCGGTGGCGCCTACCCATGATAAACTGGCAACGCCCGAAGAGCGCGAAGCCACCTACCTTCAGGAGATCGGCAAACGTCCTGATATCATTGAATCGGACCGGCCCCTCGAAGTCGGAAAACTCATACAGAACCGGTAATATTCCGTCTTGCTGCAATAATAAAAGAGGTTGTCGTGGAGTGAATTCTCTTAGACAACCTCTTCTGCTATGGGATAGCCTGTATCAATAATGAATATCGTACTGATCGAAGCTTTCGGTTCGCCAGGCCAGGTGTCGGGTCGATGGAGAAGCCCAGAACAGGGGAGAGAAGGTGTGCACCTTGATGGTCTTCCCGTCGGGCAGGAACTCCAGGATCCGCAGCCAACCGTCGCCGCCGTTTCCATGCCAGCCGCCTCCCTCACGTTGGGCGTTAAACAGCATCTGGTGGACGTTCTTCCCGGCCTGGTTCTTGTCTTCTTTATAACTTACCATTCCCTGGTGCGACTCGCTGGCGGCAATGTGACCGCAGAACACAAACCGCATGTTGCCTGATGGCTGTACAAAATCTTTCCAGATCACTGCACCGTAATTGGCATCGGTCAGCGCGTATTTTTCATTATCGGTCAACTCATTTTTTGAATTCTGATAACTGTGGGTGAGCAACACACCGAGGTGGTTCTTGTATTCAGGCCTTGCCGCCACTTCTTTTGCCCATTGAAGGATCGTTGCACGCGGGGCAAATTCGAGTGAAAAGATCAGGAACGGCTGACCCAGGGGTGATTTCCATTCGTAGCAGGCATTTTCAAGGGTCTGCACGCCGGCAGCGTTGGGAGCCATTTCAACGAGCAGTTCGCGGGTCAGCGGGTTTCCCTGGGGCGGGAAGTAGCTGTTGAACTGGGAATACCGGTTTTCCGCACTCTTCATCCCGTAATCATGATTTCCTGTGGATAGAATGTAGGGAACCCGGTTGTTTAATTTGCTAAAAGCGGTCCGCACTGCTGTCCACTGTTCAACACTGGTTTGGTCACCGTTCCTTCCTTCCGGGATCAGGATGTTGTTCTGTTCAACCAGATCGCCTACGCAGAGCACCAGTTGAACGTTCAGTTCGTCCTTTTGATCGGCGATCCAGCTGGTCATCAGCTGAAACAAAGGCTGATTGCGTTCAAACTTGTGGTAAGTCTGGGGATCCGGCAGCAAAATCCAGGTGTATGATTTTGGATCTGACAGGCGGGGAGCCTGAACTTCCTGCTGGGCACGAAGTCCGGAAAAAAGGAAAACCACGAGGATTAAAACAGAGATCTTTTTCATATGTTCGTTTCAATTTAACGGTGTATAATTTGTGTACTAAACTTGATTACTTTTTTCAAGGACATCGACGTATGGAATTCACTTCGTGGATCTCCGCTACGCTCCGATTCGCATATAAATATTAACTCGGGCGAAAGCCGAGGCTTCTACGCTCGTTTCATAGGTTAATAATTTATTTTTTGCTGACGGCCTTTGCTTTAAGGTATAAATTCTCGCTTCCGCACTAACAGCTAACAGCTCACAGCTTCTTTATGTTGATTCAGTTGCAAACTTTAATTTCTTGCCTTTCACGTCGGCAATGGCGACCTGGGTTTGGGATTGCTCTGCCAGGATCAGGCACTGTTCACAATCTTTCACCTTAATTTTTCCGGGTGGATTATCGGGAGGAGGAATCTCTCCCGGTGTGTTTCCTCTCTGGCCACATCCGGAAGTCAAAATAAGGTAAACCGATAAGGTATACAGGAAAGAAATCATTTAAGTTTCATGTTTCAATTGTGTTTAAAAGTATCAAATGCTTATTTCTTTTCCAAAACAATTTATAAGGAAATGCGGGGATCTGCCGGCACTAAATTGAAATTGAAACCTTCCTCAAACCAGGTTTTGTCGATTTTGGATAAAGGACGAGGTTTTGTCAGTATTCTTAAAACTTTTCATCTGCATTTTGCAGAACGAAGATACCTGGATCATTTATTCATTAAATCATTCCCAGTCATCTTGACTTCGATTTTTTCATTCTTCGTCCGATTGACCATATAGGGAATACCCGGAAGGAGGTCAAAACAGTTGTCGCTGATATCCGATTCTCCATCAATATCGAGACAAACCCCCCACACATAAACGGGGGAAGTTATGATGGTCTTGTCACCACTTTGTTTGATTGAAAGCTGTGGTTTCTGTAACTCAAGGTCTTTAAATCTTGCCAGGAATAACCTGTGCTGCGAAATAATTGTTTCATTATCTTTCAATACAGCAAATGCCCCGTGATTTTTAATTCCCGCTTTTACAAAAGCACCTTTGTCGAATGAAGCAATTATCGTTGATGTATTCGGGAGTAGTGTGACATTCTTTAACTCGTTAACAGGAAACTGTCCACTGGTACTGAAAAGGCCATACTGGAGTTTGCCTTTCCACGGCTGCTGTTTTTCGTTTATTCCATAGATGTTGATATTATTGTTTTCCTCTGCCACGACTACACAAATTTGCTCAAATGCTCTCCTGACAGGATGATAAGCAAGTTTTTTACGGAGATAATAATCGACAATTGTCCATCCATGAGTAACAGGCCAGGAGTCGTTATACATCCAGAATATGGCACTTGAGCTGCTGTACATTCGTCTGTGATAATTATTAATGTATTCCATTAATCCTTCGGATTGAAGCAACGCACTGGCAAAGGCATAATCGTCAAAGCTCATTTTTGTATAATCTTTGTCAAGCCAATCTTCTATAAATCTATATGTTACACCTTTTTTGTCAGTAATGAAATTCATCATATTATCATGTAAATCCCATGAAAACGACCGGACAAACTGCTCTCCGGGAGGTAGGAATTGGCGCAGCGAAGCAGGAGAACTGGCACCAAGAACCCCTCCCTCATTCGGAAAACGGTCTACATAGTCTCTGTAAGCCCAGAAATTGGTGGTGTCCTTTCCCAATGAAACTTCCCATGGATGCTGATCGCCTGTCATGGAGCTATTCGGGAATTCAAAATTTTCTGAATAGGGAGAACTTGGCCAATAAAAACGGTATGGGTCTTCTTCTTTCATGATGACCGGCATCAGATGATGGTAGATGAGATAATCCGGAACTACTTTTCCGCTGTTTGCATAACCCCATCCCCACGTTCCCCATTCCAGTTCATTATTGCCACACCAGACAATTAATGAAGGGTGATAAGCAAACTCACGGACTGCCCATGTTACTTCCCTTTTCACATTATTATAAAAATCAACATTATCTCCCGGATATTTGGAGCATGCAAAGAGAAAATCATGCCATACCAGTATTCCATTTTCGTCACATAGCCGGAGTAGCTCATTGCCCGCAAAAAGACCTCCACCCCAGATCCTAAGAATATTAAAGTTTGCGTCAACTGCCATATCGATCAGTTTTTTCAACCGATTCGTGTCAACACTGCTGTAAATCATATCAGCAGGTACCCAGTTGCCTCCCTTCATGAAAACAGAGTGATTATTTACCTTTATTGTAAAATAGTTTCCTTCAACGGGATGCTGAGACCTGTCAACCTCAATTTTTCTGAAACCAATTTTTCTATATCCTGTATCTATAATTTTACCATCTTTTTTTACATCAACCTTTAGTGTATATAAATTCGGATCGCCATGACCAACAGGCCACCATAATTTTGGTTTGTTGATCCTCATTTTTAGTTCATATGGGAAGATTCCTTTTGATACAGTTATTTGGCCGGAAACCTGTTGTTTCGTTTCAACAAGAGTCGCGTCTATTGTCAGGTCACTTGAACCTTTTGTTCCTTCGATGAATGTTCTTATTTTAATATCTGCAGCCGAGAGATCATCGGTCATCTTTATCCATGGTACAATATGATCCAAGCGGATTTCATCTCTCCAAATGAGAGAGACATCTCCGGTAATCCCAATGTTTATTAGCTGTGGGTTCCAGTCCCATGAGAACTGGTACTGAGGCTTACGTAACCAGTGTCGCTTGTTCAGATGAACATTAAGTGAACTGTTATAGTCGTCCAAATTCTTGTTTGACGAATCATAAAGCCCACTCTCGATACCAACCGTCAAAATATTTTTGCCTTCTTTCAATTTTCCTGACAGATTTATCAGACAAGGGATGAAGGTATTATCATGTCGTCCAATCAGATCACCGTTCAAATAAATATCCGCAGAATAATCGAGCCTGTCAAATTTCAGCCATGCCGACTTGTTTAGAGCTTCCCTGGGAGCGATGAATTGCTTATAATATTGCCAATACTGCTCACTTACCCATCGTGCAGATAAATAGTTCCTGCCATAGTTGAGATTGCCAATCATCTCCTTTTTTTGCATAGCCATGTTCAGATCCATCGGGACTTCAACATCCATATAACGCAGAGTGTCATTCAGCGGATTTATCCTGCTAAACTGATCGACACTGTTCGGACCATGATTTCCATCATTCCATGTTACTTTCCATCTTCCGTTCAGATTAAGCTGATTGGCATTTTGGGCTGTAACTATAACGGGAAATAAAAATGATGATATTAGTAACATCATTAAAGTTCTAAAAATATCTTTTCCGTTCATGCGTTTTTTTTTAAAATCAGTTGATTGTTTTTCAATAAACATAAACTCAAGACTTGCGTTCATAGTTGTTTTTCTAAGAGATTATTCTTCGGAACTAATTGCAAAATTCATCGACGGCTTCAAACATGGCAACAATATTTTCCGGTGGCACATCAGGCATAATGTTATGAACTGTATTGAATACATAGCCACCTCCTGCTGAAAATGTCTCAAGATTCCGTTTTACATGATCCTTTACCTGTAATGGAGTTGCTCTGTTTAAGATACTTTTGGTATCACACCCTCCCCCCCAGAAAGTAATGTCGCGACCAAATTCGTTTTTCAGTCGTTCGGGCTCCATGTTGGCAGCGTTTATCTGTACCGGGTTCAAAATTTCAAAGCCTGCTTCGATAAGATCCGGGATCAGTTCATAAATGCCCCCGCAACAATGTAACATCGTATGCATGGAGGAATTAGCTTTCACGTAATCGCAAAGCATTTTATGTCTGGGTTTAAAGAACTCACCATACATTTCATTCGAAATAAACGGACCATTTGTTGTCCCCAAATCATCACCAAATTTGATAATATCCACAACATCGCCCACTGCTTCGCAGGTTTTTACCAATGTATCCATGTGTTTTTCCATCAGCGCATCCAGAAACGAATGTACCTTGGCCGGTTCAGCCAGCAAATCCATCAGAAAGTTATCCATTCTGCGGATAAAAGTACCCCATTCAAATAAGTTACAACCAATACCCAGGAGTAATGCCTTGTCTGTTTTACTTTTTAAATCAATGGTTTTTTTTCGCAGTAATTTCCAAAAATCCTTTTCATCAGCCCAATCCCATGGCGTAAAACCGAACCCTCCCCAGATGGTGCGCTTCATATCATTTGCAAGATTCCTGTAGTCAGCAGGATACCCATCAACATAAGGGAAAATCGTTTGATCAAAAAAGGTAGCCCCTACGGGCATCCGGCCGATAATTTCACCACTGGATCCATAGGTAATGTGCGAACCATCAGGAAGCTGCTTCGCGTTAAACCATTTGGGATAAAGCGCTTTGTGCCCTGAAATCACTTCCAACTCATGCCAATAGTCTACACTGGTATTGAAACGCCTGCCGATGTCAAGCACATCCACGCCAAAAAGGTCCAGCAGTTCCATTTCAGGTTGAGCTACTTCCTGAATCACATCGTAAACATGAGTTTTCAAATGCGTCTTGCCCAAATATTTAATCAGGTTTTGGTATGCAACAACTGAAATCCCCGAACTTGGGGTTGATCCCAAATCGATAGGGATTTTGTCCGGTTCGCGATGATTGATGGCTGTAAGTAATCGTTCTCTAGGTGTCATGATTTTTTAATTTTAATAAGATTTTATAAATCCGGTAAAAACGAAACGGGTGTATAACCTTTAAAATTGAAAGAAAATCTACCATTCATTGCCTTAATTGATTTCAGTATTTTAAACGGAGAGTGAGGATACCGTAAGGACGCATGGACACGGTTTCGGCAACCGGCTCTCCGGGCTCCTCGCTCACGGAGCAAATATGGATTGATTTCGGTGCTCCGGCAGGGAAGGTGAGCGCGACTGTTTCACTCTTATCCGAAAGAGAACGGAGACGAAGAAGTGTCTCCTTGTCTTCAACTAATGGTTTAACTATGGTTACACATACCTTATCATTATCGATGGCAACCAAAGGAGTAATCTTTGGATTATTGTTGGCCATAACATGGGCTAATGGTTGTGCGCGTTCCATACCAAACCGGTTGGCGGTTACCACATTGTATTCTTCATGAGGAAGGATGTGATAACGGAAGGTTACTGGTCCGTCCTGCGTCAGCGGGAAGTTCGTGATCCAATGGTTGTTCATCACCCATGAGTAGACGGTTGAACTGGGGTTAAGTTTATTGATCCATGCACCTTCGTTTCCCCATTTTGTGTCAAGGTTTGCTGTCATCTTTCCATATTCGAAAAGAGGGGCATCGAGTGAGCACCAGGTTACTCCTTCTTTGTCGTTTGAAATGTCGAGCCATCGCTGCATCGCAACCCAGTTACGGTTGCCCTGCAGCCACTGGTCCTTTTCCATTTCCATCACACCCCAGGGGATATCCACGTGGGTTATTCCTTGCGGAATATCGAAGCCGAAGCCGAAATGTATACCATCTTTCTCCAAAAGTGGAAGCTTATCCACAACATTTGTAATTTCTACCCATGGTTGCCCCTGTACGAGCCGAACAGAGCGAGTTATTGCACGACAACCGGTTGCTTTTGAAGTCACGCGTAATTCAACAACCAATGGCCCTGATTCGACCGCTGTAACAATAATGCTTGAATCAGCTTTAGGTATATCAATGTTGGCTCGTAACCAACGAAATGCATTAAGTCCGCCGTTTACTTTTACATCAGCTAAATTGCTACCTGTGGCCAGATTGATGAGTTCCGTAATATTACCTGTTATCGGATCAACGGTAATGCGGAGGTACTGGTTTTCAAGAGTTGTTCCAATTTTTTTACAGCCATTTGAAGGAGGACTTTTTCCTTTTTCTACCCGATAGTGGCGTGATCCGAGGGCTGGAACATCAGAGGACATAAATGCCAGTTCTCCGGTACTAAGACGTTGTGCCGGTACGTCTTTCCCCTGTTCGTCGATAACACGGTCGCCACGCAGGCTTTCATTTTTATGGAGAATTACAAGCCCTCCATGTTTCCAGGAATGGGTATTGAAAACTGCGATACCTCCTGCAGAAGGGCCTTCCTGTGGACCAAGTGCTCCATTGGACTTGTCAGTGGCAGGAGCAAGGGCATCATCGAATAAAGCTTGTGTACGGTCATTGGCCTGGTGGAAGTATTCCTGTTTGACCTTCCAGATTGCATCCTGGAAAAAGGGTTCTGAGGGATTTTCGAAGCACCATGTGTGTTCAGAGCTAAGGGAGATATAGCTCCATGCCTCATCAAACTCGTCCCGTGGTGCAGACAGGCCTGGATGGAGCATTGTCCAGAGGGTCTCGGCCTGGGTAAGG
>Ga0074195_1003057_pt1 | contig 16734 bp, 9 predicted proteins | sample EPASupsiteHSE623_FD_64525 | JGI IMG/M metagenome (GOLD analysis project Ga0074195, IMG submission 64525) | Bioremediated contaminated groundwater from EPA Superfund site, New Mexico - Sample HSE6-23 | ecosystem: Environmental > Aquatic > Deep subsurface > Groundwater > Contaminated ...
CTGAGGGTCTTTCTGCGCTCCAGGTGAATTTTAATGGCCTTAAATCTCATTCCCCGGCCGGTAAAGTGGTTTCTTATTCTTGGGATTTTGGTGATGGCTTCACTTCAACCCAGACAAACCCCGAGCACCTTTATTCACAGCTTGGTATTTACAGTATAACACTGGTTGCCATTAATCAATATAACTGTTCCGATTCGGTTTCTCTTGATGTGGATGCAACCAGTGACATTATCTTCCCTAACGTGTTTACACCCGACCCGTTAATTGCTTCGGGTGGTGAATATGATATAACCGATTATAGCAATACGGTATTTTTCCCCTATACTACCGGAATAGAAGAGTTTATGATGCAGATATTCAACCGCTGGGGCGAGCTGATTTTCGAGACAAATGATATTGATATTGGTTGGGACGGATACTACCGCGGTAAATTATGTGAACAGGATGTATATGTGTACAAGGCAGTAGCAACCTTTATTGATGGCCGGAGAGTAGAAAAAACAGGTGACGTACTTTTACTGAGATGAAAAGGATAATATACATAACGGGGATAATGCTTGCAGCTCTTGTCGTACGGGCGCAGGACCTGCAACTGACGCAGTTTTACTCGTCGCCCCTGTATCTGAATCCCGCGTTTACCGGTGCAAATGCCGATTCCAGGATAGCGACATCCTATCGCAATCAATGGGCTGCCCTGCCGGGAACATATAAATCGTTTCTGCTTTCGTACGACTATTTCCTGCAGAATTATAAATGCGGAGTTGGCGGGTTTATCATGAGTGATAAATCAGGAACACAGGGGTTGAGCAACAATCTGATCGGAGCAAACTATGCTTACGATTATAAGTTCAGCCGTTACTGGTCGGCATCTGTCGGCTTAAGAGCTGGTTACGGCTGGCGTTCGCTTGACTATGGCAGTCTTCTTTTCGGCGATCAGATCGCCAGAAATTCAGCAACTTCTATACAGAACCCTTTTTACGAGAAAGTGCGCTTCTTTGATGTATCTGCGGGAGTTCTTGTTTTTTCAGCGATGGAATGGTTCGGTATTTCTTTTAACCACATTAATCGACCAAATGAATCTTTTCTTTCCAACGAAGCAATAATCCCAGTTAAGGGGTCTATTCATGGTGGTGCCAATTTTCCGCTTGATGGCAGAAGAGGAGACGGCAGACTTGATGAAAAACCCGTTATTACAACTGCGTTTCAATACCGCTTTCAGAAAGAATTCGACCAGTTTGATATAGGTCTTTATCTTAAGCAACCGCAGTATTTCTTCGGATTCTGGTATCGTGGTCTTCCGGGGCTTAAAGCATATAAACCTGGTTATAGCAATCACGACTGTATAGCGCTTCTTATTGGTGCAATCTATAAAAAGAATCTAACCGTGGGTTATAGCTACGATATAACTGTATCTCAGCTGGGAATGGGAACCGGAGGCTCACACGAGATATCGCTGATATATAATATCGACAATCCAAACAAGCCAAAAAAGACCAGAGCCAAGATAGTTCCTTGTCCGAAGATTTAGGTTCTTTTTATAATTGTTACGGCTTTTTTTTAACATTTTGGCAACTTTTTTTATTTTTTTTCGTCTGACTTATAAGTCATTTGTTTAAATTTGTGGCGTATTTGAATATGATTGATCAATGATTTCTTTTACAAAAAATACCAGATCATTGATAGGTGTTGTTTTTTCGGTAAAAGCAGCATCTTTAGCTGTTTTTTTGATATTTTTCTTAACCATTTCCGTATCTGTTTTTTCACAGCCATGCTCTTCGAATACACCCTCATTAAATGTTGACCTTAGCAGTTCTCCAACAGCATCCTGGATCAGTCCAAACATTCAGAGAATTGGTAATTGTTGCGGCACAACCCCTCCTGATGCATGTCTGGAATTCTGGATTACTCTTCACCCTCAGGCCCAGGGAATAATTTTTGATATTTACTCAGGTGCAGTGCCTGGTGGTGCAATGTTCTATCAGATCGATTGCGGTCCTCCTACTCCAGTTGGTCAGATAATTTGTCTTAATGGTCAGGGGCCTCACCGGCTTACCTTCTGTAAACCGGGAAACAATACTAATGAATATATAATTACATCTGTTGCCCAGCCTGAAGTATCTGACGATCTTGTACTGAACGAGGGATGTGGGGGAGTTATATCTACGAATGGCTTTCTCACAAGTTCAATAAATATAACATCAATATACCCCGGCCCAACCGGAACATATAATTCGTTTTTGACATGCCCTATCGGATGTGCTTCAACAAATGTAGTTGCATATTCGGGATATCCTCCGTTTGTTCTTTACAAAGTATGTGGAACTCCTATAGGAGGATGTTCTTCTACCTCATTCTGTGACACAGTAAGAGTAACTTTTAATCCAACTCTGGCAGCAACAATTACCCCAGCACAACCAACACTGTGTTTTGGACAAACTTCCACAACTATTACTGCGTCAGGTTCAGGCGGAACCCCGCCATATACATATTTATGGAGCACAGGTGCAACTTCAACTTCAATAACCGCCGGACCTGGCTCTTATACCGTAATTCTGTCTGATGCTTCAGGTTGTCCTCCAACTCAGGCAACAGTTCAGGTGACGCAATTTACCGAGCCTATATCGTCTGCCGCAGGTGCAAACCAGACTGTATGTGCAGCCAACCCAAATACAACAGTATCAGGATCAGTGCAGGGCGCTTCAGGCGGAATCTGGTCTGGGGGGTCTGGGGTTTACCTTCCAAGCAATACCTCTCTCAATATTACATATGTGCCTTCTTCGTCTGAAATAACAGCAGGATTTGTTAATCTCGTACTAACTACCACAGGAAACGGACAGTGCCCATCGGGTTCTGATCAAATGACAATTACATATGTTCCATTCCTTGGTAACGTTTCAGCACTTATCGATAATGTTAATTGTTTTGGAGGAGCCGACGGATCCGCAACCGTTTCGGTTACCGGGGGGAGCGCTCCGTATAGTTATAACTGGAGCACAACGCCGGCGCAGACATCTCCAACAGTTGCAGGACTTTCAACCGGATCCTATACTGTAACAATAACCGACTCTTATGGGTGTATAAATGTTACTCCAGTTCAAATTACCCAGCCAACCCTGCTTTCCGTTGTTGCAACTAACAGCAATACCAGCTGTTTCGGATCTTCTGATGGAACAGCATCAGTTGCAGCATTCGGAGGAACACCCACTTATTCATATATCTGGTCAAATGGTTTTACAGGAATCAATGCTGGTGGTCTTTCTGCCGGAACCTATACAGTAACTGCAACAGATGCTAACGGTTGTACTCAGTCAGACAACGTTTCTGTTGCCGCTCCTTCTGCACTTTCAGCTACTGTGTCAAATTTCAACAATGTAACATGCAGCGGGCTGAATAATGGCACTGCATCAATATCGGTTACCGGCGGTACGCCAAACTATTCATATTCATGGTCTTCCGGGGTAAGTACTTCTTCAATGGCGACGGGATTGTCTGCTGGCATATATACCGTTACTGTTACAGACGCTGAATCTTGTATAACAACGACTTCAGTCACAATTTCACAACCTCCACTTCTAGGCATTGTAGTAAATTCCAACAATGCAATGTGTTTTGGAACCTCAACAGGATCAGCTTCAGTAACAGCTTCTGGTGGAACTCCCGGTTATTCATATGCATGGTCTCCTCTTGGCGGAACCAACAGTACTGCGGGTAACCTGCCCGCAGGGATATACAACGTAACCGTAACAGACGCTTCAGGATGCCAGAAAGTTGGTGTTGCAACGATAGACCAGCCTCAGCCCCTGAATATTACTCTTACTGGTGTAAATAATATTGCCTGTGCCGGTGGGAATAACGGTAGCGCAACGGTTTCTGTTACCGGTGGAACTCCCGGTTACAGTTACCAATGGACACCCTCAGGTGGCGCCAACCCTACAGCAGTTGGGCTAACTGCCGGAAACTATACCGTAGTTGTTACAGACATGCATTCCTGTACTTCTCAGTTATCAACGACTATAACTCAACCAAGTGCAACAATATCTGCTACATTTAATCAGATGAACGCAACTTGTTATGGTTCAAGCACTGCATCAATTTCGACTGTGCCAATGGGTGGAACACCTCCATACAACTATTTCTGGAGTCCGATTGGTGCAACAACCTCAACGATTTCAAATCTGGGTGCAGGAACATATACTGTTATAATCTCAGATGCAAACAACTGTTCTTATACAAATTCTGTAACCATCTCACAGCCTTCAGGACTTTTATTAAATCCAGTTGTTCAGAATGCAGTGTGTGGTGCGGCAACCGGATCTGCAACAATCAATGCTTCTGGAGGATTGCCACCTTATACTTATAGCTGGTCTCCGGGTGGATTTACCACACAAACAATTACCAATATTTCGGCAGGAGCTTATACTGTGATTGTAACAGATAATAATGGATGTTCACAATCTACGATCATCCTTGTTTCCGAAACAGGAGGCGTAAGTGTTAACATAAGCGGGATCCAAAATGTTTCTTGTTATGGTGCTAATGATGGTTCGGCGACAGTTGCCGCATCTGGTGGAACACCTCCCTATACATACTCATGGTCTCCATATGGTGGTAACGGTCCAACAGCAACAGGTCTGGGAGCCGGTTTATATGTTGTAACTGTTACAGACCTGAATGGTTGTATCGGGGTCGCAATTACCGACCCGGAGATTGAGCAACCAGAAGTAATTTCCATAACAACCAATCAGAATAATATTACATGCTTCGGAGCAAATAACGGTTCTGCAAGTATTATTGCAACCGGTGGAACTCCTGGCTATACATATGCGTGGTCAACAACAGCTGCTGTTTCTCCAAATATTTCTGGCCTTGCACCGGGAATTCACAGTGTTACAGTAACTGATTCTCATGGCTGTATCGAGGAGTCATTTGTGAATATTTCTCAACCGGTCCAAATGTCTGTAGCAATTTCAAACTTCAGCAATGTCAGTTGTTATGGTGGAAGCAATGGAAGCGCTACATGCATTGCCACAGGTGGAACAGCTCCATATAATTACAGTTGGTCTCCCAGTGGGATAAGCACATCACAGGCATCTTCGCTGCCTGCTGGTACTCAAACAGTATTTGTTACCGACGATAACGGATGTGTGGGAAGTGCAACCGTGGTACTTACTCAGCCCACAACACTTTCTATTGTAACAAGCCAGACACATAACAATTGTTTTAACGGGAACTCAGGAACTGCCAGCGTGGTTCCAACAGGCGGCTCTCCGCCTTATTCTTTTTCATGGTCTCCTACCGGAGGAACAAGTGCTAATGCAACAGGGCTATCTGCTGGTGTATACTTTATCATGGTTACAGATAATAATGGATGTGAGGAATATGGAGTTGTTCAGATTAATGAGCCCACACAAATTATATCAGCATTTATTAATTATAACCATATAAACTGTTATGGTGGAAATGACGGAAGTATTGAGGTCTCAGTTACAGGTGGAACGCCAAGTTATACATACCAGTGGTCGAATGGAAACAATACCCCTACAATTACTGGATTATCTTCAGGAAACTATTCTGTAACGGTTTATGATAACTTCAACTGTTCAGATACGGCAAATTTCTCCATTACACAGCCATCAGCACCACTTTCGCTGAATATCAACTCCCAGAATGTGTCCTGTAATCAGCAGACTGATGGCTCTGCACTTGCTTCTGTCACCGGAGGAACCCCCCCTTATTCTTATCTCTGGATACCCTCTGGAGTAAACACTGCAAATGCACTTGGTCTTATTTCGGGTACTCACACTGTGTCTGTTACAGACAACAACGGCTGCATGGTAACTGGTAATGTTTATATATATGAGCCCCCAGTACTAACAACTCAGATAAATGTAATACAACCTGTTCAATGCTGGAACACCAATACCGGAGCTGCCTCAACAAATACACAGGGAGGAACATCACCCTACACGTACCTCTGGAGTACCGTTCCAATGCAAACAACTGCAATTGCTCAGGATATTTATGCGGGAACACTGTTTGTAACAGTCACCGATCAGCATGGTTGTACAGCCATGGCATCGGGACTTATTTCTGAACCTCCGGTCATGGAAGCCTATATAACATCAAGTGACGACATCGCATGTTACGATAGCTCAAATGGCCAGGCTACCTCCGTAGGAGTTGGAGGCACTCCTCCTTATGATTATGAATGGGACAGTTCGCCCCCTCAATATCAGCAGACAGCAACCAATCTTCCTGCCGGAACATTCACAGTTTCAATTACCGACCATAATGGGTGTATGGATACTGCAATTATTAATATTGCGGATCAGCCTCAGCTTATTACTTCAGTTAGCAGCGATCAGGTGATTTGTTATGGACAGACGGCAACATTAACAGCCAGTGCTACGGGCGGAAACCCTCCATATTTCTTTTACTGGAATCAGGGACTTGGAATTGGTATTTCGAAAACTGTTTCTCCAATTACGCAAACAGAATATGTTGTAACCTCATACGATAATAATGGGTGTCCGGGTATTCCTGATTCTGTAAACGTCGACGTATTCTGGCTTTTTCCACAGGATGTGCATGCATATGCAAACTCTCCCATATGTCCGGGTGAACAGTCTGTTATATATGCATCTGCTAACACAAATCCAAATGACTCAGTGTATTTTGAATGGAGTCATGGACTTGGGTTCGGGCCAGGACCCTTTATTATAACTCCTACATATTCTACCACTTACACTGTAACTGTAACTAATTCTTGTGGTTTCGTTGTTATTGATTCTGTTTCTGTCGAATTCATAGAACCTCCTGTAATCAACTTCAGCTCTGATGTAAATGAGGGATGTGTTCCTCTTACAGTTAATTTTACCGATCTTACCACTTCAACTACATCCACCATTACCGGATGGACGTGGAATTTTGGAAACACAAACACTTCTAACCAACAGAATCCATCATATACATATACCCATTCCGGTCATTACGATGTTACATTAAGCGTTGAAACCAGTGACGGATGCTATAACGACTCTGTCTCGGAGCCACAGGAGATAATTGTATATTCTAACCCGGTAGCTTCATTTACAGTTAGTTCAACCACACTTTATTTACCAAACGATCCACTGATCTGTACAAACACAAGTACAGGTGCAAATTATTATATGTGGAATTTCGGGGATGGAGAAACTTCGTCGCAGACAGATCCAACTCACGAATTTGCTAACCTTGGGAATTATGAGGTCACACTGGTTGCTATAAACAATCACGACTGCCGCGATACGGCCAGTATAATTGTTAAAGCTACTGGCGAAATACATTTTCCTAATGTTTTTACTCCTGATCCCGACAACGCATCAGGAGGCAGTTATGACCCCAACGATTATACAAATCATGTTTTCTTTCCAATTGCCAACGGGGTAGAAGAGTTCGAGATGATGATATTCAACAGGTGGGGAGAGCTGATTTTTGTTACAAAAGATATTACCAAAGGCTGGGATGGGTACTACGGAGGAGTTTTATGTCAGATTGATGTTTATGTATATGTGGCAAAAGTAACCTTTATTGATGGTCGTTACACTGAAAAAGTCGGAGACGTATTATTACTGAGATGAGAAGGATTTTAACCATATTATTTTTTTTAGTATCACTGGCCGGTTCTGCACAGGACCTTCAGCTTACACAGTTTTATTCCTCACCGCTATATCTTAATCCAGCTCTTACAGGGGCAAATGCGGCCTCACGTTTCAGTACGACGTACAGAACACAGTGGGCTGGGCTTCCAGGGTCTTTCGATTCTTTTATTTTTTCGTTCGATCACTATATGCATCAGTTGAATAGTGGGGTTGGTCTGTTTGTCATTAAAGACCAGGCTGGTTCAATGCAGTTTGGAACAACTTCACTAGGATTTACTTATGCATTCGATTATAAGATATCACACGAATGGTCTGCTGCAATTGGAGTAAAGTCAGCATATAGCTACAGAACAATAGATTATTCCAAGCTTGTTTTCGGAGACCAGTTAGTACGTGACGCAGAAGTGTCGGTTCAGTCGGAATTTCCTGAAAAAGTTAGTTTTTTCGATTTTTCAACAGGATTTGTGATATTCTCAAAAAACAACTGGTTGGGGTTATCTCTTAATCACATGAATAAGCCGGAGGAGTCATTTTTACCTAAGCCTGCTATTCTTCCTTTTGAAGCTTCTATTCATGGTGGCAGGAACATATACCTGGAACAGGCTGGCTCGGGAAAATATTCTTTGAAACCATATTTTATGCTTGCTGCTAACTATAGGTTTCAGGCACAGTTCGACCAGCTGGATTTGGGAATTTATCTAAAAAAACCTCAGTATTTTGCAGGTGTGTGGTATCGTGGTTTGCCAATTTTTAAATCCTATGCTCCGGAATATCCTAATAATGACGCTCTGGCTCTTTTGATCGGCGGTGTATATAAACAGGCTACTTTCAGTTATTCCTACGATTTTACAATATCACGTCTTGCAGGTGTTTCGGGAGGCTCACACGAGATCTCGGTGAATTATTATATGTCGAATCCGAGAAAATCAAAAAAGATCAAAAGAAAGATCATTCCCTGTACTGAGATGTTCGCACAATAAAGAACTATTTTTTTGCTGGCAGACAGTCAATATACTGCCTTAAACATTAACAGAAACCTAGTTTATTTTGGTCAGTTTGTAGACATGATTGTTTGCATCTGGCGGAATATGGATAATCAGTGTGGTTCCGTTAAGATGACATACATTTGTGTGGTCAAGAACTCCCATTGAGTAAAATTTCAGAGTATCATTCTGAAGACCGAATGTATAATTTGCTACACTGGTATAGCCCGCTGAGGTTTTATGCTCTTCGTATTTGCCGCCTTCAAAGAATTTATGATAGATATCCTCGCTGTAATTTGAAAAATTCGTGTCAGAGCCTGAAATAGCACCGACAGCAACCCGCTTCCATGTACCATAAATATCGGGATTGTCTATTGGGCTTTCGTCTTCTGTTTTATCCTTGCAGGCAGTAAAGACGAAAAGCAACAGGCTGATGATCGTAATAAACTTGTTCATACGTAGCTATCCTTAATAAGAATGTAGTTGCAAAGTACAATTTTTTTCGCACGTATCAAAAAAATTAATAATTTTACTCATCCGGTAAATCAAAAACTTCCTGTATGAAAAACATTTTTACTCTAAGCCTGATCAGTATTTTATTTACAATGATGATTGGACACAGCGCAACTGCCCAACCGTCAGAAAAGAATATCCCGCTGAGTTTTACATCCGGAATTAAAATGCCGATTCCCGATATGTTAACAATTCCGGCACCTTCACTAGAAAAGTACAGCACACCATACAACGGAAAAAATGGTACTTATGTAGAGACAGGTATAAGCCTTTCTGTTAATGCCGGGATCAATGATGCCGGTACGTGGTCAGACATGCCTGACGGTTCCAGAATATGGAGACTTACATTAAAAGCACCGGGAGCTACTGCTCTTGCTGTGATATACGACAACTTTAAATTGCCCGAAGGTGGAAAACTATGGCTATATAACGATCATAAGAGCCAGGTTATTGGCGCTTTCAATGAAAACAATAATCCTTCAGACGGTCGTTTTTCGACTGAACTTATTCAGGGAGAGGAAGTGACATTAGAATACTACCAGCCTGCCGGAACAGAACAGATCCCGGAGATACACATTCAGGAGCTGGCCTATAATTATATTCCAATGAAGATGTTGCAGAAGTATGATATTGATGAAAGTGAAAAATCGACTGGATGGGGAAATTCGGCATCATGTCATGTAAATATCAATTGCTCGCCTGAGGGAGATAATTGGCAGCTTCAGAAACGTGGAGTGGCAGAAATTTATCTCAAGAACGGTTCAAGTTATGGATGGTGTTCAGGAACATTAATTAATACAACGGCCCAGAACGGTACGCCATATTTCCTTACAGCAGATCATTGCGGAGGTGATGCGCCTTCGGGAGATTTTAGCTACTGGCAGTTTTATTTTGGTTATGAATCTTCAGGTTGCTCAACACCAGGGACAGAACCTTCGTATAATACTTTAACCGGTTGTCAGCTTAAAGCAGACGGGCCTATTGCAGGTGGTTCTGATTTTCTTCTTCTCCTGCTTAACACTACTCCTCCAGCAGGATACAATCCGATTTACAACGGCTGGGACAGAAGCAATAACGGTAGCTATAGCGGAGTGGGAATACATCACCCTTATGGCGATATTAAAAAAGTCTCATCATATACAAGTTCTCTTGTAACTGATGATTATACCGGATGTTTGTCGTCAGCGCACTGGAGGGTCGTGTGGTCATCAACCTCAAACGGCTGGGGCGTTACAGAAGGCGGCTCATCCGGCTCACCGATTTTCAACAGTTCGGGCCGGCAGATAGGTACATTAACCGGTGGTGCATCTTATTGCACTGCAACATCAAGTCCCGACTATTATGGTAAAATATATGTGCACTGGGACCAGAACGGGAGTTCTGCAAGCCAGAAACTTCAGCCATGGCTCGATCCGGGCAATACAGGAGCAACAACCACGGACCTTTACGACCCCAATGGCGGCCAGGTAACAGCTTGCGATTTTTATAACCATTTTGGTACTGACGAGTATTTTACTTATTATACTTTTAACGGACAGTGGGGATACTGGTCAGGGCAGAACGAGTATGGTTGGACGGAATTTGCCGAAGAATACAGCGGCCTTACCTATCAGTGGGTACATGGCGTAAAGTTAGCTGTTGCCAAAGCACATGCAGGAGGATCTGGTTCTGTTCTTACAATAAAAATTTATGCGAATAATTTCGGACAGCCAGGATCTTTGCTTTCATCCTGCTATGTAAACATTGCGGACCTTACGGTTGATTACTGGAACTATATTCAGTTACCATCTCCTGTTCAGACCGACGGTAATTTCTTTATCGCATATCAGGTCGATTATGTTTCTCCAGCCGACACCTTTGCTTTGTATCAGATACATGACCGTACTGACGGAGGTACAAATTCTGCATGGTTTTACGACGGTTCAGGATGGAACCAGTACACATATGCCGGTCTTAATACATCTCTTGGAATAAGCACATATGTTTGCAGTACCGATCAGGCAACAGGTTCCTTTGTACTTCTTTCGCCAATAAATAATATACAGTCGGTGCCCGAAGCTATAAGCAACGAAAAGGATATTACTGTTTATCCCAACCCAGCACGTGATGTTATTTATGTTGATTTCGGCAATAGTTCGGTAAACGGATGTAATATCACAATTACCGATCTGTCGGGAAAAACAATTAAAATGCTGACCTCGGTACAAGGCGAAAAAGAGGTCTCTGTAGGCATACGTGATCTTAACCCCGGTGTTTACTTTGTGCGTATTGAAAACGAAGGGCATACCCCGCTGGTAAAAAAGGTGACGGTAATAAAGTAAGTATTGTCACCCCTTGTCACCCGATACAATTGAGCGACTGCGGGGTAAGGATTGCCAGTTCACAAGGAATGTTTTTGTTTCGTACCTACGGCACGATTATGCGCTTATTTGTTTTTTACAAATATTTCGGGGCTGTCTCAAAACCTGTTTTTGCCGAAAATCATCATTACCCCAACCCTGAAGGGAGTGATGATTTTCAGCGACTTTCTCCCTTTAGGGTCGGGGCAAAAAGTCGATGAAAATCCCAAAGGGAAAACTTTTGAGACAGCCTCCGGAGCTGCGCTAAAACACCCACCCGTCATTGCGAGAATTGCCTCGTGTAAGTTTAAATTTATTGAGCGTTATTGCAATTCGAAGCAATCGTTGTGTGATGGGATTGTGGGCGGATATAAAGGATTGTATAACGGTGTTTTTTTCCCCAAGAGCAAAAAACATTTCCCCCCCCCTGCAACCAAAACTTTCGTATATTTGTTTTACAAATACAATAAAAACAAATTATAATGAAAAAGATATTTATACTGTACTTTATTATTAGCGCTACAATTTCTCTTAGTGCGCAGGTGGAGATAGAGTGGCAGAGGTGTTTTGGAGGCACAAGTGGAGATTATGCTCAATCTATCCGGCAGACCTCTGACGGGGGTTATGTCGTTGCAGGTTATACATGGTCAAACAACGGCGATGTATCCGGAAATCATGGGAATTTTGACTATTGGGTGGTGAAGCTGGATTCCGCAGGCAACCTTCTATGGCAAAAGTGTCTGGGAGGGTCGGGAACTGATGATGCTTATTCAATCCAGCAGACCTCTGACGGGGGTTATGTTGTGGCTGGATCTACCTCGTCACTCGACGGCGATGTTTCCGGAAGTCATGGTTTACTTGACTATTGGGTGGGTAAGCTTGATGCCGCAGGAAATCTTCAGTGGCAAAAGTGCCTGGGAGGGACTGGTACTGATTGGGCTTATTCTATCCACCAGACCTCTGACGGGGGTTATGTCGTTGCAGGTTATACATGGTCAACCGACGGCGATGTCTCCGGAAATCATGGGTATTGTGACTATTGGGTGGTGAAACTGGACACCGCAGGAAATCTTCAGTGGCAAAAGTGCCTGGGAGGCACATTACAAGATTTTGCTCAATCTATCCAGCAGACCTCTGACGGAGGTTTTGTTGTGGCAGGAGAAACAACGTCAGCCGACGGCGATGTCTCCGGAAATAATGGTGGATATGACTATTGGGTAGTGAAACTGGATACCTCAGGAATTATCCAGTGGCAGAAGTGCCTTGGAGGTACGCTAGGTGATTCTGCTTTTTCTATCCAGCAAACTAATGATGGGGGGTATGTAATTGTTGGAAATACTTTTTCTAACGATGATGATGTGAGCAGTCATCATAATACAAATTTTTATGATGTATGGGTAGTAAAGTTAGACCCAAATGGAAGTATACAATGGCAAAAGTGCATAGGAGGAACAGATGACGATCGTGCATATTCTATCCAGCAGACCTCTGAAGGTGGTTATATTGTTGCAGGTTATACATGGTCAATCGACGGCGACATCTCCGAAAACCATGGAAGTATTGACTATTGGGTAGTTAAACTGGATGCCTTAGGAGATCTTCAGTGGCAAAAATGCCTGGGAGGGACACAAGCAGATAAAGCTCTTTCTGTTCAACAAACCTCTGACGGGGGTTATGTTGTGGCTGGAGAAAGCAATTCAGCAAACGGCGATGTATCCGGAAATCATGGATATGGTGACTACTGGGTGGTGAAATTTAATTTTACGGCCCACACACCCTTGTTAGAAGAACCAGGATTCGTGATGTACCCCAACCCCTCCTCCCATTACATCTACATAAACCTTCTGGAGTTTACACGAAAAGTAGAAGTTTACAACATCAATGGAGAACTTGTGCAGCAACAGGTGCCGCAAAAGCAGGTGGCTGAGATAAACATAAAAGAACTGCCCAAAGGTGTTTATGTGGTGAAGATGTACAGCGGAAAGGGTGTTGTTACGACGAGGTTTGTGAAGGAATAGGTTTGTAAAAAAGCAGTCATGCTGAGCCGATCCGCCATGACAATATGTTATCGATAAAAAGTAATATGATCGAGTCGAAGCACGACTGATTTTTTAGGTACAAGTAACTCCCGCGCAACATCCTTCGACTTTTCCGCCTTAATAGTTCACCAAAACAAAGCGTTGATGCGGGCGGGCTCAGGATGACCATGCGCTTTTTAATGATACAGACAAGGTTTGTGAAGGAGTAAGTTACCCCAAATCCACCTACACGTCATTCCGGGCTTGACCCGGAATCTTATAAAAGTTGTTCATTCCTAAGATTCAGAATCAACCCTTCGGCAAGCTCAGGGATTGTTCAGAATGACGTATTAGCTATCTGTGAATCCTCGCAATGACTCGCGGGGAGTTGGTTCCTCTGTGTTAAAAATCTCTGTGTAGCTCTGTGTAATAAAAAACTGCTGCTGTGCAAGAAACCTACTGGCACTTAACCGAGCAGTTGTTGCAGCGGCTGAATTCGCCGCGTAAGCGTTTATTTATAAGTTCGTCGTAACGTTCGCGGAGCGGGGCGACTGTGATCTTTTCCAGAACCTTGTGCGCAAACGCATGCAGGAGCATCAGCCTTGCCTCCTTTTCGGGTATTCCGCGTGAACGCAGATAGAAAAATGCTTCCTTATCCAGCTGCCCAACCGTTGCACCGTGCGAACACTTTACATCGTCGGCATAGATTTCGAGCTGTGGTTTTGTGCGTGCTTTTGATTCGTTGGAAAGAAGTATATTGTTATTTTCCTGATACGCCTGTGTGTGCTGGGCATCTTTTGCCACAAGTATCTTTCCTGTGAAAACACCGGTAGCAAGGTCGTCGAGTATTCCGCGGAAAAGCTGCCGGCTTTCGCAGTCGGGGCTCTGGTGCTGCACGTGAACAAAGTTGTCGATATGCTGCATTTTGTCACCCAGAAGAATTCCAGATGAGTCATTATGTGCATTCTTTCCGTTAAGTGTAACAAGCAGGTTGTTCCTTATAAGACCTCCGTGAAGGGTAATGTAATTATTAATAACGTTGCTTCCTGCATCCTGGCTCACCGCAACAGAAGAAATCTGCACAGAATTGTTATGCGAATTCTGCAGTTTATAAAATTCCACAACAGATTCGTTTCCTGCAAAGATTTCGGTGGCAGAGTTCATTATGAATTTCTGAGGCGACAGACTGTGATCGCAGACAACAACTTTTGAATGAGCATTTTTTTCGGTTATTATCAGATTGTGATTGGAAATAAACTGCTCACTGTCATTAAGTGCAATATTTATAACCTGTATAGGTGTTTCGAAATCGACTCCCTCGGGAACATAAAGAAAGAATCCGTCTGATGAAAGTGCAAGGTTAAGTTCGGTGAACGGATCGTTCATTTGCGACGAATATTTTCCGTAATGTTTTTTTACGATATCAGGATGCTGTTTTATTGCTTCCCTCATGCTACCCATTATCACACCGTTTGGCAGGGTCTTTATCTGTTCTTTTCCGTGATAATAACCGTTAATAAGCAGTATAAGGTGTGTGTTGAGCTCCGGTACATCGCATCGGAATATCTCTTCGGCAGCTATAGCTGTTTTCGAGGGGCCTTCGGGAATTATGTGGTTTTCAGTGAAAAAGGGTTCAAGGAATGTATATTTATAATTCTCATTTTTACGTGCCGGAAAACCTTCGAGACTGAAAACACCATAAGCACGTTTGCGGACCTCGGTGAACCACGACGGCATTCCCTTGTCGGCAGCCAGAAGCATTCCGAAACCCTTTTCGGCTACCGCTAAATACGGTTGCTGATTAATTTCTGTTGCTGACATCATTCTTCGTTTTTGATCCAGTCATAACCTCTTTTTTCGAGTTCCAGTGCAAGTTCGCGGCCTGCTGTTTTGACAATTCTTCCGTTGTACAGAACGTGAACAATATCGGGAACTATATAATCAAGTAGTCGCTGGTAATGCGTAATTACAACAGTTGCATTGTCGGGCCGTTTAAGTTTATTGACTCCGTTTGCCACCACACGTAATGCGTCAATGTCGAGGCCTGAGTCGGTTTCGTCGAGTATTGCAAGTTTAGGTTCCAGCATTGCCATCTGGAAAATCTCGTTGCGTTTTTTCTCACCACCCGAAAAGCCTTCGTTGACCGAGCGTCCTGTAAGCTTGCTGTCTATCTCCACCATTGCCATTCTTTCACGCATGAGCTTTAGAAAATCACCCGAAGAAATAGGCTCCTTTCCTTCGTATTTGCGTTTTTCGTTAACAGCTGTTTTCATGAACTGCACCATGCTTACTCCGGGGATCTCGATAGGATACTGAAATCCGAGGAATATTCCAAGATGTGCGCGTTCTTCGGGCGAAAGGCCAAGCAGGTCCTTTCCCATATATTTTACAGTTCCTTCGGTGATCTCCATAAAATCGCGTCCCGCCAGTACAGCGGCAAGAGTACTTTTTCCCGATCCGTTGGGTCCCATTATTGCGTGAACTTCCCCGGCTTTTACCTCAAGGTTTATACCCGTCAGTATCTCTTTTCCGTTTATGGTTGCTTTTAGGTTCTTTATCGAGAGCATATTTTTTTGTTTGGTTGTTTATCTGTTCAGTTGTAAGTTCACTTAATCATTAATTACTAAGAATTTTTCATTAATCATTTTTCTCTTACCCCACGCTCCCTTCAAGACTTATCTGTAAAAGTTTTTGTGCTTCAACAGCAAATTCCATTGGAAGCTGGTTTATTACTTCGCGGGCGTAGCCGTTTATTATCAGCCCTACTGCGTCCTCGGTACTTATTCCGCGCTGGTTGCAATAGAATATCTGATCTTCGCCTATCCTTGATGTTGTTGCCTCGTGTTCTACAATTGCTGTTGAATTGTCGGCTTCGATATACGGAAATGTGTGTGCTCCGCATTTGTCGCCCAGCAGAAGCGAATCGCACTGGCTGAAGTTTCGGGCGTTTTCGGCACCTTTAAGCACCTTCACAAGTCCACGGTAACTGTTCTGGCTGAATCCCGCCGATATACCTTTTGAGACGATGCGGCTGCGTGTGTTCTTCCCGATGTGTATCATCTTTGTTCCGGTATCGGCCTGCTGGTAATTGTTGGTGACGGCCACAGAAAAAAATTCACCATATGAATTATTTCCCTGAAGAATACATGACGGATATTTCCATGTTATTGCCGAACCGGTCTCTACCTGCGTCCACGACAGGCGTGCGTTGTCGCCCTTGCAAATACCGCGCTTGGTGACG
>Ga0074195_1003058_pt1 | contig 16725 bp, 12 predicted proteins | sample EPASupsiteHSE623_FD_64525 | JGI IMG/M metagenome (GOLD analysis project Ga0074195, IMG submission 64525) | Bioremediated contaminated groundwater from EPA Superfund site, New Mexico - Sample HSE6-23 | ecosystem: Environmental > Aquatic > Deep subsurface > Groundwater > Contaminated ...
CGTAAGCGAAAAATCCGGAGATCACAATCATATTGTTTTGCGCGTCAAAGTGTTCAAGAAAATGGGTGGAAACAAAATCGAGTGTCTCGGTTTTGTGTGATTGCGAAAAATCGGCAACCGTTTGATCGGCCAAAGATAATGCTGCTGTTCCTGAAACCAGGATTCCCAATTTTGCCCAATCTCTTTGCTGCCAGCGGGCAGGCGATGTTACGATCGATTTGGTATCGGTCCAGTATTTCTTGAAATAGTATTTATTTAAGCGAAGGGTGTCGATTTGGGCAACTACTAAATTAGAGAAAACAAGGAGTGTCAGAGTTAGTAGCGAAACCGGTTTCATATTAAATTTCATTCCAATCGTAGTTGTCGGATTTCCGAATTATTTTCGTTCCAGTCGTTTGGCTTCATCCCAGATTTCGTCCATTTCAGCCAGAGTCATTTTTTTTAAGTCGCGGCCTTTTTGCAACGTTTCATTTTCGAGGTAATTAAACCGGCTGGTAAATTTCAGGTTCGTGCGCTCCAAAGCCGTTTCGGGGTCAACCCCGTAGAGGCGTGCCGCATTGACCATGGCAAAAAATAAATCGCCAAATTCAGCTTCAATCTTGTCTTTATCAACGTTATCTATTTCAACGCACAATTCATTAATTTCCTCTTTCACCTTGTCCCAAACCTGCTCTTTGTATTCCCAGTCGAACCCAACACCACTGGCTTTTTCCTGAATCCGGTTCGCTTTTACCAACGCTGGCATAGCTGCCGGAACTCCTTCCAAAACCCGTTTGTTGCCACCTTTTTCTTTCAGTTTCAGGGTTTCCCAATTTTGTTCCACTTCGCGGGCATTGGCCACATTTACTTCGCCAAACACATGTGGATGACGGTAGATCAGTTTTTCATTTATGGAGTTCAGCACGTCAGCCATATCGAATGCACCCTTTTCCGATCCTATTTTGGCATAAAAAACGATGTGTAGCATCAGGTCACCCAATTCCTTTTTAATCCCGTTCAGGTCGTTTTTCAGGATGGCATCGGCCAGTTCGTAGGTTTCTTCAATGGTTAATTTCCGAAGCGATTCGAGGGTTTGCTCTTTGTCCCACGGACATTTTTCGCGCAACTCGTCCATAATTTCCAGCAGACGGGCAAAGGCGTTCATTTTATCGTTCATTTTAAATTTTTTGCAATAAAGCCCAAATTTAGAATCTTTATTTTTAAAAGGAAGGTTTATCGAAAATTACCGAAGTTTATGGTCCAGATTTATTGCCCAACCTGATTTTAGCGTTAACTGAAATTTACAAACCGGCCAGATTCGGGATTATCTGGCCGGTTTGTCTTAGAAATCAGAATGTTTGGTAAAATACCTAATTTTTGGTCAGCGTAATTTTTATTTTGGTGTAATACAAAACAGAAATTCCTTCGAATCCCGACCAGGTACCAACAATAGCCCATAATTTCCCCTGGCTGTCGCTGATAACAACATTGGAGGCTGACGATTCTTTCCGTTTAATCAATTGGTATTCGTATTTGTCTGTAGGAATTGATACATCGCCGAGATCAATATTCATGATTGATTCGGGAACCGATTCTACTTTATTCAGTACCAGTTTTACATTGTCGTGTTCACCTTTTCCTTCTTCGAGCGTGTATCCGTTGGTGGCAAATTTTGAAACTAAATAAACGGCATTGCACGGCGAACCGCCAATGCCCACACTTCCATCGGGATATTGCGAAGCCAGCTCAACTTCGGTTTCAACAGTGTATTTGGTTTGTGGCGCCAGTCCGCTTAGCTGCTTAACCAGAAACATTTGTAAGGCATCGCTATGGTTGTTCCCCGATAGCATAAATGCTTTTTTCGTCTGATCGAGCGGTGCCGGTAAGTTTTTTATTCCTGAAACCAGTTCATAAAATTCGGTATCCACTTTCGGGTACTCGGCATAAACGGCAGCCCAGCCATCGGTTGAGGCATTTTCGGTACCTGTTTCTGAGGCCGATTTTAGCCCATTTGCTGCCTTATTGAAATCGGTTTCGAGCACAATTACTTTTCTTTCATCATCATCATCCTTGTCGCATGAAGTAAATGACAGTACGGCGACCATCATTGCGACCAAATAAAAATTTCTTCTCATTGATTTAATTGTTTTTTTTGAATTAATATGTTTCCTGTAACCACACTGCCGCTAAACGGTAACTCTACTGAACAATGCGTACAGGTTATAGATGCTATTCGGCAAGAATGGTTGCTTCGGTTGCAAAAAAAAAGGCAGGCTCCCCGAAGAGAACCTGCCCAAACTAAACCTAACTAACTAAACTAAACCCAAGATTCTATTTGATCATTTCGAAACTGCGTTTTACAAACTTGTCGAGGTCTTCGCCTTTCAACATGCCGTTGGCAAGTAAAGCCAGATCAACCAGTTGTTTGGCTAATTTATTTTCTTTGCCAAACGCAGTAAGCTTTGTTTTTTGTTCGTCTTTTAAAGCAGTAATCGCTTTTTCGAGCTCTTCCGATTTTTCTTTTACTTCCGAAGGAATTTCTTCGTCTTTCTTGTCTTTTTTCGACTTGTCGAGTTCTTCCTTTTCGGCTGTTTTAGCCTGAAGGTTACCTTTAATTGTTTCAAGGTCAGAGCCGATAGTCGCATCGCGGTCTTCAAAAACCTGTTTGATCAGTGGATGCGATGTATTTACAACCAGATTCAGATTTTCAGGAAGGTCGCCGTAGAAACTCATTCCTCCGCTCTGCATGCTGCTCATATCTTTCATACGGCGCATAAACTCATTGCGGGTAATCACCATCGGACTGCCGGTTTCGCCTAAATCCTTGAAATCGACCATGAATCCGAAATCTTTATTTTCCGGACAAACAGCTTTGAAAATCGGACTTAATTCGTTTTTTTCTTCCCAGCTCAACTCGTTGGTTGAATGATCTTTCTGAATCAGGTGCTCCACAACATCCGAATCAACACGAATAAACCGTTTGTTGCTGTATTTCTGTTCCAGCTTGTTGATGAGCGGAGTGGACAGTACATTGTTCATAACCAATACGTCATAACCTTTATTTTTGGCAGCCTGAACAAACGAGAACTGATCTTCGGCGTTGCTGGTGTACAGGTAAATCAGGTTGTTTTCTTTATCAGTCTGTTCGCCTTTAATCAATGTTTCGTATTCTTCCATGGTGAAATACTTACCATCAGTATTTTTGAACAGGAAGAACTTTTCAGCTTTTTCGTAGAATTTTTCTTCGGTAAGCATACCGTATTCGATGAACAAACGTAAATCATCCCATTTGACTTCGAAATCTTCACGCTTTTCGGCAAACAATTGGGCCAGCCGGTCGCCCACTTTTTTGGTAATGTGGCTGCTTATTTTCTTTACATTCGAATCGCTTTGCAGGTACGAACGCGACACGTTCAACGGAATGTCAGGCGAGTCGAGCACTCCGTGCAACAGTGTCAAAAATTCAGGAACAATTCCTTCCACCGAGTCGGTTACGAAAACCTGGTTGCTGTATAATTGAATTTTATTTTTCTGAACCTCAATGGTGTTTTTCAGTTTTGGGAAGTACAAGATCCCTGTCAGGTTGAACGGATAATCTACATTCAGGTGAATGTTGAACAACGGTTCTTCTGCCATTGGATACAACTGACGATAAAAATTTGAATAATCTTCCTCTTTCAGGTCAACTGGTTTTTTAGTCCATGCCGGAGCCACATCATTAATCTGGTTATCCTCATCAGTCTCCACTTCCTTGCCGTCTTTCCAGGTTGTTTTCTTCCCGAAAACGACCGGAACCTGCAAAAATTTGCAGTATTTATTCAGCATATCGGCAATGCGCGATTTTTCCAGGAATTCTTCTGAATCGGAATTGATATGCATCACGATGTCGGTTCCAACTTCATCCCGTTCAGCTTCTTCCAGCATATATTCGGGGCTTCCATCGCATTCCCAGCGAATGGCTGTTGCACCTTCGCGGTACGATTTGGAAATGATATCAACCTGGCTCGAAACCATGAATGACGAATAAAATCCCAGTCCGAAATGACCAATAATCGCGTTGGCATCATCTTTATACTTTTCCAAGAACTCTTCGGCTCCTGAAAAAGCAATCTGGTTGATGAATTTTTCGACTTCTTCGGCCGTCATCCCGATACCATTATCCGAAACAGTAATCGTTTTGGCTTCCTTGTCGATGGTAACCCGAACTTTGGCATTCGATAAATCGCCTGAATATTCGCCTTTGGATGCCAGTGTGCGTAATTTTTGAGTGGCATCTACTGCATTCGACACAATTTCGCGGAGGAAGATATCGTGATCGGAATACAGAAACTTCTTGATAATTGGAAATAAATTGTCACTGCTTACACCAATTTTTCCTTTTTGCATCGTTCTTATCTTTTTAGTTAAACATTCTTTTTTGTGAGCTTCATTTTTTCAAAGACTATACCACGAGCCAAAAATGACTTTTTGTCACTGAACTTGACACAACCACGATGACTGGCGTGACAAAAACTGATTTAATTCTGCTTTTATCTGACGGAAAGGGTTTATTTTGCAGCGCATTTTGCTCAGATTGACTATTATGGAAAACCTCGAATCTTATTTCGATTCATTCAGGAAAAATATTGTTGGCATTGACCAGTGTTTTAAATCGCCATTTGGAGAAAAACCGATCATTTATGCCGATTGGATTGCCAGTGGCCGACTTTATAAGCCCATTGACAAACAGATTTCTGAAGTATTCGGCCCTTTCATCGGCAACACACATTCTGAAACCAGTGAGACGGGTGCATTGATGACTCATGCTTACCACCAGGCACAGCAAATTATCAAAGCCCATGTCAATGCCGGGCCAAACGATATTATCATCACAGCCGGATCAGGAATGACGGCGTTAATCAATAAATTCCAGCGCATGTTAGGCCTGAAATACTGCGGGAAAGTGAATCATACCGGATGCCTTGCCCAACGCGAACGCCCGGTGGTGTTTATTACGCATATGGAACATCACTCGAACCACACGAGCTGGTACGAAACCAATGCCGATGTGGTGATTGTTGATCCGGACGAAAATTTACAGGTTTCTCCGGAGAATCTCAGGAAAAAGCTGGAAGAATATAAAGACCGGCCTTTTAAAATAGGTTCGTTTACTGCCTGTTCCAACGTCACCGGAATTCGTACTCCGTATTACGAACTGGCGCAAATCATGCACGAATATGGGGGTGTTATATTCATCGATTTTGCTGCGTCAGCTCCATACGATCTGATGGACATGCACCCTGCCGATCCGATGCAAAAACTGGATGCGATTATGTTTTCGCCGCATAAGTTTTTAGGAGGGCCAGGTTCGTCAGGTGTGCTGGTTTTTGATCAGTCGATGTACCACAACTCCGTGCCCGACCAACCGGGGGGAGGAACCGTGGATTGGACAAACCCCTGGGGCGATTATAAGTATGTGGATAATATTGAAGTGAGAGAAGATGGCGGGACTCCCGGCTTTCTGCAAGCTATTCGCACCGCACTTTGTATCCGGTTAAAAGAAAAGATGGGGGTTGAGTATATTCACCAGCGTGAAAATGAGCTGCTGAAAATGGCCTTTGAAGGTCTGGAACAAATTCCGGATGTCAAAATTATGGACGACAGGCATCGTGACCGTTTGGGAGTAATTTCGTTTTATGTGGTCAAAATACACTACAATTTGTTGGTTAAATTGCTGAATGACCTTTATGGTATTCAGGTGCGCGGTGGTTGCGCCTGTGCCGGAACTTACGGTCACTTTTTGCTGGAAGTTAGCCACGAATTGTCAGAAGAAATTACGAACCGGATTAATCAGGGGGATTTATCGTTAAAACCGGGTTGGGTGCGCTGGTCGTTACATCCGACAACTACCAATCAGGAAGTGGAAATTTTCATTCAGGCGCTCCGTGATATTATTGAGAACTACGAAAAATATGCTGCCGATTATACCTATTTCCCGAAGGAAAACATTTTCAGGCATCGCAATGAAACCCAGTATGCCGAGGTTGTAAAGGATTGGTTTAAAGACTAATATTTCAACGCATCATTGTATTTCTCACAAAGTTACCGATTAAAAATAATCCATATTCAATAATATTTTGTATTTTCATCTCACTATATGAGATATCAAAATGAATAAGATCAAAGTAATCATCGAATCAAAAGGCATCAAGCAAACCTGGTTAGCGAATCAATTAGGCAAAAGCTATAACATGATTAATTCATACGTCCAAAATAGAAGGCAGCCAAGTATTGAGGACTTGTACAAGATTGCTGATATTTTAGATGTTGATATTTCGGAACTATTGGAATCGAATAAACTTCAAAACAAGTAACCATGACATACCATACAACCTCTATTAGCACAATAAATTCGCTAAAGACTGAACTTGATAAGTTAATTCCGGTTTCAAAAGAAAATGACAAAAAATTAAAAAAGAAATTTCGGCTGGAATTCAATTACAATTCCAATCACCTTGAAGGAAATACCCTTACTTATGGTCAAACCCAATTACTATTACTATTTGACAAAAGTTCGGGTGATGTTCCTGTAAGTGACATTGAAGAAATGAAAGCCCATGATGCTGCATTGACGCTGATAAAGGAAATGGCGAAAGAAAAAGATCGTCCTTTCAGCCACTGTTGAACGACGTACAGATGCAATTGAACGATGTTGAGATGCTATTGAACGCTATTCAGACGCTTTCGAACGTCGTACAGGCAATTGAATGATGTTGAGATGCGATTGAACGGTCATCCGAAGTCATTGATCGATGATCTGATGCTTTCGAACGTTATTCCGAGGTCGCTGAACACCAATTCGACTTTATTTTTCCAAATGACTAATGACTTTTTTCTTGTTAATCATTCTCCATGGGCAAAAAGCCATATTCCCTGCCGTAACGAAGCATTTGTGAAATGTAATCTTCGTCATAACGAATCAGCACATCATCAGGAGTTCCGCATGGCCATGTTTTGATTTCATATACCGGATTTAAAAATCCGGCATAGGGTGCTAAATCCAACTTTTTGAAACGCGCCAACACTTCTTCATGCAATTGCCGGTCAACTTTTACGCCAAAGTTTTCGACGATATCGCGGGCTGCTTCCAGATCGCCTTCCGATTTGATTCGCTGAATTTCTTTCAGTAGCCGACCGAATAAACTCCGCAACTCCTGATAATCGTTAATCCTGACGAATGTTTTTTCGTTTGACTGAACAAATTCTACTACGTTCCGATCTTTTCCTGCTTCATAAACCCAACGGGCAATCAACTGGCGGTTCCGCATGTGCGATTCTTCAATATCTTTTCCGGGTTCGATTCGGGTTAATTGTGTGATTAATCCGTTGCGCAAATAAGCATCAAACTCAGCCTTGGAGGCTTCTTCAGAAGGAACCAAACCTAATTTTATCATCTGCTCGTCCATGATGTAATAAAGCGCGAAAAGGTCGGCACGGGTTTCTTCAATCGTGGAGTAGTAATTTTTCAGAGCTTCAGTATTCACTCCATCCCTAACTTTTCCTGAACCGTGTCCCAGACATTCGTGCAGATCGGTATGCAGATTTCCGGCCAGGTAGCCAAATATTTTGGCCCGTTCAATTTCTTCTGACGATCCGGCAAATTCTTCGAGCATGCCATTGTTCATCGAATCCAGAAAATAAGCTTGGGTTATATTTTCGATAGTCACCGATTTTGATCCGTGTTTTTCGCGTATCCATTCGGCGTTGGGTAAATTAATTCCGATAGGCGTTGCCGGGTAACAATCGCCAGCTAAAATGGCCACGTTGATCACTTTGGCGCTGACACCTTTTACTTCCGTTTTCTTAAATTCAGGATCAACAGGAGAATGATCTTCGAACCACTGTGCATTTTCGCTCAATGTTGTGGCGCGTTTGGTAGCTTCGGTATCTTTGTAATTCACAATCGATTCCCAACTGCCTTTAATTCCCAGCGGATCGCCATAAACTTCAATAAAACCGTTCACAAAATCAACATCACTCCCTAATTCTTTAACCCAATCAATACTGTATTGATCGAAGAAAGTCAAATCTCCTGTTTCATAATACTGAATCAGGCTTCTGATGTATTTTTTCTGGAGTTCGTTCTCTGCAAATTCGGTGGCTTTATTTAGCCAAAATACGATTTGTTCGATTGCTTTTCCATATTTACCATTCTGCTTCCAAACTTTTTCGGTGAGCTGTCCATTTTCCTTTACAAGCGTTGAGTTAAGTCCAAACGAAACGGGTTCAGAACCAGCATTCGTTTTTAAATTGGCATAAAAAGCTTCGGCTTCGGATTGACTAACGCCCTGATAATAATTGTTGGCCGAAGTTTGGATTAAGTCTTTGGTCGAGTCCAGATTCACCCGCTTTGTTTCTTTGTCCGGATTAAAAATGACATCACGAACTTCGGAAATAAACGCTTCAAAGCTTTTTCCTGATGGAGCTGAAACGTTGAACCAATCAGATTTTGCAAGCAATTCGTCAAAATAGGAATCAGGAAATCCGGCTGGTATTTTTTCTGTGGAATAATGGTGATGAATTCCGTTCGAAAACCAGACGCGTTTGAGATATATTTCGAATAATTTAAACGATTCGGATTCCCGGTTTCCTGAGAATGTTGCCCATATGGTTTCGAGCACAGCACGTACACTTAAATTATGCCTGTTATTTTGATCCCACAAAATATCTCGTCCGCAGAGTGCTGCCTGCGAAAGGTGATAGATATATAGTTTTTTTTTCGAATCAAGTGCTTCGAATTGTGGTACTGAATACCGTAAAATCTTTATGTCGGCAAATTTCTCAACGAAAACGTCCATTGGATTCCTTATTTATATAGTTCTTCAAATTTTTTTTCCAGTAAATCAACACGTTTAATCGACACCCGTAACCATTCGAGTAGCAGTTTTTGCTTTTCATCTTCAGTTAAATACCAATCGATGGAAGTATTACGGCGAAGTTGGTGCGTCAAATGATGCAACGTGACCGCAACAGCAACCGATACATTTAAACTTTCAGTAAAACCAACCATCGGAATTTTCATGAATTCGTCGGCCTCTTTTTTTGCCCATTCGGTTAGTCCGGGTCGTTCACAACCAAAAACAAGGGCAACTTTCCCTTTCTCCAGATCAAAGTTTTCCAAATCGATATCGTGCTCATGCGGACTGGCTAAAACAATCCGGTAGCCCTCCTGTCGCAATTTACTTAGTGCTTCAGGGGTGTTCATTTCATGGCCGTTATGCCGGTTTACAGTAATCCAGTTGGAGGCACCTCTGACCACATCTGGATTAACCTGAAAAATATGTTTATTTTCAATGACATGAACATTCTGAACTCCAAAGCAATCAGCCGTTCTGACTACGGCGCTTGTATTTTGCGTCTGATACAAATCTTCAAGCACAACAGTCAGGTAGTTAGTTCGTTGTGAAAGTATGGAATGGAACAGGGAAAGTCTGTCTGCTGTGACAAATTCGGAGAGAAACTGAGTTAATTGGTGATCCATTTTTTATATTTTGTCCGTGCAAAGATAAAAAAAGGGAAGCATAACAACTTATGCATCCCTTTTGTAAATTTCTTTAGGAAAAAACTAGATCGTATCAGCTAATTCAGCACCTGGTTTAAATTTAACAACTTTCTTTTCAGCGATTTCAATTTGTTTCCCAGTCTGAGGGTTTCTTCCGGTTCTTGCGCTGCGTGAGGCAACAGAGAAAGAACCAAATCCAATAAGGGCAACGCGATCGCCATTTTTAAGAGCATCAGAAGTGGCATCTACAAAAGCATCTAATGCTTTTTTTGCATCAGCTTTTGTTAAGTTAGCTTTGTCCGCAATTGCATCGATTAATTGAGCTTTGTTCATAAGACAACTTGTTTAGAGTTAAAAAATATTTACGTTAAAATCATTTAAAATGGCAATTATGAAAATCCCCAAAATATGGAAACCTTAATAAAATCAATGCTTTCAATTAGCGTATTTTATTATGACACTAAATTCCTAAATTCGATTCAAAAAAGCAACCCTTATTGAAGTTTTTTTTAAAAAATATTTTCTGTGTTTTTTTTACTTGTTGGCTTTGAAGTTTGAAAAAATGTACTACTTTTGTCACCGCGTTTGGAGAGATGGCAGAGTGGTCGAACGCGGCGGTCTTGAAAACCGTTGACCGTGTGAGCGGTCCGGGGGTTCGAATCCCTCTCTCTCCGCAAGATCTAAAGGTCTGAATTTCAATGAAATTCAGACCTTTTTGATTTTTAAGACCCTAATGATGAATTTTTAATGATTCATTCTTCAAAGGAAATGAGTGCCTGCCTGTTTTTTCCATCCATAACAATATGTAGTTCATTAGCGAAGCAAACGTGTTTAATATACTTCCCTTCGTCAATAACAGGCATCTTTTGTATCAGATTCATATTAATGGTAGCATCCTGCGAATTGTGCGGAACAGTAAAATATCCTACATTCATGGAGGTCACGTTGTGAAAAAAGTGAGAACCTAATGAACCGTCCAGCGGAAAATCGGACAAACCCATTTCAACAATAATCCGGGCTTTCGAAATATGTGCCCATAAAACCGGAATTCCTGTAAAGGGATCACGGGTACCCCATCTTCCCGGCCCAATTAATATATACTCTTTATTCAGGAAATCCATTTTCCGGTTAAACTGGCTGATTTCTTCAGCAATTTCGCGGGTTTTCATTTTGTCAAACCGGGTAGGGTCAACAAATATAACATCCCGAATGCCGGTTACCACACCGTTACCCATCCCGCGTTTGGCATACATAAGCGTTTTATCCGGATCAATGGTTCCAAGATTTACAGTTAACTGCTCTTCCCGACGGATTAACGGTTTAATTTGTAACAGATAAAAGGTTGGCAACTGATTATCGCCTTTTTCGAGATCGACGGCATACTCAATTTCAACCGGAGAGCCCATTGCTTCACGGAAAAGTTTCAGTAAAAGGGATAGCGTATCGGCTAACGGAATGTGTTTGTATTTCAAAATATTGGCAAAGTCAACGACTCGTAGCCCCGGACTTTCAATACCGGGAATCAGGCAATCATTTTCATAATCGAAAACTGATGCGCAGTGTTGCAGAACTCCATCCTTTTCAGCCGACGAGATTTTCATTTTTCGTATCGCAGCATTTTCACCTCCATTTTCGAGATTGAACTGCATGTGTCCCATGTCGATAGCGTAAAACTCTTTTTGAGAATCACGGATTAAATCATGCTCGCTTGAGGTATTAATCTGCGGATATTTGGGACAGAATCGGTAAGCTTTTTCGCCGCCAACCACGTACATTCCCAGCCCAATGGCCGAAACAGCAAAGCCATCTTCAGGTTCCATATACGAAACAGGGTAGAAATTATACGATTGGGCTATTCCGCTTATTGATGGATAATAATGATCACTGTATTGATGGCCAACAACTTCTTGTATGACGACAGCCATTTTTTCTTCTTCGATTTTGTAGTTCACCGCGTCGAAATACGACATGGCCGATTCAGTAAAAATACTGGCATAAACTAATTTGATGGCCGTTTCGAGTTGCTGATGCCGGATGTTAATATCGGGATGGTTGTTCGGAATCAGATAGGTGGCGTAAACTCCGGAAAACGGTTGGGTCAGTGAATCTTCAAACAACCCGGAAGAACGGATCGCCAGCGGCTTTTTCACATTCTCGAGGTAGCTGAACAAGCGTTCCTGAAGTTCTTCGCCAAACTGCGATTCGAGGAAAATGGTTTTCGTCCGTTCGTAATCGTTGCTCGAATAAATTTCCTCGAACATATTGTTGTTTTCCAGAAATTTATCGAATTCGCCCGCTCCAATCACTGCCGTTGCGGGGATTCGGATATTTATCTCAGGAATAATGCCGGCAAAGTCGATGTTTTCCAGAAAGTTACACATAAATGCCATTCCCCGGCCTTTTCCGCCCATCGATCCTTTTCCCAGGCGGACTACATAACGATTACCCGAAACAAGCGTCGGATCGAAATCGATGATCGTACCGCGCAGTTTCTGGATTCGTACCTTTTGAAATACATCCAGACAAAACTGTCTTAATTCATTGGTGGTTTTGAAGTCTTCGAAACGATAAGGGAGCAGTTGCTCGGCAATGTTTATTTCACCACGGGCCATCAGCCAGGTCGAGAAGGAATTGCGCTGCCCGTGATAAGCCAATGCTGATTCGGGAACGATGCGGAACATTTCCTGAAACTCGGCCATGTTATGTGCAATCATGATGGGGTTTCCATCGGTATCTTTAAATACAAAATTTCCGAAGCCGAGGCGTTTATAAATGTAGTTGTGAATGTCGAGGGCCAGGCTTTCCGAATTTTTATTGATGAAATCGGCGCCTACGTTGAGCGCCCGCTGTGCGTTGTTTACATCGTGGCTTTGTAATAAAACCGGAACAGGAAACCGCAGGGTTGAATTTACATATCTAAGCAGATCAACTCCGGCTTCTTCATCTTCGACTCCGTTTCGCGGAAATTTTACATCTGAAATAACCGATAGCAGGTAATTTTTGTATTTATTGATGGCATGAACCGCCTCTTCGTAATTGCTTACCAGGATTACTTTTGGTCGGGCCCGCAATTTCATGATTTTATGTAATTCGTCAGCCGCTTTATCTTCTACCAGGTTTTGGGTTTGCGTCATGATGTTGGTGTACAGCATGGGTAAGTACCGCGAATAATACTGGATAGAGTCCTCTACAAGCAAGATAACCCTGACATTTCCGCTTCGGGTATCTTCTTCCACGTTTTTTTTGTCTTCGATGTACTTGATCATAGCGAGGAAGACATTTGAATTTCCATTCCAGACAAATACCCGGTCGATCGATTCGATTTTGGTCGTAGAAGTCTGGAAATACCGCAAATCGCCATTGTTATTGACCAAAAGCAGGATCGGAATAGGTGGTTTTATCTTGTAAATGGCATTGGCTGCCAGAATCGGGATACTTTTGTCAACCCCCACCATAATGATAACCAGTTCAAAATCGCGTGTTTTAACCATCCGCAAAGCATCTTCTTCCGAATTGACGCTAGTGAACCGGGGGTAGGTGTAAAGATTGAGTTGAAGAAATTCGCCAAAAATCTTGTCGGTGAACTGTCCTTCGCGAACAATCGAGTAACTGTCGTAAAGTGTTGCCAGCAAAAGAATCTCTTTTACTTTGGTGGGCATCAGTTCCTGAAAAATGTCGCGATCGCTTTTCTTTAATTTATATATCGATGAGAGTGAAACCGAATCAATGTTTTCCATACTGAGACTAAATTTTGGGGTGCGGAAACCCCGTTTGATATTACAAGGAGTGAAAAGTATAAAAAAATATGCCTTTGAGGTTCCTCTGTTTAGATGTTGTGCAAACTTCAGGAATATATTTTACTTTTATCACGATTAAAATCTAAACCTGATGAAGACTTTCCTTATTTCTGTACTTCTGTTTTTGACTGTCTCTGGCTTCAGCAAAAAAAACAGTCGTTATTTAATGGTAAAAACCTGAAAGACTGGACAATATTGAGATAAAAGTGAATGGATTAATACAGAGCACAGCCACGAATTGCTCGTTAACAAAAGGAGGAATTGGCTTGCAGGCTGAAGGTTCAAAAATTCAATTCCGGAATTTGTGGCTCGAAAAGATAGGAAAATAGTGGTTGTGGGTGATTCCTGAATATATTCATTCAAAATTGATGAAAGAAATTTTTGAAAATAAACGTAAGCGACGTGCCGATGAACTTTTTGATCAGATCAAATCCGGCGATCAAAAAGCGCTCGAATTGTTGTTTGCTGTTTACTTTCCCCGGTTGAATGATTTTGCCCGTAAGGTGGTAAAAGATGATGTGATTTCTCAGGATATTGTTCAGGATGTATTCGTCAAAGTTTGGGAGAGAAGGGCTGAGATTGAAAGTATAAATCTGGAAGCATTCTTTTTTCGTTTGGTTCGCAATCATTGCATCGACTACATTAAACACCTGAAAGTAGTGACTAACCGGATGAACGAGATTCAGATTTCTTCAAAATACGAAGAAATGTATCGTATCGATTTTTGGGGCGACGAACCTTATGTGTTGATTGAACAGGAGTTGAAAATTAAAATCGAAAAAACCATTCATAGTTTACCCGAACGTTGCCGCGAGGTATTTATTCTGAGCCGCATAAATGGTTTGAAAAATAAGGAAATTGCTGAAAAACTGGATATCAATATTAAAAACGTAGAACGCCATCTTGCGCGTGCTATGCAATCCTTCCGCGAAAATTTCACGGAAGAATTGCCAATTGCACTCATTATTCTGGTACTGAAGAGTTTGGAGTTTTAACACATTCTGAAGCTTTCACACTAAGCTTATTTCCTTACACGAACAGGATAGGCTGGTCTTTCCTGTTTTACTGGTGGATTTTTCTTAAGCTGTTCCAGTGCTACCTCAATGGCTTTTTCCAGTTGAGGATCTTTACCTTTGATAACATCAGCCGGCCACATTTCTACTTCAATATCTGGCGCAACTCCTACATTTTCCACAATAAAACCGTCTTTGGTCCAGATAGCCAGATTCGGGGCAGTTACAAAGCCACCATCAATCAATTCAGGAAATCCAAGTGTGCCGACCAAACCGCCCCATGTAGCTTTGCCCACCAGGGTTCCAACATTGAACTTGTGAAACATCCATGGCAGCATATCGCCACCAGAACCTGCAGTCTCGTCAATAAGCATCACTTTGGGGCCCTGAATGGAGGCGCTCGGCGTTTTCAAATCCATGCCGTACCGCATGTTCCAATGTGATTGGTATGGGCGTGTAAGTAAGTCAATATAGTAATCGGCAATTAATCCGCCTCCATTGAAACGTTCATCTACAATGATTGCCTCCTTATTTGCCTGCGGGAAGAAATAGCGTTTAAAATATTCGTGTCCTTGTACGGTAGTGTTGGGCACATATACATAAGCAACCTTTCCGTTGGTGGCCTGGTGCACCTTGTGCAGATTTCCTTCCACCCAGTCGCGGTTGCGGAGGGCCGATTCGTTGGCAATTGGTTCAACCTTAACGACTCTTGATCCTGAACTGTTGGCATTTGGACCAACGGTAATTTCTATAATTTTGCCGGCCGTTTTTTCAAAGAAACTGTAAATATTCTGGTTGGCAGTTAGCTCTTTGCCATTCACGGCCAAAAGATATTCTCCCTTCTTTGCATTAATTCCCGGTTCGGTAAGTGGCGACCGAAGTCCTGGATTCCAGTTCAGTCCGCCATAAATTTTCTTAAATCGATAACGGTTATCAGCTATTTCATAATCGGCACCAAGTAGCCCTCCTTCAATGCGTTCTGAATTAAATCGTTGGTCACCTCCACCAACCCGATGATGGCCTACAGAAATCTCGCTGCACATCCACATAATAAGTCGGTTCAAGTCGTTGCGGTTAGCCACATCAGGCAAAAAAGCTGCATACTTTTCTTTCATTTTCGGCCAGTCAGCACCGTGCATCCCCGGATCGTAAAAATAATCGCGGTTAATTCGCCAGGCCTCATCAAATATCTGTTTCCACTCGGCTATTGGGTCAATCTTTACCTCCATTGAAGCTACATTTAAAATTCCTTTACCTGCTTCGGGTTTTTTGACTGCATCGGTAATACCCCAGGTATCCCCTTTGCTGTAAAGCATTTTCTTGCCATCCGACGAAAGCGTATAGTTGTCCAATTCCATCACTTCGCTATCTTTCCGCTCTTTCATGTCGTACTTGAAAAGACGTGTTGCTCCCGAAAAATCGGACGGAGCAACCACATAATAAAATTCACCGGCTTTGACCATCCCTAACTGGGAATAGGCTCCTGCTTTAAGCGGCACATTTACAATCCGGTTTTCAATTCCTTCAAATTCGATGGAAATATTTTTTACTTTTTCATCCGGTTTTTCGGTTGATTTAGCTTTGCTCTCTTTTTTTGTTTTCTCCTTATTTTCTTCATCTTTTACTACATCGGCTTCTTTGGCATCCGTTTTAGCTGTTTCCTCATCACTTTCACGGGCAAATGGATTCAGAATATCTGCACGGAGTGTTGCCAGATAAACCGAACTGGTCATACGCATGTCGTGACTCGATTGGTCGAACCAGTTGATTACCGGTCCTGCATTGGTTGAGGCCATAAAAAGCAGGTATTTTCCTTCAGGATCGAATATCGGACTGTCAGCATCGCTCAGTCCATCGGTTACGGCGTACGATTTCGCCTGATCAACAGAATAGATATAAACCTGTTTGAAATGTGTTGATGTAACTTTGGTGTAGGCAATCCAGCGCGAATCAGCCGACCAGTTGCCGAAGATGTTGCGAAATGCCCCGGGAATGTACAACTCGTCAGCATCAATCTTTTTGATAGTTCCTGAAGCAATTTCCAGCAGATAGAAATTTCGTCCATTATCGCTGTAAGTGATGTATTTACTGTTGGGCGACCATTCCGGGAAAGCATAAAAGCCAGTGCCATCAACCGGATAAGTCTGTGATTCACCTTTACCATCCTGCGGACGGATATGCAGTTGGTATTCCCCTGTTTTATCAGAGAAGTAGGCTACTGATTTTCCATCGGGAGACCAAGCCGGGTATTTTTCGTGCACTCCTGTAGTTTCTGTAATGTTACGCGGATCTCCCTTTTCAGCAGGTACGGTAATAACTTCGCCTCTGAAATCGAATACCGCACGCGAACCGGTCGGCGAAATATGTGCGCTGCGGATGTTCTGGACACCTTTAA
>Ga0074195_1003059_pt1 | contig 16719 bp, 8 predicted proteins | sample EPASupsiteHSE623_FD_64525 | JGI IMG/M metagenome (GOLD analysis project Ga0074195, IMG submission 64525) | Bioremediated contaminated groundwater from EPA Superfund site, New Mexico - Sample HSE6-23 | ecosystem: Environmental > Aquatic > Deep subsurface > Groundwater > Contaminated ...
CCCGGCTTTAATGTTATTGTCGATCGTTTGCGTTGTTTTGTCATCGATCTCAAGTACATCGGTCATGTAAAGCTGTGCAAAGGCTGCAGAGGTTGTTTGTTCAATACATCCGTGGGGGTACTGGACAAGGTATTTCAGTCTCCTTCCTGCATCAATCGGTGGTATTCCGGAGATCTCGAGCATCGCATTGTTTGTATTTTCCATTCCGGGCAGGTCAAAATTCGTGCTCCAGGATTTCCCAGCTTCTGCAGAACCTGCAACAAAAGTAGTTACCGGAGGGTTAGGCGTTCGGATGTCAAGTTCTACATCGTACACAGAGGTCAGATTGCCGCTTGTTGCAGTAATGCTCACAAGTCCTTTGCCTGTTCTGGAAGCTGCCTTAAGGTTAAAATTGATGATGGCGTCACCCGGGGTATCAAAATGCACTGATTTTACCGTTTCCGATGCCACCAGCAGTTCATTTGCTTTTACCTGGATTTTTACATCTTTCACCTGGGAAGCCATTGCGAAAACCGTAACTGGCAGCATAACGGATTCATCAGGTCCCATCACCCTGGGCAGGGTCGCCAGGATCATCATGGGCTTCTTTACCGGAACGGCCTTTTCTGCATACCCGTATGCACCTTCCTGCCCGCTCACCACCATTACCCTTACCGATCCGATGTAATTGGGAACTTCCACAGAATGGCGGTTGCTGGCACCGGCAGACAGTGTGAACGGACCCATGAATTTAACTACGGGTTTGAACCGGTTTGCCTTTTCATCAGGTTCGTTTGAAATCACCTGGTCATCTCCCCCTATACCTAGAATGCTTTCAAGCCGTCCGCCATAGGCGCCTATTACCATGTCGTACAGATCCCACGTTCTCACTCCCAATGCTTCCCTGGCATAGAAGTGGTTCCAGGGGTCGGGGGTTTTAAAACGGGTAAGATCGAGCAATCCTTCTTCCACAATGGCCAGTGTATAGGTCATTTCCTTTTTTGATTTCTCACTCACCTGCACAGAAACCCGTTGCAACGGTTCCAGGGTTTCGGGCATTTTGATCACCGGTGTCAGACGGGTTTGCGGATCCTCAACAAAAATGGGCACCACACCATAGAGTCTCATTGGCATATCGTTCTCCGAAGACGCGTGCGGTTGGATAAGGGTGACATGAATATAGATGTTGGGAGCCATTTCAGCAGTAACAGGCAATTTTACCCTTGTTTCTTTGTCGGTGATGACCAGCCACCTTTTCTCGAGGATGCGGGAACCTGATTCCAGGCTTAACAGCGCCCTTCCGGTTCCTCCGGTTGGAATAATGATTTCAGCTTCCTCTCCTACTGCATATTTCTGTTTGTCGGTATTAAAAGTAAGCATGCTGGCTGCTTCAGGATTATCCCGCATGGGTCTGCCTGCCCAACCAGGCCAATCGATGTATACAATTTTCCCGGCTGAGTGACCGCTTTCCCTGTCGGTTATTCTTACATAATAACGGCCCCATTCAGGTCGGTTAATGCGGAAACTGAACCTGCCTTTTCCGTTCAGCGTGGAAATTTTTTTTGCAATCACCGGCTGGTTATAGGTATTGCCAACAAAGCCGGCTAATTCCTGATCTTCCGTTTCCCACCAGTTTCTCCAGTTGAGTTTGTAAACGCTCACCTCAAGGCCGGATCTGGAAACAGGCTTGCCTGTTTCATTGAGCGTAACCACCTCCACCCAATGCGTTGTATCAGTGAGCAGCATCCCGCGTTTATCTCCAATGGGCGTTTTAAGTCCCACATACGCCGGGAACGGTGAATAGGGCATGCTGAACCGGTCAATGCTAAAATCACCGCTTTTCTCAAACACACGCACCGTAAAATTGGCATTAAGCATTCCGGGTGATGATTCGGCATGAATCGGGCAGGATACCCGTGCCAGTCCATTCTCGTCCGTTGTTCCTTCATAAACCATCTGTTCTTCGGAAGAAAATACCCTTGAAGGATCAGTAAACTGATAATCCTTGTATGCTGAAAAGACGGTTGGTGCCGTGGTTAACAAAACGCCCACTGTAGTTCTTAAATTACGGGCTGTGGCACCATGGAGCCATTTTACCGAAAGATCCCCGGTTTCATCGGGACCTGATGCTGAAAGCATGGTTGTACCGAATTTCAGATCAATTTTAAGGCGGTTGGGTTTGATGGTTTCAATCTTTAGCATTTTCGCAAATTGGATCCCTCCCACCTTTACCTTCAGATTCCAGTTGCCCGTTGGTATTTCGCGGTTTGTGGGCTGTGCAAGCGTATAAAAACCATTCATTCCGTAAGTCTTCACCGTACGAGCATACAATTGCCCCTGGGGTGTATACAACTCAAAAATTACCGGATGCATGGGGGGGAGTTGTTTCTTCTTGTCCTCCAATAAAAATGAAATGAAGAGTGTATCGCCCGGGCGCCACACGCCTCTTTCGCCATAGATAAACCCTTTCAGGCCTTTTTGTACTTCCTCGCCGGTAACATCGAAGGCTCCGAGTGAGAGGGAGGCGCCGTCATCGAGCCTGAGGTAACCGCGCTGCTTATCGTTTCTGGCGATCAGCAAAAAAGGTTTGTCCTTCAGTGTAAGGTTTACAAATCCGTCATTGTCCGTTACTCCCTTAGCAAGCGGCTGCTGCTGAAAATTATACAACGTAATTTCCACATTCGCGATGGGTTGTGTAGTAACAAGGTTTGTGACAGCACACTGAAAAGAATTATCCTCTCCGGTTTTTACAATAATTCCCAGATCGGAAGCCAGGATATTCCGGGATACCCATCTGTTCTGCGTATAGTATGATGACGAACAGGGGTTATCCCTTTCATCCCAATCATAATCGTCATAATATTCATAATAATCGTCATAATAATCCTCGTACGAATCCCAATACGAATCTTCTTCCAACAGATCATCATCTGTATTTGTTTCCGCGATATCACCGCTTTCGTCAGTAACCTGGCCCTCGCAGTAGTAAAGGGAGAAAGATTGCTTAAAGCTGATCTCAACCCTGTAAATTGAACCCGGATCCGGTTGAATAAGCTTTCCCAGATCGAGGTAAAACCGGTTCCATTTTCCAAGATCCACCGGTTCATAATTCAGATTAAGGGTTTGTTTGTGAACCAGCCTGCCTGCACGTTTCAGCTGCTCATTACCATCGAGTCTGTTGACCTGTAAAAAGTATCCAATGTTGCTTTCGTAAATTTTAATGATTTTTACATCCACAGCACTTAGATTAACTGCTTCGAAAGGGAAAACCAGGCCGCGTGAAGTAGGAAGTATAACGCCTTTCCCGGAAATTCTTACTGCGGGTTTTGGCAATTCAAAAGTAATTTCCTTTGAATAACCTTCCTTCAAAGGATACCCCAGAATGTTGATCAGCTCCCCAGAAATCGTAATGATCTTACCGCCATTTTGACGTTCTGCCGGATAGGCCTTCAGAATATTGCCGGTAACGGAAAAGTTCAGGGAAACATTGTTGTCGAGGTATACAAGACCTTCAAAATTCTGATTCTTGCGGATGGGATCACTGAAGATAATTTGCATGTACTGTTCAGGTAGCTGAACAACGGTTGCATCCATCACTTTGAAATCACCCAGGGCGGGTATTTCTATCTCCTGGTTTCCTTTCAAATCGGTATTCAATGCCGTAGCATCCCACTGAATAATCACCTTCCCCGGCTTTTCTGTCCGCCTGATGCTATCAATAGTTAAAGCAAAGGTTCTTCTGTCAGAACTGACCTCCCAGTGCAACAAGAGCGGACGGTCGTCTTGTGTTGCAGTAAAATATTTATTAATTACCTCATTATCTATATAATCAGCTGTATTAACTGATGCTTTTATTCTGTTCCATACAAGATCATTCTCATTAATTGATTGATAACCTTCAATAGCAATGGTGAATGCCTGTTTAACAACGCTAAACCTGAATTCAAGCACTGACAATTCCCTGGGAACATCGAGAATCTTTGAAAGATAAAACCTGGCATTGTATTCGGTACTCGAAATAAGCTTCCTGTCGGGTCTGAACTCAATGGTTCGTTTATCAACCCAGTATGCAAGGCCTTTTATCGCAGGTTTAAACCTGAAAACATCCTTCCCAACCGGTGAATTTGCCTCCACCGCTCCTGTATAATCTTCCGCCAGAATAATCTGAATATTTGATTCCGATGAAATCAGGCCGGCTGTAAACGCGGAAATTTTTTCGGTAAATCCTGGATTTATAAATGATTCAGCATCTGATTTTTTCTTGCATTGCATTAATGGCAGTACCAGAAGGAATAGGAGAAGATGCAATAACCGGTACGGTGGAAGGTAGGTTTTCATGGCAGCTTGAATTTATTTAAGGTTACAGCTATGAAAATACAAATAAAATCCGGTAAAGAACTGTTTTACCAAATATTTATGTGCCTAAGTTATTGATGGTGAATACGCGGGTTATTCCTTAGGAATTAACAGATATAGTTTATCAGCTCTGCGCACCTTTCTGGGAACAGGAATTGAAAATTTTTCTCCTGGGATGGTTTGTTTCACCTGCTGAAGATCAACCCTGATCTCTTCAATAGTATGTTCAATAACGCCGGTGGAAGGCCCCATGATGAGGATGCTGTCACCGACCCGAAGCGATTCAGCTTCGCACAGGAATTCAGCAATACCAGGCTTCACAAAATAATTCAGATTTTTCGCTGCATAGGCCTTTTTAAAGGTAGCAACGGAGCCGTAAGCATTGTTCCATTCTCCCAATCGCTGTCCCAGGTAATAACCATCCCAAAAGCCCCTGTTAAAAACGGTTGAAAGTCTTGCTTTCCAGGCTTCAATCTTTTCCGGTGTGTAACTGCCTCCGGTGACACTTCGGATGGCTTCGTCATAACACGCTGTAACAACCTTTACGTACTCGGGAGATCTTGCCCTTCCTTCAATTTTCAACACCCGTACGCCGGCATCAAGTATTTTATCGAGAAATGGCAAAGTACAAAGATCCTTTGGTGAAAGAATATATTCATTATCGATGTCCAGTTCAAATCCTGTTTCCTTTTCCCTAACCGTATAACTTCTCCGGCAATCCTGCATGCATTCGCCACGGTTTGCCGAATGGTTATAATGGTGAAGGCTGAGATAGCACTTCCCGGAAACCGACATACACAAGGCACCATGCGCAAAAAGTTCCAATTTCATGAGGTTTCCGGAAGGTCCTGTAATGGGAATTTCTTCGATATTTTTTGTGATTGCTTTTACCTGCTCAAGGTTCAATTCCCTGGCAAGAACGGCAACATCGGCATATCCTGAATAAAATAAAAGGGATTGGGAGTTACTGATATTTAACTGGGTAGAAATGTGCACTTCGAGTCCCTGTTGACGGGCATAATGAATGGCAGCCTGATCGGAAGCGATAATTGCATGAACGCCTTTTTCCTTTGCCATATCGATTGTTTTTTTCATGGCTTCCATTTCTCCCTCATAGAAGACTACATTCAGGGTTAGGTAGGCTTTCTTCCGGTATTGCCGGCAAATACGCAGGATTTTATCAAGGTCTGCGGCCGTAAAATTGACAGACGATCGAGCACGCATGTTATGCTTCCCGATACCAAAATAAACGGAATCGGCACCCCCCTGAATTGCAGCGTGTAATGACTCAAAGGAACCCACCGGGGCCATCAAGTCAACATCGTCTCGTGTTAGCGGACTTTTCAATAATTAAAGTTTTTATTCATTTAAATTTCTTTATAGCTTAAATATCTTTTATTTAAAGAATTCTTTAATTGCACCCCAGTAATATGTTTTCCAGCCCTCCTCGAAATCCTGAACTTCTTCATCGGGGACGTTGGTATGTTCAATAAAAACCTTTGTACCCTGCTGATGCGCTTTTAACCGGATGGTTACTATGGATTGTTCCGGGTTGTCACCGAAATACCATTCCTGCACAAGTGATTTATTCTCTATGACGGCAATATTTCTGCCACTGATATCGCCTTCGAAAATGGAAAACTCAAATCCTTCTTTGGGTTCCATAGTGGCCGGATAACCGCTCCAAAGTTCAATGGTAAACGGATTGGTTATTGCAGCAAAAACATCCTGGGGCGATGCATTAATAAAGTGATTCTGTGTAATTGTTTTCATTCTCTAAAATATTTAACTGCAGAATTGTGTCTGACTTTTTTATACAAGCCATTATACGTGAAAATAACCAATACTCTTATTACTTTAGCAATTGTAAAAATACAATTTTCATTTTATCCATTGAGCAAAGGTATTGTAGTTAAATCAACAGGCAGCTGGCATTTGGTAAAAATCGGCAATGAATTCATCAAATGCCGGTTAAAGGGTAATTTCAGAATCCGCGACATCAAAAATACAAATCCTGTGGCAGTTGGTGATATAGTCACTGTGGAGTCAGCGGGTACCGATACAGGTGTCATCACAGTGATCCATGAAAGGAGAAACTATATCATCCGGAAGGCCACCAATCTTTCACGCGAAGCACATATTCTTGCCTCCAATGTTGATCAGCTGTTGCTAATGATCACCCTTGAATTTCCTGAAACACCTCTTGAATTTATTGACCGTTTTCTCCTTTCCGCTGAGGCTTACCATATTCCGTGCATCCTGATAGTAAATAAAATTGATCTCTACAGTGACCTGAAGATGCATCAGCTCGATGCATTCAGGAAAATATATGAATTTGCCGGATATAAAGTTATTGAAATCTCCGTAATGAATGGCACCAATCTCGAAATGCTGGCAGCACTTATTGAAGGAAAGCTGAGTGTAATAGCAGGCAACTCCGGTGTGGGAAAAACATCCCTTATCAATTATTACCGTCCCGGTTTGAATTTAAAGACTTCCGAAATTTCCCACTACCATCTTTCAGGAAAACATACTACTACGTATCCCGAAATGATTCCGCTGCCCGAAGAAGGATTTATTATTGATACGCCCGGGATCAAGGGATTTGGCGTCATTGACCTTGACAAAAGTGAAATCGGCTTATTTTTTACCGATATATTTAAACTTTCCAAACATTGTCAGTATTATAACTGTACCCATCTGCACGAACCCAATTGTGCTGTGATTGAAGCCTGTACCAATGGTATTCTTCATGAATCACGATACAGGAGCTATTGTAAAATTATGGCAGGGGATGAAGGAAAATACAGGATTAAGTGACAATGTTCATATTATTCACGTATAAAGAATTTTTGCTCAGGAATATTTTTTTATTTTGATGGTTTATATTCAATTTCAAACTGATGAAGAAGCCGACTTATTATCTTCTTGGTATAACCCTGGTGGTTGTTGTACTGAATGCTTGCCTTAATATCTCTATTTACAGGAAACACATTGTATTGCAACGGAGAATTCTGACAGGTCAGGCAGGTTCCGCCGCCAATGAAATCGAAAAGAATATTACAAAGTTTGAAAATGAAGTTAATGCGTTGTTGTTCTCCAATGTTCTCTCCTTGTTGAAGTTTGGCACAGATGATAACACCCAGGATGGCATCAGAAACCTCGAGGTTATTTTTTCAAACTACCACAACCTCATTAAAAATGTGCACCTGTATGACACAAGCAAGAACGTTCTCAACCTTTCTTTCAACAAAAAGAATACTCTGCTGATAGATCCCTATGAAACACAACGGCAGAATGAGTTGCAGCATAAGGTTGTGTTAAAGGTTCAGGATAATGAGTATGTATATTCCTTCCCCATCTATCAAAACAACCGCCTTTATGCCAACCTTGTTTTCACAATTGATTTGCCCGGCTATTTCTTCTCGGTATTTGAACGGTATTACCACGATGAAGCGTATTGTCAGTTTGTTGCAGACACCATGGGCACTGTATTGTTTTCAAATGCCTTACGGAATGAAACGTTTAATAACATACAGGGCCTGAAACAGGATCTTCTAAATGATGTGACCGTTTTCACTACCACAGCGGTCAAAGCAGGTTCGAGGAATTACAGGTTGTTATCGGCCATTGTCCCTGCCAATTTTTTCGGATCACGGATGGGAATAGCCTTTGCAGTGCATAAAAATTTTCTGTTCTCCGGTTTTTTCATGAGGATCCTTGCCTCTGGCATCCTGGGAACACTGCTTGTTCTCTTTCTAGTTTATTTGTTGTTGCTCAGAAAACCTGGCTTTCGCAGCAATGGAAATGACCTGGAATCGCTTCTGCCTGTTTTTGACAACCTTCCTGTAGGGATCCTGGTACTGGATCAACAACAGCACACCAGGCTCATAAATCAGGCAGCCAGGGATATGCTTTTTATTAAGAACGGCGATGAGACAACAGGTAAAAATGTTACGGACAGGTTCATGCTATCGAGGGATTATTACGACGATGGTACTGAATCTGCCTTTGATTCAAACCAGTTTGTTTTATACCGTCATGAAGGAGAGGAAGTGGCGGTGTATAAAAAGGAACTGCCCTTTCTTCTGGGAAATGAGGAATATGTTGTTAGTGTATTCTCCGATGTTACACCCATTGAAAAAGCCCGTAAATATGAGGCCGCTGCCAATACGGCGAAATCCGAATTTCTTGCCAAGATGAGTCATGAAATCCGTACCCCCATGAACGGGATACTGGGCATGACAGAAGCAATGGATCAGGAAAACCTGAGTCCCAGGCAAAAGGAATACCTCCAGATAGTGAAACGTTCGGCTGACATGCTTTTAACCCTAATTGACGATATTCTTGATTTTTCGAAAATCGAAGCCGGAAAAATGCAATTGGAGGAAATTCCTTTTAAACTGCGCGATGAGGTAAAGCTCGCAGTTGATTTGTTCAGGCCGATTATTGAAGAGAAAAAAGTAAATCTTAATATCCGTATCCAGCCGCAGGTACCGGAAAACATTATCGGTGATCCCTTCCGCCTAAGGCAGGTCTTATCCAATCTTATCAGCAATGCCGTGAAATTTACACACGAAGGGGAGATTGTTGTTGGTATTGAACTCGAAGAGGAATACAACAGCAACCTTACCCTTCTTTTTTATGTGGAAGACACGGGTGTGGGAATACCACGCAGCAAAATAGAAAGTATTTTCAATTCATTTACCCAGGCAGAGGAATCCACTTCAAGAAAATATGGTGGCTCGGGTCTTGGTACAACAATTTCCAAACAGCTTGTCAATTTAATGCATGGAGAAATTTGGGTGCAAAGTCCTTCCACCATTTCAACAAGCCCCAATTATCCCGGATCAAAATTCAGCTTCACCATCGAGGTTTACTCCAATGAACGATTACCTAAAAAATTAGTATCCAATAATATCCGCCAGTTCTCAAACCTGAATATTCTTGTAATTACAGCGGTTGCACAAACCAAGCAGCGCTTGTTACGACTTTTTGAACATGCCCAGATTAACTATGATATTTTCGAATACCAAAACGACACGCAGCAGGCACTGATTGAATGCCTGGAGGAAAAACCAGGTGCCTACCAGGTTCTGTTTATCTTTGACGAGCCCGGTATGAATGGCTTACAGCTCTCACGAAAGTTGCGCGAAAACAATATGGCAGATCAATACCTGATCTTCATGATCAGTTCGAACCACAAAATTGAAAACTTCATTCAATCACGGCACAATGGAGTTGATTTTTATTTAATTGAACCCTTTGAACAGGTTGATATTATGCGCTATATGCATGAAGCTTTCCCTGAAGTTGCCCAACCTGCCAATGAGGTTGTAAGAAAATTCCGTTCCAACCTTTCTGTATTGGTCGCCGAAGATAATGAGATCAATATCAGGGTGGCACAAACCATATTTTCCAATCTCGGTTTAAAAATAGATATTGCCAAAACCGGCCTTGAAGTGGTTGAAAAAATAAAGAACCAGTCTTATGATATTGTTTTCATGGATCTGGTAATGCCCGACAGGGACGGAATACAGGCAACCGTTGAACTAAGGGCACTTGGTTACCAGATGCCGATTGTTGCAATGACTGCCACTGCCAGTTCAAAAAGCAGGGCGAAAGCCCTTTCCTCGGGCATGAATGACTATATTGTTAAACCTGTAAAGACTGATTCCATAAGGGGCATATTGCTTAAGTGGTTTGCCTGATCCGTGGTTCTTCATTCAGAATTTCCTCCCGCCGTGTATGGGAATTAATGCGCCTCAAGCCAGTTGTTCCCGGTTCCGATATCAACAATGAGTGGCACCCTGAGGGCAACCGCATGCTCCATTTCCGTTTTCACAAGTTGTTTTACGGCCTCCATCTCGTCCCTGACAACGTCAAATATTAATTCATCATGGACTTGCAGGATCATTCTTGTACGGAATCCCTGCCGTAGTTTTTCCTGTATCTTCACCATGGCCAGCTTAATGACATCAGCCGCTGATCCCTGTATAGGTGCATTGATGGCATTTCTTTCTGCCACACCCCTTACCACGGCATTCCCTGAGTGAATATCCGGCAAATAACGCCTGCGTCCCATGAGTGTTTCCACATATCCTCGTTCCTTAGCTACATGGATGGCGTGGTTCATGTATTCCTTAACCTTCGGAAAACTTTCAAAGTACCCTTCTATAAGTGCGGCAGCTTCTCCCCTGGGAATGTTCAGGCGCTGCGCTAAGCCAAATGCTGAAATTCCGTAAATTATTCCAAAGTTCGCTGTTTTGGCTTTTGACCGCTGAGATAAAGTCACTTCTTTCTCCGGTACATTGAAGATCTTTGCAGCAGTAGAGGTATGGATATCAGCCTGATGCATGAAGGCATCGATCATCTGATCATCGTTGCTCAAGTGGGCCATAAGCCTGAGTTCAATCTGTGAATAGTCAGCTGAAAGAAGCACGTGCCTGTCGTCTGTGGGTATGAATGCCTTCCTTATTTCCTTTCCCCGTTCATCCCTGATCGGGATATTTTGCAGGTTGGGGCTTTTCGAGCTTAGCCGGCCAGTGCTTACCCAGGCCTGTTCGAAGGAAGTATGGATCTTCCCTGTTTTTTTGTCAATTAATCCCGGCAAAGCATCCACATAAGTATTAAGGAGTTTTTGCATTGCCCTGTAATCTAAAATTTTATTGATAATGGGATGCTTTTCGGTAAGTTTGACCAATACTTCTTCGCCAGTGGAATACTGCTTTGTTTTTGTTTTCTGAGCGCCTTCCGAAATCTTCATTTTCTCAAACAAAATCTCTCCCAGCTGTTTCGGTGAATTGATATTAAAGTTTTCCCGGGCCATTTCATAGATGGTGGATTCACAAACCTGAATATCCTTTTTCAGAAGCGTTGCGTAATTGTGCAGGGTTTCAATACTTATCATGAATCCGGCATATTCAAGTTCTGCCAAAACCCTTACCAGGGGCATTTCAACTTGTTCTGCCAGATATTTCAATCCACGCTTTTCGAGTTCAATTTTTAATACCTTATATAACTGCCACGTAACATCGGCATCTTCTGCAGCATATTCCTTAATCCTGGTAAGCTCAACATCCCGCATGTTTATTTGGTTGTCTCCCTTTCCGATAAGGTCTTCAATGGGGACAGGCCTGTACTTTAGATACACTTCGGCAAGGAAATCCATATTGTGATTCTGATCAGGTTGGATAAGGTAATGCGCTATCATGGTATCGAACAAGGGGCCTTCGACATCTACCTTATAGTTCATCAGTATCTGGATATCATATTTAAGGTTTTGTCCGATTTTACGGATGTTCCTATTTCCAAATACAGGCTTAAGCCTTTCGAGCAGTTGCATGGCAACCTTTCTGTCAGCTGGAAAAGGTATATAATATGCCTTATGTGCAATGAAACAAAAAGATATGCCGACAAGTTCCGCCTCTCTTGTTTTCAATCCGGTGGTTTCAGTGTCAAAACAGATTTCTTCCTGCGCATTCAGTATACCTAAAAGGTCCGAAAGCTGTAAATCACTCTGAACCAACTCATAATGGTGGTCAATTGTATGAATGCTTTCAAGTCCTCCTTCGTCCGGTTCCGGTTCCTTTGCAGCAGCCGGAAAAAGATCCCCCTGGACCGGTTTGGGTGCTGCGTTGCTGATCATTGGGATTAGAGATCTGAATTCGAGCTCATTAAAGGTTTCCTTCAATTTCTTTTCGTCCCACAAACGAGCTTTCATTTGATCCCAGGTTACCGTAACCGGTACCTCTGTATGTATTTTAGCAAGGCGTTGCGATAATAAAACCTGTTGCCTATTCTCCAACAGGCTTTCCTGTTGTTTTGGTTTTAATTCCATTCGGTGTTCAAACAGGTTTTCAAGGGTTCTGAATTTTGAAATCAGTTCCTTTGCGGTTTTTTCACCGATCCCGGGTGCTCCCGGGATATTATCTGCAGCATCACCCCAAAGGGCAAGGATATCAATTACTTGCAACGGATCCTCGATACCAAAGGTATTTTGTACCTCTGGTACGCCTACGATGTCATAACCTTTGCCTGTGCGCGAAGGCTTATAAATAAAAATATTCCCGGACACAAGCTGGGTATAGTCCTTATCCGGAGTGACCATATAGGTGACCATCCCTTCTCTTTCCGCATTTTTAGCAAGTGTTCCGATAACGTCATCGGCTTCAAAACCTTCATGTTCAATAACGGGAATGCCAAATCCTGCTATAATGGTCTTAATTACCGGTACTGATTTTCTGATTTCTTCAGGCGATTGAGGCCGGTTGGCCTTGTATTCACTGTATAGCTGGTTTCGAAAGGTTGGGGAAGGAGGATCAAACACCACACCAATATATTCAGGCCTCTCCTTTTTAAGGATATCAAGCAACGAACTCGTAAAACCATAGATGGCAGATGTATTAACCCCCTTTGAATTAATCATGGGTCGGTTGATGAAAGCATAGTACGCCCTGAAAATCAGCGCATATGCATCCAGCAAAAATATACGGGGCATTGTATTCATGGCCATTTCAATTTTGGTAATTAAACGCGTGGATAAAAAAACCGGCTGAAACCAATCAACCGGCCAACACAAACACTGCGTCAGAATTTTAACAGGCACACTTGTTAATGCAATCAATAATACTGTTCAGCTGTTCGTTTTTAATAAAGTAGTACGTATTCTTTCCATCCCTTTTTGAACCCAGGATACCCTTGTCTTTTAAAATACCAAGATGGTGAGAAGTGGTGGATTGCTCTATTTTAAGGTATTCATGTATTTCGGTAACAGTCAATTGCTTTCCGCCATCCAGATGCTGGAGAATTGCCACCCGCATGGGATGCGCTATAGCTTTTAACAAATTGGCAGCCTTTTCCAGTTGCTCTGCTGTTAGTCCTTCAAACATCATGACAGGTATTTTTATAATTGAATTATTACTCGGCTTTCAATGTGTTTCAAAACATTACATCCGCTCCCGGGTTACACAGCATCAAATATATACAATTATCTAAATATAACCTACGCATTAATGCGTTTAAGCAGTAAAAAATGCGGCTCTGTGCTATTCGCCAACAGTTTGTCTGTATGCATCTTTTTTGCCATTCGATATTGCTAATGGAATATTGCTAAATTTGAACCATAAAAATTGTTGCATGTCAGACCTGAACAATATTAAAAGACCCATTTCTGAGGAATTGGCCGGTTTTGAAAGTTACTTCCATACCACCATGAAGACAAGCGTGCCCTTGTTGAACATGGTAATTTCTTACCTCCTTCGCCGCAAAGGCAAACAAATGCGTCCTATCCTTGTATTTCTAACTGCCAAATTGTTTGCAAAACCCAACCAATCAACAAATACTGCTGCCGCCCTGATAGAAATACTGCATACGGCAACGCTTATTCACGATGATGTGGTGGATGAATCCTACGAAAGGAGAGGGTTTTTTTCAATCAATGCTATCTGGAAATCCAAAGTTGCCGTGTTGCTTGGTGATTATCTGTTAGCCAAAGGCATGCTTCTGGCTGTTAAAAATAAGGAATATGAACTGCTAGATATTGTCGCTGAGGCCGTTCGCGAAATGAGCGAAGGCGAATTGCTGCAGTTGAAAAATTCCAGAAAGCACAATATCAACAGAGCGGAATACTATGAAATTATTCGGAAAAAAACCGCTACCCTTATTGCATGCTGCAGTGCTTGTGGCGCAAAGTCGGTTGGTATGCCCCCTGATGTGGTCCATAAAATGCAGGAATTTGGAGAGTTTTTAGGTATTGCTTTTCAAATAAAGGATGATTTGCTTGATTATCAAACTAATAATCTTACAGGTAAACCACTTGGAAATGACTTACGAGAGAAAAAGTTAACCCTTCCGCTTATTTATGCACTGGAACAATCAAGCCAACAGGAGCGTTCAAGAATTCTAAGGCTGATAAACCATCAAACCAAAAACCGTGAAAATTTTAACCTGATACTCTCCTTTGTGGAAAGCAATGGAGGAATAGAATTCTCCCGCCATGAAATGCACAACTTCTGTGAAAGGGCCCTGAAAATACTGGAACCATTTCAGGATAGCGAAATTAAAGTAGCCCTTCATAAATTTGTTGATTATACAATATTGCGAAACAAGTAGGATATCACGTACTTCCGCTCCTGAAGTATTCAAAAAGAAGCTGTCCGCCTCTTTTACCAGCAATCGCGGTAAGTTCCTCAAGACCCATTTGCTTTAGCTGTTCAATATCCCTTGCTTGCTTTAGAATGTTCTCCCTTGTTTTATCACCGATTCCTTTAATCGTATCTAGCTCCGATTGTAAAAACCCTGACGAACGCTTATTCCTGTGAAAGGTTATACCAAACCGGTGTGCCTCATCCCTGACACGTTGTATTAGACGCAAAGAGGGGGAATTCTTATCAAGGTATAAGGGTACTGTATCTCCGGGTTTATAGATTTCCTCAAGTCGTTTCGCAATCCCGATCACAACAACGCTTTCCTGGATATTCAATAGTTTCAGGCTTTTCCAGGCTGCGCCCAACTGCCCTTTACCGCCATCGATCACTATCAAATCAGGTAATGGCTTTTGCTCCTTAAGAATCCTGCTATATCTTCTGAAAACAATTTCTTCCATCGAGGCAAAATCATTGGGTCCAACAACAGTTTTCACGTTGTAATGCCTATATTCAGATTTCCTGGGTTTACCATTGATAAACACAATACAAGAAGACACCGGATTTGCTCCCTGAATATTGGAATTATCAAAACATTCAATCCTTTCCGGAGATTTGTTTAAGTTTAAATCCCGCTTAAGTATATCTATCAATGGTATTTTTTGCTCTTTTTTTAACGCCATTTCGGTTAACAAGGATCTGTCTCTCTTATATGATGATGCATTTCTGGCTGACAAATCAAGCAACTTCTTCTTATCACCCCTCACAGGAATTGTCCATACAACTTGCTTCACTTCGATCGAAGGTCTGAAAGGGACAATTATTTCATTTGCATCGCTGTTAAACCTTTTTCGCAACAAGAAAACAATTGAAGCTAAGATTTCCTCGTCCATTTCATCAATTCGCTTTATCACCTCTATGTTGTGCGACTGTACAATAGCACCCTGAACGATCTTCAGAAAATTAATGTAAACTTTGTTGCCATCGCTCACAAAACTGAACACATCCACATTGCTAATCCTTGCATTGACAATGGTTGATTTACCTTTATATTTCTCAAGAATCTCAATTTTTAACCGAACCAGCTCTGCCTGTTCAAATTGATAATTTTCAGCTAATTCGGACATAAGTCTTTTTAGTTGTTGAATTACCTGCTGATAATTTCCCTTAAGAATCTCTCTGATTTGTTGAATGGAACTTGTATAATCTTCTTCTGTTTGAAGCGATTCACAGGGTGCCATGCAGTTTCCTATATGAAATTCCAAACACTTTTTAAATTTTCTCCTTGCAATACTTTCAGGGGTTAATGCATATGTGCATGTTCTGAGTTTGTATAGCTGCCTTACCAGATCGAGAATGGTTCTAACCATAACCACCGATGTATAGGGACCGAAATAATGCGATCCGTCCTCTACATGATGCCTTGTCTGCAACACCCTTGGAAAGTGTTCATTTCTGATTACAATCCACGGAAATGTTTTATCATCTTTTAAAAGAATATTATACTTTGGCTGGAATTCTTTGATCAGGTTGTTTTCCAATAACAGTGCATCGGATTCATTTTCTACTAAAATGTATTGTATATCCGCGATTTTCCGGACAAGCATTTCGTTTTTATAGCTATGCTGGTCGGACTTGGTAAAATAAGAAGAAACGCGTTTCCGTAAGTTTTTTGCCTTTCCGATATATAGGATCTCACCGCCCGAATTATAAAACCTATAAACTCCAGGTTTTTCAGGCAATTTCTTAACCTTTTCTTGAATTGAAGACTCAAACGACATGGTTTTGAAATATTAAAACCCACATTGTTCCACGTGGAACAATGTGTCAGGGTTATCGCCCTATATACAAAAGCAATACATTAATATCGCTTGGTGAAATTCCTGATATTCTATTTGCTTGCCCTATGGTTAAAGGTTTGTAGCGCTTGAGCTTTTGCCTTCCTTCCGTAGAAATTGAGAGCAGTGCATCAAAATCTATAGAAGAATCAATTTTTATCATTTCCAGCCGGCTTACTTTATCTGCAAATAACCGATCCCTTTCAATATATCCACTGTACTTTTCCTCAATTTCTATAGATTCAATAAATTCATTCCAATAAAACTGATTCCCTGCAAACAAATCCTCTTTACTATCCAAGAGCCTTATCAATTCAGGCAATGATACACCAGGACGCATAAGCACATCAATTAACTTTACTTTTTGTTTCACGGGTGATGAATAAATTGCTTCAACTATG
>Ga0074195_1003061_pt1 | contig 16712 bp, 15 predicted proteins | sample EPASupsiteHSE623_FD_64525 | JGI IMG/M metagenome (GOLD analysis project Ga0074195, IMG submission 64525) | Bioremediated contaminated groundwater from EPA Superfund site, New Mexico - Sample HSE6-23 | ecosystem: Environmental > Aquatic > Deep subsurface > Groundwater > Contaminated ...
GAAGAAAGAGAACAAGTAGGAGATCACTATGAGACATAAGAAAGACAACAAGCGGCTGGGTCGTCCGACCGCTCACCGCGAGGCGATGCTCACCAACCTGCTGCAGTCGCTGATCAAGCACGGCCGCATCACTACGACGCTCGTCCGCGCCAAGGAACTCCAGCGGCTTGCCGACCGCATCGTGACCATCGCGAAGCGGCGTACGCAGGCTGCCTATGTTCAGCTCACCAAGTATATCAAGTCGGAGCGCGAGACCCTCATCCCGAAACTGATGGAAGAGATCGCCCCGAAGTTCGCCGAGCGTAAAGGCGGCTATACCCGCGTGGTGAAACTGGGCTTCCGCCGCGGCGACGCGGCCCCGACCGCCATCATTGAATACCTCTCCGAGGTGATCATGGGCAAGCCGGCCGTGGAAGAGACCCCGGCCGAAGAGAAACCGGCCAAGGAGAAGAAGCCGGCGGTCAAGAAGGCGCCCGCGAAGAAAGAAGCGGCCCCCAAGAAAGAGCCCAAGGCGAAGAAAGAAGAGAAAGAGCCCGCCAAGAAGAAGAGTGCCAAGAAAAAAGAAGAATGATCCGCGATAGCGCGACAGACTTTCCGACGGGGGATCTCAAATCCCCCGTCTTTTTTTTGAGGTAGGTCATGGTAGATCTGATCTGTACCCTGATATTCGTCGGAGCGATGCTTGCCGGTTATCTGGCGGGCGGCTTCCGCGAGATACTCAAGGTGGCCGCCATGATAGGGCTGATGGTGCTGTTCATGCTACCGTCGGTCAAGACATTCTTCCTGCAATTCGGCCCCGCCGCCAACGGTATTTTCATAGTGGCGTTCCTTGCGGTCTATATTGCGCTCAATTTCCTCGTCGCGTGGCTGCTCAAGGGTATCATCGAAACGCGGGATGGCGCGCTGGGAAGCATGAACAAAGGTATCGGCGTGGTGGTCGGTTTCGTGAAGGCGATGCTGCTTATGGTCTTCGCCGCCTACATCACCCGGTTCCTTTGGTCCAAGCAGATGCTCTCGGAGGCCAAGCGGCACCTCGACGACTCCTTCATCTTCTCGCTGGCCAACGCCATCCTCGACTTCCTGATGTAGCCTTCGTCCGTATCCTTGACAAAGCATTTTGGCCCCTATATCGTTCCGGTGAGGGACTGTTCATAACTCTTTCAGGAGGCATCCATGAGCGAGATACAAAAGGTCGATCTCAACTGGTCGAAACTGAGCTTCACCTACATCAAGACCGATAAACGTTTCCTTGCGCACTGGAAGAACGGTTACTGGGAGAAGGGGACGCTCACCGAGGACAACAAACTGCACATCGACGAAGGCGCCTGCGCCCTGCATTACGGCCAGCAGTGCTTCGAAGGACTCAAGGCATTCACCACCAAGGACGGCCGCGTGGTGCTGTTCCGCCCGCTTGAGAACGCCAAGCGGATGCAGCGTTCCGCCAACGCGCTCCTCATGGTCGCGGTGCCCGACGATATGTTCCTTGAGGCGTGCGAACAGGTGGTCCGCGCCAACCTCAAATGGATACCGCCCTACGGCCACGGCGCGTCGTTCTACCTGCGTCCGTTCCTCATCGGCGTCGGCGAGAACCTCGGCGTTCGCCCCGCCCCCGAATATCTCTTCTCGGTCTTCGGCTCTCCGGTCGGCCCCTACTTCAAAGGCGGGCTTCAGCCGGTGAAATTCAGCGTCTCCGAATTCGACCGCGCGGCGCCCAACGGCACCGGCTCGGTGAAAGTGGGCGGCAACTACGCCGCGAGCCTCCACGCTCACGATATCGCGGTCAAAGCGGGCTATGCCGACTGCATCTACCTCGATCCGTCGACCCACAAGAACATCGAAGAGGTCGGCGCGGCCAACTTCTTCGGCATCACCAAGGACAATGTCTTCGTCACCCCGAAGTCGAACTCGATACTGCCGAGCATCACCAAGTACTCGCTCATGTACATCGCCGAGCATTACCTCAAGATGAAGGTCGAGGAGCGCGATGTCCCGGTCGACAAGATCGACCAGTTCGTCGAGGCGGGCGCCTGCGGCACCGCGGCGGTCATCACCCCCATCGGCGGCATCTTCCACAACGGGAAACTCCACACCTTCTACGGCGACGGGAAAGAGGTTGGGCCGGTGTCGCGCAAACTCTACGACACCCTCACGGGAATGCAGACCGGCGTGGTCGAAGCGCCGAAAGGGTGGATCCACGAGGTCAAGTAGCTCCTTTTTTCCGACAAACTTTCCGCTTGACATCTTTAGTGAATACGATACCATAGCATTGCGACTAGCGAAAAGGGGGTGTTCCGGTGAGGGGAACGGCGATTTATTTCATGCTTCTTCTTCTGCCGCTATTCTTTGCGTGCAAAGAGGCGCACAAACAATCTGTCGATGATGCCGAGGCAGTCCTTGACGACACGGTCTTCATCCCCGATGACGATCCGCTGTTCGATGAAGAAGATATCTCCGAGATAGAGCTAAAGGAAGAGGATATCCCGGAAACAGAGAGTCTGCCGGACAATGATGTCTGGGACACGCTGGACGAAGATGGCGACGGGATAACGAACGAGCACGAATGCACCGCCGACCCTTGTGAAGATACCGACGGTGATGGGACGCCCGATTATCAGGACACTGATAGCGATGGAGACAGTATACCCGATTCGGTCGAAGCGCCGACCGGTATTCCGATTGACACCGACAATGACGATATTCCCGATTTTCAAGAGACCGATTCGGACAATGACGGTATCCCTGACGTAGTCGAGGCTGGTAGCGATCCAAGCGATCCGCTAGATACCGACACCGATGGCACTGCTGATTATCGCGATACCGATTCGGACCATGATGGTATAAAAGACGAGGTAGAATGCCCGGCTCAGCCATGCGTCGATTCAGACGGCGACGAAACACCCGATTATCTTGATAGTGATTCGGATAACGACACGGTAGAAGATATGCATGAAGAGTTTGACGGCCCCCATGACTCTGACGGCGACGGCATTCCCAATTATCTCGATGATGATTCAGACGGCGACGGGTTCCTCGATAAAGACGAGCGGGGTCCCACCGAATCAATGCCGCAAGACACCGACGGGGACAATATGCCTGATTTTCTCGACACCGATTCGGACAGTGACGGTCTTTCCGATGCGGATGAGAAGGCATATGGTACCGATCCGACCCGAGTGGATACCGACGAGGATGGAATAGACGATAAAAGTGAGATCGTCATAGGCTGCGATCCGCTCACACCCGATGCCTGCGCGGAGGATATGTTCTATGTGGTCGTTGCGTATGAAGATGTCGAGCAGACAATGACCATTGAAATAGACACGCCCGATGCCGTTACGGCGGGGACAGACTTGTGGGACGAGGTCGCCCTTGAGATAACCGCAGAAGAAAATGAATATGGCATCAACGCGCTTGATTTCATAAAAAGCAGCGCGGCATCATATGCACTACCGGCGGAAGGTGTCCAAAGCAAGGTCGACACCTCTTTTTATTCGGTTGTACCGGGGACTATCCTTGCATATGATCTGGTGTTTCAAAATCACATCTTTGAGTCGCCAGCTTGTAGCCCTAACCTTTTCAAATTAAACATAAGTCTCTTTGGCGACGATACGAATATTCGAACCAAAACACTGTTGATCATTGTTCCGGCATTTTGTCCCCATCCCGAGCCGTTCTGATCACTTTTCGCTGAACAGTTCGACCTGAAAGACCGATAATTCCGTAGACTTGTCCTTGTAGCAGTTCTCCGGCAGTCCCGCCTTTTGGGTGCAGAGTTCACCGAGGAAGGTGTCGATGTCCCAGCCCGTTTCGGTGGCCACCTGCGGCAGGAAGACGCCGCCCCGGCCGCCGCTGCGCACGATGACGCCGTCCCGTTTAAGCACTATCTTCTGGTAGCTGTCGATCTTCTGCGGCGGGGTGAGTATCGAGATCTCGATGTCGATCTCCTTCATCTCCTCCTTCTTCACCGGCGAGAAACGCGGATCGTGGAAGGCGGCCGAGTTGGCCATCTCGGCGACCGCCTTGTAGAGCGGGCCGCGCGCCTCGAGCTGGCCGATGCAGCCGCGCAGGTCGCCGTGCTTTTTGAGCGTCACGAAGACGGCGCGGTCGGCGGTCAGTATCCCGGCGTCGGGTTTGTCGGGCTTCAATTCCTTCCCGTATTTCAGGTAATGCTCGATACTGTCGCGCGCCAGTTTCAGCAGGTATTTCCGTTCGGCCGCATCGGTCGCGCCGCCGGTCGACTCCTCTTTTACCGGCGTTCCCTTCTTTTTCTCGAAGATGATCGCACCATAGCCGACCACCCCGCCGGGGCGCGATTCCTGCACGATATCGCCCGAATTCTCGGTCTTGACAAGCGTGCCGCCGGTGACGCCGTAATGTTCGAGCACCCGGGCGGCGATGTGGAACGCGAAGAAGCCGCACGCCTCGCAGGTGCCGTTGAATATCTTCGAACGCAACGCCTCCCACTTACCGCCGCTCATGAGTTTGAGCGTCTCGCCGTCCATCTTCCGGGCGGTGTCGTAGTCGTGAAAGTGCGAGAGGTCGGTGCTGACGACGATGAGTATCTTCTTCTTCGAGGTGTCGAGCACCTTTACCAGTTCCTTTGCGAAGGCATCGAGCGTCGCCAGGTCGTTCGTCGCGGTGAGCACCGGAACTATTGAGAACGATTGCAGTTTCTCTTGCAGGAACGGCAGTTGCGCCTCGATGCTGTGCTCCGGTTTGTGAATCTCGGCCGACTGGACGAACCGTTTGTCGCCCTTGCCGAGGCGGTTGACGATATCGCGGTCGACCGGCACCGCGCCGAGCGGCGTTTCGAAGTAGTCGGCGGGCGAGAGCGCCACCACGCCGTTCTGGAACGAGTGGCTGGTGCCGATGATGATGACGGTGTCGAACTGACGCGGGGTGAGCCCGGCGTAGGCGTGTGCCGCGACGCGGCCCGAATAGGTGAACCCGGCGTGCGGCGAGACGATGACGAACGGGTCGAGCGACCGCGACGCGACATCACCCGGGACCGCGGCGAAATGACCCTTCACCTCGGCCGCGAGCGCTTTCGGATCGGCCTGGTACCACTGTCCGGCGCGGGCCGGAGCGCGGGTCTCGGCCACGAGGAGCAATGTTGCGAAGATAAGTGCGAAGGCAAGAGCGAACCGCATGGGAACCCTCCCGCAGTGAAGTTACGCGACGACCTTAGTTGGTCTTGACGAACTCGGCGCGCCGGTTCTGGAACCACGCCTCTTCGGTGCTGCCGGTCGCGATGGGCCGTTCCTCGCCGTAGGAGATGATGCGGATCCGTTTGAGGTCGATGCCGAGCTTACCCAGCTCGTCGCGCACCTCCTGCGCCCGCCGCTCGCCCAGCGACATGTTGAAATCGATACTGCCCCGCTCATCGGCGTGTCCTTCGATGCGGATGGCCGCTTCGGGGAAGTTCACGAGCCACTCGGCCATGATCTTGAGGAGGGGGATATCATCGGCGCGGACGGCATATTCGTTGTACTCGAAGTGTATCACCGGGAACTTCATGTTCGGGTCCTTGGCCGAGAGCGTCTCCTCTTCGAAGCCGTCGTTCTGGGCGGCGGCCGTTTTCTGTGCCCCGGTCTCCTTTTTGGCCTTCGGGTCGCACAGGTCGGGATGGCTCTTGACGAAGGCGCCGATCTCGTCGGCCTTTTTCTTGGCCGCCATGAAGAGCTCTTCGGCCTTGTCGTAGTTCTTCTTGTTGACCTCTTCGCGGGCCTTGTTCAGGAGTTCCTCGGCGGCGAGGAAGTTCTCGCGGTCGCAGTCCTTGCCCGACATCGCGTCTTTGAATGCCTTTTCGGCCATCTGACGCGCCTCTTCGGGCGACTTCATCCTACAGCCGGAGAAGGCGATCGTCACGGCGAGGAGGGCGATGATGATGGCGGTAAAGCGTTTCATGACCACCTCCCTTACTGTGTGACCGGGACTTCGGGCGACCACGACGGCGTGATAGCCTCTCCCGGACCGGTGTAGATCTGAACCTGCTTATCGCCCTTGACATTCGAGAGCCAGATGCCGTTCTTTCCCGTCCGGTCGGACGAGAAGACGATCAGCCGTCCCTCGGGCGAGAACGAGGGATTCTCGTTCTTTCCCTGTTTCTGCGTGAGCCGCGATATGACCCGCGACGCGACATCGAACAGGAAGATGTCGAACATGTAGAATTCGTCGCGGCCGGTGAAGGCGATGTACTTCCCGTCGGGGCTGTAGTCGGGGTCCTGATTGTATTTCCCCTGATCGGTCAGCCGCTCGACGCGGGCCGGATCGTTGAGGAACAGACGGTAGATATGCGGGTTGCCCGAACGGTTGGAGACGAAGGCCACCTCCTTGCCGTCGACGCTGAAGCTGGGGGCGGTGTCGATGGCGAGGTTGCTGGTGAGCCGCGTGAGCGCCTTGGATTCAAGGTTCATGAGGTAGAGCTCGGCGTTGCCGTCCTTCGACAGGCGCAGGGCGATGCTCTTGCCGTCGGGGGCGGGGGAGGCCGAGGTGTTGAGCCCCGGATGGTCCGATATGAGCGCCGCTTTCTGCGTCTTGAGGTCGAACGCATAGAGATAAGGTTCGCCGCTGGTGTAGGCGGTGTAGTAGATCTTCGTGCCGTCGGCCGACCAGCTCGGGAGCGTCAGTATCTTGTCGCTGGAAAGTACCGCCGTTGCGTCGGAGCCGTCGAAATCGGCGACCATGAGCTTGTAGCTGCGGCCGCTTTTCTCGATGAAGGCGATGCGGCTGGAGAGGAACTTCAGCCGTTCCCCGGCCAGCAACTGCACCAGATCGCGCACAAAGCTGTGGACCGCCTTGCGGATCGCCTTGCCCGAGGCCTTGTACTTCTTGTGGAGCAGTTTCTTGCCGCCCGCCACATCGAAGGCCTGCACCTCGAGTTCGACCGGTTCGATGCCGGTCAGCGTCGCCTTGACGAGCCCCTTGGCGCCCACCGTGAGCCAGTTCTTGAAATTCACCTTGTCGGCCGCCACTTCGGGACCTTCGACGAACGACCGCTCGTCGAGTACCGAGAAATAGCCGGTGAGCGCAAGGTCGCGGCGCAGCGTCTCGGTCAGATTCTTGGCCAGCTCACCTTTCGGATCGCCGCCCTGCGTGAACGCGGGCACCGCGATGGCGTACTCGACCAGCGCGCCGTCGCGGACCTCGCCCTTGAGCTGGGCGTGGACCGCGCCGCCCCAGAGGGCGATCGCGCACAGAAAGATCAGAGAGCGCCTGACGTAAATCCCCATTGGAGTCCCTCCGTCAGTACATATTTCTTCAGTTTCTTATCCTCCGGCAGCGGCAGGCGGGCGGTCACTTTCACCGCCTCGATCACCGAGCTGTCGTAATTCCTGTTGTCGGACGGGGTGACGACCTGTATGTCGTAGATCTCCCCGGCGGGAGTGATGCGGAAATAGATCTCGGCCTTGAGCGCCGCGAGCATGTCGTTGGTGATGATCGAGGGTATCTTCCAGTTCTTTTTGATGAGCGCCGATATCTGCCGGATGTAGAGATCGCCTTTCATCGCGAGCGCCGGATCGGTCACATCGCCGTCCTTGTCGCCATCCTGCGTTCCCTCTTTGGTCTCCTCGGCGCGGGCGTCCTTCTTGATATCCTCGAGCGCCGAACCGAGCAGCGAATCGAGATCGGTCGCCTTCTTCGGCTCCTCTTTCTTTTCAGGCTCCTTCTTGGGATCGGCCTCTTTTACCAGCGCATTGGCCTTGCCGGTCTTCGCGGCGACCGCCTCCTTCTTGACGATGCGCGGCAGGAGTTTTTTCTCGCGCGGCTTTTCGCCGAACTTCACCAGGCGCGCCTCGACCGCCTCGAACTGTATCTTGGGGGCGAGATTAAGAAAAGAGCCGGCCCCGATAATGGCCACGGCGATGACGATATGGAGCGCGACCGATGCGGTGGTGAAACGAACCAGTGCCCGTTTTTCCGCTTCGAAGACCTGCGCCGCGAAGATATAGGATGAGCGCATCATCCCTCCTCGAGCGGGTCGGTGACGAGGTATATCTTCGGGATGCCCGCTTTCTTGACGATCGCCATCACGCGGACCACAAAGCCGTAGGGGAGCCGCTGGGAAGCATAGAGGAACAGTTCGCGGTCCTCCTGCAGTTTCGCGTTGGTCCGAAGCTTCTCCTCAAGCTGCTTGATCGGTATCTCGGCCTTTTCGATGAATATCTTCTCGTTCTTGAAGACGCGCAGGATGAACTTGTCCTTCGGATTCTCTATCGGTATCGTCTCGGTCTGCGGCAGATCGAGGTCGACTCCCTGTTCGATCATCGGCGCCGCCACCATGAAGATGATGAGGAGCACCAGCATCACATCGACCATCGGGGTGATGTTGATCTCGGCCAGCGGTCGCCGCCGTTTGCCGTTACCCAGGGAAAATGCCATCAGACGAGACTCCGTTTTATCGAATTGAGGAAGTCGCTGGTGATGTTCGCCGCCTCGCCTTCGATCTTCTGCAGGTTGCTGGTGAAATAGTTGTAGAAGATGGCGGCCGGTATCGCCGCGGCGAGGCCGAAGGCGGTCGCGATGAGCGCCTCCGATATGGCCGGAGCGATGGTGCCGAGCGTCGCATTGCCGGTGATGCCGATGACATGGAACGCGTCCATGATCCCCCACACCGTGCCGAACAGGCCGATGAACGGGGCCGACGAGGCGGTGGTGGCGAGCAGTGTCAGCGAATTCTCGAGCAGCTGGTTGCGGGTCTGCGCCTCGCGCTTCATGGCCCGTTCGATGTTGGCGACCAGTTCGTCGACCTTCGAGCCGATGACATGGATACCCTTCGATTCCCAGGACTTCTTCGTCTCGAAGAACTCGGTGTAACCGGAGCGGAATACCGTCGCGATGGGCGAATCCTGCAGTTTTTCGCTCTTGCGGTAGACCTCTTGGAAGTCCATGTTCTTCCAGAACAATTCGATGAACTGTTCGGTGGCGATGACCGCCTTGCGATGCTGGATGAACTTGAAGATGATGACGCCCCAACAGAGGACCGACAGCAGAACGAGCCCCCCCAGAACGATATTGACCACCAACGACGAGTTCTTTATCACCGCGATTATTGAGATGGCGGTGGCGGCCTGACCGGCTGCGTCGATAAGGAACGTAACTGAATTCATGCGTATGCTCTCCCGATACCAAACATCAACCAACAGTAATAATATAAATACGGGAGCGAGTCAACCTTATTCCCGGTGCGGTGCGAAAAGAAACAGCTGTCGTGCGGAGGGGGGACGATGAATATTAAGGCTGTCCGTCGAGATGATCCTTCGCCAGTTCAACGAGGTTGATGAATTCGGTGACCGCCCCTTCGGCATCGGCCGGGAGTGCCGCCGTGGCGAGACTCAGCAATTCGTCGATATCGCGGGTCGGCAGATACTGCGAGTGACGCAGGAGCATCGAGAATTCGGTCACGCCCGCCGCGAACAGGAACTTGAGCGACGGCAGGGCCCGGTTGATGTCATCCGCAGTAAGGGGGTGTTCGAGCAGTTCGCTCGTGTCGGCGTCGGGCTCCTTGTAGCGGATGCGGATGTTGACGAAAGTGTCGCCGGTGACCGGCGCCTCGTCGATGACGGTGTCGTCATCGCTCATTTCGGCGTCGGTGTCGGGTTCTTCGACGGTGCCGGGGAGCGGATCGGGGATCGTTTCCTTGCTGTCGGCCGGGATGATCTCGTAGAAGGCGGTGACCGAAAGACCGGCACCGAGTTCCCCCGCGTCGACCAGATCGTTATTGAAATCGCCGTTGTCCAGCACGCGGTTCTCGTAGCCGATGAGCCGGTAGGCCTTGACCTTGTTTTTGTTGAAGGCGACCTGCAGTTTCACATCTTTGGCGATGGTCAGCAGAGAGCCCGACAGGCCGTTGAGAAAGGCGCGCCGCGCCTCTTCGGGGCCGTCGATGTAAAAATAGATGCCGTTGCCGTTGTCGGCCAGTTGTTCCAATTGTTCGTCGCGATAGTTGCCGCCGTCCCATGCCTCGCCGAAGCCGTAGACGCTCAGGAACACGCCGGTGTCGCGCTTTGTCGCGATGAAGTCCACCAGTTCGTTCTGGTCGGTGATGCCGACATTGAAGTCGCCGTCGGTCGCGAGGATGACGCGGTTGTTGCCCTCCACGAGGAAGTTCTCGGTCGCCACTTCATAGGCGAGCTGAATGCCGCCGGAACCGTTGGTCGAACCGCCCCCTTCGAGGTTGTCGATCGCGGCGTAGATGGTCTCTTTATCGCTGCCGGGTGTCGAATCGAGAACAAGCGCCTCGTTGCCGGCGTAGCTAACGATGGCGACGCGGTCGATATCGCGCATCTGCGAGGCCATCATCCGGAAGGCTTTCTTGAGGAGCGGCAACTTGTTCTCCGACCAGGTCATCGAGCCTGAGACATCGATGAGGAACACGAGGTTGGCGGGCGGTTGATCGGCAAGCGCGATCTCCTGTCCTTGGATGCCGAGCATCATCAATTTGTGTTTGGGATTCCAGGGACAGCTCGAGAGTTCGGTATAGAGGTTGAACGGGATATCGCCGGTTGGTTGTTTGTAGCGAAGGTGGAAATAATTGATCATCTCTTCGATGCGGACCGATGCGGCGGGCGGCAGTTCGCCGTTCTTGAGGTAGCCGCGCACCAGCGAATAGGAGCCGGTATCGACATCTATCGAGAAGGTGGAGCGGTCGACCGTTGCCGTTTCGAAGAAGGGATTCTCAAGGATCGGATCGGTCGTTGTCATCTTCACCCGATGCGTCTGTTCGTCGGTCAGGAGCGTATCGTCGTCGGGGACCACGATATCCTCGTCGGCGACATCCTCCTCGACGACCGTTTCGTCGGGATACCAGTTCTCATCGGAGACCGTTTCATCGGCCATCGGCAACGAAGAATCGGCAGAGGTGGCGTTGTCGGTGTAGGAGCCGTCGCCCGGGGATTCGTCCTCGGCGGGGTCGCCGCCGGTGTTGATATCTTCTTTTTCCTCTTCGGCGGCGCGTGCCGCGTCACTGTTCTTGTAGCCGATCTGTTCATCGCCGTAGTTGTCGAGCGTTTTGTCGGTCTTGGGAACCCCGGTCCCGTTGGGATCGGCCTTCGCGCCGCAAGCGGCCACAAAAAGCAAGAAAACGAAAAGAGCGAGCAATTTCATGATGTTCATGGTATTCTCCATTCACTCTGTTGGTCAACAAACCGGTGATATGGTGTCTTGCCGAAGATTTTTTTATTGAACGGTGTTGAAAAAGTGTCTGTCGTTCCTAGTGGGCGGCGGTGGGACCGGTCTTGTCTTCCATGTGTTTTTTGTAGATGCCGTGCAGGAGGAGCAGGCCGATGGGGGTGACTATCGCCATGCCGCCGATCCAGACCCAGACCATGTAGTGCTGTGAGAGATCGCCCACCACCTGTACCACTTTGCCCGCCGAATCGAGTACTTTGGCCCCGGTCGCCGGATCGATCTTGTCGACCATCGGGGTGTAGGCGTTGACGAGCATTCCCGACATCGGGCCGACGACGAATTTGGCGAGGAAGAAGGGCAGGACCGCCAGCGCGATGTAGGTCCCTTCTTTTCCTTTGGGCGCTATCTCGGCGGTGAACTGCATGAGCCGCGGCGACCAGATCGCCTCGCCGATGGTGAAGACGGTGAAGAAGACGATGAGCGACCAGTATTCGGGGACCGGCGGGTTGGCAAGGAGCGTCGGCATATCGGGCGCCATCGCGAGCCACTTGATGAAGACGATCTCGCCGAGCACCGAATCGGTGAGCCCCGAGAAGGTGGAGCCGGGGATGACGGCGATGAAACAGGAGAGGGCCGATATGGTCGAGCCGACCACCAGCATCGTGAAGGAGCGCCATTTTTTCGTTATCGCGGCGAACAGCGGGACGAGGAAGATGATCAGCGCCGGGTTGAGGACGCCGTAGATGTTGCCGATCTTCGCCCCTTCGCCCAGCACGCGGATGCCGTACTTCGGGAAGGTGTAGTGGAGGTGGAAGAAGATGAACCGGACAAAGAGCGTCACGGTGAGAATGAGTATGAATATCCAGAAATAATTCTCCGAGACGGCGCTTTTGATGCGGCCGTACATGGTGGAAAAGGCGCTCTTTATCGCGGCGAGCCCCGATCCGTGGTCCTGCACGGGCTTGACGACGATCTTCGAACTCTTCTTTCCTGCGGCGTCGGTCTCTTCCTCCACCTCGATGCCGTCACGGATGAAGAGGATGCAGGCGGAACTGAGAACGGTAAGGATGAATGCCGTTACGAAGAGGAGCTGATAGGTCGAGAAGTGCATGCCGAAGAGCGTCGCGCCGAAGTTCTCGTTGATGATCTTGCCGGTGGCGTCGCGTTCGACGAACACCGTGCGGAAGTAGTCGATCATCCAGCCGCCGATGGCGTAGGCGGCGTTCATGATGACATAGAACAGGCCGAATCCGAGAGTCGCCCCTTCCTTGGTCGTGAAGCGCTTGATAGAGACCGAGACGACCGGCGCCACCATCGCGAAGCCGATGGCGAACGGGACGAACCCGACGAAGAATATCAGTACCGGATGGGTGACGAAGGTCATGAAGAAGCGGGCGATGACCAGGAAGATCACGCTGAAGATGAGGGTCCGCTTGATGCCGATGGTGTCAACCAGCGCCCCCGAAACCATCCCGACCAGCGACAGCAGTATCGACCACGCCATGATGTAACTGCCGGCGGCGATATCGCCCAGCCCGCATTCCTTGGAAAGCCATAGGATGAGGATAGGGTTCATCGCGGCGTAGGCGACATACTGGATGATCTTGTAGGTGAACAGGACCCACATGTCGCGCGGCGAATCCTTAAGTCCTTTCGCGTAGCTCCACACGATGTAGAAGAAGGCGAGGGCAAGGCCGACCATGGTCACATACACGATGATGTCGGCGGTCCGTAGCGTCGATTCAACAGCGTTCATGCACGACTCCCGTCAGATAAAAGTGTCGCCGAAAGATACCGGCCCGGACGGGCCGAGTAAAGTTTTTTTTCAGTGACCCGCGGCGGCGGCGTGATCCTCGCGCTTCTGGAAGAGTCCCTTCATGAGCAGCAGGCCGATGGGGGTGATGATCGCCATACCGCCGATCCACACCCAGACCATCGGATGATCGGGATAGGAGGCGGCGATCTCTTTGTTCGGGCCCACCGGGACATAGGCATTGAGGAGCAGTCCCGACATCGGACCGGCGATGAGTTTCGCAAGGAAGAACGGCAGGATCGCGAGGGCGAGGTAGGTGCCTTCCTTTCCCTTGGGCGCTATCTCGGCGGTGAACTGCATCAGTTTCGGCGACCAGATCGCCTCGCCGATGGTGAACACGAGGATGAAGAGGATCAGCGGCCAGTAGTCGGGGGTCGGCGGATTGGCGCGCAGCGCCTCGACCGTCGGGAAATTGCCGAGCAGACGGACGAAGATAAGTTCGCCGAGCACCGTGTCGGTGACCCATTCAAGCGACTTGCCGGGGATGAGGACTATGAAACAGGAACAGGCCGACACGATCGAGCCGACCACCAGCAGTTTGTACGATTCCATCTTCTTGGTGATGAGCGCCGCCAGCGGCACGAGGAAGATGATGAGGACCGGGTTGAGAACGCCGTAGATGGCGCCGATCTTCGCATCGAGCCCGAGGACCCGCAGGCCGTATTTCGGGAAGGTGTAGTGGAACTGGAAGAAGACCATCCGGACGAAGATGGTCAGACCGATGATGGAGATGAATATCCAGAAGTACTTCTCCGAGACGACCGACTTGAGCATCTGGGCCGTTTTGACCGCGGCGCTCTTGATGGCGGCAAGGCCGGAGCCGTGATCGATGAGCGGCTTGACCACAACCTCGCCCTTTTCGTCCAATTCGACGCCGGGACGGATGAAGAATAGGAGCGCGACGCTCGCGATGGTCATGATGAGGACGAACAGGTAGAGCATCTGATAGGTCGACAGGTGGTAGCCGAAGACCAGCGTGCCGGCGTTGTCGTTGATGATCTTGCCCGCCTCGTCCTTGAGGATGTAGGCGGCGCGGACCTTATCGAAGAAGATGCCGCCGACGGCGTAGGCGGCGTTCATGATGACATAAAAAAGGCCGAACCCGAGCGCCGCGCTCTCCTTGGTGGTGAAACGCTTGATGGCGACCGATATGACCGGAGAGACGATCGCGAACCCGATCGCGAAGGGGATGAAGCCGACGATGAAGACCAGCGTCGGATCGGTGATGAAGGTGAGCGACACGCGGGCGATGATGAGGAAGGTGACGCTGAAGAAGAGGGTCCGCTTGATGCCGATGGTATCGACCAGCGCTCCCGCCACCATCCCGACCATCGACAGCAGTATCGACCAGACGGTTATATAGGTTCCCGCCGCGACATCGCCCAACCCGCAGTCGGCCGAAAGCCACAGCGTCAGCGAATAGTTCTGCGACGAATAGGCGATGTAGGTGACCACCAGATAGGCGAACAATATCCACATGTCGCGCGGCGACTGCTTGAGACCTTTCAGGTAGTTCCAGATGATGGCGACGAAGATGATACCGAAACCGGTACCGCCGAAATAGACGATCATGTCGGCAAGACTCATGAATTCCCTCCAAGAGAGTTAAAAGTCGCTGAAGTATATCGAACTTTCCCCCGCTGGCAAATTATTTCTGTTGACATTTCAAAAACGGAAGAGTATAAAGGAAACGCTTATTGAGTTTTAAGTTTCCTTCGTTTTGGAGGTTCAGATGGCGGAAGATACCCGGGAGTTGGTGGTCGCCGAGGCGAAACGGCTCTTTTATCAGTTTGGATTCCGGCGCATTACGATGGACGAGATCGCCGCGAACCTGCGGATGAGCAAGAAGACGCTCTACGCATTGTTCCCCTCGAAAGAGGAACTGGTGCGGGCGGTCATCCTCACCATCATGCTTCCCAAAATGGCGCGGATGAGGGAACTCATGCAGGAATCGGGTACCGTCGCCGACTTCTTCGGCGGCGTTGTCGAGGTATTCCATGCGCTCGGCCGCGAGGTCTCGGAGCCGATGATGGTCGACATGAAGATGTCGCCCGAACTCTGGAAAGAGGTGGAAGAGCGGCGGCTCGAGGTCCTTTCGCATATCGGCGAGGTGATCGAGCGGGGCAAGAAAACGGGCGAGGTGCGGGCCGATCTTAATGTCGATCTCTTCCTGCGGATATTCATGCTTGTCATTAACCGCATCGGCAACCCGACGATGATGCTCGAACTCAACATGCGACCGTCGGAACTGGCCGGACAGCTCTTCGGGATATTCTTCCACGGCATCGTGCCGGCCGACCGGCGCGCGGGAGGTGTGTCATGAAAAAGAGTTTCCTTTTCCTCCTGTTCCTGTTCATCGCCGCCTGCAACGGCAAAGAGAATGTGAACGAGACCGTCCTGACCGGTTCGGTCGAGAGCGACACGGTGCGGATCTCTCCGCTGGTCGCCGGACGGCTGATCGAGATGAACGCGGTCGAAGGGGCGGTGGTGAAAAAAGGGGCGGTCATCGCCCGGCTGGATACCGCCGACTACGAACTGCAGCTCAAACAGGCCGATACCGGCGTGCGGGCGGCCTCTGCGCGGTTGGCGCTCGTCAAGAAAGGGGCGCGCAGCGAGGACCTCGCGACCGCCAAGGAACTGGTCAATCAGGCCGATATCGGCGCCGAGAAGTTCGAGCGCGAATATCAGCGTCTCTCTCGGCTGAAAGAGGCCGGATCGGTCACCGACAAGGATCTCGACGACATGATGACCCAACGCGACCGGGCGAAAAGTCAGGTCGAACAGGCGAAAAAACAATATGAAAAAGCGCAGAACGGCGCGCAGAAAGAGGAGATCGACGCGGCGGTCGCCGCCTACGATCAGGCCCGTTCGGCCATCGATATCCTGAAGAAGAAGATCGCCGACTGCACCATCTACGCGCCGCGCGACGGGACGGTGCTCCACCGGCTCGCCGAACCGGGCGAAGTGGCGGCGCCGGGAAGTACCCTCGCCATCATCTCCGACCTCGCGGCGGTCAAGATAACCGCCTTTGTGCCGGAACGCGATCTGGGGCTGGTGAAGCTCGGTCTGCAGGCGACGATACGGGTCGATTCGTTCCCCGATAAACCGCTCACCGCGACGGTGTCGCGCATCGCCGATGTGGCCGAATTCACCCCCAAAACGATACAGACCAAGGAGGAGCGGGTCAAGACGGTCTACCGGATCGAACTGACCGCCGACAACAAAGAGGGTATCTTCAAACCGGGGATGCCGGTCGATGTGGTGTTCACGAAATAATATGAGCGACCTTGTTCTTAACGCGCAGAATCTCCGCTTTTCCTTCGGGAAGGTGACGGCGCTGGACGGCGTCGATCTCGCGGTCGAGAAGGGTGAGATCTTCGGCATCGTCGGCCCCGACGGCGCCGGGAAGACGACCCTCATCCGCATTTTCTGCGGCCTGCTTAAACCGGATGCCGGTTCGTGCCGTGTTCTCGGCTTTGACACGGTCAAGGAGAAGATGGCGCTCATCCGGAAGATCGGGTACCTCTCACAGCGTTTTTCGCTCTACGGCGATCTCAGCGTTGAGGAGAATATCAATTTCTTCGCCGAGATACATGGGGTAAAGGGCTACGCGGCGCGCCGGAAGGAGCTGCTCGACTACATGGACCTCGAACGGTTCCGCGGCCGGCTGTCGGGCGCGTTGTCGGGCGGCATGAAACAGAAATTGGCGCTTGCCTGCACCCTCATCCACACCCCCGAGATCATCTTCCTCGACGAACCGACCACCGGG
>Ga0074195_1003062_pt1 | contig 16710 bp, 13 predicted proteins | sample EPASupsiteHSE623_FD_64525 | JGI IMG/M metagenome (GOLD analysis project Ga0074195, IMG submission 64525) | Bioremediated contaminated groundwater from EPA Superfund site, New Mexico - Sample HSE6-23 | ecosystem: Environmental > Aquatic > Deep subsurface > Groundwater > Contaminated ...
AGAGATTCCCCCTGCCCCAAGCCTTCCAACGTCCCCACGGGTGCGCCCATGCCGAAGCCATGCGCTAAGGTCTTAGCATACGGAGTAACCTTCTCAGCCGCAGGTGCTAATTTCGGCGCAAGATTGCCCAACGCTCCAAGCCCCTTACCTGTCAACTTAGCCAACGGTGCGCCAACAGCTCCCCCGGACAGTGAAAAGAACGGGGCTAGTCCGACCTGTTCACCTACCCAGGTTGCCACCTCTTCAGCCGTGTTGCTTGGAGCCATTTTTGCATCAAGCTCAGGGATTCCTACCTCCATGCCGTAGCGTTTGGCAATCGGGCCATATACCAATTTCCCAGGAGCCATCAGGCCAGCATGTAGAACCTTCTTCCAGTCAATAGGTTCCACGGGTGCGCCAAAGGGAAGAAGTCCGCCTGCCTTTTGGTCAAGTTTCTCATATGCGCTAGGAGGCGTATATTGCGCCGCCTTCATTTGTAAAGAAGGGTCGGAGGTTTCCGGGTCAAAGTCGGAAGGCATGCCCATAGGCACAACAGGGGTAGGTTCAACCTGGCTCTCCTGGGGCATGAAGTCGGAAAGTTTATATCTTCCACTGCCTCCACCGCTACTGTTCCCCATGAATTGATCTAGGGTATATGCCATCTAAATCACCCCTTACTGCCCCGGATGTGATGCTACCCATGCATCATATGGGTTATCGACAGACATCTTTTGATACCAAGGCAAATTGTTATACTCTTCTTGCCTTGCGAGGTATTCGTTCCAATCCTGGGCATATGTTTGATCGGCTTGTTTCTGTTCCACACCCGACAGCTTAGTATCAGCATAGTCTTGTACTGTTTTTATAGTTACCTTGTCTGCTGTCCATTGGGGTGTGGCATTGGCAATAAGGGTATTTACATATGTCCTGTCGTGTCCATTGGCGATTGCCTCGTCAATCAGCCCCATAGCGTCTGCGGTGCTATTCCCGTATCCTCCGCCACTACCACCACTACCACTACCACCACCACTCCCGCCATACGGAGCATTGGCGCTATGCAAGTAGTTCGCAGTCTGTGCCTCAATCAATGGTTTCTGTGTTTCCCATTCCCTGGCATCCTTATCCCTGGTGTAGTCGAATTCGTCACTCTGCAAGCCGAAACTCTGCTGCCACTGGTTAGCCGCTGTTGCCGCTGCCTCCCTCTGCCTCTGCTCCGCTATCAATGTCAGAGCTGCACTGATAGCACTCTGTCTGTTTTGGTTGTAACTGCTCATATCGGTATTCCACTTCGACAACGCCAGATTCGCATTGTTCATGCTCGCCTGGTAAATGGAATCAGCTATAGACTTAGCCCTGGCATCCTCACCCTCCTTGATGGAGCTTGCCACCTGAGACTTATTAGCCGCCGCCAGAAGGTCAGCCTGTTCCAATGCTGATGCCTCTCTCTGGGTGAGTTCGCTCTCTCCCCCAGCCCGAAGGCCGCCAAATAGCTGCCCCCTGGCATTAAGGTACTGTGGCAATTTCTCCCGTTCACTTGCAAATGCCTTCGTCGTGTTCATCCTGGCTAGTGCCGTCATGGGGTCTAGCTGCTGCCCAGCCCGTGCCAGGGCTTCTTCCATCGTCATACCTTCGGGAATGGCGTATTCTACGTTGGTAGTCGGTGCAGTTGGAGTTTGTGGATCTTTTAAGCCATCTATAATGCTTAACAGTTGTTGGACTACAGGATCGACTGGCTGTTGCACCGTTGGCTTGGGGAAATACTGCGGATAGTCAGCCATGAAAGCAGTGGCAGCGGCCTTGTCGTCCCATGTAGCGTTAGGGTCGCTTAATTTTGAGTTGATAGCCGCAGCATATCCTTCAGCTCCCATATCGTTGACATACTTTTGGTAAGTGGTAGGGATAGCAGGGTTGTAGCCACTCCCACTCCCACTCCCACCGCTACTCCTGCTACTCCCACTCCCACTGCTACTGCTACTCCCACCGCTACTCCTGCTACTCCCACTCCCACTGCTAAAAAGCCCAGGGTTCGCCGCTTTAAAGGCTGACGCTGCTGCAGGATCTGATAAAGACTGCCCAGTCGCCTCTTTTTCCTTAATCGAATTAGCGTAATTCGCAGAACCACCAAAATAGTTAACGTGTTGATCGTAAAGGGCCATTAACCATTCCCTCCTATGTTCGTAATCCCAAAACTTCATACTCAGTAATCACGCTCTGGATGCTTAACGGATTCGTGCTGCTGTCCGAAATCCTGTGGCTCAACGCATGACCTGCCGGCAAAGGAATCTGGTATTTCTTGCTTCTGATCGAATCATGCCCCGGCCTGGTCGTGCCAGTGAAGGAACTGCTCAAAGTACCAAGGCTCACAGTGGCCTCTGAATCATCAATCTTCGGGGCTACGGTTGTGCTTGTCGTCGTACTGCCTGCCGATACTTCCACCAGGAACCGTGGAAATCTGTAGGTGTACTCAATGCCGTTGGGTGATACAACGGGCAGGTCGAGAATTATCTCAATAGCCGCCCCGTCGTCGCTGCTACCCGTAAACATCTGATAAACCTTGCCCGTATCCGCACAGCCGCAAAAAAGGTAGTTGCTTACAACAGCAAAGCAACTCGCCTCAATCGTCCAGGGTCCATACCATTGCTTATTGCGGTAGTCGAAAGCAAATATCACGTTGTTACTGCCTGCCGCCGTAGCTCCTGCCTCTTGGTGTGTAAACGCCAGCAGGTAGTAGTTATTGTAGAAGCAAGCCGCCATATTGTACCTGTTGACTGACCTATCAAAGTATGGTTGAATGTTCCTCGACAACGGCACAGACTCCAGGGATTCATCCTGTAACCCTGGCATTAGGAACCGTACCCCTGTTTGAGTCGGGAACACCATAATCTGCCGCAACTCCGGGTCAACGCAGATAGCAATAGACTCCTGAGACAATGCCCCGTTTTTGTCTATATGCCTGATAATGGTCGTATCTACCGTGGGAGATGGGTCAAAGATAAAGCCACCAGTGGCGGTTATGATGTCAACAAAGTCCCCACCATGCACCACTAGAGCATTGTTGATTGACTCAATGCCCAGGATCGGGCCGCTGAATTGCTTGTAGTTCATACTCCCGGTAATATTCTGCACCTGCTCCGGTGAGCCAACCTTGCTTATCCATAGTTGACTTTCATCCCCGGCGTAAACATACATCATGTAATTCATAAACTCATAAACAATCGTAGCATCTGGTGGGATGTTGTTGTCATCGTCCATAGCCACCAGCAGGCTTGCATCTGCCGTCGCATCGGTATAGGTTGTTGTGGTGTTGTCGCTTATGGTCGCGACATAATAATAAACCGAACCCCCGGCCTTCGTGCGGTACAGCTTGCGTTTAGCCGTTCCGGTGGGGCCAGTAGGAATCGCACTCCAGGCAATGTCCTGATTGGCTACGGTCAGTTTGGCACTTGCAGAAGAAGGATTGCCCTCTATGTCGTCGTCATTTACATAAGTCACCTTAGCGTAATAATCACCCGTTAACCCTGTGCTTGCCCCTGCCGCTATCGTCGGAGCCGTGGTCGGCGGGTCAACGCCCAATGCCCGAACCTTTGCCGTTGCTCCGTCCATGTAAACGAGAAACGGACGTTCACCGTCCGCACAGTAGCAGTTATCATCCCAGTCCGCAAAGCGTACCCTGTTGCCCGTTAGCGTCCTGCCTAAAGGTGTCAAATCTACCTCAGTCGTCGCCGTGAAATCCGTTGTGTACGCTACGGTGAAATCGTTCACGGTAGCTGTCGCCGCATCCGTCCCGGTAAACTCAATCCGCACCTCTATGACATTGCCCAAAGTCGCCGCATCACCGCTAACCGCTACAGTATGCCAATCTGTCCAGGTGGGGTTTGCAAGGAAGGCAAACAATTCGCTTGAGTTCGTTATTGACTTAGTGGAAGATCTGGTTTTCCAATTTACAGAAGTCCCGGCAGGCGTTGACTGATTCCAGGAAAGCGTTGCTGTTTTTAATGTGTTATATCCCAAGGTAAGTTGCCTCATCCAAACCCCTGTCGCACTTCTCGTACAAGTCAGGGCATCGTCCATTTGTGCCATCAGCACCGTGATTAAATCTGCCGCAGGTGCGGTTGTTGCGGTCAGGTGAGCTTCTGCCCAGGTGTTATTTACGGTTATGCTTGCATCGTCAGCATTGGCAACCTCGACGAGTTTAACGGCATCTATTACACCGTTAGCCACGAGGGAACCATCATCAGGGTTGCATCCGACATATACCTTCGTTGGCGATGTAGGCATGACACTATCTGAACTACTACGATGGACAACTGCCCCGGAGTCAATTTTGTACCATAGGTGCATCCCTGACGCAATATCACCGTAATCCCCCAACACATGAGCCACCGCAAAAGATATAACTGAGCCAGCCGAGAAAGTAAGAGTCACGCTGGAAACATCTGCGGTAATACCGTCATAAGCCTTTGTTAGCTGCAATTTATCAAGGGTTGGGTCATACCAAAGATAAAATCCGTTTGAAGCGTCGGCGTATAAACACAATAGGGTCATTAAATCCGTGCTTGCCACAGTACTGGCGAAATCAGGCTTCCAAAATCCACTAACAAACCAATCATCTGCAAGGGGGTTGGTCGGGGTGTAGTAAAGGGAATCTGCTACACGGGCAGTTCCGGGCAGTTGGAAAGAGGTGGCGTAGGCTTTTTGCTCAATCTGGAGACCGTCAACATAGAAAGTAATAGCTTGAATTGTTGTGACAGTTTGGAAAACTAATTGCAACGTCGTATGTGAATCAGTGGTAATAGTCACACTGTATCTTTGCCATTCACCCGTCCCCGTTATAGTAACCGCATTGCTTTTATCAACCCAATCGCTCAACATAAGTTGAATGGTCGCCCCGGCGGGAACCTTCACCCAGGCACTGCCCGTATATGTGGTAGATGCAAAGACAGAAGTAGCTGGGTAAGTTTTTGCGCCCTCATGCACCGCAACGCCATTCGTAACAACTTTCATACTGGCAGTTCCTTGCCATTTTTCCGTAGTATCCCTCGTTATAGTTGCGCCTGAATAAACCCCCAGGCCTGTTAAATCCGTTTCAACACTAGCTTGGTTCGCTGTCAGAAGGTTTGTCGTCCCTTCTTCCATATGCACCCCATGAGCAAATTTCCCATCCTCATACGACGGGGTATCAATGGCTATCTCTGCCCCTGCACTGTCATACTTGGTACTGTTTCTGGCGAACGTAGAAGCCGCAAGGGGTAGCATGGTAAGGTTGTTGCTTGCGGGGTAAGTGTTCATATTGGTTCCGGCGAGAAAATCTCCCGTAGTGGTCACGGTTGTACTGCCGGAGCCTCCACTAGCTCGGTACAGCTTAGTATCGTGCGCCAGCAGGAACACTTCGCCGGAGCTGTGCTTGAAGTTGTGCAGTCCCTTGATACCACCTGCGCCCAGTGAAGTGAACAGGTTCTCCAACCCGCCCCGTTTCGCAGCATCACCGATAGGATTGCCGAAGTCCACGTTTTGCGCGAAGGGAACCTGTCCCTGGCTCATCTCTGAATCGACGTAGTTCACGCCCTGCCAGTTATTTTGCGTAACAGTCTGACGGGGGTGGTTGTTTGTCTTTCCTGCCATTTTTCTCAATCGTTCATAGGCCATTTAGAGCCACCCCTTCGTTAAAAGTGGCTCATTATCGCTTCGCCCTTGGCTATGCTCTGTTTCAATGTCATCCAGGATGTCCATTAGCTCGGCCTTAAACGCAAAGGAATCGTCACCCCTGCGCCCTGCAATCACCGACTTGATGTAGACAACAAACGGGGATAGCGGCCCGATATGATACCTCGCTTTAAGGTCGGTTGGCGTACTGTCCGTGCTATCCGTCACCGCAGTAGGCTTGGCTTTGTAGTACAACGTCACCGTCCCGGCAGGAGTAATGCCGAAAAGGTAAATCTGCGTTTCGTTGGGAACCCAGAATTGTGAGGTGTCGTCCGTATCCTCCACCTTATCGTCAATGTCGAATATCTGCTCCAGAAGTGTCGTCCCATCGTACAGCCTGACCGGAGCCAGATAATCCGCAGGAACAGAAGCTACCCCTGCTGTTACGGTAAGGGTAGCCGAAGTTTGCTTGTTTAGTCTGGGGCCGATTAGCTCCTGGTAGCAGTGGTTGACGAAATCCAAACACTCAGCGCGAGTCAGTTCCACCGGAGTAGCAGGATCGGCCTCGCCAATCTCCCGCAGGCAGTTGTCAATTATAACTTTTGCGTTCATAAAAAAGCCCCCTTTCAGGAGGTTGATTACTATTGCAATCTCAATAGTTGCATAAACTACGGTGCTATTGGTGGTTCTTCTTGTGGTTCCTCCTGTGCCGCCTGTTCAGCCGCTAATCTTGCTGCTTCAATTGCTGCATTACGTTCTACAATATCTACATCAACTCTATCAATGTTAGCTTGCAACTCCGCTTCATCACAACCACTTAGTAAGCCCGTTGCTTCCGTTATAACGTATTTGCCAGCTTCAATAACTTGCTTGCTTCCATCTGCATTGTTAACAATTAAATCTCTTTCAAGCCTATAATAATTCGCCATGCTATACACTCCTTTCAAATTGTAATTGCAAGTTGGGTACTACGTTTACTGTACTCCCATCCACCTTTTCAACGTACAGCGTACCGTTTCTCTCTGCTTTTAAATCGTTGCCTAGAAGTAGTTTTTCATATTTCTTAACTTGTGGATTGGCAAGTTGGTAAATCATCTTATATGGCGTGTACCCTGTGTACGTTGCTGTTGGTAAGGTGGAAGTAATTCCTGTACCATCGGTGATTTTCTTCCAGTACTTAGTGCCAGACACATAAGCAGTACCATCAGAAGCACACATTTTCCAGCCGTAGAAATAGGCTTTGATTTCATTCTCGGAAAGTGTATATACTTCAGGATAACCAGAATCAGTGTCAGCTACAAAAATGACAACTGTATTTATTGAGGAGAAATAAGTAAAATCAATTCCGTCACCAATAGAACTGTTTAACACCGCTCTATTATTTTTAACAACGGTCAATGATGCAGACGAATTTTGTCCAGAATTAATTCTGTCTATAAAGCCATACAATTCAAATTTTTTATATCCAACTAGGTCGTATGTTTGAAGCCAATCCAAACTCCCATCCAACTCCACCCAATCACTTATCCTCTTAGTCAACGTCCCTGTACTTGCATCCCACCCATCTGATACACTACCAACTTGCTTCAAATCAGTAGGCAATAGGCATGTATATTGACGGTAAGGTTCGTAGACTGTGGTAGTGGAGCCTTCTTCAAGTTGTATAACTCCTAAATCAACTATATAGGCAGAAAATCTAATAAACCTCGCGTTTGCAGGAGCAGTTTTATAACCCCCTGCAAGTACCACAAAGCCATAACTGATAAGTGCCTTATTTGAATCATAAAAGGCATAAGGCAAACTACCTCCACCTTCTCCGCTTACTGATATTGTGCCTCCTCTTAAATAACAATTCTGATTAGGCTGTACTGATATAAAAGAAGATGTAAATATACCAGCACTAGATGATAATGCACCAGTATAGCCATTCAAAGAATAATTTAATAAGCAATTGCTCTTATCAAACAAATTCTTCCCAACACTCCGCAATTGGGTAATATTAACGCCACCAACACTCTTAACTCCACCAGTCTTACCATCCGTCCCCACTGCCATAGGATACTTCAGCGTTAGTTGGTCGGCGGTCATGTTGGTGAAGTCTGATTCAATTTCTGAACCTGTTGGTAATTCGAAGAGGCAAAGGTCTTTGATTTTGACTACTAAAGTATTATCACCTAAAGCATCTTGTAATAATTTCAATTGATTTATTGTAATAGTGGCTTGCGTTGTTAAAGTAACCTTTTTATTGCCAGTTATCCCTGTAGTTATCACGTCGATTAATGCGCCTGTAAGGTTATTGTCTATTTGTATCTTTTGTGCCGATAAGGCATTAGATACAATATTGAACAATAACCCATATTTAGTCGACGCTTTTACGACGGTAGAAATTAATGCACTTGCTGCAGTTGTGGCACTACAAGTTATAGCCAAACCTGTACTATCTCCCACTGCACCAACTTTTGTCCACTCCGCATAAGTAGCATAAGTATAATCCAACTCATTCTTCAACGTCCTACCAAGTACAGTAGCTTTAATATCACCTGGCACAATTACAGCAGGGTTATACTTTAACATCAAAGCATCGGCAGTAAGGTTGGTGAAGTCTGCTTCTATTTCAGAGTTGGGGGGAAGTTCGAAGAGGCGAACATCACGATATTTAACCTTCTTACCCACTGGCTCAAGATTACTGGAATAAATCATTAACTTATTTTCGATAATAGTTGCTTGTGTCGTAAATACAATCTTTATATTACCGATTGCCCCACCATTAGCTAAATCAACAGTACTGCCAGTATAATAGTTCTCCATCCCTATAGCCAGTGTCATAGAGTTGCTTATAATATTAAACAATAAGCCATAGTTTATACTGCCCTTTAAAGATGTGTTGACACTTGCGGTAATCCAACTTTCTCCATCTGATGAATACTCCATCCCAGTGCTGTCTGCGGCTGTACCACCACTCTTACCCCACTCAGCCCACGTACTCGCATTATACACCAACTCATTCTTATAATGCGGCAAGGAGACAACAGACGGATTAGCCTTAATGTTATAAGCTACGGTAAACAACTTATTCCTTACTGCTCCAACTATTGCAGACTGTATTGCAGAACGTAATGGATTTACAATTGCACTTATAGCCATACTTCACACCACCTTACTTGTATAACTCCATTTAAAACCATAAGCGGTTTGTGTTTTACCCTTACAGCATCGAGATAAACTACTATCTCTTAAATCCTTATTTAAATATCTAAGAGCATCCCGTATAGAACCAAATTCCATTTACTATGCATTTTCATCACACACTCTTAACCCGTACATATGCTGAGAATCCATCACTTGCACCAAGTACCGTATCATTACTTACAACAATACGTAAATCAGTATCAGCAAATATGCCTTCAATCTCTTTAACGTAAGTGTTAATAGTAGTACCTGTAATAGACTGTTTTTTGGGTACAGTAAAACTGTCATAAAGTGAGCTTTTTGTAGTTGTAGTAGTACCATCAATATCAACAACCGAATCTCCAAGAACTAAACATTTACCAAATATTTTAACTGTCAAATCAGTCACAGTAGATGGATTATATATAACAATCTGATGTCGTTGAGCTGGATAAGTTGCTTTTGTTACACTAATAATAACTTGCGTGTTTGCAGCAGCAGAGTTAGCATAAGTCGCAGTTTGGTCTGTGCCGATTTGTGCTACTGCAAGTAGTCTATTAGGCTCTACACGAGCCGCCCCACTGCCATTGCCTGCTAAATACTCACCGTCTCCGTTTGTCTTGCGAAGTAGTACACGTTTTGCCATCTACTCCCATCTCCTTTTTACATAGTTTAGCGTGCTTCAAAAACTCACCATGTCCTTCAAACTTCTTCCCACATCTCTTACATGTTACCTTCGGCTTCTGAACAGGTGTCTCTACGCCCTCGCGCGATGGGCGCACAGGTTCAGCCGTGTTCAGCCGCTTTAGCTCCTCCAGGATGTTGTAGAGTAGCTTATTGGTCATGCCCGTAACGTCGGTTTGTTTAATCTCGAACATAAATCCTCCAAAGGAGGGAGGCGGTTAAGCCTCCCCGTTTAACTCCTTCAACCATTCCTCGTTTTGCTCAATCTTGCCGTTGAGGAAGTTGGCACGTTGTGCCAGTTGCTCGCCTCGCTTATTCAGCTTGGCAATCTGCTGTTTGATTGCACCCATTTCATCAACGGCCTGAGACAGTTCAGCCTTCAGCTCGGCTGTTTTCTTGGTTAGCTTATCTCTCATAGATCCTCCTAAGCATTAGCCCACAGTGGTATGCGGTAGACCGTACCGGCAATGTCAACCATCATGTACATTTGGTCATTAGCAAAAGCTGGCAATCCACCGTCGGCCCAGGCAGTTCCGGCAGTAGCATAAGCCGCCGCACTAATCGAACCTGCGCCAGCCAGCTTTAACGCTGGAACATCGGCAGGGCCGGTTACTACAAGCTGATCCTCCGACTCATCCCACAGGCACGAACACCCTGTAGTTGCACCAAAGAACTTCACATCATGCCCGGTGTCGTCCACGCCAACCGTTACAGTCCCGGTAAGTTGCGTATTTCCGGTTACACCCAATGCCCCTACGAGTACAACCGCATCGGCTGATTCGTCCCAAAGGAAGTATTTCCCCGTGGTGTCACCAAAGAATTTCACATCATGCCCCGTAGCATCTACGCCGACGGTGACAGCTCCGGTAAACTGAGAAGCCCCGGTGAGGTCAAGCGCACCCAGAATAATCAGCTTGTCTGCTGATTCGTCCCAGAGGAAATACTTGCCGCTTGTCGCACCAAAGAACTTTACGTCATAGCCGGTGTCATCTACGCCGACAGTGATCGTTCCGTCAACATCAACGGTGCAGGCAAGAAAAGCCGTATCCGCTGATTCGTCCCAGAAAAACTTCTTGCCACTGGTTGCGCCGAAAAAGGTAACATCGTACCCAGTGTCGTTAACTCCAACAGTGACAGCCCCGTCAATGTCCAATGTCCCGGTGCAGTAAAAGGTATTTGCCGAAGCATCCCACATGAAGTATTTTCCCGTGGTGTCACCAAAGGCTTTAACGTCGTGTCCCTTGGTGTCTGAGCCGAAGTAGGATTTTTTGTAACCAAAACCCCTTCTGTATCCTGTTACATCTGCCATTTTTGTTCCCTCCTTAAAGGATAGGAGGCAGGCTGTTAGCCTACCTCCTTGGAATCGTTAATTAACTAGGCCACATTATGCCCCAACATGAACCTCCAGTTAGAGAAGCCCAGTCCGTACCTGAGATATGCCCCGAAGGTGAGGGTTTGGGTTTCTTCGTCGAACTTTTTGTAGTTCTCCATTGCAACCCTGTTGATCCACCACAGATACCGCTTCATCAGCTTGTCATCAATGCTGAAGAAGTTTTGTGCATCTGTCAGCTCTTCCCAAACAGCCAGCTTGTACCGGCCACTATGGAAGTTGCTGTTATTGTCGGAGGTATCTACCTTACCCTTGGAGTTAATCAGCTCCCAGGCATCCTCCTCAAGCTCCACAGGGGTCAACAGCAGTTTCAGCCTTGCCTGGATACGATTGCCCCGGCCATCGGTAATGTCCATCATATCGCGCCTGTCCTGCTCTACGGCAGTCGGAGAAAAGGCGGTAGTGGACAGGTTGTCGCCCAAATATGCACCGTCAGCCTTGCTGGTGTGAGAGGCAGAGCATAACGCCAGACCATCCGGACCCGCGGTTGAGCCGCCGCCAGAGTAGGTGCCGGTTGCGGTAAACGCATAGTTGAAGATTTCAGCCGCATGAGCTTCCTTGGTGCGGTTGGCAGACAGGGCAAGCTCCTTCGACATATTCATCACCGAACGGTCACGGCGGTCGTCCCACAGCTTGCGCCGAATGTCGATACTGTTCATCCATTCAGGGAAGTCGTAGGTCTTTTTGTATTCTTCGGCCATCGTGTCTTTGATCGCCGTTCCGGTGAACCTCTGGAAGTTACCCAGTCCAGAGTAAGTTACGTCGTACTCCTCCTGCTGGTCGGAGGTGTCGGTGCTGTAAAGCTGAGGAATCATGCTCTCGAAATCGTTGAGGCTATCGCTAAACCATTTCCTTACATCGGTAAGGCACAGGTTTGTCCATTGATTGCTTGTTTCAGCCATTGGTATTTATCCTCCCTTCGTTATATCGCAACCGTTGAATTGCCCAACAGGTGCAGTCTGATTTTAAAGAAAATAGTGGCTTTCTTCTTCGCGGGATCCCATTCAACATCAGTAATGACGAAGGTTTCGCCGCCGGCGGTATCCATGTCGAAGTTGTTGTAGGTCGTTGCAATGGTGTCAAAGGCATGGCTCAGTACAGCACGTTTGCCGGGGAAGATGTACCCGGTCATGCCTGCCGCAATGGTGCCGCCTGCCCCGGATACGGTGCAATCGCCGCCTGAGTTGGCAAAGTCGGAGATGTCCAGAACGTCGCCAATGCTGAAGCCGGTTATGCTGTTGGTGCCGGTGATGACGATGTGACCACCGTTGAAAACGTCGTCTGCGGCGGTCAGGCTTGAGTCAATCCAACTGGTAGCGTCGCCTCCGGTAGTGGTTGATTCAGTCGCCGGGATGCACTTAAATACGATATTGGGGTCGTCGTAAACAAGGATCTCATAACCCGAATTGGCTGCATGTGCTTCCGCGGCTACGCCGATTAGCGGATCGTCGGCATCGGTAGCGTCATACGCCACAATGCCCGTTCCAACTGTAAACGACAAGACTTGCCCCTTTACAATCGCTGTTGCGGTGGGGATGTAGTACGGATGAGGCTCTATCGGGCCGCCACCCATTTTGTAGGCTGGGGTAAAAATCATGTTGATCTCACTCCTTTATTTTTTTAGTGCTTTTGCAAATTCCTCGATGTTCTTCCACATGCCCTGCTTAACACGCTTCATGCCGTGGGCGTACTCCTCGGCGGTTAGTCCGAGTTTTCCGGCGGCTGGGGGCGCATCGTCAGAGGCTTCAACGCCGCCTCGCTTGGACTGCCTTTTATGATCCTCGACGGCTTTTTTTGCCGCCGTGTCGGTAGCCTCCTTGGTCAGTCGCTTGCGGTTCTTGCCGTACAGGTAATTGTAAGCAGTCTCAGCGTCAAGTCCTGGAGTCGCCTTCACCATAGCCTCTATTTCAGGCTTTAGCTCATCAAAGAACTCCTCTCCCTTTAACGCCTCAACCTGCTCCCTGAAGGTTTCCTTCATCGTTAAACGCTTGGCCTGTTGTACGGCAGGGTGCTTGTCGATCATTTCCTCGATCAGCTTGGGGTCGGTTATCCCGGCAGCGTTCAGTCTTTCTGTCTCGGCTTTCCTCTCGGCATCGTCCACGGCTTTTAGGTACTCGTCAACGCTGCTGTACCCGGTGAGGCGGGCAGCTTTTTCAAGGTAGGTTTCCGCGGTTTTGGCTCTACCCTGTACCTTGTCGTAGTTGTAGCCTTTTTGCAGGAAGGTTTGACGCTGGGACTTCGGGATTTTGACCGTTTCCTTGTTGTAGGTAATCTCGTCAAATTCTTCTTCCGATTCCCCGGATGGTGTTTCCTCGGCTTCGGTTTGGGACTTGACTTCCTCGTTTTCGGTGGCTGGTGTGCCGCCTTCTAATTCTGGCATAATGCCCTCCTATGGTTTGGTATTTGCCCCATTTGCGCAGGGGTTGGCGCATCAAAAAAGGGCTTAGTAGCCCTGGGTCTGGGAGGTTAGCAACTGCATGATGAAAGTTGGCAGTTGTTCCGGCGGCAAGGACATCATTTGCATGACTACTGCCTCCTGGTCTTGCGGCGAGAGTGTTCGCAGAAACTCTATTACCTCTGGTGGGAGGGTCGCGATAAACTCCTTCGCTCTCTCTATTTCAAATTGCGGGGTTTCCTCTGGAGGTGGTTGCTCAGGATTAGCCCCTTCTATTTGCTGTTGTTGCTGTTGTTGCATCATGGCTTGCTCCTGTTGCAACTGTGCTACCATGCGCTCTAGGCACTCCTGCTTACCCGGCCACTCTGGAAGGAGCTTGTACAAACCTTCCATGTCAAGGGCTTTGCGCTCGTAGAGTTGCATCCCCAATTCAATAAGATAGGCTTTGGTGATTGCCAGGGATGCTCCAACGTCGATTTTGATGTTAAAGTACAACCGCACCGTTTCGCCCGGTTCGTCGCGGTAGCCCTGCTCGCTTTCGTCCATCAGGCGTTTTGGGGCGGCTAGTATCTCAGAGGGGTTAAAGGTAAACGTCCTTTGCCCTTTCTGGTCGAGGACGTATTCCCTTTCCTGCGTGGCAAACTCGGCCAGGTGTTCCAGCCATATCTCAGCCAGCTCCCGAAGTCCGGTGTTTAGGGTGTTTACAACGTCGTTTTGCGGCCTCATGGCTTGCTCCAATAGGGCCATCGTGCCGCCTGCGGTCTTGGTGTACGGGGTACTCCTGCCCTGGGTAACGTCCCAAAGGTTCGTGATCCGGTCGGCGTGGGTCAGGTAGGCTTCAATGGAATCCAGGATGCCGGGAATCGTTTGCCCCTGAAGAATCATTATCTCGGTGTGGGGGTTGCCCTTGGTGGGGATTTTCATGTTCCCCTCGCCCGTCCACTTGTCAGGGTCTTTAATGCCGCCATGCCTGTACGCCTTCTGCGGCTGGGCAACTGTTTCATAGTTAACCAGTTGGTGCTGAATCAGGCGGTTAACGATGTCTTGGATACCGTCGCGTTTACTGCCCATTCCGACAAGGCTTTGGAACTCACTCCTGCCCCATAGCCGCTTATCTTTCTGGACGTAGGGGATAATGACTACCGGGTACTTGCCGTGACGGTAGAAGCCTTCTTCCTTCATTTCCTTGTCGTCGGCGGTATCCTTGAGCTTCACCCAGCCTGCTACCCAGCAGACCTGGAGCTTGTAGTTGTCGTCTCTGTACCAGTATTCGTGCAGATTCACACGGTCGCGAGTGTTTAGACTGCGGTAGGTCTGGTCTGTGCCGACAATGGAGGTCGGGGTTCTGCCTGTTGCCGAAGTTGTCACAGCGTCGCCGTAAATCTCGGTATCGGAAAAACTGCTTTCAGGTATAAGAATCTGCTGCAACTCTTCCTTGGTGTATTTGCAAAGGGGATCTCTTTCCTTGTTGAACTTATTGACCACATACTTGATCGTCTTTGGCCCCACGAAGTCAATGAAGTCTGCCTTCTGGATGTCCCACGGATTAGTAATGTTCGGGTCGGGGAAGAAGTTGCCGGGGTGAACAATGGAGCAATCCAAGTCACCGCTGCCATCGTTTAGGCTGGGGTTCCAGGGTGCCTTAAAGACAACTGAACCCAGCTTCGGGCGAATCCACTCGGCTTCTGATACCTTCCTGTCCATGTCCAGGGCATCCCAGTAAAACTCCATCACATCGGAAATCTGCTGGGTAATGTCGTCGTACAGGGGGCGTTTGCAGGTTACGTTAAAGCTAGTTTTGCCACTAACCATGTTTGCATGGATGGTTCGCAGTACCTTCCAGCAGAGGTTAACCTGCGGCTTGGGCTTCCACTCGTCGCGAGTTGAGGCCGTATCCCATTGCTGATCCTCCAGATATTCGTCGTATTTCACCCAGTCGTCGGAGGGTTTCATTTCCTTGGAAGCCTCATAGTCGGCGTAAACTTGGCTGATAAACTCCCGGTCCTCTACACTAATCAGGTCGTCCCTGGGGTTCCTTTTTGCGAAAGGGTTCTTAGCCATTACCAATCGTCACTCCATTCTTGCCGCTGTTCGTCCTCCACCCGGGAGGGGTGAATGAATATGTCCCTGCCTTCTTTATCCTTCTGCCAGCCAGCCCTAAGACCGGAAGCCGATCCCCCGGTGCTTGGTGGCGGCAGGTCTTTGGTCATTGTGGTCGTTCCGCTAATGTGAAGGCCGATGCCTGCCATGATCACAACATCGTCCCAATAGCCATTTCTTGCGGCCTCCTTGCCGTTGGGGTGTCGGACGAAATTCATTGCTTCGTCCCAGAACCGCCTAAAGTAGCACTCAAAGGTGCGTTCTCTGACCGCCTTTTTAACCGCATCCACGACGTAGGGGCGAGTCTTGGGACTGGTAAGCCAGCCCAACTTCTCCCGTTCCTCGTCAGCTATTTTGTCGTAGACCATTGAACGGTAGATGTCCTGGTAGACCAGCTTCAGGTGCGATAATGTCACGGCTCCGTGGTTGTTTAGTTCCGGTGCCACCAAGGGGCGGTTATAGTAGACCGCCAATTTGTGAATGTAATCGGCTAAAACGTCAGGGTCAACGTGCCCGTGGTAAACAGCATCAAACCGCTTTCTGCTTCGGTTGTAGACACCCAGAGCGTCAAAGTCGCCATGCTCCAAACCCTCGGCAACGTCACCGGGGATAAGGTATTCGCACTCTTTTTCGGGGTGAAACCAGACCTCGTATTCACCGTCAGGGTCGGGGAACCAATCAACCTTGCCGTCATTCCAGACCAGGTTCCCTCGTTCGCCGGGGTAAGAGGCGGCAAGCCCCTCTTGGACTGCCTTGCCGTCGAATACGCATTTCCCAGGCATGACGAAACGCCCATATTTACGGGCTTCAATCTCGTTTGCATCCATGGTTGATTCGAGTCGGGCTTTTTCATCGTTGGACAGGTAGGGGTTATCGTCCCATCCGGCAGTCAAACAAAAAACCTCCGGGTCTTTCTTGTCCGGGGGTTTAGTGTCATTAAGGTAAATATTGTCATATATATGGGTCAAACCAGACAGAGGTGTGAGCGTTCCTATCTCAAGCCCCTGGGTGTCCAAAAGCCGCATCCTAATCTCTGAGCGCACATCTTCGGGCGGTTCCTCATCTTCCCAGGTTACATGGATTGACGTGCCCTGGAACTTACGCCTGCCCTGGTCGTAGGACTTAAAGCCGATGGTCGCGCCGGACTTCAACCGCAAAACGTCGATAACCTTGGAATCGCGGTAGGAGGGTTTACCTTTTATCTCGCGCCGGGGTATCCAGCCGCCGATCAAAGTATCAGCTTCCCCGACAAGTTCCTTCTGAACAACGTCCCTCTGAACCTCGTAAGTCTCGGAACATACCCAGATTCGGGGCTTTGGCGGGGCGTTTAGGGCGATCTGCCTGTATCCCT
>Ga0074195_1003065_pt1 | contig 16663 bp, 20 predicted proteins | sample EPASupsiteHSE623_FD_64525 | JGI IMG/M metagenome (GOLD analysis project Ga0074195, IMG submission 64525) | Bioremediated contaminated groundwater from EPA Superfund site, New Mexico - Sample HSE6-23 | ecosystem: Environmental > Aquatic > Deep subsurface > Groundwater > Contaminated ...
TTCGACTAAGATATTTTCCATTATCCGCTTGCAGGATAATCGAATCTCCGGTCTTGATATAGCACATTAATGGAATTATTGCATTGCTCAAGTTTTTCATCCTCCTATGTTACTTACTGACTTATAGTACTGATATTCATCCTATAAAGAACTTTCTACATTTACACAGAGCTTCATGATCGAAGAACGATGACCGACAAGCAGGCATCCGGCATCCCAGGAGTTTCCAGGCAAGCAAGCGAGGTAAGCCCGCCCAGCGATCCGACGATCCACCTTCGCCAAAATACCGCAATCAATCCGCCGCCACAAAGCTGCACCCTCCCATGCCCCACGCGCAGGGACCCATTCGGCCTCAGTCCAGTCGCTCCGGCATCATATCTTCAATCGAATTGAGAGCCTTCAAGGCCTTCCTGCCGTTCGGCGTCGTTTTGTAGATCGTAGATTTGCCCGGAACCGCTTCCAAAAGCCCCCTGCCGGTCAGCAGATCCAGATAAGGCATAGCAGTATTAAAATTCAGGTTTGCCCGGTAGACGACATTGGTTTTGGCTGCTCCAGGCTTCAGGCAGATTTCGAGGATTTGAGCGATGATTTGATCTGTGCTTCGGCGGAGCATCAGGATTGGCAAATACCATAGATACGTATTATAGTTTCTGATGGGCTACGATCCCCGGCCATTAGCTCTGCCAGTGCTGCGTGCCTCCTGCCACTGTGGCTGCATGGGAGCACGCGGCCCGCCCCCCCCGAAGCCGCCAGCGAGCGAGGCCCGGCCAGCCTGCCCGACAACCATCGATCCACACGCTCGCCCGGATTCACGCCAGGGCATCCACGCCAACCAAGACGATTCCTGACAGGGCCCCAGCCAAGGATGTCCCGGCCTAACTGGCGGCCATCCAAGCACCGCGGCCCTGCCTGCTCACACCAAGCTCTTCCCTTCGACCACCAAAACCTTTTTCGCTGAACAAGACGTAAGATGGTCCAATGTGCGAATCCAGAGTAATGGAGCATCGAAGAACCCGCAAACCCCCAGAATTGAAAGATAAAGCCAAAGAGGAAATAGCTGCCGCTATAGCCGAACTCGACGAGGGGTCGTGCAGGACATTTTCTGATGTGGATGAATTATTCGATGATTTAGATAGCGATTAGATGTCATTTAAAGTCCGCAGGTCAGAGGCCTTTAAGAAGAACTTCAAAGTTCTGACCAAAAAAGATGAACCGCTTAAAAATCGATTAAGAAAGAAGATGGAACAGATTTTGGAACATCCTGAAAACCATGATATGAAAACGGGCAATTTAAGAGGAATCTATGGCGTCCATGTTAATCCATATGTGATCCTTTATAGAATTGTTGGAGACGTCGTCGAGTTCGTTCTTGTAGATCATCATGATAATATCTATAAATAGAGCCTTTCGCAGCCCGGATCAAGAAGTAGTGTAGCATTTGCCCAAAAATCATACATGATGTTGCACTGCAATCCAGCTTTTCCTGCACCCATCATCAAATCCCATTTTCCCAAGGAAGTCATGGCAAAAGCAATAGAAGGAACCTTTCGCGATTATTACGAAGATGTTTTGCCTTATTCTGTTGCTGCTGCTCCTTGTCCGGCCCATGATGGCTGCGCGCCTCCTGCCCCTGTGGCTGCATAGGTGCATGAACCCTGGCCCCCGGAGCCGCCAGCGAGCGAGGACCGGCCAGCCTGCCCGACAACCATCGATCCACACGCTCGCCCCGGATTCCCGCCAGGCATCCACGCCCCATGCAATATGCGCATCTCTGCCGCCCCCTCGGAGACATGATAGTCTTCCCCGGCTTTTCCGAATAATGAATGCAAATCCCGGCCCTTTTCGCAATCCTTATAGCCCTGGAGCGAGGAGTATCTATCATGGCTGGAGCTGTAGAAAAGTCCGTTGTAGGGAAATATTACGACCCATCAGAGAATCAACTACCTTATGGCGGAGCTACAGATATCCATGGCCGGATAGTCTGGGCTGTGACCAAAGAAGAGCACGACAAGATGTTAGCTCGGATCAACCGCCTGTTTCCTGAGTAATGATTCACGTTGCTGTTGACTCAGACATTTTCTTCTTTTCGGTATCCTTGGATCATAGGATTTTAAAAAAGAGAAATATAAATCCCACTGAAATCAAAAACAATTTGCAGCATTTGAGCAGCCACGCTCAGAAGTTTCAACTTTCGGTTCCCATTTCAGTCCTCGGAGAAAGCGTTACATTATGTTTGGAAGGAGAACGAGAAGGCAGATCTCATAACATAAGAGAGCTTCACGATCTGATCGCTTTTTGGGGCGGATTGAACATCAATGTTCTTCACCCCAATACCGCTGTAGCTATAATATGTTATAGATTAAATACAAAATATAAAGATGAGCGAATGACTCCGCAGGACTTGGTCCACATTGGCTATGCGCTTGCCTACAACATGGATTATTTGGTTACAACAGATAAAAATATGCAGAAGTTCAAGCTTCCTGAAGACTCAGGGCTTGAAATAGTACCACCAGATCAGCTTAAGCTCATCCTTGATAGCAGTTAGATCCCAAAATGTAGGATGCAACGCCCAGATAAGCCCTCTTTTCAGTTGCCTCAAGTCCCGTTAGCATCCTAAGAAAATGTCGATCGTGTGAGGCCAACCGGCGAGCACGCCCGACCGCACGAGAGCTGCCGAGCGGGCTGCTGGCATGCTCGAAGTCCCCAACAAGCAAGCCCCGGCCATCCTGATCGATCACGGATGAGATTCACGCTCTGCCAGATTCTTGACAGAAATCGACGCCCGGCGATCCACGCTCGACCGGATTTCTTCGAAGACAAGACAAAGAGAATCGAGCCAGATCGAAGATCCGGCTCACACAGTTATATTATTCTTAGCTATGTACTTGATGGGATCCGGGCCAAGCCTGATCTTCTTTTGGATCTCTCCGAGTATCAACCTGATCCTTTGCCTTGATCTTAGAAGAGTCACGCTGACCTCCGTGATCAAGAATGATTGGGGTCTGTCCCAGTATCCTCTTGTTCCCGGCCATGAAGTCGTCGGCAGGATTGTGGCACTTGGAGGTGACGTGCTGGGTTTCGAGATCGGGGAGCGGGTCGGAGTCGGCTGGAACTCGGAGAGCGACATGCACTGCAGGCAATGCCTCTCTGGAAATCACCACCTCTGCCCCAAGGTTGTCCCAACGATAATCGGGCACAAGGGCGGCTTTGCCGATCGCATTCGCGCTCAATGGGAGTGGGTATTTCCTCTGCCTGAGAATCTCGACCCAAGCAGTGCCGGGCCGCTGATGTGCGGCGGGATTACCGTCTTTGCTCCTCTGGTTTTGAACAGCGTCGCCCCGACGGATCATGTCGGCGTCGTGGGCATCGGCGGCCTGGGCCATCTGGCTATAAAGTTCGCCAAGGCATGGGGCTGTGAAGTTACGGCTTTTACGCATAGCGCAGCAAAATTGGAAGAGGCAAGGAAGCTCGGAGCGGACTGTGCGGTTTCCAGTGTCGATGGAAATGCAATTCGTGCTCTGGCAGGAAAGCTTGATCTGCTTTTGGTTACCGTGAATGTGCCGCTCGACTGGCAGGCGCTCATCAGCACGCTCGCGCCCAACGGACGATTGCACATTGTGGGCGCAGTTTTGGAGCCAATTCCAGTTGCAGCCTTCGATCTCATCATGGCTCAGCGCACCATCACGGGCTCGCCCACCGGCTCGCCGGTCATGATGGCAAAGATGCTCGAATTTGCCGCGCGACATAAAATCCTGCCGACCGTGGAGCATTTCCCCATGTCGAAGATCAACGATGCCATTGCTCACCTCTTAGCCGGAAAAGCACGATATCGCGTCGTTCTGGATGCTGATTTTAAGTAGCGGCAATGATGCGGCCAAATTTATGCTTTCTTCCCATTTAGAAGCGAAGGTCGAATGGGACCGCATCGAAAGCCTTTTTTATCTGAATCATCCAATTAGCTGCCGAAATGGGCAAGAAGACTGCAGCAATTTTATCACTTTTGATTGCGGGATTGGGGCAGTTTTATGCAGGCCGCCTTTGGAGAGCGATCGGCTGGTTTGTCGGATCAATTCTCATAATTGGTATCCTGACGCTGCACACAGGTATTGGAGGAGCCGTTGCAGTTCCGATCATCTGGATTGCGTGTGCGTGGGATGCATACAATCTGGCGAAATAGCAGATTAAAGCAGATTAACAGACGGCGTTAGATATTGTTTCATGGTTCTAGTGCAATGGGAATGATTTATTGCAGCCCAAGTTCGAGAAAATATTCTTATAGTTAATCATGTCATAAGTTATTGAGGATGAATCTCTGAGCATGAGAAAAATGACCGAGTACGCTCCTGAAATTGGCAATTCAGATGAATATGACTGCAAGAGATACATCGATAAAATAATCAAGACAAATCGAGAGATTTTTATAATGTCGTCGCTTCTGGAAAAGCCCATGTGCGGCTATGATATTATAAAAGAAATTTTTCTCAAATGCAATGTTTTCTTGAGCCAAGGAACAGTCTATCCGGTTTTGTATTCTCTGGAAGAGGAAGGCATACTTTATGCGGAATACAACAAGGGTGACATGAGGTCAAAAAAATACAGTCTAACCCTTAAGGGCAAAGAGATCGCACAAAAAAATATAGATGAGTTTGTAGAATCCATCAACCATCTGACATTCCTCATTCAGAGGTGAATTGAATGCAAGAGAGCGCTATTCTTGGCTTGGGGAAATTGATGAAGACCGAAATAATTCCCGGCTCGGTGATTCTTGTAACAGGTGCGGAGGGAACCCTAAAATCGACTCTTGTGTTTGGTTTGATCTCGGATATTCTTGGAAATTCCGAACAGCACGGACTTTATGTCACTTTAGAGCAGAGCAAAGAGAGCCATCTGAAGAATATGAGCGGGCTTGGTATCAAGAAAAAAGATGAAATGCATATATTTGACTATCGGGACATGCGTCGAGAATGGAAGGACCAAGAGCCTGATTTATTAGAGGCAACGAAAGACGTCATAGAATACTATCAAGAAAAATACGGCAACTTAACCGTCTTCGCCCTCGATTCGCTCAATGCACTCTACACCTTCTCAGACAAATCCGATCCAAGAAAGAGCATGTACGATTTTTTCTCTTATCTGCGGGAAGAAGAGCTTACAGCATTTCTCATCCAGGAGATGCCCAATTTCCGAAGAAATCCGTCATCCTTTGATTCTGATCGCCCGGAGCGTTTTTTGGCTGACGGAACCATTGAACTCGGCTTAATGGAAGGCAGGAGCGGCGTGAAAAGGTACATACAGATTTTGAAGATGCGAGCAGCCAAGCATGCTATGGAAAAGCATCAGCTCATTGCCGATGAAAGCGGATTGAAGATACTTGGGCAAATATATTGATTACCGCAACGCGATCGGTCGGTTCGGCCTGATTTTTCAGCCGCTTTTGCAGATTTTCTCTTTTTCGCATTCGCGCTCATTTCTTTGCTTTTCTTTTTAATTTTTTTCTGATTTCAAACTCAAAAACAAGTTGTAAGCGGTTGGTACAAATGCCTAAATAGTATGAAATTAGTCTATAAGTTGGTGAGATCAGAAATGAAATTAAGTATGATGCTGGGACTTGCCATCATGGCGATGATATCATGTGCCGCTGTTGGTGGCGCTAATGGTGATGATCCTATACCTGTAAATCCAGTTCCGCCCGATGATGGAACCGGTAGCGGAACCGGAACGGACACCGCGAATTCAGGCGGAGCTTCTGCGAGTGCTATCGACCCCGTTGCGCCGAATATCGTCATGGCGGCAAATTCCGAAAGCGTCGTGCTCACGAATACCGGCACCTCAAGATTCGATGCGGGAATGCTGACGATCGCTAAGATCGATGGTAATAGGAGAGTCACTGTGGCCAGTTTGCCTGTAACTCAAATCATTGAAGCAGACATCACTCAGCCAAATAACCAGGTAATTGTGCAATTGACGGATGTTGCCCCCGGAGATAGGTTAATCCTTACTAACGGCATCGGCGTTTATGCGGAATGTACGGTAACATGAGAAAAGCGGCAAACCTCTTTTTTGGGGCACAATTGCTCGGTCAACTTGCCCATTTCCGAATCTGCATGCCATGATGGGGTCGCGAAACCCTAAAGCAAAAACGTCCCGGGCGCGAAAAATCTGAGAAACGCTGCGGTCCCTTAGTTTTCTAAATACGAATGATCGTCCTGTTCTTTGCTTGAAGCTTAATTTATAAATATGGTTTTGGTTTAATGATTAAAGACTGTGATGCTTTCAAACTTAAATATCATTCGCAGTCTCTATCAGATTCGCTTATTCTGATGATTATTCGATTCTTAAAAATTTAAATAATTATCATAGATTATATATCTAGATCTTAACTTCAAATATCCGGTTCAGATTCACTCTACAAATTGCGGATTCAAATTAAATTTTCCGCTACATTTATCTTCTTTTGGTACACACTATTGGTCATAACAATTAGTTCGGGCTCTGTCCGATCTACGTAGGCACTAGTGAGGTGAATAGTAAATGAAGGCATTATTAACAATCGTATTGGTAGCAGTCGCTCTCATGGGAGCGGCCTCTGCCTGGGATGACAGCGCGGTACTGACATATTCATTCAAGAAGACCGTGAACGAGCAGGATGCTTTTACAAATCTCGCCGGAACCGTGTCCGGTGCTCAATTTAGAGAAACCGACAGCACAATCGACGGCACCCCGTATTCATCATACAACCAGAAGGGGTCAACCGTCGGCGGACTTGAATTGAAGCTTGAATCCGTAACTCCGACTTTCGCAGATCCATACGCTACGGGAGATACCCATCAGTCATTAACTCAGACCGGCCAGGTTACCGTAAGCAAGGCATCACTGTCATCGGAAGACGATGTTCCGGAAATCTCTGTGGACATTCAGAAAGCACAGAACTACATATTCAGCGGACAGTTCACCGGCATGTCGGCATCCTTCGATGAGCGAGCAGGTGCCGGAACCAACGTCGACCCGGCCCTGGAGAGCATTCTGACAAGCTGCGGCAACCTCCATGCAATTGAAGGAACCGGCAGCATCAAGCCCAGCGGCTCGATTACAACTACCGGCGGAGCCAAGGTATCTGAGGGCGCAATCGGCTACAATTCCTGGACATCTCTTGATGCGGATGCCTGGAAGAATTCCGTCACCATGGAAGGCGGCCTTGATGTTCACTCCCAGTTCTTCGGCGACACCATCGTGCCCAACAGCGGATCTATCACAACCTCCGTAGCCGGCCAGACAACTCATTCCTGGGACAACAGCAACGGCTACACTCCATACTGGACCACGGGCGGCAACCCCTAAACCGAGAATTGGCAAACATAGCTGCCGGAAAATAGCTGCCGGAAAAGAAGCATCGATATCGAATAAATGAGAAAAAGTGGAGGCGAACGAGATCCATGAAAAAGATCTTGCTGTATGCCGTCATGCTTATCATGCTGGCATCAGCGGCTGAGGGCGCAAGCGACACCATCGCTTCCACCATTTCTCGTTTAGTCAGCTATGAAACGGACTTCAGCGCCCTGAGGACTATCTCCGACAGTTCGGTTTCAACTCCCGACCTGAATTTCATGAGCACCGGCCAGGTCGATTCCAGCATCCAATTTTCATCTCCATCAACGGCAAAGATTGAACAGGGAACAAGCTTTGAAGGCATCAGAAACGGGAATTTTGGAGGGCTTGCCTCCTTCAGTTCGTCAGTCTCCGGCCAGGGTGTGACCGGTACAAGTTCATCCATCACGGGAACGGCTTATGCCACCGCCAGCAATCCCACCGATGCCGGCATGGTGCAGAGCATCAGCAGCGGCATATGCATGGCAGACCCGGGATCAGATGAGTATGAAATATCTATCAATGGCGGCCATTCCACATTGACCAACGCACCGATACAGCCCACATCCGTCAGCTCCGGATCAGCAAAGAGCATTACGGCCAGCGTTACCATGAATTTGTATCCATTGGTGTTTGAAGTTCCTGCCGACAATTTTTACCAGGATGTCAATCTGGATCTCAAGATGGAAAATGACAATCTTGCCGGTTACTCATATGATTTCTCGCAAGCGATCGAATTGGCGGATACTACTTGCGAATCAGGCATGAATCTGTTTCAGATAATTTAGGGGCGAGATGATGAAAGAGCATTCACAGCCCATAATATCGGCGCTGGTTTTCATCATATTTGCGCTCGTCCTTCTAATGCTCCCTGCATTGAATGCCGCAGCGGAAATATCATTCAATTGCAATTTATACAATTCAGAAGATTCCGTTAGCGCAGATCTTCTGGGAGACAACCTGAGGTTTTCCGCCTATGCTGAACTGAATCCCGACTCGATATACTATTCGGGCGGCGGGTCCAGCACAGAGCCTGATTGCAGCTATTCCTACACGATCACGAATAATGGAAAGGAACTTGCATCCGGCGCAAAGACCAATTCCGGGGAATTGATGTTTCAATCCCAAGTAATCTCCAATTATAACGGAGAGGGAGGAAAGGCATTCGATCTGTCCCTAAAAAATCTGGTGGCAAACGGCGTTCTAAATTCGCATTATTCAAATCCCGATCTCTCCGTGGAGAAGGCCACCGACTTGAATATGGCGATCTACGCGGAGAATGCAAGGATGGGCGCAGATCAGATGCAATCGCTGGGGAGCGGAGTGACCCTGGTTTTTGACGACGCGGAGGCTGAAAATGAGGCTGTGACATCCGGAAACGGCAATGATGCGGCAGAGAATTCCGGATCGGGGCAAAATTCTGTCACCAAAGGCATAACTCAGACGGTCTCTGTGGAAAGCCGGGGCAGGAATAATGTGATCGAGACCAACCTTCACGGAGATGTCGATGCCGTTTGGATGGATGGGGTCATGGCAAAAGGCAGTGATTACTATTTGGCGTCAGCCATCACGGGAGTATCAAGAAGCACTCAGGATGAGATGGAGATGCTGGGAAAATCCACAGGTTTCCCCACACAGCGCCTTCCTCCGGGCGAGATCGACTTGAGCTTCAAAGAGATTGGAGATGAAGATTTCTCGAAGGACGAGATCGAGAAATTGCTGGAGGATTTCCAGGAAGAGCAAGACCGCTTCAATGAGGATCTTCAATTGAACTCCAACACGGCTCTCTGGTATTATCTTAACCAGAAGGCAACAGTCAATTTAGGAAATGATGATCCGACGGACGATCCAGATATTTCGCTTGCCGGACGATACTTCAATATGCATATGAGGTTTGGCGTGGATGGTTGATAGATATGATTTCAGACGGCGGGACTTATTTGACAGGATTTCGTCGATGGTTTTTTCCGTCATCACCTCCGGTGGTAGGATTGCTGCAATTCGATTGCAGTGAATTGATTTGCCGTGATTTGATTTGCTGCAGATTCGGTTGCCGTTAAATGATTTAGTGCATTCGATTTGCAGCGATTTGATTTTCGGCGATTTGAATTGCAGCGATTCGTTTTGCGGCGATATGATTTAGCCGTACAGAAAGAGGTTTGAACTCAGAAGAAGGCATCCCGAAAATGCCCTCATGAACATACAAAAAAACTTATAGGATGGCGCAGAAAATATTGCAGAATAATTAGTAAGAATTGAAACTAATGAGTACTTAGATTGCATGAACTGAAAAAGCCTGGCGAGAATGGAAAACCGATCCAAATGGGCGAAGACCTATGCAGCGAACAGCAATGAAAGCTCGGAATGCCTTGATCCCGCACTCAATCATCCTTATATTCCTATCTTTAGCCCTCCTCGCAATAGCAGTGCCGACGGCATCCGCCCGCATGGGTTATGATATCACGGTCGATATTGATGGAGCCCATTGGGATATTCACCGCCACACCATGCAGTCTGTCTTTTCTCTAAATGCTACAACCTCCGGTTCGGGCAAATTTTCCAAATACACTCGCATTAACGGATTTGCCGGGATCGCGGCCAAAGAGACGGCATCATCACCGCAGCCCGGCATCCTGAGATATGAGGAACAAAAGCTCCTGCAGGCAAGAGAAGGCCCGGTGATTATCACCGTAGGGCTTTCCAGTAATGAATCGGAGAATGAGAGCCGGATCAACGTCTCAGGGGGACGCGTGACGGTGGATGAGCGATGGCCCACTTACTTTGCCAGCCGCAAGCTCGTTTCATATCTCGGTCCGGGAATGAAGGCAAGAGACGAATATGCAAACAATGGTGATGTGGTCAGCAGCCACCTGGACTCCTGGAAGCTGTCCGAGTATGAGTTTTACAGGGCACATGTCAATCGCTCTATTATTAACGTAGACCTCATGCCTCCCGCGACAAGGATCGAATGGAGTGAGAACAAATCCAGCATCTTCAATCTGGGAATTAATACCACCGGAAGCCTGGCAGGCATACGGATAATTCAGCAAGACCTGCTGAAAGACGATCCGTCGGATAAACCGAAGCTGGAGATAGCAGAGGACTACATCGGCCAGCAAAATATGGTCTTCAAAGTCAGCATCGGCGACACTATTTATCCGCTGAAGAAGGAGGATGTCGAATGGCTTCCCTGCTGCCCCGACCCGAATCTTGCCGATGACGGGGTGCAATCCGGCAGATGGCGTCCCGAGTCGATCTTCAATGCATCATCCTTCAATGCATCATCCTTCAACGCATAACCCTTCAACGCATAACCCTTCAACGCATAACCCTTCAACGCATAACCTTCAACACCTGATGCTCGCAGTATCTGCTATTCTGCCCCGATGATCTCAAAGAGCAGCCTCTGCCCGTCTTCCGAGCGAAAGAGCGGCGTCTCCCAATCTTGAGTTACCCGGCCATTTTTTCGGTAGACCGTCACGCCCCGTCTCTCCCAGGTCGGCGTCCTGGCCAGGTTCACGCCCTTCTGGAAGACCAGTTCATGTATCTCTTTCTCTTTCATGCCGCGAAGCTGCTGCATGGCATCGGAGTTGCTGAGCCCTTCGCCTACAAGAAGGTAAAAGCCGTAAGAGAAGATGTGATTTCTCCAGGTCTCATCCTGCCGTTCCGCCAGATATTCCAGGATCTCGGCCCGGCAAAGCGGAATCGTCCTGCAATCCATGCTCATGAGCTTTCCGCGGTTCAGGGAAAGCGCGGCGGAGAAGAAGCCCGCGATTGCAGAGTCGATCTTCTCAACCCGACCGGCAAAGGGCGCTTCCAGGAAGAGAAGGCTGATCTCATCCGAGAACGTAAAGGCGAGAGCGGGCGAGAAGCCCGAATCCACAAAGAAGGAAGATGCAGCCTGGACCATCGATCCGGCAAATTCCAGATCATAGGGCTTTCGGCAGTCCTCCAGCAGCTTCTTGAAGCCGCGCCCGTCCGCCCTGACCATGAGGGGCGCGCGAGCGGATAAGCCGGAATAAATCTCCCAGCTAGCCGTCTTTGTGTTCAGCCTTTGCATTTCTGGTCAAGTGCCTGATGATGATTATGTCACCCACAGCGGTAACCCAGCGGTAGGGAATGATGATGCCCTTTCCCTTCTGGTCGAACAGCTCTTTATTCACATCCCCCAGGGCGAGACCGCTCACGACGCCCTTCTCCGGATCGAGTACGGCATCATCTACTCTCCCCACAAAGATGCCGTTTTGCGTGTAAACATCCTGATCAAGGAGCGATGTGATCTCGGAAAACATTTTAGATCCCATAATAAAATTTTGATTTAAGATATTAACTTTGCTGTTTCCCGGCCTTGGGCCATTGCTGACATTAGCCTTGCCATGACTTGAGTTTTGTCTTCAGGAGCTTTGGTTTAAAGAGCTTCATGTTGAGGTGCTGGGATAACCATTGGGATAATTTGGATCATCTCCGGGATAATTATTCCAGGGATCGTAGGTGGATTTTCCCTCAGCCAGAATCGATGCGATATTCATTCCGTTTGCCAGTCCCCCCGTGGTGAATCCTGTGGAATAATGACTCAGGTTTTTTGTATTGGTTTTTCCATAGGTATCATTTTGCGTCGGATAACCAAGGTTGAATTTTGGCGTGTAGTAATTCGAGGGATAGTTGAGGGTTCCGTTCGCAACTGAAAATCCTCTCGGCGTGCTGCCCCAGCCCCACAAACTGCTGCTCGCGGCTGAGCCGTTGCCGGACGATCCAATCTGCACGGGTGGTGTGCTGCTCGCGCCGGATGTTGACCCGGAAGTTGAACCGGAGGCCTGATTCTGTCCCAAAGTCGAATTCGAGTCGCCTTCATATTGCCACACGACGGCTAACCCGGAGAACGTGAAGACAACAACGGACGCTAAAATAAGTGCCAGTACGGAATATAGAAGCCTGTGCTTGTTCATTTCCATTAACCCGATCATCTTCGTGCTATCCAGCTATTCGGATAGCGTATCTTGCTTCCTGGCATAAAAACATGTGGTGCCTATTTATAAATCCTCACCTTCTCAGCGCCTTTTGCAGCTCCGGCAGGCTAAGGGAATTCAGCAGATCCTTCTTTTCCAGCCAGCCTCTTCTGGCGACGTTCAGTCCATATTTCATGACGCCGAGCTGCTTTGGTTCATGCGCATCGGAGTTGATGCACAGGCGGATGCCATTCTCCTTTGCCTCCCGCGCCCAGGTTTCATTCAGGTCCAGCCGGCTGGGATAGGCATTGATCTCCAGAGCCGTTCCCGTTCTCGCCGCAGCCTGGAGCACGGCGTTCATATCGACTTCGTAGGGCTCACGCTGGTTTATGATTCTGCCAGTGGGGTGTCCGATGATATGCACGAACTCATTCTCAATTGCCGAGATCAGTCGGCCCGTGATCGCCCTCTCGTTTTGCTGCTGGCCCATGTGCACCGAAGCGACGACCACATCGCATCTGGCCAGGAGATCATTGGGATAGTCCAGCTTGCCGTCCGCTTTGATGTCCACCTCAGTTCCCGCGAGAACTGTAATGCCCTGCAAATCCTCATTGGCGGCTGCAATCGCGTCGATTTTTTCCTCCAGCTTCTCGGCAGACAGACCTCCGGCGATGCCCACCGACGGCGAGTGGTCGCAGAGGGCCAGGTATTCGTATCCCAGAGCCTGCGCGGCCCCGGCCATCTGCATGATCGATGCCCTGCCGTCCGACCAGTCGGAGTGCACATGCAGGTCGCCGCGAATGTCCTTCAGCTCCACCAGCGCCGGCAGCTTGCCTCTGCGTGCCGCCTCGATCTCACCCCGATCTTCCCGCAATTCCGGTGGAATGTATTGCAGTCCCAGATGGGCATAAAGATCCTCCTCCCGGTCGAAGAAAAGATCCTGCCCGTCGGCCAGGCGCGTCAGAGAATACTCGCTCAGGGAATAGCCGCGCGCCAAGGAAAGCTGGCGTACTCTGACGTTGTGCTCCTTGGAGCCGGTAAAGTACTGAAGCACAGTGCCAAGCGACCTGTGCTCCACGATCCTCAGGTCAACCTGAATCGTCTCCTGCACAATGACGCTGGCCTTGGTGGGACCCTTGACAAGGACCTCCTGCACCAGGGGCATGCGCGCGAACGCCGCCACAACCTCATCGGGCCGGGATGCTGTGGCCAGGATATCGATGTCGCCCACAGTCTCTTTGCAGCGGCGATAGCTTCCGGCTGCTGTGATGTGCTCGAGGCCCTGCAAAGAATGCAGAAATTCCAGGATCTCATTGACGACGGGCTCGGCGACGCTGTAGAGGATGCGGCTGCTGCGTTTCCTGTACCTCTCGACGGCTTTTAGAATATTTGTCTCGCGAACCGCGCCCATCCTGGGCAGCCGACGGATGCGGTGCTCCCTGGCCGCCTTTTCCAGATCCTCCAGGTTTGAGACTTCAAGCTTTTCATGCAGCAGGAAGATGGTCTTAGGTCCCAGGCCCGAGATCTTGAGAAGCTCGGCCAGCCCTGCGGGCGTTTGCGCCAGGAGATCTTGGTGCGACTGGATCTGGCCGGTCCGCAGGTACTCTTCAACCTTCTGGGCGATGGCCTTGCCGACACCGGGAATGGACTGCAGCCTTCTCTCCCGACAGACCGCTTCCACATCCTCTTTCATGGACTCGATGGCGCGGGCTGCTTTGCTGTAGGCAATTATCTTGAAACGATTCTCGGCATGCAGCTCCAGCAACTCCGCCATCTCGTAGAGAACTGCTGCGACATCAGAATTTTTCACGAAATAGATTTTGCCTTTTTAAAACAAGAGCATTTCGGCCAAAAATGGACAATTCACGCGGTTGGATTTCGGGCAAATTGATTACAATCCGTATCCAGGGATTTGATGAAACGATTTGACGGATGGATTTTGCAGAGAGACTTAAGAAACAGGTTTGAGCAAGAGACTCAAGAAACAGGTTTGAGCAAGAGACTCAAGAAACAGGTTTGAGCAAGAGACCCAAGAAACAGATTTGAGTGAGCAGACTTCAGCATTTGGATAAGATAAAAATAAAAACTAAACTGCAGTCATGGGACGATAGCAATTGCAGTCAAATGCATTGATCTCTCTCCATTGTTTTCGCTCTTGCGGATCCATGCCGGAGAGCCCCACGTTGCAGCAGGGCAGCCAATAATCCTCATCATAATCATAGAATTCGCGATATCTATGTGTTAAATTTTTCTTTAAATCAAATGTTCCGACATAATCCTCTTGTATCTCTTGCTCACCCTGATATTCCAAATCCAGGAATCCAATGCTTGCTCGGCCATTCTCAAAAGATTCATCAATTTTAAGGATCGAATCGCCCTGATAGGCATTGTTTATGGAATAATCATCTATACTATTCAATAAAACAGATGCATCCTTTCGCAAGAATTTTGCCTGAGATATTTCGTTTTTCATCGATACTGCAAGATCATAATTCTTCAGGCGAGTTTGATCCTGCAAAGATGATGCAAAATGAATCGGATTCCGGGCGTAGTAACCGTCATTCACCGCCAACGCGATCGGCGAGAAGATCATAAGATTACTCTCCTGGGATTGAATTCCCGCTGCTGCATCCTCTTCATCAATATCCTGTTCAGGTATGAGATCGAGCCGGTAGATCGAATACGCTTGTTCCGTATAGCTGTTGTCGATGGAACCACTTCCATGATATTGATTTTTGCTCTCAACTCCTGTATAGAAAATGTTAGGCATGAGGGTATATTTGTACGATGAAGAAAAGCCGTTTCCACTAACGGATTGATCATACTTGAATGAAAATGAATCAATAATATGTAAGTCGGCCAAAGCCGGAACGACTACTATTATAATGAAGACAATGATAGTGGATACAATGGCAGCTATTTTCAGACAATTCCCTCCTTAATGAATTGGCGTTGCATATGTTGTTGCCCAATCACTTTAAAAAACCTTTTGAACTATAAGTCGTTAATTTTGGATATGATTTGCTGTGCTGACTATATTTCGAGATTTACTTTTCTAAAATTTAGGATTTATTATTGACCTTTGAGATACTATTGACGATTCTAACAATTGGTAGAATGCGCTATCTCAGAGAAAGTGAATCGCCAGGAGGCATTTGATAGCGAAATAGAGAAAAATAAAAAAGAGGCTGAAGGGACCGAATTGAGGAATCCGCTGGATTTTCCGCCTAGTACTTGCTCTCAATCTCCACCAGAGCATTCCTGAATTGCGATGCGGTGAATGGTTCGCATGCTTCGTCCGTCAGCTCAATCACAGCCCGATTTATCTGAGCTTTCGTCAGAGTCTCTGTATTGAAGATCTCTTTTGCAGTCTCCTGCTGTACATTCGGATCGACGGCATATTGGATTCCGGCTACAACCTCATCCACAGACTTGCCGCCGGAGCTTGCCTTAATCATCAACTGTTCATTCTCGTTCATCAAAGCATCGAGGGCAGCAAGTTTCGCCGCCAATTCGGTTAGAGTCTCTTCATCCCTCACTCCTTTAGCAACCGATTCAACCAGCGCATCAAACGGCAGGGGGTTTTCGTTTGCTGAAACAGCCAATGCTGTTGCAGTCTCGGTTGTGGTTATAGGCATGGTTGTGGGGGCCGTGGATGTTGATTGGCTGGCGGATTGCGAGCTGCTGCTTGAGGTTGAGGTCGGGGTAGTAGATGCACCCGCAGCGGTTGAAGTGCTGCCGGACGTGGCTGAACCGGATGATGTGGCACTCGTAAAGGCTGAAGCACTGCTGGTGGCGGGAGAGTCTGAAGCCGCCGAGCTACCGGATGTGGCTGATCCGGAGGATGACGACGTTCCGCCGGTAGCAGCAGAGTTGCTCGATATCGTAGAACCGCTGGCGGAAACAGTATCAACGGACATTCCCACGCTTGCCGTGCTAGCCAGGCCGCTTGACGATCCGGTGCCAGTGGACGCAGAGCTGCTGGCAGACGTGGAATCGCTGGCGGATGTGGTGTCCGTGGAAGATGCGGAGCCGCTGGATGCGGATGAGCCGCCGGCTGTGCCGGTTCCTGTTGATGAGGAATCGCTTGTGGATCCTGAAATGCTAGATGATGACGGATCGCCGGTAGCCGCGGTTGTGTCGCCGCTTGCCGCCGCACCTGCATCTGCCGAAGCAGTGGCATCACCGCTCACACTGGTTGTGGAAGAAGTCGAAGTGCTGGACAAAGTGCTTCCTGAGCTTGTGCTTTCTGAAGCAGATACAGAGCTTGAGCTGGACGATGCTTCAGCTGCAGCGGCTATTCCCATGCCGCAGAGAAACAATGTTAGTATTATCAATATGAGTTTCAT
>Ga0074195_1003067_pt1 | contig 16659 bp, 15 predicted proteins | sample EPASupsiteHSE623_FD_64525 | JGI IMG/M metagenome (GOLD analysis project Ga0074195, IMG submission 64525) | Bioremediated contaminated groundwater from EPA Superfund site, New Mexico - Sample HSE6-23 | ecosystem: Environmental > Aquatic > Deep subsurface > Groundwater > Contaminated ...
TGGTGGAGGCGAGCCGTGACCCTGCAAATCCACCCACTATCGCCCACAAATTTAGGGATGTGATACTGACAAGGTTGTGCCCTATACAAGGCAGGGGCAAGTCAATCAGAGCGCAGAATTCACCTCTGACCTATCACACCATCTAGCATGTATTATTTTATAGTTTCTATGATAGAAGCCAAACGATATTTCACATACAACCATTTACCGTTGACACCATTACTTTCAATTGCAATAGTTACTATGAAATATAAAGTTAGGAGCTTTAGAATGAGATATGAACCCAAAATAGAGAAAGAGATTATGTGTCCTCTCGAATATGGGCTTGACATCTTTGGTGGCAAGTGGAAATCAAGAATCATCTGTGTTCTATCTGCTAATAGTGTTATGCGTTACAATGAAATTAGAAAAGAGCTTGATAATATAACCGATGCCGTGCTTGCGGCTATGTTAAAGGAGCTTATTGCAAATGAATTGATTAACCGAAAGCAGTATAATGAAATACCGCCTAAAGTGGAATATTCTTTGACGGAAAAGGGGAAGTCCGTTTTGCCCATTCTTCAGAGCATTTGCCTTTGGTCACGTCAACAGACAAAAGATCAATTAGAGAAAAAGCTCCCGCCCTGTAAGACGTGTAACCAGCTATTATAGTGCCATTACTATGAAAATTATTAGTTACTTATAAAATTACTAATATATTTGCCCTTCCGAGTTGCTTTGTTATACTTTGATTGTGGTTAAACCATAAACATAGTATATGGAGGGAATAATATGGGTGTAAAAGCATACTTGGAAATTACGATGGTCATTAGCAATACCAATCGCCCAGCAGCGGCAAAGGTCTATACAGACTATCGGCAACCTTTCTTAAACCAAATCAAAGGAGCGCAGACTAAAGAACTTCTTGTCCGCGACGAAGATGTACAGGTTCTTCATGGTTTTGACAGCATTGAAAATGCAAAGGCCTATCTTGACAGTGAAATGTTCAAGAATGATGTCTTTGTCGGATTACAGCCTCTCTGGAGCGCCGCCCCCGATGTAAAAATCTATACTGTGGCTTAATCGGTAACCGCCACAACAAAAAACGTGCTTTGACGGCTGAATATCGGTGCTTTACAAATTCATAACAAAAGGCTCAGATATCAATCCAATATCTGAGCCTTTTACACTTTTAAGTATTTTGTGTCGTATGAGTCGCAGCCTGCTCTCTTAGTGCTATCGCGAGTTGCGCGGGACAAGATGTATTTTTCAACCCGCACTTAATTCCTTCAAGTTTATTAATAACATCTTCTACTTTCAGTCCATCTACTAATTTACTGATACCGTTTAGATTCCCATTGCAGCCATCTGTAAAAGCCACATCCTTTACTATGCCATCCTCAATCATAAATTGAATTTTCCTAGCACATACACCTTTAGTTTTATACTCAAACATTAGATCCACTGCCTTTAAGATAAATTTATAGACTCGTTATTGTCTGATATTACTGTCTAGAACCTATTCCAGACAATAACTTCATCAAATGAGTTTTTCTTAGGTATGGGGGTATTTACTTCAGATGGATAGCCTAAAGCAATAATTGAAACAAGTTTTTGCTTTTTGGTTGCTCCAACCAAAGATTCAATTTCCTCAGCATATGGCATACCATAACCTGCCACCCAACAAGATCCTAGTCCTTGTGCTGTTGCAGCAATGAGGATATTCTCTGTAGCTGCAGAACCATCCTCAATAAGTGTTGCGCATTCCTGATTATCACAGAAAACTAAAATTAAAGCTGGAACCTTACCAATTATAAATTTACCCCAGGTTGAAACTTCCCCAACTTTATCAATAAGAGGCCTTTCCATCAAAACAAGAAATGTCCGTCCTTGTTTATTGTGCCCCGAAGGAGCTACCCTTCCGCATTCAACTAAGCTTTCTAACACCTCTTTTGTAATAAGCTGATCAGTAAATTTCCGTACACTTCTTCTCTCTAAAATAGCCTTAATTGCATCCATTCATAAACACTCCTCTTTTCTTCTATCGCAAGGAACTTATCCTGGCAACGCCATAGTTTTTCTGTACCAACCAGTTGGTACAGAAAAAACACATCTTAATATGAAGAAGCAAAACTCACTTATTCTACATTATTTTCAAGTATCTAAAGCTGAATTAATAAGCTTTCGAGCTAAATGAGCAATATTGATAAAAACATCAATATCCTGCTTACTCTTCATAAGTAAAATCCCACCTTCAATCAAGGCAACTACCCCGAGAGCTAACTTCTCCATCTCTAATGAATCCGATTGCGAAGTTTTATTAATCATTCCAGCTAAAACAGGCTTTAAAGCATCAATCCAATTATCAAATACTGATTGAATTCTCTGCCGAAACATTTCATCATGTTCGCTTAATTCAATCGCAAGATTACCAAAGAAACACCCGCATTTCGCTCGATTGCATCTTTGATTTTCAATGATCCATTCAATCATTTCGCCAAATTTGGTTTCGGGGTCTTTCTTTGACCTGAGTATATTATCCAACAGCTGTCTACTCCATGCATCAGAAAAACAGTCTATAACCGCCAACCCTAATTCGTGTTTTGACGAAAAATAATAATAGAATTGCCCCTTTCCCACTTGGCTGGCCTCAAGAATATCATTTAGCTTAGTGTTTTTATAGCCCTTAGATTGCATTAAGGCTATAGCTGCTTCGATTATTTCTTGCCGTTTTTCGGACAAATTCATCACCTTCTGTACCTACTAGTTGGTACAATGGTATCATGGAACATTTTCAACGTCAACAATACTCGCATTCTAAGCCAACTAGCTTGTTATTCTAGAACATATTTTAATCATTTTCATCCGCGATATTTAATATACTCTAAATTTATCCCTAAAGTAAATATTAATAAATTTATTAGTCACTATGAAGATTAATAGTAAAGAGTGAATCAAACTATGAAACACCCAGACTGCGAATCCGTCCCGCCAATCTCGCAATCCTGCTTTCTGACGTAGTGCACTGACGGATCACCTACGTTCACACGGTAGATATCCTCCCTTTCGCTCAATACGGCAAATTCCTGACCTATCTTACTGGATACCAAGAATCCTTTGACGAAGCCCTGACAACAGGGATGTTAATGCTTTGCTTTGCTTAGCTTTCTTCATTACTACCCATTGCCTTTCTCTTTTCCATCGACACAGTCCAGCTTGTAAGGGCCAAAAACTTTTTCGGCATGATGACGACTACGCCGAAATCACTGCCGATCAAAACTAATACGCTCACAAACTCAACAGCCGAAGCAGGCAAAACGTCAACGTGTCGCGGGGACGGTTCTAGTGACACAGTGAAATCTCATTCTTTTCTCGGGTTAACCAAGTTAAGCCACCTGTCACTCATTTTTTTGATATACCAATTTGACTCTGACTTGTATGATGATTCTACTTCTCAGCATAAAAAATATATCAATTCCTAGATAAAGCAAAATAGCACTTGTGCCATGACAAGTGCTATTTTGCTTTAATATGTATACAATCCAAAGTCTTCCTTAATCGTATTCTTACAATTACTAACATACGTTTTGTCCCAACTTCGCACTTGCATTTGGCGTGACTGAAAGCAATATTATCCATACAATAGAATAATTTAGCTGGATCATCACCTAGTAACCATGACTCTTTATGATCAATTGTAAAATCATCGATGCAAGCTATTCGTTCTCCACATCTGAAGCATGTATCCATATTACATTTTTCAGCTAATTCAAACATTAATAGCTTATTGAGTCTAGATTTTGCCGCACTAAGTTTTTCATCAAGCATTTCTTCGATTTTACTCGTCCGTCGTTGATAGGATTTCAAACCATCATCAGGAGTATTATGACGTATTTTATTAGCATAAGACGCTGTACAACTAAGACTACAAAAGAAGTGATTACGCCCCGTTCGTTGCTGACGGCGGATTTCTTTATCTTCTTTTTCAAATTCCGCTCCACATCGATAACATATTATGCGCATAAAACAAAACCTCCGCTCAATATATATCAGGCTAAAAACCCAGTATATATCTGTGACTTGAATTTTTTGTTTGCCAGAGACATGCAGCGTTTCTTGCCGAAATACACTAAAAACAGCTACATATCAATATATTTTCGGCACCTATTTTACATCAGTTTTTGCCGGCAGTTCAATTACTTTATTTTAGATTGCCACGGGTATATATTGCAAATAATTGTACTCTCGGCCAAAAAGACTAAAGCATATTTATGCTCTGCATAAATATGCTTTCTATTACATGGTATGGTGGAGGCGATTCGTGACCCTGCAAATCCATTTCTTTGTGTCAGAAGGACAGTCCCTGTGGCACACGCGAGTCAATCATAGCGAGTAGAAAGAATTCGACGTCAGCAAGGCTGCTTAAAGTTCCCATAAGCATAGGATTATATCTACCCTCTGGCGACTAAAGGTATGACGATATTAGCAGCCAGGCAACAGAATACCAACACCAATAGAGCTATTCTATCAAATAGGCGCGAATAAGCCGGTTCATTCTTACGAGTGATAAGATAATAAGAGTATAGCGACAGGGAAATAGCCAGGAATATTGTAAATAAACCAATCCCAGTGATAATATCAATCAAACCAAACCCGCCGTAGGCAGGCACTAGCGAGTTGGCAATATACGTATTTGCCACCGCGCCAAAATATGCACCTGTTGGCAACGCGAAACGGGGGCCATCAGAGGCCTTTATAAAAAAACTTGCAAATGTAAGCGCAAGAGCTGCAAACAAAGAAATAAATATCTTAAAATAGAAACCGAAACTAACGCGACTGATGTGGATACTACTTACATATTGAGAATAAATACTTTTATCTGTTCTTCTGGGATCACCAAATGTAGTACTGTAGGTATGAGTTCTAACAACTTGCCCGATACTTTTAATGGTGTATCCAGGAATAGTCACCCTTGAGCTTATCTGTGAAGCATCATCTGCTATATAGCGAAGTTTCGTTCCATCTCTGTCCGCATCTTCAACATAGATATTTAACACATGGTCTTCGATTGGTATACGTGAAATATCAAAGAACTTTGTAATTTTAGCTGAAATTAGATACTGCTGGTAGTTTTGACCATCACTGCCATGATACTCATCTTGTAGTTCTTTTTTAGTGATTACTCCGTTTATAATTTGTAGCTTACTGCCTGGGTCAATACTTTTATCACCATTCCAACTAAACCAAATATAAAAAGTGGTATTCCAGAATGAATCTTTAATTGATAAATTATCAATTGAATCGACATAAGTTCCAACCCTGACACTAGTAAATTTTCCTTCGGTAGCAAGAGCATCAGGAGGCGTTTGTCCAGGCTCCGCCGCTATAGGGCTCAAGCGTGCCTCGTGGATGGCCTTTGAGATTGCTCTATTCTTATACATATCAGCCGCGCCAAAACAAATAATCACCAAATATATGAATACTAATACCCCTGCCAATCGCATTAGACCTTTTTTTTGATCAGCCGATAAATCACCCCAGCCAGTAAGCATATATACCCTCTCCAATAATTAAAATAACTTCAAATCTACTGATCATTCCGATAGTTTATTTGCGTTAATTCCAATAGCTTGTCAACTTTTGCTTCAAGAACAGCAAGCCGGTAGTTAGCACTTTCCTCATCCGTTTCAGATTTTCTATTTAACTCTTTTATCACCGCGTAAGCATCATATACTACGGCAATCATCATATTAAGCAGGACAAAGGTAGTAATAGCAAAATATGAAAAGAAAAAAATGAACACTAAGAAATAATTGTTTGCGCCTGCTGCAGCAGCAACATTATCCCAATCAGAAAACAGGGAAACCTTCATTAAAGAATATGAACTGATAAATATGTTACCAAATCGCTCGGGAAGCATTTCCCCAAAAAAGCCATTTGCCATGACTGCATAAATAAAAACAAAAAGCATTGCCATTAAAATAACAGCAAAAATATCTGATACACAGCGAAGACAAGCGTCAATAAGATGGCGAAGAATACGTTGATTGCTAATCAAACGCATCAGTCGCAACACTCGGAAGGTTCTTAGCACCGAAAAAGAAGTATTATAAGCTAAACAGGAAACTACGATAACAACAAAGTCAAAGGTATTCCAGCCATCCTTGAAAAACCTTTTTCCATAGGCTGCAATCCGAATCAGCAATTCCACTACGAAAATAGCCAGAATATATTTATCAAGCTGTTCAAGGAAAACACCTATATTCCCCGCGCGCAATTCCGGGAAGGTAAGTATGGCGAGTATAATGGCGTTCACCACGAGTAATACATCTACACCTCGACTTACTATTGGCTTTTCTATAAACGAGACTAGTTTAGGCATTCGCTCCTCCAGATTTTAAAACAAAATAAATTTACTGTCACACTAAATAAAATAAAGCTATTTTTCTGTATCCCTTTCGACATTTTTGTATATCTTCCTTTACTGATTTACCATATTTTTGGGATACAACGGGAAGTTCTTTTGTAACATTTGCATTTTCATTTCCCGACTGGCGGATACCTCATCCTCCAACCACCCACACAAACAACAAGAGCCCGCGAAATTCGCCGGGTGTGACTGATCGGAAAAAACGGCTAATTAAAACGATATACTTGTCCTTAGTTCAACGCAATTAACAAGATATCTCTAGCTTATCTTCGAGTAAGATACCTTTATTTATGTCCTTAAGTTCAAATTTTTCTTTAAAGATGTCTTTCAGTCCCGATATGAATATACGATCGAATTGCGTTATATATAGTGGGTACTAACATATTATTCTTGGTTATTAGATCTTGAAACCTTCTTCAATATCACGCATAACGGAAACAAGGTGTCACGGGGACGGTTCTAGTGACACATTAACTTCTCATTCTTTTCTCGGTTAAGCAAATTAAGCCACCTATCACTCATTTCCTGGTAAACCAATTTAACTTTACTTCTGCGGAATGAGGATTTCTATTTTACCATAAGACATATCAATCCCTAGGTAAACGAAAATAGCACTCGTTCGATAACAAGTGCTATTTTTGCTCTAATATGTATATAATTCAAATTCTTCTTTACTAGTATTTTTACAATTACTAACATACGTTTTAGTCCCAGCTTCGTAGTTGCATTTGGCGTGACTCTTTATGATCAATTGTAAATTCATCAATGTCAAAGACATAGGAACGGTGGTTCAGTCTCTAAAAGCAAAAACCTTAGTCATCGCAGACACTACCACAGTCCCTGTGTCTCCGATACCACTTAAGTGGCAAATAAATTTCATAAAACAAAACGTCCATCTAATATAAGTATATTTATATTAGGTAAAGGGGATAAACAATTTGGTGGAGGCAATCCATGGCATTGTAATCCGCTCTTTATTTTACTAAGTAATCATTTTCTATATACTCTTTGAAAAAACAATGCGCAAAAAATCTAGGCGTATCCTTCTCGCCTCCACAAACGCTTCTTCGCCCCGCGAACACTAATCAATTTAGTACTCTTGACCCCTGATCGGCGCTAACGACTATCTATAGTATTTGCTTGATTTTCAAACCAATCATTAACTGGAAGATTCCTTCACTGGAACCCAAGTCGATTCCCGTAATCTCACTTATTTTTTTGAGCCGGTATTGCAGGGAGTTATAATGTAGGTGGAGCTTTTCCGCAGTTTTTTTGATATTAAAATCACTTTCGCAATAGGCTTGTAAACTGACCAAAAAAGTGGTCCCATTGTGTAAGTCATATTCAACAAGTTTTCCAATGGAATGGCGGTACAGGCCTTCCAATTCGTCCTTATTATCTATTGTCGACATGATCCTGTACAGTCCTAAATCACCAAAATGAGTAACCGACCCAACACGTGTTATCTTCATACCAATTTTCAGAGCTTTCAAGGCTTCATCATATGCACTATTGCATTTCGGCAATTCCCTGCACGCATTACTAACTCCCATCGATATCTGCAATCCAGGCACACCAAATTTACAAATTCCCGCTGTTTTATTGATAAGCGCAAGTGCCTCTTTAAGAGCCGCTTGGCTGTTTACCTTCTTATCAGATGGGCACAGAATGACAATTCCATGCGCACCTTTAAAGATCAATGTCTCTATATTTTCACCCTGGAACGCTTTTGCCAAAGCCTTTTCCAGTTGATCTTGCGGCAGCTGAAGACTTGGCTTAACCAGCAGTTCATCTTCGGGATTAAGCACATCTTGCAGATCGTGTATAAAGATCAATATGCAAAAATATTTCGAGAAATAATTCAATTTGTACTGGACCATTTTTTTAAGTATTGTCTCGGGATCCCTCATATTACCGATCAGTACAGAGTATAAAAAATCACAGGCGGCTACCTCCCGATCTTGCGCTTCACGAATCATTTCCAGAGTGAAAACGACTAGGGACTGTTCAATTATCTCTTCCGCCTGCCGCGGCAGCCGTTCGTTTGTTCCCACGATAAGCAGAGACCCGTACGTCTGTGCAGTCCTCGCCAGAGAATAACGAAACACGTTCATTGTTCCGAGGCATTCAAAGGCCCGCTGCAAGTTTGACCCTGGCCCTAACTCAATGGCAGTCGAAAGTTTTCCTGATGACGCTAGAATGCAGTCGGAATTGTCCGCTACCAGCACAGTAGCCCCGATCCGGCGCGACAGAATATCTGTCAAACCGCACAACCCCATGCCAGTCGCGATGCAATCCTGAAAAGCGTTATTGACAGCCCTGGTTTTTGCCGCTAAATTGCGGAAATAAATTTCATTGTATAAAGGGCCAAGAACATCACAATAGCTGCAATCGTCCGGCATACGTAAAATCGGCAAGCCGCATTTCATCGCCTGTTCCAACAAGCCATCAGGCAGAGTGAATAAGAATCGGTTCACTTTGATCGCCAAAGCAGCCACGCCTCGATCAGCAAGAATCGGCAGTATCTCCACAAGTTTCTGTGGTTGGTCCTTAAATGCGAATGCATTGGTCATTGTCAGTTCTCCGCCTTTAAACCAATAGACCGAATCCACCGCATCCAAGATACTAACCATCGTGACTGAACGCTCTAAGCCAATATCATTCGTAAGCACATTAAAACGGTCTAACGGGCTCAGCTTTAGGCACTCTTTCACAGTCAGCGACATGCAGCCCACCACCTTTGACTTTCACAGAGTCGGATATAGATTTGGATCGTGTAGCTTTCTACAGACAATCATTCAAATCCTTCCGTGTCAAACAAATCAGTGAGAAAAGCTGATAAAGCTAGCTAAAAGATTCTTGCAGAGCTAAATAATGACGGCAATCCTCCCGTATGCAAAAACAGAATATTATCTCCCGCCTTAAAGACGCCTTTACTAATCAAATCAAGTAAACCAGCCAGTGCTTTGCCGGTATACACTGGATCCAGCAAAATCCCTTCTGTTCTTGCCAAAAGTCGGACAGCATCCAGCATTTCCGGCGTAGTCAGTGAATAACCAGGTCCGAGATATTCTTCATAACAAACCACCAAATCATGGGATAACCCAGGATGCCCCCCCATAATACCGACCGTCTCTTGCGCCAAGTCATATACTAAGTCCTTCTGCACATTATTTTTTTGCATTACATTGATTCCGACTACTTGGATATCACTGTTCATACAAAAAAATCCAGCTAGCAGACCAGCATGGGTACCAGCACTTGCGCTAGGACAAATTACAGCGTCGAAAGGAATGCGGGCTGCCCAGCTTTGTGCACAAATTTCCTGTGCACAGGCTGCATAGCCGACTGCTCCTAATGGATTTGATCCACCCAACGGCAAGATATAAGCTTTTCTCCCTATTACCTCCAATTCATCTGCCAAGGTCTGCATCACCTGTTCAGCATCCCCGGAATCCTCTTCGCGGATCACGCGGATTTTTTCAACGCCCAACAGTCGGAATAGTAAAATATTGCCGCTAGCATGCGGATCATAGCTACCCGATTTGTTTTCTTTGAGCACTAACTGACATTTTAGACCTTCGCGCACCGCCGCTGCCAGCGTAAGGCGACAATGATTGGATTGAATGGCACCGCAAGTAATCAAGGTATCCGCTCCCAGCTCTAGTGCCTCTGCAACAAGAAATTCCAGTTTGCGGGTTTTGTTCCCTCCTAACGTCAGCCCTCCGAGATCATCCCGTTTCATATATATAGTAGGACCACCCAGATAGGCAGATAGTCTTGATAATTTATCAACTGGCGTTGGACCGGTCAAATAATCACGACGAGGAAAACGAGCTAAATTCATGATCATACCCCCTTATAAAAACGCGGCAGTCTTTTTTTGCTGTACATACAAACCAGCTCATTCACAATCGTTCCTAGAGAATCGGCCACTTCTTCAGCAGGTAGTTCCGCACTACCGAACAATAGGACTTCATCCCCTGCCGACACGCCTGGAATATCAGTTACATCAATCATGCACTGATCCATGCAAACACGGCCTACAAGCGGCGCATAGTGCCCCCGCACCAGCACACGGCCTCTATTGGAAAGACTTCGACCCCATCCGTCCGCATATCCTATAGGCAGTGTCGCAATTCGACTTTGCCGACTCGTCTGAAAAGTGCAACCATAACTGATGAATGATCTGGATGGGACATCCTTAATAAAAGTCACTCGACATTTTACCTGCATCGCCGGTAAAAGTGAAATCTTCTTTTCTACTTGGCTAGAAGACCATAGACCGTACAAAGAAATACCAAGCCGCACCATATCAAAATGTGCTTCCGGCAAATCCGTAATAGCGGCACTATTAGAAGCATGGCATATCGGCACCTTTATGCCGCATCCTTCTATACGTTTGAGCGCATCCTGGAACAAAGTAAGTTGCTCCATCGCATACGTTTTGTCTGCTTCATCCGAACTAGCTAAATGCGTAAACACGCCCGCTACGTTCAAACCTGGCAATGCATTGACCGCCGCAGCAAAATTACCACTTTCCTCTACAGGAACGCCAATTCGCCTCATACCGGTATCAACTTTCAAGTGAACCGCCGCAACTTGCCCCGCAGTCATAGCAGCTGCCGACAAAGCACGAGCGTCGCTAATCGTGAACACGCTCTGCATCAAATTGTATCTTACAAGCAGCGGCGCCTGCTGGGCAGGAGTATAGCCTAGCACTAAGATTGGCGCCAAAATGCCAGCCTGCCGCAACTCGATTCCTTCGCCCAAGACCGCTACAGCTAGATAATCTGCTCCAGCTCTCAAAGCCGCATTAGCCACGGCAACTGCTCCATGTCCATAACCATCTGCTTTAACAACGGCACATAGCTTTATGCGTGGCACCAGCAAATTCTTAAACTGGAGTACATTGTGTTCAATTGCCTTCAAATCAATTTCGACCCATGCTGGTCGCTCGCACATAATGTTTCTCCCCTCATGATTAAATTAAATATCATGCCCGCTATATGGCATACATCAATCAACCAGCGGGGCATAATTCATTAATTTAAGCATTCCATTACAAGAGCTTCCGTCAGTGACCTTTTCGCAACACTTTTCCCGCTAACATCCCTGAATACATACCATTCTCGACCGCTACTTGTCCATTGACTATTACATACTCGATTCCAGTGGCATACTGCTGGGGATTCATAAATGTAGCCTTATCTTCAACCACATCCTCATCAAATATTGTTATGTCCGCATACATTCCTTCTTTTAGCAAACCTCTGTCTCTCAAACCAAGCTTTTGTGCCGGCATCGAGGATATCTTGCGAATAGCTTCAGGCAACGTTATCGCATGATCTTTGCGCATATATTTCCCCAACACTCGAGGGAATGTCCCGTAATAGCGAGGGTGAGGTTTTCCCGGACTTGGAATGGCATCGGAAGCTACCATTACATCCGGATGCTGGATGATATAGGTGACGTCTTCTTCGCACATCATGAACACAACCATCAAAACGTCTGCTTTCTCCTCTACCATCAGCTCGAATACAGCCTCAGCTGACTCTATGTTCCGTAGTTTGCCGATATCAGTAATGCTTTTTCCTTCATAATCTGTATTCCCCGGACATGAAGCAATAATAATATTGTCCCAGCCTGCCGCCTTTACGTAATTTTCCCATCCAGCCACTCCGTTGACCATTTCCGCCTTAATACGCTCCCGGTTTTCTGCAATCTGCAGCCGATCGAGAAGCCTGTCTATACCGCCTTCATGCACCCATGGGGGCAAAAGAGCGCCAAGCATGGTGCTAGCAGCCACATAAGGATAGACGTCACAAGTGATATCTACACCCCGCTTTCTGGCTTGCTCCACCATTGACAATGTTAGTCGGCTCTTTCCCCAATTATCTTTACCCGCCGTTTTATGATGAGAAATCTCTACCGATACGCCCGACTGTTCCCCTACATCAATCGACTCCTGCACAGAATCGAGAACATTGTCCGTTTCACCCCGCATATGTGTTGTATAAATCCCTCCTTTGGCCGCTACCACCTTGCACAGTTCGACCATCTCTGCCGTCTTACTGAACAAGCCCGGCGGATAGATTAATCCGCTGGACATTCCAAATGCGCCTTCATCTATCGCTGTGCCAACTAATTGCTTCATTTCTGTAAGCTCCCGGGCATCAGGTTCCCTGTTTTCAAAACCCATCACCGCTATTCGTACTGTCCCGTGGCCAACAAGTGATGCGATATTCGTAATGCACCCCTGCGTTTCCACCTTATCCAAAAATTCGCCATAACCATGCCAATCCCAGGCTAAAGGAATGCTGGCAAAAATCGAATTAGTATACTTTTTTAGTAACTCCAGATTTTGATCTGAGACCGGAGTTGCAGACATGCCGCAATTACCGATTGTTTCCGTAGTGACACCCTGCAAAATTTTCCCTTCCTCACGGGGTTTAACAAAAAGCAATGCATCTGAGTGGCAATGCATATCAATAAAACCAGGAGCAACCACTAAGCCCTTAGCATCGATTCTTCTCACAGCCGATTGCCCCTGTAGACGGCCAATTTGGACAATCCGTCCGTCTTGAACTGCTATGTCGGCCAAGTACCAAGGATTACCGGTGCCGTCAACGATCCGGCCGTTTTCAATAATCAGATCATACATTAAAGATTCCCTCCTGCTCCACCATTATTACCGTCGCCTGATTTACACGCTTGCATTCGTGCTTACAGAGGCTGACTTTCTTTCCCGGACAGTAATTGCAATGAGTGACGAAATTACTGTTCCGGCGATCAGAAACATGAAGGCAGAATTAAAACCACCGCCTGAAGTCTGAATCAGATAACCCATCACCATTGGCGAGCAAAAACCAGCGATCTGTCCGGCAAAATTTACGAAACTAGCAGCAGAACCCATGACCGTCGATGGGATGACATTCATCGGCAAAGCCCAGAATGAGCCCATAGCCATAAATAGGAACCCGCCTGCTAAAGTGTTGTAGATTATTGCTGTATCAGCAGAAGCCACAGTATATGTCAAATACAAGAAAAAAGCACCAATCAACTGGGTTATGATTATAAGGTATTTTCGGCGGCCGACAAAATATTTATCTGATAGCCAGCCTCCTAAAACGAGACCTACAGTTCCAGCAAAGAAAGGTAATGAAGTTGCAATGCCCATTTTGACTAATTCAAATCCGCGTATCTTAACTAAGTAGGTTGGTATCCATGACATGAATCCCCAGAGGGTAACATCGAACGTCAGCCAAATAAAAAAACATTGCCACACGACGCTCACCTTCATAACGTCGCCAAAAGTAGCTTTCTTACCGGAAGCAGTCATAATCACTGGTTCCTCGCCAGCTATTTCATCCAGTTCTTGCTGGGTGATTCCTTTAGCATCCGCCGGCTTATCTAAGACATAAAACCATACTAACGCGGCAACGATTAGTCCAGGGATGAAGAGAAAGGTAAATACCGAACGCCAGCCCCAGGCTGCCATTACAGCCACGACAAATAACGGCGCCAAAGCCGGTCCTAGTGCATTAGAAGACAGCATAAAGCCATTGGCAGTTGCTCGCTCCTTGACAGGAAACCAATTCGAAATACTCTTCCACGATCCGCCGGGAAACAAGCCCTCACCGATACCAAATAACAATCGGATTATCAACATATTACTCAGATTAGTTGCCATACCGGTAAAAGCTGTAAAAGCTGACCACCAGGTGAGTGCTCCTGCCATAATTTTGCGCGGCCCATATTTATCAGCCAAAATCCCTCCTGGAATCTGACATAGTGCATAGCCGGCAAAAAAAGCACTCATTACGACCCCCATAGCTATCGGTGACAAGCGGAATTCATCCGCAATGTACGGAATAGCTACTGTCATAACCATCCTGTCCATGTAGGAAACAATCCAGGTGACAAATAAAATTCCTAAAACAGTGTACCGTTTCTTCCACTGAAATCCATTCATGAAAACAACACCCCCCTGAAATTTAATACCCTGATGGTTAAATTCGGAAGTGCCATTTTTTCCCCTTTGTCTATATGGTTTAATAACTCAGGCTTTTTTAAATAATATTACGACAACTGTTTATATTCCAATAATTGGAATGTAATTATCTCCAAAATTACATTCCTTCATTGTGATTTTTTTATTGTATTTGTCGTAATAAACAAATGCTTCAAATTTCATTAAGTACTTCAACTTATTATCAATTCCAATACTGTTGCTGCCAAATCATAGTGTCCAGAAATAGACGGTATAAATTGCCCAAATGATGCCAGAAATGTTGATCGCAGTCCAAGCAGCATTTGTGAGGAACGGTTCTGGTGACACATTAAACTTTTTATACTTTTTCTCTGTTTAACCAATTTAAGTAACCATCACTCATTTTTTCTGATAAGCCAGCTTGATCGATCTTTTGCAATAGGATGAGATCCTATTTCTAACCATAAAGATATATCAATCCCTGATAAATACAAAATAGCACTTGTTCTATGACAAGTGCTATTTTTGCTCTAATATGTATATAATTCAGAGTCTTCCTTAATCGTATTCTTGCAATTACTAACATACGTTTTAGTCCCAGCTTCGTAATTGCATTTGGCATGACTGAATGCAATATTATCTATACAATAGAATAATTTAGCTGGATCATCGCCAAGTAACCATGACTCTTTATGATCAATTGTAAAATCATCGATGCCATCTATTCGTTCCCCACACCGAAAACAGGTATCCATATTGCACTTTTTAGCTAGTTCAAACATTAAAAGCTTATTAAGCTTTGACTTAGCGGTACTTAGTTTTTCCCCGAGCAATTCTTCAATCTTCTTTGTCCGTCGTTGGTAGGATTTCAAACCGTCATCAGGTGTATTATGTCTAATTTTATTAGCGTAAATGCCAGTACAACTACGGCTGCAGAAGAAATAGTCTCTTCCCTCTTTTCGCTGTCGCCGAACTTCCTTGTCTGCTTTTTCAAATTCAATACCGCATAAGTGGCAAACCAATTTCATAAAACAAAACCTCCACCTAATGAAATAGATACTTCTATTATACACTAGGTGGAGGGGATATACAATTGGTGGAGGCGAGGAGAATCGAACTCCTGTCCAAAGGCATCGTTACATAGGCTTCTCCGAGCGCATTCTGCGTTTTAACTTTCGCGCTGTTGATGCCCACAGACAGGCTTCTTCAGAGCTATCTCGACTCATTTTTCCAGTCAGCCCACCGAGAATAAGGCTTCAGGTATCCTGCTTTGTGACGTCCTATCCCGCCTCGCAGGCAAAGGAGAGTAGAACGTTAGCATTAAGCTGCTAAAGCGTAATCGTTGTTTGCGTTTACTTGTTTTCCACCGTGTTGACGGGCAAATGGAACCCCGGCTCGCTACCTATGCTACAACCACCCCTGTCGAAACCAGTACGCCCCCATATTCATTAGAATACGCGTTATTTAGTTGTCTACTGATTATATCACAAAACCTTATAGACTCCAAATACTATTTTTTCCATAATGATACTTATCACCAAAGGATATTATCGGGATACAATGAATATATAAGTAAGAATTATATCGAACTTTTTCAGAGGAGAGATGCCGATGAACCAGCGCACAGCCGGAGCGCTGATGGTGATGATATCTGCAGCTGGATTTGGGACTTTGGCGATTTTTATTAAATACGCCTATGCCGCCGGAATAAATACTATTACTATGCTGACCGCCCGGTTTTTACTGGCCGCGGTTGTGCTATGGCTAGTAATTAGACTGCGCAATATCTCATCAACCGTAGATAAAAAAGGTCTTTTAAAGCTGTTTTTAATGGGTACCTTAGGTTATGGAACTATGTCCTTATTGTTCGCTTCAGCCCTTCACTATCTACCGGCTTCACTTACCGCTATGCTTCTATATACCTATCCCGCACTTGTCAGTATATTGGCTTTCGCATTGGGAGACGAACGCTTTAGCTGGCAAAAAGGTGTCGCTCTGTCAATTTGCTTTGTCGGACTTTTTCTAGTGCTAGGTGTCTCTTTTACTGGTCTCAATCCAATTGGAATTGCACTTGGACTGGGGTCTGCAATCGTTTATTCCTGTTATATCGTCGCGGGTAATCGTATTTTGAAAAAGATTGACTCGCTTGTAGCTACCGCCTATGTGTGCTCTTCGGGCGGACTCAGCCTGCTATTAGTCGGATCGGTTGGGGGAATGATTTCGTTATCTTTTGCACCCCAGGGATGGCTGGCTATTT
>Ga0074195_1003068_pt1 | contig 16653 bp, 19 predicted proteins | sample EPASupsiteHSE623_FD_64525 | JGI IMG/M metagenome (GOLD analysis project Ga0074195, IMG submission 64525) | Bioremediated contaminated groundwater from EPA Superfund site, New Mexico - Sample HSE6-23 | ecosystem: Environmental > Aquatic > Deep subsurface > Groundwater > Contaminated ...
GAGGGAGGAGTGGAAAAAGGCGGGAAAAGAAAGGTGGGTTTCAACCCACGCCCCCGCGCGGGGGGCGACTCATTTCCATTTGCATTTGCTGTTGGAACTGCAACTGTTTCAATCCACGCCCCCGCGCGGGGGGCGACGCCAGTGCCCAACAAATCATTCCAGCGGACGGGCGTTTCAATCCACGCCCCCGCGCGGGGGGCGACCTGAACATTATGGAGGCCTTACCATCGAAAATCAGTTTCAATCCACGCCCCCGCGCGGGGGGCGACCAAGAGCCAAAACGGCGCGATAAAAAACCGGTATTCGTTTCAATCCACGCCCCCGCGCGGGGGGCGACCCTGGAGCAACAACAAGATTGGCTATAGGTTGAGTTTCAATCCACGCCCCCGCGCGGGGGGCGACTGATAAACTTTCAAGTCATGCTGTATGGCCAATAGTTTCAATCCACGCCCCCGCGCGGGGGGCGACATAAAAACTGCCGCCTGCCACTGGCCCACCTCTTGTTTCAATCCACGCCCCCGCGCGGGGGGCGACCACATGCGATCACATTACGCCTCACCGTGGGGATGTTTCAATCCACGCCCCCGCGCGGGGGGCGACAGGATATAGCGCAAAGGCCCCCGTAGCGCGTCGGTTTCAATCCACGCCCCCGCGCGGGGGGCGACCCCAGTTTTTCAAGGACCAGCTCGCCGCCAAACTGGTTTCAATCCACGCCCCCGCGCGGGGGGCGACCGTACATCAAAAAAACATTGTAATTTCAATAGAAAGCATAACATTCAGCGCGAAGCATCGCGGAAATTTCCGCCAAGCAGCACATAATCGGACCTACGAAATAATTACTGCTGTAAATCCAACAGATTACCTTCCCCGCGAAAGGTCCCGCAAAACCATGTCCGCTTCGGGTTCGCGCACCTCCTTTTCTAAACTATAAGTGGCCCTTCCGGATCATACCCAGGCTTTGCCCCCACATGCTCTACCCGCCGTTTCCAATTGCTGCCGAGAAAATAGAAACGTAGGCTGTCCTGGGCCTCGTCAATTTCATCAATCAAGCGAGCCCGCAGGGCAGACCATTGCCCTGGATCCACCAGGCACTCAAAAACAGAAAACTGCACCCGTTGGCCACAATTCTCACAGGCCTTGGCCACTCGCCTTAGCCGCCTGCGGCCTACCGAGGTTTCCGTATTAACATCATAGGTCACAAGCACCAACATGCCAGCCTCCTACTTCCAGAAATAAGATGGATACCCATCCAAATCGCCCCGCAGATAGCGGCTCAACAGTAGAGCCTGCACATACGGCAATAGGCCCAGCGCGACTCTTTCATCGATGAAGGGATGTTGCAACTCCTCCTGCTTCCTCTTCTGATACGCCACCAGCACCTCCTTGCGGGTCTCGTCATCCATTACCACTGCGCCGGTTTCCGTGGTCTTGAACCCCTTCCCCTTGACCTGCTGCCGGTTAACTAATGAAAGGGCAAGCCGATCCGCAAGCACGGGCCGTAGTTCCTCCATGAGATCCAATGCCAGACTTGGCCTTCCCGGACGATCCCGATGCAGAAAACCGACCGCCGGGTCCAACCCCACTGTTTCCAAGGCGGAACGGATATCATGCACCAGCAGGGTATAGAGGAAAGAGAGCAGCGCATTCATGTTATCGAGCGGCGGCCTTCTGCTCCGTTCTTGGAAGAAAAATCCCTCTTTCTGAGACACGATGAGGTGATCGAACACACCAAAATAGCGCCGGGCTGCATCCCCTTCCACGCCCCGCACGCTATCGAGAGAAAGTGGCTCCTGGAGCATGGACAGAGTACGCCCCAACTCATCACCAGCAGCCTTGACCTCTGAACCGGCGGCCATTCCCGGATGATCCCGCAAGGCACGGAGAAGAACGACCCGCTGGTTGGCGACCTTGGCGGTGACCACGGCGCGGGCGATATCCGCCGATTGCCCGTGGTTATCAGCCCACCGGTATTGTTCCCGCCGCAAAAGCACATTCCCCGAAACCGGCCCCTCGACCCTGGCCCAAAATCTGCCGTTTGCGCTTAGAAAGGAGATTCTCACCCCACGCTCGGCGCAAAGCTGCATGAGCGGCGGCGAACAAGAGACCTGGCCAAAACAGACAATGCCGCCCAAGGTATGGAGCGGCACCCGGAGCCGGGTTTCGCGCTCAACCCGAACGGCCACGGTCTCGCCATCCCGCGCCAGATACGCGCCCTGGGTCGTCACATAGAGGGTATTCAACAGATGTCGCATGATTGCCTCATATCTCCTGGGCAAGGGCCTTGGCCATGTACCTCTGCACACTCCGGTGCGCCCCGGTTACCTTCGGCATGCAGACAGACAGCATGGAACAGCTCTCGCATTTCTTTTCATACCGCGCTTGAGGCGTGCGGCCACTGCTGATCAACTCATGCAGCCGCCGCGCCGCCTCCTTGGTTTTTTCCCGCAAGACGTCATCAAACACCACCGCCAAACGCCGACGGGGCTTGCCGTAATAGAGTGCCCCCTCCGGGACCGCCACCCCCAGCATCTCCTCAAGGCAAAGGGCTTGGGCGCAGAGTTGCACCAAATCGCAATCATTCTGCTTGGGCTTGCCCCGCTTGTATTCCACCGGGAAGGGACGCCAGACCGAGGCGTCACCGGAACCATCCTCGCCTTCCCGGTGAAACTCCACGGCATCCGCCTTGCCGGAAAGGCCGAAACGCAAAGAACGGAGCAGCAGGCCATTCACCGTGCGTACCCGGCCTCGGGACTCCCGGCCAGTCTCGTCCACTCGCTCATGCATGATGCGGCCCTCGGCGGTGAAACGATTTTCCGCCCACGCCTGCTCGATGTGGATGAGAGCGCACTGTCGCTCGCAAAACAGCAGGTGCTGGAGCGCGGAAAGCGGGATAAGTTCGTCTTCGCTGAACATCATCAGCCCTTGGAGCTTCGGGACTTCTTCGCAGCCAAGCGCTTCCGACCTTCCGGCTCGGCCAGATAATTTTCCGGGGTCACCACCTTTTCTCCCGTCTCTTCCTCCAATTTTTCCCGCGCCTCTCCTGCGATCCGGCCACCCTTGCGGGCCGCGGTCTTGTTCTCGCCAAAGCCTTGGGCATCATGCCTGCGGGTGATCTCAGTGGTGGCTGCTTCGCCGAGCATGGAGAAGATCAGCTCCAGGTCGTTCATGTGGTCCCGCAGATTCTCCCGCTCCAGCCCCTTCAGGTTCTTGTACTCCGTTGGCGTGAGACCAAAGGCGGCCTTGGAAATCTCGGAAGTCAAAATGGCATACTCCGGTTCCCCGTTGACGCCCCGGTTTTTCCATTCATCGGTCAACTCAGCCCGAACGGCGATGCCGCGCATCCGCTTCTCGATCCAGGCGTCGGAATAGCCCTTGGCCCGGTACAGCGCCTTGGTCCGTTTGGTGGCCAGTTCCGGATCTTCGATCTCCTGCACCCGCTCATAGCCGACCTTGGCCAGCCAACGCTTGAAAGGCTCGGCCTTGGGCGATGGGATGGACTGGATGATACGGAAGATTCCCTCGGTGTTGGCGCACAACATCCGTTGCGCGCCACCAGAAGTTGCAATGGAAAGGGTATGTACAATCTGTACCCACCCTTTGCCAAGCTCCGGATCCCGCTGCTTCATGCGCTGGATGTACTGCTTTGGATCTTTTGAATCAATCAGCGCGAGGACGACATCCTCAACCACGAACCACCATTCGTTGTTATGCAGGGTCCGCCGGATTCCCTTGTTTTTGAAAACAACCAGTTTTGTTTCCATGCTCATTCCTCATTCGTCCAGCAGCCATGCTACAGTTTTTCAATGACCGTCACGCCCTGCGGCATATCCACCTGAGTCGGCGCGGTAATGGCGTACTGGCTGAAATCGCGGATCACCTCGCCCTCCGTTTTCGGTTTGGCCTGCACCATGTCAAAGAGCTTATGGCTCGGTGCATTGCCCATGGCCGAATCGTGCTTGAAAACAATGAGCCGACGAGCCGCCATTTGACCACGGGCGGCGGAATGGTCGTGCTCGAACATGTTGGCTATGGAATCCCACAGAAGATTAAGATCATCCTCGTTGAAACCGGTTTGGGCAGCAAGCGGCGCGGAGATAAAGCCGTGGCAACGGTAGAGGGCATAGGGGACGGTGAATTTCCGGCCCATGGTGCGATTGTCGCCCTGCTGTTTTTCCGCCTCGGCCTCGGTGGCCACGGCCATCCGGGTGATGCTGTGCTCCAACGGCACGATCTGCCCTACACTCCGGGCAAAGGTGAACTGGACCGGACCGCGAACTTGACCAGCATTCTTCCCGGTGGACATCACCGCGCCGAAGGTCCGCACATCATAGTACTTGCCGCACATGAACTGACGGGCCGCCTCGGTTTTCTCTCCCTTCTCCTTGTTCTTCACGGGCTCCTGTTCATGGGCCTCATCAATAAGGTTGTTGAGAATACCTTTTTCCTTGATGAAAATATCATTGGGCGCGGCGTAGCCTTTCGCCAATTGCACATAGTTCCGCACCTTACGCTTGAGGCAGACATCAGTTACCAGGCCGTGGCCGGTTTCCGGATCAATGCGGGGGAGATTGCCTGCGTCCGGATCGCCGTTGGGGTTGCCGTCTTTCACATCAAAAAACAACACAAAATCATAGCGGTTTTGGATGGGGGTGCTCATGGTAGTTTCTCCTTGTCTTGGTTATTGAAATCAATTGGTTTCGTGTTTGGTGAAGAAGTCCTGGCGCTGATGGTAATAGCCCACCGCGAACCGGCCTTGATCCTGGAGGCTGAGATGGGTGGGAAAATCCACGATGCCACCCACGATCTCGACGATGATCTTTTCCAGATTCACGGCCCGGCCCCGATTGTCCAGCTTGGCCAGATGATGGTTCTTGAGCTTCATGAGATGGGGAAAGGCCGCCACCGGCGTACCTGAAGCCGCACCGTAAAAACGGTCGCGAATGGTGGCGTTGATGCCGGGGCTCGCCTCTTCCTGAATCTTTTCCAGGGTGGCGAAGAGCCGCCCCAGCCGGTAACCAATGTTGGTGTTGCCTGCATCCAGGGCCATGGAGACCTCCTTTTCTGTTTGTTGATAAAATCGGGCCGACCGCGCCAGAACCGCCTTGATGAGCGCGGCGCGGGGATAGGTGACTTCCCGTTCCGCCCGGCAACGGCGGATGGCCGCGCCAAGCAAGGTTTGCGGATAGGGGCTGCCAGTGATAATCGCCTTCATGAAATCCCCGCCCAGGTTGGGGGGGATGTTTTCGGACTTCCCTTGCAGGGCGGTGGAAACCAGCAGACGAAACAGCGACAGATGCTCCGGCTGCTTCGGGCCATGCACCATGGCACAATCGTCAAAGTGCTGGAAGATGTGCCGGGCGGTCTCTCCGACAGTACCCGCATGCCAGAAACGAACAGCGATCCGGGCCGCGTTGGGGGCAAGACCCAGGACATAAAAGCGGGTCAAGTCCTCGACCAGAGGAGGGGTTCCCGCATGGGGCGCTTCATAGAGAACACGGATCGCCTCTGTGGCCTGCGCCAGGTTTTCCTTGGCTGGTTCCCCAAAGATGTCGGCAAAGACGTCTTCAAACTCCACATCCCGCCCAGTCTTCCTTTCGGCCCAAAAGACAGTGCTGGCGTCGCCAACCTGAAGCCGCTGCCGGGAACCTTTCACAAGCAGAACATTCAAGGCCGTAGTGTAGGCAAATTCCGCCTTCTTGCCCACCGGCGCATTCAACCCCTGTTCCTTGCCAAAGGAACGGAAGGCATCGAGGTTAAAAGAGACGATGTTCGCGCCGGAGCTTTGCGCCCCCCAGACCCCCTTGATGGAGGTATGCAGGCGAGTTGGATCATCTGGCACACCAGAGACAAGGCATATCTGCTGACAGTCCACAGTCTTCTCCCCTGGAACATTGTCAGTCAGTCGAGAAACCACGGCAGGTCGTTGGCAGACGAGACAGGTGTCCTCTTGGAGGCGAAATGAAAGATTGGCCCCTGTGGTTTCAATCTCCTCCCATCCAGGGTGCGAAAAAAGCGGCTCGAATTGGCCTTCTTGCAGAAAGCGGACAATGGCCGCCACGCCTGTATCCCGGCCTGATTCAGGAAAGGTCTCCTGGATTTTTCCCAGAAAACATTGAAACTGTTCTCTCCCCCTCTCCTTCTGTTTTTCCGGGTCTTTTTTAGGATCGAGTTTAGGGCGGCCAACGACATAGGCCGGGGTGTCCCAGAGGAGATTGGCAGCCACGCCACTGGTTTTTTTCACGCCCTTGGGCACCGTAAAGAACCGGGCAACTTTCTTTTTCCCCTCTCCCTCCCGGGTATCATCCAGACCAACATAATTCCCGCTCGCATCAAGGACGATCACAAAAGGGATTCTTTTTTGCTCAAACCCCTCGGGGGCTACGCCACCCCCGCTTTCCTCGGCCATACGCCGGTAATATCCGGCAAGTGCTTGCAAGATCATCGCCGCACCTCCCAGCTCTCTGCCTGTGGCACCAGCAGCACCCCGTTTTTGAGTTCCGCCCGGAAGAAAGAGGGACGGCAGCCATCGGTGCAGGAATGGACATGGCCCTTGTCGGCCCGGCTGTCGTGCTGGATGTCGTAGAGCATCCAGCCCAAATCGCTGCTTTCGGGTATCGGCTCGGGAAGCTGGTCATTCAGCCGGATCAGCTCGAAGTCGACGGCGAACTCCCGGCAACCAAAATAGGGACGATGGAAGCACTGCCCACTCTCCGCCCGTCTAAGAAACATCTCCTGGAACTTGACCATGTTGTCCCCTGGCCCGGCCTTGTCGGTCATGACAAAACGGGCGTGGATGGTATAGGCCACATCACGAAGAAAAAGCCCGGCTCGTTGCTGCCTTTGATCCTCAATAAAAATTCCAGCCGCGCGGGGCGACATGACACTGCCTACCTCGTTGCGCCGCACCGACTCCCAACGGATGGGGGCCAGCACATCGATCCGCTCCACCTCCCAGCGGATGGCGGGCTTCCAGAGAATGGCCTCCAGCACACCCCGCGCCGCCGAGGGCGTCATGACATCGTAGGAAACCCGTTCCACCTTCATCTCAGGTCGGGTGAAACAGGCGTTGTCTCCCCAGACCTTGAGGCGGAACGGGGCGCTCATTGTTCCGTTTCCGTTCATGCTTCCTCCTTTAGCACATCAATTCATCAGGTTCATAAATCATGGAACGATCCGCGCAGAAACCAAGTTGTTTGTCATACAGGCTACCATGCCCCTGGACAAAGATGCCGGGATGAACCTCCTCGATGGCGCCTTCTACCACCAGCCTGCCATGAACATGCCGCGGCAGGTTGACCACATAACGCTGCAATTGCCGCAGAATCCAACGTTCCGGCCCCTGGCGGCGCAAGAGGTCAATCAGCCTTGAACCTTCTCCATAATGGACAAGCACCGGCGCATAGGTCGCTTCGTCGATGAGCCGAAACTTCTCTGCCGCCGTACGGAAGCTGATCCTCAATTCAGTATCGTTTTTCAGCAGGCTCATAATCCCTTCCTTGTCCAGCCTGTCTCCCCGCATCCAATAAAACATCTGAAAGAAGCGCTCGAACCGCTCCGGGGCGAGCGGCTCAGCTCCTTGATCAACAAGAAGCTGACGACCAATCTCGGCGGCTTGGCGAAGATGACCAGCCGGGATCTTACTCTCCGGCAAAAAGACATGCACCATGCCTCGTTCCAACAGGCCCTCCCGGTTACAGCGGCCAGCAGCCTGGGCCACGGAATCAAGCCCGGCGAGCGCCCGATAGACCACGGGAAAATCGAGATCAACCCCTGCTTCGACCAACTGAGTGCTGATGACCCTGGTCGATTTCTTCGCCGTAAGGCTCTCCTTGATCTCGGCGATCCGCGCCGACCGGTGCGCCCCGCACATGAGGGCGGAGAGATGAAAGGTCCCCTCCGGCATCTTCTCCCACAGGCCGCGAGCATCGTCCCGTCGGTTTACGATGCAGAGCACTGAATCATGGGCAACAAGGCGGGCGGCAAGCTCATCCCAGGATAGCGGCGATGCAAGATTTCCCATCACCTCTACCGTCGTCCGCTTCAATCGTTCATGTAGGGAAAGCGGTTCCGGAATAATTTCCATGAGGCTTGGCAAGCCTTCAAAATTGAAGTCCATGCTCTTATGCGGCCCCAAGGCCGGTTGGGTGGCTGTGGACAGGACAAAAGTCACCCTGTAGTTGCATTGCAATTCCCGAATAACTTCCAACACGGGTTTTAAAAAATCCGTTGGCAAAAGCTGGGCCTCGTCCAAAATCACGATGCTTTCCGCAATGTTGTGGAGTTTGCGGCAACGGCTGGTGCGACTGGCGAAGAGCGACTCAAAAAACTGCACTGTGGTGGTGACAATGAGCGGCGCATCCCAGTTCTCGCAGGCCAAACGGCTTCGCGCATTTTCCCGAGAAACGTCAGCCACATCCAGGTTGCTGTGATGCTCCAGCACGGCATCACCGAAGATAGCGCGGAACTGATCCGCTGTTTGCTCAATGATGCTGGTGTAGGGGATGACATAGATGATGCGCCGCTTACCATGCGCGAGAGCATGCCGCAGGGCAAAGGCGAGAGACGAAAGTGTTTTCCCGCCGCCGGTGGGAACGGTGAGGGTAAAAAGACCAGGCAGCTCGGTTGCCTTGGCACGGCAGGCGACAAGCACCTCGGCTCGGATGTGGTTCACCGCCGTATCGGGCGCATGTGCCGACTTCTCCGCCATGTACTGTTCAAACAGCGGCGCAAGCTCGGCAAGAGAGGGATAACCCATGCGCCGAGTGGATTTCTCCGGCTCCATGAAGGCTTCGGTGTCCAGAAAATCGGCATCCACAAGACAGGAAAAGAGCATCCGCAACCAGAGCGAGCGGGAAAATTCGCCCCCGCTTTTCGCCTTGTCTATCGGCTGCGGAACTTCACTAATGGACGGCGGAATATCCCCGGCTAAAGCAGCCGCCAAATGTTGCGCCTGGTCCAGCCGGTAAGCAAGCGATGCCTGGGGCGAACTCTCGCTCTGCCAGTCCGGCAGCCCGGCATGGTGACCGGCAATGAGATAGGCAAGGATACGACCGACTTTGCCGAACCGCTCCACGGCAAGGAGTCCACCAGCGGTGGAATGGTTTACCCGCCCAGGTTTGCCCTCCACATGCGCATCGTTTGCCGCTTGGATGTACCGCTGAAACTCGGGAGAGTATTTGCCAAGGTCATGCCAGAGTCCGGCAAGGTATCCCCAGGAAGCGGCGCCAAATTCAGCAGCAAAACCGCCAGCCAGCTTAGCCACGTTTTCCAAATGCTCTTCCACCGGCTGCCATTTCTCTGTCGGCTGATTTTCAAGACTATGAGCATAAAAACTTCTGGTCATACGCAGCACTCACCTCCTTTTTCCATCAACACATTATCCCTGTCAGGATTCACAGTATTTCACTCGGCAAATTCCGGCAAGAAACAAAGGGATTACCCGTAGTTTTTCAGCATCCCGATGCCGAAAATTTCTCCCACCATACGCAGAGCATACCACCCCACCTGGGACAAATGGTGTCCCAGGTGGGAAGAAAAAAATAAAAAAATGGAAACAGCCGAGAAGAGCTCCGAAATAAAATACAGCGAGGGGATTTGCCCGGAATCACTCACCCCTCTTTTGCCGGATTATCTTTTGCCCCTTGTCTCTTCCCCGGAAAAACGCTATGCATATCTTCAGAGACCATGCTTTCTTCCGCCCCCTCTTTCCCCCAGCAAAAGCCCATGCGTAAACCGAACCCCTCCCCCCGGCAGGCGGAACCAGCCGTCAGGGGATCGAAAAAAAAGGGTGGAAAACAGCCCATCCGCAAACTTTCAGCCGGCGACGACCTGGGCGTCCTCTTCTCCCATGACCGGGAAGACACCCTCCCGGACAGTTTTGCCGGCGCGCTGGCCACCGGGATTCCCGCCGCGACCCTTACCGAGATCCTCACGGAAAAGGAGGAGCTGCCGACCCCTGCCCAAGCGCTGCAAGCGGCGATCCGAAACTCGCCCCCGCCCCAGGAGAGGATCGACCTCCATGGCTGCACCGCTTCCGAGGCGGAAATAAAAACGGAGAATTTCCTGGCCCGGGCCCGGCGCAACCGCCTGCAAACCGTCCTGGTCATAACCGGCAAGGGGCTCCACTCGCCGGAAGGGCCGGTGCTCAAGGACGTCATCGAGGCCCGGCTGAAGATCATGAAAAGCAACGGAACGATCCTCGCCTATCTCTGGGAAAAAAAGGATCGGGAGAAAAGCGGGGCCCTGCTCGTCTACCTGCCCTGAACCGCACCCACAAGGATTATCGCCATGCCCCTCCATCAGGTCGCTGTTTTCAACCCCTTTCCCTTTGTCGTCGGCCAGAGGATTCATATTGCCGGGGGTCCGCGCAGCGGCGACTGGCAGGTGATCGGCCTGGGCGAGCGCAAGGTCCAGCTCCGATGCCCGGTTTCCGGCCGGGAGGTGGAGTGGGACCGCTTCTGCTACCTTGCCGAGAGCCGCGAGCAGGAATGGCCCATGCCGCGCTGACATTTCAAGCCATCGTCCCCTTGACTTGGCTGGTGCCTGAATTATATTCCCTGACACTACGAGGGGTGTACGAACGGCTGAACATGCACACAAACAGGCAACGAGGATATCCATGGGAAACACGATAAAAACAGGGATGTTGATGGCGGCCCTGACCGCCCTTTTCATGGTGGCCGGACAGGCCATGGGCGGCCAAAGCGGCATGACCGTGGCCCTGCTCATGGCCCTGGGGATGAATTTTTTCGCCTACTGGTTCAGCGACAAGCTGGCCCTGAAAATGGGCGGCGCCAGAGAGATCGATCAGAGCGAGGCGCCGGTGCTGCACAGCCTGGTTGCAGGGCTGGCGATGCGGGCCGGGCTGCCCAAGCCCCGCGTCTATATCATCGACAGCGACACCCCCAACGCCTTTGCCACGGGCAGAAACCCCGCCCATGCCGCGGTGGCCGTTACGCGCGGGCTGATGACCATCCTCAGCCGCGAAGAGCTGGAAGGGGTCCTGGCCCATGAACTGGCCCATATCAAGAACCGCGACATCCTGATCAGCTCCATGGCCGCGGTCATGGCCGGGGCCATCAGCTCCCTGGCCACCATGGCCCAATGGTCCATGCTCTTCGGCATGGGCCGCAGCACCGACGATGAAGAGGGCGGCGGCGGGATGCTCGGCACCATCGTGATGATGATCATTGCCCCCATTGGCGCGGCCCTGATCCAGATGGCCATCTCCCGCAGCCGCGAATACCTGGCCGACGCCACCGGCGCCCGGATCTGCGGCCATCCGGCCTCGCTGGCCAGCGCGCTCAAGCGCCTTGAAGAGGTCAACCATCAGCGCCCCATGGAGGTCAACCCGGCCACGGCCCAGATGTACATCGTCAATCCGCTCTCCGCCGGGACCCTGGCCAACCTGTTCAGCACCCATCCGCCCATGCAGGAACGGATCCGCCGCCTTCTCGCCATCCGCTGAGCCATGCCCAACGCCTCCCCCATCACCACCATCCTCTTCGACTATGGCGGCGTCCTGGCCGAAGAGGGATTCACCTTGGGGCTTGAGGCCATGGCCAGGGAAAACCGCCTTGACCCGGCTGAATTTTTCCGCACCGCCGCCGAAGCCATCTACGGTTGCGGCTACGTCACCGGCAAGGCCACGGAACAGGACTACTGGACGCTGCTCCGCAGCCAGACCGGCATCAGAGGCGAAGACCGGGCGCTGACCGAAACCATTCTCAGCCGCTTCATCCTGCGGCCCAGGATGATTGATGCGGTCCGCGCCCTGCGGAAACAGAGGCTGAACCCGGTCATCCTCAGCGACCAGACCGACTGGCTCGACCGCCTCAACACGCGCCAGCCGTTCTTCCAGGAATTCAGCCGGGTCTTCAACAGCTTTCATCTCGGAAAAACCAAACGCGAGCCGAGCCTGTTCACCGACGTCCTCGCAACCCTCAAGGTCGAACCCGGGCAGGCCCTCTTTGTGGATGACAACCCGGGCCATATTGCACGGGCCGCGGCCCTTGGCCTGAAAACCCATCTGTTCCGGAGCGAGGAGCTGTTTTTTACCGAACTTGCCCGGCTCGGCCTGGCCTGAAGCGAGCCGGAAAATTCAGAAGAAGGAGAAGGGCGTCGTGCTGGATCATAAAAAACTCGCCGTCATCCATATCGTCAAAAAGGAGCTGGGGATAAGCGATGCGGAATACCGCGACACCCTGGAAAAGGTGGCGGGGGTACGCTCGGCCAGGGATCTGGACGATGCCGGCTTCCAAAGGCTCATGCGCTATTTTGCCAGAAGCGGCCATTATCGCGCCAGCCGGGAAGGCATCACCTTCCGGCAGAGGATGTACATCAAGCACCTGGTGGAGGATCTTGCCTGGGATCCCAACCATTACGCCAATTTCCTGAAAAAATACTACAAGACCGGGGAAACAGAGACGCTTTCCAAGACAGAGGCCAGCAAGGTGATCGAATCGCTGAAGCATATCCTGGCCGGACGATAAAAATGGGAAGGAAAAGGAAGACGATGACCGCATTCAAGGATGAATGGGACCTGGGCATGGCGCTTGAGGTTCTGCACAGCGAAACCGTGGACGGCAAGCTGTGGAGCGAGGCGGTGAAATGGCTGCTTCTCTTTGGCCCCCCGCCAATCCGGGAGATGATCAGCCAGGCCTCGAGCATTGCCACCGGCGAATTTTTTCCCGAACTTACCCCAATCGGCTACACCGACGGGGGGGAACCGCTGTACGACATCAAGAAACTTGCCGAGAGCCTGGGGATGAGCGAAGAGGAGGCCTTGGCCAAGATGGCGGAACTGGAAGCGGAACACGATATCCAGAGCCTGCATGACGCGCAAAAGGCGCATGCAATCCAGTAGGCAGGACTCAGAAGACGAGTCCGCCCCGCCGCTTGTCCCTGGCCAGCACCCGATCCAGGGAAAGCATCCCCCCGCCCCGCACCACAAGGGCCAGGGAAATCCCCAGCACCAGGAGATGGTATTCATACCCCTCGCCCTGCTGCTGCCCGAACCAGTTCATGAAAAACCCGTGCTGCAGATGGTTCATTTTCAGGCAGATGGCGATGGCTACGCCGATGGCCAGGGCCCAGACCCTGGTAAAAAGGCCGAGCACCAGCAGCAGCGAACCGAACACCTCGGAAACCATCAAAAGGATAATGGCCCAGAACGGAAAGCCCATGGCGGAAAAAGTGGTGACCGTCGCGCCGTAGCCGGGCCCACCGAACCAGCCGAGAACCTTTTGCGCGCCGTGGGGGAAGATCACCACCCCCAGAGCCAGACGAATCAGGAGTTGCGCAGGGCTGTTATCTGTCGCTGCCAGGGTTTTCACCATCGACAAACCTCTCAATAAAAACCGGTTGTACTTGAAAAGCCGGATTGCCGTGGAGAGAGCGGCTTGCGCCCCGGAATCCAGAAAATAAGACAATTTGTCAACATACCCGTTCACCCGCGAAATTTCCAGTTGAAAAACTTGTAACCGTCTCGGCAAGCAGGGAAATTTCCCACAATGGGCATGGCGTTTTATTTTTTTTTCAGGTAAGTTGAAAAAGTTTTCCGAAAGAGCGGAAACACAACGGATGCCAGGCGCAGCCACGGCGAGGCATCCCCCCTTTCCGGGCCGGAATGTATCCCGTTTTCGCAGGGAAAACCCTTGCCCAGCCAGTGCCGCGCCCCGGATGATGACACAGCGAACCACGAGGAGAGAACATTGAACGCCCAATTCCGTTATTTTTTCCTGCCTTTGGCCATGCTTCTTTTTCTTGTTGCCGGTTGCGGCATAATGAAAGAGGAGACAAGCACCTCGGAAAAAACACCCGCTGGGGCAGGAACCAAAATCACCGGCGCGGAACTGATCGATCTTCTTTCGGACAACACCATTTCCCTCCATGAATACGGCGAAACCGCAAGCATCGCGATGTACGCCAGCGGCAAGATGTACGCCGTGAAAAGCAAAACGGAGAAAAATGACGGGAGCTGGTCAACGGAAGACGACAAGCTCTGCCTCCGGTTCAAGCGCTGGGGATTCGGCGATGAGATCTGCTACGATGTGTTTCGCAAGGGGGAAGAGTATAACCTGTATACGGAGAACGGCATAAAATCGAGTTATTTCACCATAACCCCCGGCGTTAAAGAAAGACCGGCGGAGAAAAGCGCTGCCTCCAGCCGGAAGCCGCCAAGCAAGCGGACCGCCGCCACCACCTCTCCCGATGTGGTGGTTGAGGAACCGGCCGGACCGCCGGTATCCACCCCCGCAATCCAGGAGACCAGCCAGAGCGCCAGCCCGCAAGCGGCCAACCGGGATCTGAGCATGATCTACCGCGGCATGAGCCAGAACTGCCCGGGCTGCAACCTGCAGGGCGCCAACCTGGCCGAAGCCAGCCTGATCCGCGCCAACCTGGCCGGGGCCAATCTCACAAACGCCACCCTCGTCAAGGCCAACCTCAAATGGGCAAACCTGAAGGGGGCTAATCTGACAAGCGCCGACCTCTCCGGCGCCAACCTGGCCGGGGCAGATCTGGCCGGAGCCAACCTGGAGCGCGCCGACCTGACCGGGGCCAACCTCGAACAAGCCAATCTCCGGGGCGCCACAATCACCGGCGCCATCGGCCTTGACCTTAAAAAGGCAATCCGGTAAACGGCGACATCATCCCTCGGCAGGAGAGTAAACCATCATGCATACCGCAGCGGAACGCTACCGGCTTGGCTTTAGCTGGTTTGTCGGCCTTTTTTTCGTCTTCAGCACCATTTTTTCAAAATCGGCACAATGGGGAAGCCTCTTGTACGAATTTCTGGAACTCGTGGGCTATGGACTGATCGTTCTCGCCACCCTGGGCAGGATCTGGGCCACCGTCTATATCGGCGGCCGAAAAGACGAGGAATTATGCCAGGACGGACCATATTCCATCTCCAGAAACCCGCTCTATGTATTTTCCCTGCTCGGGGCAATCGGCATCATTTTTGCCGCCCGGGAACCGGCTTTTCTGGTGATCATTCTCCCCTTCTTTGTCTATTACTACTTCGTCATCAGGGGTGAAGAGGCTCGGCTGCTGGACTTCTTCGGACAGGAGTATGCCGACTATTCCAAGCGGGTCGGCAGGATTCTGCCAACCTTCAAGACATACACCTCACAGGAAAGCTTTATCGTCTACCCGAAGGTGCTGTTCCGCTCCATGATCCATGCGAGTATGTTTATGTGGATATTCATGCTGCTGGAGATTCTTGAATACCTCAAAGACCGCACCACTCTGCTCCCGACCCTGCTTACCCTGCCATTCTGAGAAAATGCACGGGCTCTGGAATCCAGAGTTAACACAGGTTCGGCGCCGCCGACCCTCACTTGGCCCGACGCACCGCCCTGGTCATGGCCGGCCACTGCCGCGGCGCCAGACAGAGAAAGGGATAGAGCAGCCAGCGCAGCTTGCCGAGGCGGGCAACGGTCACATCCTTGCACCGGCAGCAATCGCAGGAGGCGGCAAGATCCTTTTCCTCGCCGAGCCATTGATGCTGGTACAGCAAAAACACATGGGAGTTGGCCTTGGCGCATTCCTCGCACAGCCACTGAACGGTTCCGTTTATCTGCCACTTCTGCATCGACGATTCCCTTTTTGATTCTTGGTCGCTTACTCTCATTTTCCAAACAACACCGATACTACAACTATCGGTATCCTCTTTTTTTTCTTTAACCGTCATTCAAAAATAGCAGGAATAAGAGCTTGCCCGGCACAACGGGAGCCAGGTCACCCATCCTTGCCCAGGTACGTCCGCGCCCCCAGATAACACCCTTCATAATAGCCGTTGCGCAGCGAACTCTGCCGGATGACCTCCCCTTTTTTGGGCGCGTGGATGAATCTGCCGTTTCCGGTATAGATCCCCACATGGGATACCGTCCTCTCCCCGTTGGTGGCAAAAAATACCAGATCCCCCGGGGCGAGGTCTTCACGGCTCACCGGGATTCCCGCCTGGAACTGGGCTCCGGAATTACGCGGCAGATTGAGGCCGTTGAGCTTGTAGGTGGTCATGGTCAGCCCGCTGCAATCAAAGCCCGTTTCCACCGACTCCCCGCCCCATTCATAGGCAATCCCGAGAAAACTCTGCGCGGTGCCCACCAGCATCCTCCGCAAGGCGGCATCCTCGTGGCGACGGAAGCGGGCGACGGCATACTCCCCCGGCGCGACCAGATAGTATGCCTCAATCACCCCACCCTTGCGCAACTGCGCGGCCCGGGCCTCCGCTTCCTTCCGCGAGGGATAATTCCCGAACCGCACCTTGTACAAGCCGTCGGCGTGGCGGTAATAATAGGCGTCAAGCCCCAGGGCATCAAGTTTTTGCATCAACCGGACCGCATTCTCCAGCTTGGCAAAGGCGCCGACCTGGATGGTGTGCCCCAGCAGGGCCAGTTCCCTTCTCGAAGCGGTCCGGGCCGCGCCGCCATCCTCCGGCCGGATCGGACCGCAGCCGGCAAGTCCGGCCAGAAACACGATCAGCAGCAGCCAGCGGACCATGGTATTCCCGCGCCCAACCGTGCTCACGAAGCCGCCTCCCCCGTGACCGTGCCGTAATCCGCCAGCGCAGCCCCAAGCTCTTCGCGCACCGCATCGACCAGCTCCTTGGGGGCAAGAACCTTTGCCCCGCTTCCCCAGGACAACACC
>Ga0074195_1003069_pt1 | contig 16648 bp, 19 predicted proteins | sample EPASupsiteHSE623_FD_64525 | JGI IMG/M metagenome (GOLD analysis project Ga0074195, IMG submission 64525) | Bioremediated contaminated groundwater from EPA Superfund site, New Mexico - Sample HSE6-23 | ecosystem: Environmental > Aquatic > Deep subsurface > Groundwater > Contaminated ...
GGTTTCGTAGCTGCTGGTCAGGGGCAATACCTGCATGGCCGGCCCGTGCGAGGCCTGGCCCAGGGCAGCCATGACGTTTGCTCCAAGGGGCACGGACGTCACGCCCATGATGCCCATGCGGATGACCAGGCCTACTGGATAGCTCGAATCTCCGATCTGCTCGATAATTTCTGACATCATGCCTCACTTCCACCAGATTCAATCAGAATGCCCCAGGCCTTGAGCTGCCGCCGCTCGATTATCTGGGTCCGTTCCTTTCCCACCGCAATCTTCCCGGTCCGGTGAAGCCACTTCAATGATGCTGCTGAGATGGCTCCATCCCCCAGGAAATTGATGAGAGTCCCTTTTTGTCGAACCATTACATCACCTTGATAATATTATAGCAAAAAAAAGATTTAAGTCAATCTATTTTTATAACCAACATCAACGTCAAATTCCTGGATTGTCTCAAATGGTATCGTCCAGGAGAATTCGTATTCCACAAAAAAATCAACTGCACGCCGCTGCACAAGCTTCTTGAGCTTCTCGTTTCGATAGGGCGGAATGGCCTCAGGAGGATCAGCCCCACGAAATTGCATCTTATCCTGGATGGGATTGATGCCGAGCTCCGCCCGGTGGAGCTCCGTATAGAAAAGGCTCGCCAGGCGCTCAACTTCCGTTATGTCCAGGGCCTCAAGAACACATGATATGCGGGCCTTCATGTTCTGGCTGAACTTCACGGTTCGCACTTTTGTGACCGGATCGTACACGGAGCTGACATCACGTCTTATGTCGCTAACGGGGATCCCCTGAGATATGATCGAGACCAGCATGAAAGGAAATGCCGGCTGATTGACGTACTGATCGGCCCTCTCTTTCTGCAGCGTTACGCCGCCCGAGAAGCTGGCAGGGATGCCGTCATAGATCTTAGTCCATTGTTCCTCGGTCAGCGTCATACAGTCTCCTGCTTGGAGTCAAATGCACCTTCCAATTCCTCAGGTACATCGAAATCCATGAACTGCGGATTCTTGCCCACCATCCTGGACAGGCGCTTGATCAGCTTGTTTTCAACCAGGACCACATCACAGGAGTAGCCATGGCCCACGATGGTGCGCATCAGGGCATCCAGGTGATAGTATTTGCGGGGCTGCTTCCACATGCGCCCCACGTCGATCTGATAGGGGCATGGCGTGTCGACCGACAGGATCGCATCAACGGGCGATTCGTGGCTTACCTTGCCCTGTAGCTGGCGGTCCAACTGATATGATTTGGCCTGCCTGCCTTCGAGCAATGCATCGATTTGATCATTCTTATGGAGCTTTGATTCGAGGAGAGCATCTACATTCTGCCCTTTGCTCTTATCCTTGGATATTTTTGCATCTGCGGTGTAGGGTTTAGCTGCAATGCTTTTGAGGCAAAAATCCGCCTCATAGCCCAGACACTGCCGCCTGTAAAGCTCCACATAATGCCTGGAACCATAATTATCGCAACCCCCAGACACCCATGTGAGCTTGGCAAAGTTGTCATCCAAAAATAGCGTGCTGGCTGCTGCAGATGCATCGCCGGCATTTCCAACCTTAAGTTTGGATACGTCAATACCTATCCAGGTCACGCCGCCATCTGTCGAATACTTGAGGCTGACGATTGAATTTCCGTTAGAATCAATGCTCGTCTGGGCCGAGAATGCAAGCTTATCGTTATAGGCCGCACCCGTTACGGGCAGATCGTATGCGGAAATCTGCGGCGTATCAGACTGAGAGATGTATTGCTGGAAGACGTACCTGAACCAGGCATTGCCCATATAGACGCCGTGAATACGGCCTGCAGCACCATAAGTCGTGAAAACGCGGCTGTAGAGGTCACTCTCGCCGGGCAATGGCACCAGATCGTCGCAGCGGACCAGGAATTGCACATCACCTCCAGTCGGGCCATCGATTGAAGTGATCAGGATTTGGGTAATGAGGAACGGCGGAGAACTCGGAACCGGCCAGAGCCTGCCGGCTACCAGGCTATGGGGTGGTGCAAGGTCGTACCAATCGGGATTACCTGTCGCATCAGCCATCCAATAGCGATAGCCCTTGAAAGTCAGGCCGGCATCCTCGGATATTATAAGAAATGGCCCGGCTGCTGCAAAGACGCGCCCGCATGCGCCCGCTATGCATGGCCTGGACAGGTTGGTGTAGTACGTCTTGTAAGTGCTGCGGCTTGCATCATCGCTGTAATTGATGCTCCCCATGAGGATTGAGTGCGAATCGCATACCTGCGTCCAATGTCTGGCAATATCAGTCGAGCGCCAGATATAGCGGCCATCCGTGCAGAGAAGAACATCTCCTCCGCCAATGTTGCAGAAGGCCGGGACCACTGACGCACCCGGCAGATTGGATACCTTGGTCCAGCTGGTGCCGGCGGTCTGGGTTTCATAAAAGCCCGCCGAGGTATTCATGATCGCCCAGCCGAAGTTGATCAGGACGATATCGTAAATCACCTCACCGGCACTTGCGAGCCAGGCTCGTTCCCAGTTGATGCCGTAGTCCTTGCTTCTGTAGACTGCCCACCGACCATCCACTCTGCGAGCAATGGCAAGATGGGATCTGCCGTAGATATGGAGGCCTTTCTTGAGCTCGGCTATCGCTTCGGGAAACGGAGCCGATCTCCACCAGTTGCGGAAATTAGCGGTATCAAAGGTGCCTAAAAGATAAGGCAGATTGGGCAGGGCCACCAGCACGACCGGAGTTCGGGCGCTCATGCAGCCACCAGCTCCGTGGACACCTGATAAAAGCCACGCCGGGCAGCGAGGGAGAGCATATCAATCCTGTAGTAGTTCTTGCCTTTCTTCATGGAGACCAGGTCGATGGTGTAGTTCTTCGGGGACCGCTTCTGCAGGATGGCATCTGCCTGATAGTCCTCAGACTCCTCGCCCTCGACCAGAGCATCTATCTGCAAATTCCTGGCCTTCCGGGCCAAGAGGTGCACATCCAGCCTCTCCATCAGGCTGTGCGTGGTCTCCATGAGCACATCCAGGTCGTCTGCCGCTGAGCGCTGGTCGAAGAGATCCGTCCTCAAGAGGTAGGCTGCAGATTTCCTGCCGGACAGCCCCAGATCAACCTGGTAGGACCTCTCATGAGGCCCCGAGAGATTCACATCAATCTCATAATCCAGGAACGGGAAAGCGGTGGTCCATGTCACGCCCGCGGCAACCATGTCGTCGATGGCTTCCTTCAAAGCGGGATAATTGGCCTTGGCCAGCCTCATGGCAGCCGGAGAAGTCCAGCAGACCCGCACCTCCGCAGGCCAGTAGGGCTCCAGGCGAGAGGCCCCGTCCAGGCCCAGGATGTGATCTATAATGGCCTGGCACTCCGGGGTCGTGCCACTCGACTTCATGATGGCAAGGCGAGTGGTGAGCCTCGCCCTGAAGTCTGAATCGGATTCCCGATAGCGCCTCTTCAGGCCCAGGATCTTGGACCAGTAGAGATCCAGGTCCTCGGGTACTGCATTCGGCAGTGTGAGCCTCAGGCCCATGGTTGCAATACTCTCTGAAAGCTCCTCGATCGCCCTGCCATAGGACCAGATCATGGCATTGATGATGCTCTCCTGGAATCGGGCGTCTCTGGGATCCATCACGAGCAGGGCATCGAGAGAATATGTGGCACTCGGATAGGCATTGATGAGCGTGGCGATATTGTATGGCATTGATTTGGTTTCGACCATCAGGGCATCAGCCTGGTAGCTAGCGGGCTTGCCGATCTCCTGCAGGATGACATCCAGGGTATAGATCGGAATGCCGTCTTCAAACAGGCTCTCATCGAATATGCCCTCATCAAAAATCATGCCGGCACGACCTATTGCTTGCGCTTGAGCTTGTAGTCCAGTATGAGGTGTCGATGGCCATCGATCTCCAGAACGTAGTGCGTATAGAGCTTCTCTTCGTTGAAGTCCCCGATGCAGCGAATCATTTTCAGGCCGCGCGGCTCCGTCTTCTCGCAGACCGGGCAGCGCACCTGATCCAGTTCTCGATCCACGATAGGAGCTGAGATCAGAGTATCACATGTCCCGCAGTACCACTGGTTCTTCGCTAAACAGCGAGGGCAAACCTCGACATCCGGCCCGAACTCCGCCTCGCAGAAGCCGCAGATGCGTCTCATGTAGTAGCGCAGTGTACCTGTTCGATAGAAGTCGGGCAGCGGCCTTCTTCCGAGGTCGATGGGCCGGCAGGGCGGAGCTTCAAAGGACAGCACCGGCAGCTCGGAGGGCTCGGCCACGTCTCCCTGTGCCCGGATCTTCTCGGCCAGGCCCGGCGAGATGGGGTAGAAAAGCACCTGCGCCACGGGCCGTTTGGCATCCGAGGTCTCGTGGCTCTTGCCCGTGAAAGGATCGAACTGGGGAGAGGCCGAGCCGTCCGGGTGTATCTCCACCCAGAAGCGGCGGAAGGTGGGTTGAGCCATAGCACTTCAGAAGATATTGTAGATGGCCGTGATGCTCTTCGGGGATTTGGCACCGTAGGTTGCAGAGGGCGGGATCTTGAGGTCCAGCACCCAGGCCTTCGAATAGAAGTCTTCTGTGTATGGGCCGCTATCTATCTTGCAGGGCGCTCCGGCTAGGCAGCTATCAAAGTTCAGGACGGGCGTCGACTGGCTCATGTAGAATGGGTGGCCGTTCACTGGATCGTCAATAGCGTGTCCCGATGTCGAATCTCCCGTGGCCTGCGCATACTCGTTTGTTCCGTGCAGCGCGACATCGATGGGCAGGCCGTTGTCTCCTGTGTCCCGGTGGCCGATCCTCAGAGCACCGCCGTTGGCGGCATCCAGGCCCCAGTCGGCGGCGAAAGTGCCGTCTCCATAGACGTAGATGTCCGAGACCTGATTGAAGTCTCCCGTGATGCGAAGGCTGTGTGTCTTCCTGAAGCTGTATGAGAACAGGCTCGTAGGAATCTTACAGGGATTGTTCAGTTGGGGCTCTGCACTATCTTCATTGCAGAACCGCGCCACTTTGTTGGCGAGGGATGTCTTAACACCCGTTGGGCCGTTCAGTTCCACTATGGTTGCAACTTCTGCCATAATAACTCCTTTTGAAATCTAAAATCTTGGTCGAAAATCGAGATTTAGAATGCGATGCGCTTGTCGGGCTCGACGAACTGGGCACTCCAGGTCTTCGGTGGATTCTTTGGCGCAGCACTCTTGGCCTGGGCAATGATGAGATCTATCCGATATCCGCCGCGCCTGCATTTTTCGAGAGCCGCGTCACACATGTAGATATAGCAGGATTGCATCAATTCAATCAGCGCCTTCGTTTATTCTCAATTCGTGAGGGCGTGGCGAACCATGTGCAATCTGCCGCTTTGTCCTTCGATGCGAAGCAATTCATGCGGCCCACAGCACCACAACTTGGGCAGCGGGCCATCAGGAAATGTCTCGGATCGAGGCTGGCAAAAGGATGTTTGCATTCTTTAGTATCAGTCATAAGATTCAGCGCCTCCCGAACTTTTTTGAGATCTGATCGAAAATCTCAGCGACCATCTCTTCCCGTGCCTTATCTGCAGTTTCATCGATTGCCGGTCGCAGGAAAGGCCTGGGTGGGATGAACCATGCCCTATTTTCTGCTATGCTGGAGGTCTCAGTGGGTTCCACTCCATAGTATTCCTCTCTTTTGCGCCTTCCTTTTCCGGGCCGGTTTTCCCAGGGCACACCATATTCATTGGCTCTTGCGCGCTTGGCCACATTTTCGTCGAAAATGCCGACCTCGCCATGCAACGCACCTTCTACTTCGGTCTGCCGGTGCGTTATATGTCCGAGCATTTCACCGGTGTCATTCAATGTTTTGGAGGACCCTTTCTGATCGATGGTTGATTGTGCATTGGGTGGCGGAACGTTCGAGCTAACTTTCGTTATAATCGCATTTTCGAGCTTTTGCAGTGCTCGCTCATGCGGTCCTTTGAGGTCGATCATAATCAGCACATCACGCATTGGCTGGATGGACTGTTTCGAAGAAGAGTTGTCTTCAGGCGGGCTGGAATAAGCTGGATGCTGAGTGGAACATGATTATCTGTCCAGGATGCCGAAACCGGATGATTGTGTGGCGGATACACAAGGGCGCTGCCGTTCTGGTAATCGCTGTTGCGATTATTCGTTCCGGTCCAATCACTTGTATTTCCGCTGATGCTCTGCGAATGCGTATCAGAGCCAGCTAGTGCAGGATCTGAGTTGCCTGCCTTTAGATTCGCTCCGGCCCATCCTGTTAAAATTTCCCAGTTGGAGCCAACCGCACCATCAACGAATATTACCGTCTCCTGTTGTGCCTTTGACGTTTGGATTAGAGCCTCGTACAGTCTGGTTATCAAGTGTCGGGGTTCGCCAAAAACTGCGCCTGACGTCAGATCTATCGAATGTGTATGAGATTGTGGCTCTTCTCCATACGATCCCGAAGAACAGTGTGTCGATCCAGATGCTCCGCTTGCGCCCGTGGTTCCTTGACATCTATGGCTTTGTGGTGTGGTCGAGCCACCAGTACTGGCGGGCGTTGCATTCATAATGTAGTATCCATCGGCGACTGAGAACCTCGCCAGTTCGCTTGATTCCACTAATGCACCATTTGAGACCAAAACCGCGCCTGCGGGGAATCGCCTTTCCGTCGCTTCCCAGGTCGTCAGATCCATATAAATAATATCCAGGCCATAATACGGTGGATTATTATTATTTGCCTGGATAGATGTCCACGGGCTAGGAGAGGGGTGGCCATGTTGGTTCATTCCCTGTGAGCCGCCACTCATCCAAACTCGATAGTTCGGATTGTTTCCAATGGCCGCAGTGGGTGATGGTGTATGCGTTGCTGCGCCCGTCTCTACTACATGGTTGGCGGTGTCGGATGCTAACCGGATGTACTTGTTCGTCCTGGTCAATCGAGTCCAGGGCGAGGGCGGATCTGCTACAAGCTTCCAGAAGACAAATATCTTGGTGGCCATTTTAGCCCACCAGAACCTTCAGAGAGACTGTCAGGGCCATGATGGTTGATGAAGAGTCGAGCTTGAAATAGAGATATTCTCCCGCCGCAATTGTCTTCGTCCATCCGGTCAGCGTTGCATCTTGATATTTCAAGGCTGCAGAGAGCGTAGGCTTCGCCGAGGCCGTGATGGTATCGGCTATCGTCGCAGGCAGACTTGCATATGCCTTTTTCCAGATATCCACTACGGCGCTGCCGGATTGGTCAGCCACGAGCTCTGATGATTGAATGGTGCAGGGGTAATCCACTTTTACGCGAACGATCTTTCCTGCTACTAACGGATAGTCGCCATTGTCCATGACGACTGCGATTGTGCGAATTCGAGAGTTGTAGAGCTGCTGAGCCGTTGAGGGATAAGAGCCGCCAATGTCGAGACCTTGGTCGGTTCCCTGGGTATGCTTCTTCGTGACCGCGTCCTTTGCGTCCGCCACAGCAACCTGATTCGCTCCGCCATAGTTGAGATAGGTATCCGTATTCTGGGCGTGGCCCACAGGAACCACGCGCCGGAAGTCGGCCACGCCCGCTGTGCAATAATGGCCATGGTTGGTGCTCTGCACGCCGGTTGAATCAATGCAGATGATGGCGATCAGGATGCACTTCAGATTGGGCAGCTCAGGCGGGAGTGGAGCGAGATTCTCCAGGAAATCTGTTGAGAGGGTCGGAACGGCTTCGGTGCCTGCCACTCGCTTCAGAGTGCTATCGGTGCAGTCAAAGACAATCAAATCATAGCGATGCTTGCCGCTCGCAGCCACGGGGATGCCTGTGATGGACGCTTGCGTGAACGCTACACCAACGCCCGTTGGAGACCTGTAGTAACCGGCTGCCACCAGAACCGCAGTGGCCGAGGAGCGCACCGGATCCATGCCGCTGACGACCGCATAGCCTGCCGCTGAGGCGTTGTTCCTCTGGAAGAGCACCGAATGGGCCCTCATGCGGTCTCCCTGGCGGGGATAAAACTAATTACGGTTATGAATGAATAGCAGTAAAAGAGGTGAGTCTTCAGATGTTCACCGCGAGATTTCACTATGTACCTCAGGATCGTCTCAATGGAACATTCTGCATTCTTGAGATAAGCGAACCGTTTCGGCCTTCATCCTTCTGGCCCCCAGTGCGCGAGGGATTCTTTGAGCACCTTGGGGGGGACATTTCGCATATATCAGCGCGCCCCTGGAGAAGCGCTTCGGGCCACATTGCTGCCGACATTGGTTCACTGCCCACCATCGGCGCGCTGGCATGCCGCGTGAGTTCATCCAGGATCTCCGGGGCGATGTCCGGCGAGAAGGCGATCGATATCTACGACCACATCGACAAGGAAGAACTGAGGAGAAGCTACCTGTCGCATGTAACGCAGCTTGGGTTTAGCTTTGCCCAGTTCTTCAGTAGGCTGCACCTTTTTTTAGGTGCTTATTTAATCTTAGAATAGAATCTTTCATCTACCCAATGCTTTCTCGTGGGTTCCGATTTTTACTATGACGATAGTTCGAGTGCCGTAGTCCGTCCTGAAAATGATAACCCAATGATTCTTGACATGTACTTCCCGATGGCCGGCTTTATCGTGACTTAAGACCTCACCACATTCCGGATTGGTGCGAAGTTTTTCAAAACGCTTCCTAAGCTGCTCAAATAGTGTATTGTCCTTCCTCTTGATACGTGATAATTGATTTTTAACATCATCAGGAAAGAACAGGCCATATGGGCTATCTGTAGTAGCCTGATCAGGCTTTGGCTTGCTAAGACTCTTTTTCCTGACCATGTTGAAAAATACTCAAAGGCTGTCTAGAAAAGCATCTAATTCCTTGGCGCTGGTAACTCGCGTTCCCCGGCCCTGCTTATACTGTGCCCAAGCTACATCTGTGCCCTCTAGGAGTGTTTTAATGTCCTCCTCCGGTTCTTCATCACGAACGGGCAGAACAGTTTCTTTCACAGTGCCAGCCATGGTCATTACTCTGAACTCTTGGTATTTAAAGCTTGATCGCCAGCGCTTCCGCCTTCATCTTCCTGGCCTTCTGTAGGGCATCCTCATGAGATAACTTCTCGCAGCTCCCAAGATGGACATTGCGCACCTTTCCTCCCTCACGCCAGGAGGTCATCCAGTAAGCATACTCTCTTGATCCATTTTTTGTGCTCTTCTCCTTCACCATCTTCCATATCGCAAGATCCTCCAGCCTGGCTGCTCCCTTCAGTGCCTCAGCTTCTGCCTTTAGCTTATCCGCTTCAGCCTGCAATTTGCGCGCCTTCTCTCCGGCTTCAGGAGAACTCTCCGCTGCATTCCTCGCGGCCTCTGAGTCCCTGGCCAGAGCAATGGCTGCCTTCTTCAAACCCTTCCGCTTCTCACCGGCGTTTGTAACGTGCATGTTTGACAGTTCTATGACATTTTATTTAAGTCTTTCGAAATGTCATAGAACTTTTGGAGAGAACGCGGGACAGAACCTCACAAGCATTCAAGGATCTGGTAATATGGCCGAATTATGGGTATGCGGCTACTTGGTTCTATGACACTTTTAAAAGGTGTATGAAAATGTCATAGAACTTTTTGAGGAATGAAGGGGTGGGGCCACGCAAGCCCTCAAGAAAAAGGGCAAAATTGCAGAGTAATCCATATGATGCACTTGGTTCTATGACACTTTTTCAAAAGTTCGCAAAATGTCATAGAACTTTTTCGAAGGGAAGAAGCTTGAACCCTTTAAGGCTTCAAAGAGATGACGAATTGGCCAAGTTATGCATATGCTGTACCTCAGTTCTATGATCTTTTGTTTTGGTTTTCGAAATGTAATAGAACTTTTATTAGGGTGTGATGTGCGAGCTAAAGCACAAATATCTATTTATATTGGCAAGGAAATAAAATCTGTTATGAGTGATGTAGAAAAAGCATTAGAAATGACATTAGAAGGACAACTTGCTAAATTGGGAACAAACGATGTAGACAGAGCAATGGAAATGACATTGGAAGGACAGCTTGCTAAATTGGGAACAAACGATATAGATAGAGCAATGGAAATGACATTGGAAGGACAGCTTGCTAAAATGAGAACAATTGAAGACGAAAAAACAAAATGGCTAGAATTCGAGAAATTAAATACCGCAATTCATACCATTCCTGCAACAAAAAGAATAAAGATTGTCTTAGAACTAAAAAAATAGGTATTGTCCTGTAATGGAGCGTACCACTCCGAACAGACTATGAGTTAAGAAACATCAATCCTTCGAGGGACGCAGATGAATAAAATGGGCCGACACTACGTCCATGCAAGCGCCATAGTTGCCATGAAAACGCCCTAAATAAAAAGGTCAGCGGCCTTAACCGCCGTCCATGTATTCGTTTTTCCTCACCTCATATCCTGCTTTGATGATGGTTTTGATCATTTCGTCGAGGTTCATCGATATTACTGAATGTGCGCATGGATGCTTGATAGTTCTTGTTTTTCCGAGCAGGTCATCATGATAGGTCTCCTGATGGATCAGCAAATGATAGAGGATACAAAGCACCTTTCTGGCCAGGGCAACGACACCAATTTTTGTTCCTCTTCTTGCCTTGATTCTCAGGAAGAACTTTTTGAGCCTTGTGTCTCGCCTCGTCCGAATAATCGCATGTGCTACTTCAATGATCATGCTTCTGATATGAGGCGAACCATGTTTCGTGATATGGCCGTTTATCAGCTTGCCCGCTGATTGATAAACAGATGGCACAAGTCCACAATAAGCCGCGAGCTTATCTGGAGAGCTGAAGTCTCGGAAATCTCCGATTTCTGCCAGGATAGTTGATGCAGAAACGAATCCCATTCCAGGCATGGACAAAGCGATCCTCATATCTTCATTCCGTGAAGAGATATGATCTGAAATCATAGCATCGATCTCTGCAACCTGTTTGGTAATGGCGTCTATCATATCCAAATGAGATCGGACGAGAAAGATCTGCAAAGAGGAGAGATTTGCCTGGATTGTTCCACGTATCTCTTCCTTATTCGCTTTTATCTTTCTCGAAGGTATGGTTTCCAATATCTCTTCAAGATCCATGCCATTAAGGAGTCCGTCGACGATATGCCTTCCTGATTTGCCGAAAACGTCAGAGAGCACCGAAGAAAGCTTTATGCATGCTGCTTCAAGCTCATGAGTAACTCGATTCTTGATTTTGGTTCTTACTTTCATCAGGCTTTCTCTCGTCCTTGTAAGCGATCTCAATTCACGGTGATCTCTGCAAAAGATTCGAGATGGGGAAATGAGATTCTTCAAGCAAATCTCCGCAATCCATTCGGAATCCAGCGTATCTGTCTTTCTTCCAGGAACATGCTTGATCTGATAGGCATTCGCAAGAATAAAGTTCACAGATCCTTCTAAAACATGGTAAATCGGAAGCCAGTAATTACCTGTCGATTCCAAGGCGACCTTATGGCAACCATTCTCCTTTAGCCAATCCTTGAACCTCAAGAGCTCTTTCAGGCTTGTATCAAATCTATCCTGAAGCTTCAAACCGTCGCTGGAAAGAATAGTAGCCACAATGAACTTATTGTGTACATCCACTCCGCAAGCTATTTCTCTTTTTCCAGACATTATGCCCTCGCAGTTGCGATATGGGCAGATGAGTTAACCCTGGTGGTGAATTGCCATTCGCGTTCAGCGACGCATTTGGGTGCTCAAGAAGTCTGGCTACTTTCTATGACGGGATCCTGGTCCCGAACTAATTGGCAGCCTTCACTACCCATATCAAAACTGCAATTCGCAGCAATAGTTTTCATAGTTTCGGGTGCGAATCAGAGATTCATGATTGCTTTCTATGACATTTTTACCATATCGTCAAATAGTGTCATAGAACGAAACTGCAAGGTCGACATACACTGCGGGCTCTATCGCATTTATCCCCGCCGTCCTTAGAACTGGCTCGTCCCTTCACAAATCTTCGCACCCAATCCCACAGCCCCCCCGACCGCTGCCAGGTCCTTCATCAAAAACAGCCATCATGTCATCGAATACGTCACAGAAACAAATCACGCGGCAGGTCCATGAGCCGACTCTTTCGCTTTCACCTCCCTGCGGGCCACGTTGCAGAGACTCGCCAAAAGCGTGGATGTTCTTCTTAAGAACATACCCGCCTCATTCGAGCCGACGAGCAGTAGTTGTTCAGCTTAATTGTGCCTAATCCTTCTCCTTTTCGTGTTCTACTATCAATGCATCATAGGCTTTGCTAGCTTCTAGGAGAATACTTCGAAGGTTTGAGGTGGTTGCCATCTCAGGGCATGCTACAAGGATACTCTCATATGAGCGCAAGATGTCTTCAAAACGGAGTAAGGCATCGCTTAGTTCCTGGCTATTTGATAGTGTTAACGCTCTTGGTATCAGCACAATCCTGATCTCGAAGAGCTGTCTATCGATTTTTTTAAAATGGTTTACAGCGATCTGATTATCTAATTTTCGGAATTCCTTCCATTTTTTTTGTGCCCCTTCGCTCATTCCAGGTTCGTTTCCACATTTCCTCAGATCGCTTACCCTTTCTTTTCTTCTCTTTTCTATTTCGTCATAGGTCCTGTTGGCGATTTCTTCAATTGCATTCGATACATCTTTGCGTAGAGTGTTTGTGTTATTGCATATTGTTCCTAAAAGTTGTGACCGAATTTGCCTTTCGTCCTCGGTCTCGGTCAAGATGGGTGCTTCCAAGTTCTGAGTGGCATAATACGCAATGCGGCAAATGGCGTTTGACAGAGCTTCGTACGTATGTACCCGATCCTTCTTTTTGTCATCTTTCAATATTTTATCTATTATAAATATTGTAACAATTATACTTATAGCGGTCTCCGCTATAAGTGAAGGTGCTTGTGATATGAAGTCATGTTTTCCATCCGGTATAAAACTGGTGAAAGCAGCAATTGATACCGTTGTTATCAGAGCAACAAAATAAAGAATTCGATACTTCAGATCAACTTTATTAAATTCGATCCTGTTACGTCGGTACATCAACAGGAAGTATAGATGGTGCTCGATAAAATAGTATTGATCACCTAACAAGTGAAGAGTCTCTGCCTTCATTCCCTTGGCCTTCTGCAGCGCTTCAGGCTGGCTCATCTTCCTGCAGCTTCCCAGGTACACCTTGCGGCATCTTCCAGCCTCTCGCCACGAGGCTACCCATCTGTAATAGGTTCTCTCGCCTTTCTGGGTTTGCCTGACCAGGGGCTCCTGTGTCACAGAGAGGTCCTCCAGCCTCGCCCTGTCCCGCAGGCTCTCAGCCTCTCGCCGTAGATTGGTTGCCTGAGCTTCTCTCGCCTTTGCCTCCAGCTCCATGCCAGCCATCTCTGCCAGTGCCAAAGCTTCGGCCACCATCACTTGTGCCTCGGTCTTCAGCTTTCGCGCGCTCTTCCTTGCAGCAGTATCATGAACCATCTTTTGCAGCCTCCTCATCTCAGCACGCCCAGATAAGAGAAGATCGCGAGACAGAGGTGAAAGCCGCCCACGTTTGCCGAAACTGACTTATCCCCGCAGAGCATAACAGAGACCAGTTACCTCTGGCGACCTGTGCCCTGAGACGCATGGATGAACTGGCGGGAGAGTCTTTTTCGAAGGAGATGAGGCCGCTCTGGACGGATCGGAAACGGGCATGGAAGGAATCGCTATACCAAAACGCATATATGTTTGTAGTGTGCTTTATTAAATTGGATAGGTAAGTCCTTGGGAAACCGTGCCCGTTTGGGCGAGAGGGGCTCATGCCTGATTGGGACTACCAAGGGACTGTCCAATTAATTTTTACGGCCAATATAACCGTTCTCCGCGGAGAATATATTTCGTTTTTAGCATCTCAACATAAGAGCCATCATTGTGAGTATATTTACAGTTGAATGCGCCCGCAACCAGGTCGGCGGCCCAGATGCCTGGTTCTATATGAGATGCTCGCGCTTGTGGACCTGGCAGGTGTCCATCATACCGTTTTATCCCCATGCGTTCAAAATATTGGTCTTTTCCACTGAGATATTGCTTAAACTCCTCCGTTTGGGATGGGGATAATCGACCAGGATCGTAGAGAATTGAAGGAGGATATTGGGGGAAAATATTATTCATCACATCAGATACTAAAGTCTGTGCGAAGATATAATTTCCGATTCGTTCAGAGGTCCATGTTTCGCGTGCTTTGCCTTTAATCAGTATCGCTGCAAATATCTTTGCGGCGTCTTTGCATATCGCTTCAAGTGCCTTTTGGCGCACAATTGGAAGCATTTCCAGGTACCTGTCAAGCTCAACCTTCTCATAACCAAGCTGGACAAGTTCGCTCATCGGGAGGTAGAATTTCAATTCAGTGATATCTGGTGGATATCTGTCCCTCTCATGTGCCTTCTTTAAGATCCTCTTCAAATCGGCTCGTAGCTGTGATGGATTCTTGCAGTACACAAACCCAATGGAGTAATACGGATAAAGGCTCTTGGATTTCGTGGATAGGTCTGGATTTCCGGATTCATCAACGAAAATCACCTCGCCATCGACCTTGTCAAACCGATTATGCTTGCGGGACATTCGCCTCCATCATCCACATAAGAATCCAATGCCACCTAAATTGAGATTCCCACAGAATATTATATTCCCAACTGCGGAATGCATGCAAGATACGCCTCTTTCAGCTCCTTGAGGTCTATGTGATCGTAGATGTCGATGGCCTCTCTCCTGCTATCCCCTCGCAGCTCCTGGATGAACTCACGCCTCATCCCCGCCCGCCTGAGATGCGTGGTCATCCAATGTCTGCAGCAGTGTGGGCTGAAGTGGTCCTCCATTCTCTCCGAATCGGGATTGTGAAGGCCCACTCGCTCGGCAGCCTGCCACACCAATCGCAAAATGCCACCACGATCAAGTCTATTGCCCGAGGCATTGATGAAGAGTGCCTTGATACCCTTTCCGTTCCTGCCTTCTCTGACCGTCAACCATCGCCGGATGAGAAAAGCAGTCTCCGCATCGAAGAATACAATCCTATTTGTTCGCTTGGCTGTAGGCTTGAGCTTGATTCTCATTTCCACTAAGTCCACATCTTGCATATCAAGGGTGATCAGCTCATTGCGCCGTATGCCTGTCTTGGCCAGCAAGGTAATGATCGCCTTATTCCTGATATCCATTTCCGAATTGATGAGCCTGGCCATGTCCTCGACACTGATAAGCTGCCTCTCCTGCATTGAACCGTTGTCCTTGTAGCGTCTCAAATATCGCTTTCTGATGGCAAGCACTGGATTCGATGGGACCAAGCCCTCAAATGTCAGGTAATCGTAGAATGTGGAGAGAACAGCAAAGTAATTCTCAACGGTCTTTCCCGCGGCTCCTTTCTCAATCCTCAGATATTCGATGAATCCTCTGAGATGATCCTTATCAACGTCCTGGAAACTGGCACTCTTGCTCTCCAGGTAGCTTTTGAAGACTTTTGGGATATAGCCGTAGTGAGGGAGGGATCTTGGCGACATACCCCGGAGGGCACAGTCTTTGACAAAATCTTGAATTAGCCTATCCATTTCCATGTCCGGCCATCCATCTTGATCAGCTTGTAACCCTCGAGCTCTTCCAATTGCCTGGAGACAGCTTTCACGAGATCGCTTTCACGTGGATCAATGTCCAATTCCTCAAGCAGCCTGTAGTTATCCACGGAACCGCGCGTTTTAAGGATCTTTACCAGTTCTTCGGAATAGGGCCTCACACCTTTGTAATCCTCTTCCAGAAATGGCTGAGCACGGTATCTCTTTAGCTCCCCTTCGTAGCGGTCCAGGACTATCTCCTTCTGCCGGAGATCATCCTGAAGGCTCTTTATCTCATTCCGCAAGCCTTCCACCTCTTTGACCATCTCGCGGCGCGGCCTAAACTCCTCATTTTCGGCCAGGGTGCTTTCAACAATCTCGATAACCCACTTGGACAGGGGCGTCTTTGCCTTCTCCGCCAGGGCAGCCCATCGGGCTTTATCGGCATCAGACGGCATATAGACATGAACATAACGGGATCGATCAGGTTTTACCAAGGGCTCACCTGATAGCAGATTGTCTTTCTACTATATAAGCATTTACGCGTAAGAAGCCATTCTAATCCCGCCCCCGGCACCTAATACCACGTTTTTTGATTTTGGATTATGCTATTTTTATTTCGCAGAAGTATCATTTTGCTGGACTGGTAACCTCGTTTTGTGAAACACGTCCTGCTTCCCAATCGAATAGATAGGGCCAAAAAAAACTTGCTGAACAAGCTAAAGGGCAATAGACAGGATGTCAGACGCGGAGGATTCAGGAATTGGGCATGAACGCAGCGAAATTAATGCATCATTTGAGTCAAAGCACTCTCATCTATGTGTTGCAGAATCTTCATCTCCATTATCACAAAAGCCCTTAATCGCCGCGCAGAAATGCACTAAGATCGTCTCTGTCGTTCTTCTTGGTAATTTTCCAGTCGATATCTTTGTCTCCGAATTTTGCTTTTAGAATTCGTTTGGTTGCGGGATCGATCCATATAGGAGAAGAAAGGCAGAATAGATGCCGTGAAATAGATGTAAGTCCATAATACTTATCATAAAATTGTCCATAATTTATGGAATCCCTAGAATCGAGACGAATCCAACCTAACCTCCCGAAAGTTCAGGCGCACAATTTTAGCGCCTGAATAATTTCTCTTTGTTTTTTTGTCATTTCAGTGACGGATATCTGTCCGTCCGCCAAAGTAATTTTTCTCAATTTCTCCA
>Ga0074195_1003070_pt1 | contig 16647 bp, 14 predicted proteins | sample EPASupsiteHSE623_FD_64525 | JGI IMG/M metagenome (GOLD analysis project Ga0074195, IMG submission 64525) | Bioremediated contaminated groundwater from EPA Superfund site, New Mexico - Sample HSE6-23 | ecosystem: Environmental > Aquatic > Deep subsurface > Groundwater > Contaminated ...
AAACTCCAGACACTATTTATTGGAGTAAGTTCCCGGCAAGGGAACTCAAAGAAGCTGTATGAGAGGAGAAGGTGTCCACCTTATTCCTGATTCTTTTCTGTCTAGACAGGTGGGCTCATTATAGTAGGCGAGGGGAGCGGTGACCACATCATAGACTATCGAAAGCCCCTCCAAGTGAGGCATATCGTGCAAACAGAGTCCGACCCCTCGAGCTTTGAGTCCATCCAGAACCCTTGCCGAGATCCATTCGTTATTGTTGAACTCAACAACAAGAGGGTACATCGATAAGGCGCTAAGGATCTTATTTAAGTATTTTCGTTCTTCAATACCATAGCGAAAGGTCTTTGAGAAAGAGAGCAATACACAGCAAAGCTTGTCCCCTTCGGCAAACGGGGCTATGCCTTTCCTGAAAGCGCCGATAGTATCATCGAATTTTTGTAAACAGATCGAAGAAAACAAGGCCATAGGAGCTTTTACCGCGAAGTCCATCGCTTTCCTTGTTTCCTTAATCAGCTTCTTCATGTCTGCTTCTGTTGGCATTGTGGTGAACGTCGAGGTCAGTTCAATAGTATCAAATGTATCGCTGTAAGTCCCCAAATAGTTGCTTTTCCCAATACCCTCATAGTAGAACCCGCCTTCCCATTCAGGATAGTCGTATCCTGATGTTCCGATTCGCACCTCGCAGAGTTGCTGTTCCCGTCCAGTCATAATCTGACAATACTAAACAAAAGTATAGTAATGCAATCCCCATTAATTTTTCGAGGTTTATCACCTACCTCCTGCCAACTATACAATTTTGCGGGCTTTTTCAACGATTTTGTTGATTGATTTCTTTGCCTGCTTGAAGTCGATCACCTCCGGATGTACGTACTTTGCAGTTGTTGCCGCATCCTTGTGCCCTACAAAGCTTTGTATCGTAAAATCAGGAATCCCGCTTGCCTTAGAAATAGACACATAGGTATGTCTCGATGAGTGGAAGACAATGTTCTTTGCCTCCTGCGTTTCTTCTGAAATCCCAATTTCCGTAAGCATATTTCTGAATACCTTCCTGAGATAGACTTCTGTCACCGGCTTTTGCTTGCTGCGTAGATTATAAATCACGAAATCTGGAGATGTTTTTGGCATCTCCTGTAAGATAATTAATACATCAGAAAGTATTGTTGGTAGGGGAATAGTCCTTTCGGAGTTCCATTTAGGCTGTACAAGCTTTTTTGTCTTGCTTGGGATGTTGTGACAGATATGAATAGTACCTTCTGTGAAGTCGATATCAGCCCATTGCAAACCACGGATCTCGCCCATTCTCATGCCACAGAGAGAGCCGAGATATACCGCGGCTTTTGCCCTTGGCTCGTACTCATCGAGGTTGAGAAGCTTTCCCAGCTCCTTCCTGTCAATTATGCCCCGCTCATTCGGCGTCTCTGGGAGCTTCTCGAAGCCGAAAAAGGGATCCGGTAGTCTGTTCTGACGCGCATGCCATCGGACGGGCACAGAGATCGTTTGTATCCTGATATTGATCGATCGTTCACAGATGCCCCTTTTTTCAAGATGTTCGATGACATTTTCAAGGAAGCCAGTATTCACGGAGCTCAATCGCTTCTTTATACAGATCTCCTTTAGCTGCTTCTCGACTATATCTGCCGATTGCTTGATATATTGCTCTGAGAGGGGGTGTTTTCGCCTTGTTTTTGCCTTTGCGTAGTCCGAGTCAGACTTCCAGAAATTTATGAGGAAGTCATAGAGGAATGGGTCATTAGCCCGCGAGACGATCCCTTCCTTTAAAAGACGGTCAGCTTCACGTACGGCCTGGCATTTTGTATGAATTCCAGGGGCCTGAATTGTTGTTGAGCGCATAACGCTACCGTCCGGATTGAGAAATCTTGCGATGAATCGTTTTCTGCCGTCGGGGAGGGTTCTTGTTACGATGAAGAAGGGTGAAACCGCCATGGGGGCCTCCATTGAAGGACCCTGGTACCGTTACGTATCATTTTACGTATCACTGGCGGTTTAAGAGGAAAACGGCAACAAACCGGTTTCTCTTAAAGTTTTATGCTGCAAAGACTTAGCAATAGAGCGACCGATGGGAGTCGAACCCACGTCTCCAGCTTGGAAGGCTGGGGTAATAGCCGTTATACGACGGTCGCGATCAGGCCGTCGCAAAACGACGGTCTCGATTCAGCATTGGATATGTATAATTTTTAGCTTGATATGTCAAGCCCATTCCAGGGAAACATCCGTAAAATACCCTAATAAGGATTGACGATCATCGAATTCAAGAATATAAAAGACAATGCCCTAAAGTGAGCTGGATAGCTTCAAATTCCAATACAATCGTCGCGAGACAAGGATAGCAGCCGTATGGAACTACAAGTTCAGGAACTTCTCAATAGAATTAAAGCCGAGGGAGTGGACGAAGCCCGCGCCGAGGCCGAAAGGATTATTGCGGACGCGGAAAAAAAGGCCGAAGCCATCGCAAGCAAGGCGGAGAAGAAAGCCGCCGAGCTCGAAACCGGGGCGAAGACCAGGATTGAGGCTATGGAAAAAGCATCCAGGCTGGCGCTTGTCCAAGCTTCCAGGGATACTATCCTCGCGCTGAGGGGGAAGGTTCAGGATTTTATGCGCAATGCCATCCTGACGACTAGCTCGGATGTCATGGATGCCGCGTTCATTGCCGGGCTGCTTCCTGAACTTCTCAAATCCATTGCCAAGGAAACCGAAGGCGATCTCAGCGTCCTTCTGCCTTCCGAAACCCTAAAGTCCCTGGATGGCGCACTCGCCAATAGGCTTTCCAAGGAGCTTGGCAAAGGCGTCCAATTTAAACCTTTTGATGGAATCGACGCGGGATTCCGGGTCGCGGTTCAAGCTTCATCCGCGCAGTACGATTTTTCGGCTGAATCCGTCGCCGAGATTCTGGCTTCTCGCGTGAACGCGCGGCTTGCCGAATGCGTCAAAGCTTCCCTCGCGGAGGACAAGCTTTCGTGAGCCGTTACTGGTTTTTGTCGGCGACATTGCCTGGTTTGCTGTTTGGGGCAACGCCACCCATGTCGGAAGACGAATTTCTGATACTCTGCGAGAGGAATATGTCCCCTGAGGACTATGCGGAAACCGTCTCAGCCATCGGGTATTTGAACAGCGACCGGGTTCCCGAAAGAATGAAGTCATCTTTTTTATCCAGTTTCGTGGCTTGGGAACGAACCTTCCGGAACGGGCTCGCCCGACTGAGAGCCAGGCGGCAAAACCGCAGCGAGGACGAATTCATAAGGCCCTCTAAGCGTTCGGATGAGGCTGAAAGCATTGCCGCCTCATGTTTCGCGATCGATGATCCCTACCAGGCCGAACTCAATCTGGAGAGGGAACGCTGGAACGCGATAGAGAGGCTTTCGTCGCTTTCATCATTTGATCTCGATTTTATCATCGCTTATAGGCTGAAGCTGGCGATTAACGAACGACTTGAGCGGCTGAACGCCGAGACCGGGAGCGTCGGGTATCGTCGTCTTTATGGCGATATCCTCGACAAGGCATCCAGAACTGCCGAAACAGATAACCTGGGAGAAAAGGCATGAGCCAAAAAAGCGGGCGCGTGGTTGCGGTTAACGGGAATATGGTTTCCGTTCGTTTTGAAGGCAATGTGGCCATGAACGAAGTGGCCTATATTCTTTCCAACGAGAAAAAGCTAAAGAGCGAAGTCATCAGGATCAGGGGCAGCGAAGCTCAAGTTCAGGTGTACGAGATGACGAAGGGCATTCGCATCGGTGACGGCGTTGAGTTCACCGACCTGATGCTCTCCGTCGAACTGGGGCCGGGCTTGTTGGGGCAGATCTATGACGGTCTCCAGAATCCTCTTCCGCAGATCGCCGAGAAAACCGGATACTTCCTCGAATCGGGCGTTTATCTCAAGGCACTCTCCAGATCCCTGAAATGGACCTTCACGCCCTCAGTCAAGACTGGTGACATCCTTCGCCGAGGCGATTCTATCGGTTCGGTTCCCGAAAGGCACTTTACCCATAGGATAATGCTTCCCTTCGATTTTTTCGGCGAATGGAAGATAGTGAGCATAGCCGAGAAGGGAGAATACGCTATCGACGAGACAATCGCCGTCGTCGAGGACGCTCGCGGAACGAAGAAGAATCTGAGCATGGTCTTCTCGTGGCCGGTTAAGCGCGCCATCGACTGTTATGTCGAGCGGCTCAAGCCGGAACAGCCCATGGTCACCAAGACCAGGATCATCGACACCTTCTTTCCTGTGGCCAAGGGCGGCACGTACTGCATTCCTGGGCCTTTCGGCGCCGGCAAGACGGTGCTCCAGCAAGTTACCAGCCGCTATGCCGACGTGGATATCGTCATCCTGGCGGCTTGTGGCGAGCGAGCCGGAGAAGTGGTCGAGACCCTGAAGGAATTCCCGGAAATCACCGACCCCCGAACGGGAAAATCGCTGATGGAACGCACCATCATCATATGCAACACCTCGAGCATGCCGGTAGCCTCCAGGGAGGCTTCCGTATACACGGCCGTCACGCTCGCCGAATACTATCGTCAGATGGGATTCAACGTACTTCTTCTCGCGGACTCGACAAGCCGCTGGGCTCAGGCCATGCGCGAAATGTCGGGACGTCTGGAGGAGATCCCCGGCGAGGAAGCTTTCCCCGCCTATCTCGAATCGGTAATCGCGGCCTTCTACGAGCGCGCTGGCATCGTTCGCCTGGCGGACGGCAGTTTCGGCTCGGTGACCATCGGCGGTACGGTTTCCCCCGCGGGCGGCAACTTCGAGGAGCCTGTGACCCAGGCGACGCTCAAGGTTGTCGGGGCTTTCCATGGCCTTTCGAGAGAACGTTCCGACGCGCGCAAGTATCCGGCCATCCATCCACTCGATTCCTGGTCGAAATACCCCGGGATCATGCCCAAGGAAACGGTTGAGTATGCCCACTCCTTCCTCGAGCGGAGCGCCGAGGTTGGGGCCATGATGAAGGTAGTCGGCGAAGAAGGAACGAGCCTTGAGGATTATACTGTCTATCTCAAGGGTGAATTCCTGGATGCGGTATATCTGCAGCAGAACTCCTTCGACCCGGTGGACTCGTCCGTTTCTCCGGAGCGACAGAGAAAGATGTTCCGTCTCGTACTCAGCATCCTCGCCGCCGCCCTGCAGGTAAAGGACAAGGAAGACGCCCGCTCCTGGTTCTATGAAGTTCGCCAGGTTTTCATGGATCTCAATGGCTCCAAGGAAAGCTCCGAGCTGTACGGTCAGTCGCTCGCCAAGATCGAGAAAGCATTGGCAGAGCGCAAGCCAGAATACGATGCCGAGGCTAAAAGCATCCTCGCGAGACTGGAGTAAACGATGAATAAAGTCTATTCGCATATAGAATCGATCACCGGAAACGTGATCTCAGTCCGCGCCGACAATATCGCTTACGGCGAGCTGGCCGAAGTGACGAGCCGCTACGGGCTCTCCCTCGCTGAGACCATCCGCTTGGATAAGGATCTTGTCTTTCTCCAGGTTTTCGCCGGCGGCAGAGGCATCTCCACGGGCGACGAAGTCCGATTTTTAGGCCATCCTATGCAGGTCAGTTTTTCCGACAACCTGATGGGAAGGATTTTCAACGGAGCAGGGGAGCCGCGCGACGGCGGGCCCGTCCTGAGCGACAATATGATCACGATAGGCGGTCCTTCGGTTAACCCCTACAAGCGCATCATCCCCAGGGAGATGATACGCACCGGCATACCCATGATCGATCTTTTCAATACGCTCGTCAAAAGCCAGAAGCTCCCGATTTTCTCCGTATCAGGCGAACCGTATAACCAGCTGCTGGCCCGCATCGCCATGCAGGCCGAAGTCGATCTTATCGTCCTCGGCGGCATGGGCCTGAAATTCGACGATTATCTGTTCTTCAGGGATACGCTGGAAGAAGGCGGTTCCCTCGCCAAGACGATCATGTTCGTCCATACGGCCGCGGACCCCGTCGTCGAGTGCCTCCAGGTTCCCGACATAGCCTTGGCGGTCGCCGAAAAGTTCGCCCTCAAGGGTAAAAATGTCCTTGTCCTTCTCACTGACATGACGAACTTCGCCGACGCGCTCAAGGAAATCGCCATAACGCAGGAACAGGTGCCTTCCAATCGCGGATATCCGGGCGATCTCTACTCCCAGCTCGCCGCACGCTACGAAAAGGCCGTCGATTTCGCCGACGCTGGCTCCATTACGACACTTGCCGTCACGACAATGCCGGGCGACGATGTCACCCACCCGATTCCCGACAATACAGGATACATCACTGAAGGCCAGTTCTACCTCCATGGAGGCAGAATCGAGCCCTTCGGATCGCTTTCGCGCCTGAAGCAGATGGTCAACGGCAAGACACGAGAAGATCACCGCGCCATCATGGACGGCATGATCAAGCTTTTCGCGGCCTATCGCGATACGCTCGAGAAAAAATCCATGGGTTTCCAGATGACAGCATGGGACAAGAAACTGCTCAAGTACGGCGAGCAGTTCGAGACGAAGATGATGGATCTTTCTGTCAACATTCCCTTGGAAAAAGCCCTCGACGAGGGATGGGAAATCCTTGCCTCCTGCTTTGAACCGAGGGAGACGGGACTGAGATCGGATTTGATTCAGAAATTCTGGCCGGCTTCACAGGTTGCCGGAACGGAAAAAACAAGCAAGAACGAGTAGGGGATTCGGAGACAAGGGCCATGGCCAAGATAAAGCTGACCAAGAACGAGCTGAAAAAGCAGAAAGACGCCCTCAAAATGTACCAGAGGTATCTTCCGACGCTCCAGCTCAAGAAACAGCAGCTCCAGATGGAGATACGAGGCGTGGAAGCGCGCCTTGCCCAGCTGATTGCCACAAAAGAAGCGCTTGAACGGCAGTTTTCGTCCTGGGTCGCCGTTTTCTCCGAAGAGGATGCAGCCAGATCCGCTTCGGGCATGCCGCTCCTCTCGCTCAAATCGATCAGAACTTCGGAGGGCAATATCGCGGGGGTTATGATACCGGTTTTCGAGGATGCGGAATTCGAGCTGAGCGCCTACGACTATTTCCAGAAGCCGCTCTGGGTGGACAGGGCCCTTCAGCTTATGAAGCAGGTTCTTTTGACCGACGCGGAATTCCAGGTCGTGGAAAAGCAGAAAAACCTGCTCGCCGCCGAGCTTCGCATAACGAACCAGCGGGTGAATCTCTTCGAAAAGGTAAAAATCCCGGAAACGCAAAACGCGATTAAGATGATTCGCATCTATTTGGGAGACCAACAGACGGCCCAAGTCGTCCGAGGAAAGATATCCAAGAAAAAAGTAGAGGGACGTGAAGAATGATCGCACCGATGAAAAAATTTCTTCTCATCCTCCTCAACAAGGACGTGCATGCCGCGCCAATTTACCTGCGTAAGCTTGGGATTGTCCATATCGAGAAATTCCAGAGTTCAGGAGAATCCTGTTCCGCCCTCGAAACGGCGTTGAAGAACGCTCAGAACACCAAAGGCATATTGGTTTCGAACCTCGACAAGAAGATGGGCGGCGTGCCCGATACGACGCTTAAAGCGATTGATATAATTAATTCTACCATATCGAACCAAACCGCCGTCTCCGCTCTTCAGGATAGAATCTCTGACCTCAGTAGGGAATCTGACAGAATACGCAGCTGGGGAGAATTCACTCTCGAACTCCTCGACGAGCTCAGGCAGTTTGGCATCACGATCAGACTTCTGGAAGGTCAGCCGCAGCGGATCGCGGAAATCGGCGAAGGCGCCGATTACATCAGACTCTTTGCCCCAAAAGGGAAGGCGAGAATAGCTTTGCTTGGCGAGGGTCAGGTTCCAAGCGGATTCGAGGAATTCAGACTTCCCGAACTGAACCTCTCCAGCCTTGAAAAAGAAATTTCCGAGTGCGAGAAAAGCCTCGCTGAGAAAAAATCGGAACTCGGGCGTCTGGCGTATAATATCGAAGCCATCGACCGTGAAATTAGACGGATCGAATCGGCCTTGACGATCGAAAGCCTTCGCGCCGGCATGCCCAAGGATGATACGCTCCGCTATCTGTCCGGCTATGTCCCGGCGAAAGTGGCTGATACGTTGAAAGAGGAAGCCGTGAGGCGCGGATGGGCGATCGCTCTCGACGACCCTTCGGATGACGAACTGCCGCCTACGAAAGTCGAAAATAACGCTGTCGTGCGCATGATCCAGCCGGTGCTCGATTTTATTGGCATTGTGCCCAATTATCGTGAATACGATACTTCCCTTTGGTTTCTCGGTTTTTTCTCCCTCTATTTTGCGATGATATTCGGCGATGGGGGGTATGGCGTCATACTGTTCGCGCTCGCCTTCACCATGCTGCTGAAGAGCAAAAAAGAAAAAAAACCTCTCCCTGATTTCGGCAGACTGCTGTTCGTTTTGAGCGGAATGACGATTCTATGGGGATTGGCCACCGGTACCTGGTTCGCGGTTCCGTTTGAATCCCTCCCCGCCATGCTGAAGACCTTATCCCTGCCGGCGCTGAACGGCGCCAACCCGGACGCTGGGACGAATACGAAAATATTCTGCTTCATTGTTGGCGCGCTTCAGCTTTCCCTGGCGCATATAAAGAACATCAAGAGGGATTTCCCGAATCCAAAGTTCCTGTCGCAGGTGGGATCGCTTGCCATGGTCATCGGCATGTTCGACGCGGTGCTCAACCTGGTCATAGACGCGACACGCTTTCCCTTGCAGGGCTGGGCTCTGGCGCTTATCGGCGGCGGATTCCTGCTCGTTTTCATCTTTGGAAACTGGAACGGCAATCTTATCAGGGCCATACTTGATGGATTGAAAGGGATTATCCCCACTTTCCTGGGCGTCGTCAGCGTCTTCGCCGACATCGTCTCCTACATCCGCCTCTGGGCTGTCGGCCTGGCGGGGCTCGCGATCTCGCAGACCGTCAACGGAATGGCGGTGAATATGTTCGGGCCGCAGGGCGGCAGCATCGTCACCTTCTTGATAGGCGGACTTGTCGCCGTCGTCCTTCTCTTCGTGGGGCATGGCATCAACCTCGTTATGAGCGTGCTCTCAGTCCTCGTCCACGGCATCAGGCTCAATATTCTCGAGTTTTCCAGCCACCTGGGAATGGAATGGTCTGGATATAAATATGAACCCCTCAGCGAATCGGCCGAGGAGAGAAACGTACAGGAGAACATCATATGAACATTGCCATGATCGGCGCGGCGTGCGTGCTCGGGTTTTCTGCCATCGGTTCTGCGCTTGGAGCGGCCGTTGCGGGACAGGCAGCGATCGGTTCCTGGAAAAGATCCTACATGAACAACAAGCAGGCTTCCTTCCTCTTGGTCGCCTTTGCCGGCGCGCCCCTTACCCAGACGATTTACGGGTTTATCCTCATGAACAAAATGCTCAGTTCAACGAAAGAGCCGCTTCTGCTCTGCGCAGCGGGCATTATGGGCGGAATAGCCATGGGAATGTCGGCGTTGGCTCAAGGACAGGCTTCGGCCGCGGGATGCGATGCCTTCGGCGAGACCGGCAAAGGCTTTGCCAACTACATGATGGTTGTCGGCCTCTGCGAAACCGTAGCGCTTTTCGTGATGGCCTTCACCTTCGGAGCGATCTGACGGTTCCGAGGCGCCGCCCGCCCGCCCCGCGGCAGAAATGTTCGCCCCGGGCAAGCGGGCGGCGCCTGACCTTCAAAGCACCATATGAACTATAAAAGCAAGGTCGTCAAAGTCGGCTCCCTCATGATGGGCGGCGACTGGCCCGTTTCCATCCAGACGATGTGGAAAGATCCTTTGCCGGCTTTTTCAGGCGAAAACGACCCAAAACTGCATAATGTTCTTTCCAGAATCGAAAAACTGAAAGAGATCGGCTGTGATATTCTCCGCTTTGCCGTGCCCGACGAGGCCGCCGTGGATTCGCTGGGCGCCATAGCGGCCAAAAGTCCTTTGCCCATCGTCGCCGACATTCATTTCGACTGGCGTCTCGCCCTGCGCTGCATGGACTATCCGATCGATAAGATAAGGATAAATCCAGGTAATATAGGCGCGCCCTGGAAGACGGCCGAAGTGGTGGCCAAAGCCAAGGACAAGGCTGTCGCGCTCAGGATTGGCGTCAACGCCGGCTCTCTGCCGGTCGATCTTCGCGATGGCGAAGATATCGCGGCTTCCTGCGTTATGGCTGCCGAACGCGAGATGGCTGTTTTCGAAGATCTTGGATTTGCCAATCTAGTGGTGTCGATGAAACTGAACGAACCCGGAGACGTCGAACGCGCCAATCGACTGTTCGCGGCAAAATTCGATTATCCCCTGCACTTGGGCGTAACCGAGGCCGGTCCTCTCATAAGCGGAATCGCCAGGAATACCGCGGCGCTCGTGCCTCTGCTCAAGGATGGCATCGGGGCCACGATACGCGTTTCCCTTTCGGACTCGACGGAATCCGAGGTGATCGCTGCGCGCGAGATAATAAGCTGCGCGGGACTGCGCAAGGCGGGCGTGCGGATCGTCTCCTGTCCGCGATGCGGCCGCGCTTCCTTCGATACGCACGCATTTCTGGCTCGCTGGTCGGACAAGCTGTATTCGCTGAAGGCTCCAATCGAAGTCGCCATAATGGGTTGCGTGGTAAATGGCCCTGGCGAGGCGCGGCATGCCGATCTCGGCATAACCGGTGCCGGAGACTACGTCCTCATCTTCAAGAAAGGTCAGGAACCGAAAAAAATAAGACGTTCCGACGCCGATACAGCCTTCGGCGAAGAACTTGAGAATCTGATCGGATAATCCTTTTGTTCAAACAGGAGAAAGGGGTGTCTGTTTTTCCTCTTCCGCTTCTCTTGCTTCCTCGGTCAGTATGGTACCAACTATGGAGGTAACCAGTTCCTTTATGAATGGGTCTATTATCGAGTAGACACGCTTTGTCTTCTGTACTTCCGAAGATACGATACCGGTTTTCTTCAGGATGGCCAGATGCTGGGAAATGACGGGCTGCGGCTGGTTCAGGCAATGCCAGAGGTCGCCTACGCAGGGCACGTCCTGTCGGACGATCATGCAGAGTATTTTTAAGCGGACTGGATGGCCAATAGCCTTAAATTTCGTGGCGTAGGGTTCCAGTAGCTCGTCGCGGCATATTGGTGTTACTTCATTATTCATGGTTTAGAATATTAACCCTATTCTATAAATTTTTCAATATAAAAAAGTATTGATATTGGCGAAAAGAGTTAATCAATATTTGGATTGTGCCTGCTTTTCCGCCGCCGCCATCAATCGGCTCTTTGTCGGGTGTCTCGTCTTGACTTCGCCTAACTTCAAGGAGGCCTCGGAAGGTTTGATCGGCGCGGTTTCTGCGGAAGACGGTGCCGAGAGGTATTCCGAAAGCATTTTGGATGTCGCCGGCGACAAGGAGCTGGAATCTGCTTGGGCGGACGATTCGGTTATGCAGCGCAGGTTCCTGAAAAGATGCGCGGCATCCACTTCACATGGGGCGAATATGAGAATTTTTACGTCGTGCAGGCTTTCCGAACAGAGCAGTTCGGCGGCGAGGAGTTCCCAATGGAAGGGGAAGTCCTTGAATCGGACGATAAGCAGGTCGGGATGTATTTCAGGGAGGTTATCGGCGAGCTTCACTGGGTCCCTGTAGCGGACTACCGAGTATTTCTGAAGACGTGAACGATGACTGACGGCGCGCGAAAAAGCATCGTCTTCCGATAAAATTACTGCAAGCATACTGTGTTGATCGCCTCGCTTATGGAATAAAAAAAGACCGGAGACTATACTGAGCCCCAGTATCCGGATTGATCCCGGTTTCATGCTTTCGTCGAGAGGAAAAGAATACGATGGACAGAAAAGAACCGCAAGTACTTATCGACAGAATATTCCGACACGAAGCATTCCGGACACTGGAGAGAAAAATAGAGATTGGGGAATACCCAATCGATCTGGCCGAAGCGGAAAACTCTTTCATGGCTCTTGTGGTCGCGGCTATGAGAAAGAAAACGGGGAAATCTTTCTTTATCGTTCTCCCATCGGATCGAGAAGTCGAGGATTTTTCGTCTGATTTGGCCTTTTTTGGCGTTCAGAGCCGGATATTGCCATGGTGGAACACGGCGGCGTATAGACCCGCGGCCGTACGTTCGCGCGCGTTCGGGGAGAGGGCTTCGATATTCGCCGATCTGGCGGGCAAGTATTCTGGCGTTATCATCGCCAGCCATCGCGCCTTCATAACGCCCGTGCCTCCCAAGGATTATTTTTCCAAGATGCTCATTCATCTGCGGCCCGGACAGGCTTTCCAGCCGGGGGCAGTGGCCGATCGACTTGGAGAGTATGGCTACCTGAGAGTTCCCAGGGTTGCCCTTCCTGGAGAGTTCGCACAGCGAGGCGAGGTCCTGGATGTGTTCATGCCCGGCGACGAGCAGGCGCTTCGCGTTCAGTTCAGTTACGACGCTATCGACAAGATTACCCGTTTCGATCCCAATTCGCAGTCGGGCTACGAGCGTATCGACGCATGCATCGTACGACCGCTCAAGGAAATCGTCTGGGACAAGGCCATCGCGAGAATCGTGGCCGAGCAGGGGGAGAGCTATCCCGGTTGCCGCGGCAGGATGGGGGCTCTTGAGGAATCTCTGGCCGAGCAGGGCGAGTGGAAGGGCGAAGAAGCCTGGTACGGGACGGCTTTCGGGGAAATCCACTCAGTTTCCGAATACTTCCACGATTCCATGGTGTTTTTCGCGATCAACCGGGAGAGGCTCGACGCGCAGGAAGAATCGGCGCGGAAGGAATACGCGGGCATGTACCGGTCGGCGCTCAGGGATGAGCCTGTTCCCCCGCCCGAGCGATGCGTCAATTCCTTCGATGCCGCGCTGGGTTCCACCAAAAGGTTTGTGCGCTCCTATGCGCTCAGGGATCAGAACCAGGGCGGCCGGCTGGCTATGGGGGGCGAACCCGCCAGGTCCTTTTTCGGCAATATCAAGTATTTCCGCGAGGATTTGGCCAATTTTGAGAAAATAAAGACGCAGTCGTACCTGACCGCTTCCTCCGATATACAGGCCGACAGGATCGGGAGCCTCTTGAAGGAATCGACGGCGGCCATAATCATCGGCGAGCTGTCGGCGGGTTTTTCCATTCCCGCGCTCCATCTGCGCGTGGTTCAGGAGAACGAGGTTTTCGGCAGGCGCAAGCGGATACCCAAGAGTCTTTCGACGACGAAGAGTTCCATCATCGACAGCTTTGTCGAGCTGGCGCCCGGCGACTATGTCGTCCACGTAAACTACGGCATAGGCCGGTTTGCCAGCATCGAGCGGATGCGCGTCCTGGGCAATGAGCGCGATTATATAAAGATCGAGTATGCCGACAGCGAAACGGTATTCGTGCCCATCGAGCAAGCCAATCTCGTGCAGCGCTATATCGGGAACGAGGGGGAAAGCCCCAGGCTGGACACGCTGGGTTCGAAATCCTGGGAAAACAGGAAAAAGCGCGTCCGCAAATCGGTGGAGGAGCTGGCGGAGCGCCTCATACGCATCTACGCGCGCCGCAAGGCGGCCCGGGGCTACGCTTTCCCCAAGGATGGCGAGTGGCAGACCGAGTTCGAGGCGGCTTTTCCTTATCAGGAGACGATCGACCAGCTCAAATGCATCGAAGAGATCAAAAAGGACATGGAGCTCGACAAGCCGATGGACAGGCTGGTCTGCGGCGATGTGGGCTACGGCAAAACCGAGGTTGCCCTACGGGCCTGCTTTAAGGCGATGATGTCGGGCAAACAAGTGGCTTTCCTCGCGCCTACGACGATTCTCGCGGAGCAGCACTATGAGAACTTCCTGGAGCGGCTCGAAGGCTATCCTATCCAGGTGGGCATCCTTTCGCGGCTCGTGGACAAGAAGCAGCAGAAGAAGACTATCCAGGGACTTCTGTCGGGAAGCATCGACATGGTCATAGGAACCCACAAGATCCTGCAGAAGGACGTGGCTTTCAAGGATCTGGGGCTTCTCGTCATCGACGAGGAGCAGCGTTTCGGGGTGAAGGACAAGGAAAGGCTCAAGGAAATGAAGGCCGGCATAGACTGTCTCACGCTGACCGCGACGCCCATACCCCGGACTCTGCATATGTCCATGCTGAAGATCAGGGACATGTCCATCCTCCAGACGCCTCCCGCCGCGCGCCAGCCCATCCAGACCTATGTCGAGGAATTCAACCCGGAAGTTATAGCGCGCGCCATCAGGAACGAGATGGAGCGCGGCGGCCAGGTTTTCTACCTGCACAACAGGATAGAAAGTCTGCCTGAGGTGGAGCAGTTCATCCGGTCCATCGTGCCGGAAGCCCTGACTGAATCGGCCCATGGACAGATGGATTCGGGCGAGCTGGAAGACATCATGCACCGCTTTATCCACGGCGCCTTCCATGTCCTCGTCTCCACGTCGATCATCGAGAACGGCATAGATATTCCCAACGTCAATACGATCATCATCGATAGGGCCGATTTCTACGGCATCTCCCAGCTCTATCAGCTCAGGGGCAGGGTGGGCCGTTCGGACCGGCAGGCTTTCGCCTATCTTCTCTATCCCGACAAGCGGGCCTTGAGCGAAATCGCCATGAAGCGCCTGCAGATCATATCGGACTTCACCGAACTGGGATCCGGATTCAAAATCGCCATGAAAGATCTGGAAGTGAGAGGAGCGGGGAACCTCCTGGGGCGCGAGCAATCGGGAGATATCTTCGCCGTGGGATTCGACATGTACCTGAAACTGCTCGATGACGCCATAAACGCTCTCTCCGGAGCGCCCCAGGAAGAAGAAGAGCCCTACCTCGAGCTGGAGTATTCAGGCTATATCCCCGATACCTATATTTCCATGCCGATGATCAAGATGGAAATCTACAAGAAAATCGCTTCGATTTACAAACAGGGCGAGCTGGACGCTCTGCAGGAAGAACTCGAGAGCCGCTTCGGCCCGATGCCCGAGGAGCTTCAATCCCTGCTTTCCCTGGCCGAGATAAGGATTCTTTGCCGAAAGCTCTCCGTTTCGACCTTGAAAGAGCGCGGGGGGAGGGTGATCGTGGAATTTTCGAAGGTATCGAAGATCTCGGTCGAAAGGCTTCTGCGCCTCATGCGCGAATCGAACGGCCGAGTGAAGCTCGACCCCGGAAAACCCAATGCCATCATTCTTCAGACAAAAGCCATCGGACTTCGGGAGAAAAGCGAATTCATACGCGAACGCCTCGCTTCGCTTGCCTGACCGGCTCGCGTTCTTTCAGCGGGTGTTTTTCGGCTTGAGGCCAGCTCTTTGCCCGAAAAGAAAGACGGCGGGGATCTTGCCGATTTTAGGAAGGGGAGCCGCCCTCCACTGGGCGCCGGGTTTGCTCAGTATGCTTTCCGCCGAACCGCATAGACCCGAGGCTACGCAGAGCCATAGATCGTCCGGAACAAGGCTGGCCAGATCGGCAAGCAGCGCGTCGTTCCTGTAGGGCGTCTCGATGAATATTCTCGTCATCCCATCGCTCCGCAAGTCCTTGAGCAACCGCAGAACCGCCGAGCGCCGCGCGCTCTTTTCCTGGGGAAGGTAACCCAGGAAAGCAAAACGCTGCGCGTCGATCCCGGAGGCGGTGAGCGCGAGAATGATGGAGGAGGGGCCGGAGACTGGCAGGATCGGTATTCCTCTGGAATGAGCGAAGGAAACGAGGGCAGCTCCCGGATCGGCGATGCAGGGCATTCCCGCCTCGGTGAAGAATCCGCAGTCGCGGCCGTCGAGCGCTTCCGCGAGGAGGCCGGGAATATCTGACTCGCTGCTGTGTTCGTCCAGAATTTTCATGGAAAGCTTTTCCATCGACTCCTTATCCTTAAGCCTCGAAAGAAGCCGAAGCGCGGTGCGTTCCGATTCCACGATAAAGAAATCCAGCGAGCCGAGAAGGCGTAGGGCCTCGGCTGGCAGTGACTGCGCGAGTTTGACGGGAGCCCAGCTTTCCGCTTCATAGGGCTGAAGGGGAGCGGGGAGGAGATAGAGTTTCCCTGGTGTTTTTCCGCTCATGAGAACAGCCTTTCAAAAGCTTCCTCGAGCAGCGACAGGAATAGGCGGCGGTCGAACCAGTCCTGGCTTTCAAAGGCGCTCATGTAATCATTGATGATGGCTTGTACTTCCTTGGACGCCGAAGAAGTCTTTTTACCCGCGATGGACATTTCCCTATCCTTCAGGCGGAATGCCTGAACGCCGGCGAATGCGAGTCTGAAATCCTCAATCTTTCCTCGCTCGATATTGGCTATACAGACAAAGGATGCCGTTTCACGACCTGGGAATTGCCCGAGACCAAGCTTTCGGTGGAATATGAAGTTATACGAATATAGGGGAATTCTTACTCTGGAGAGCAGCGCTATCCGCGGGAAACTCGGCTTTCCGTCCTCGCCGCATAAATGCGATACGCTGGCCCAACGGGTTCCCGAAGGAGTCTTGAGTTCCACCTGCGCGTCCATGCAGGCCAAATAAGGCCACAGATCCATGAAACGGGAACGGCAGCAGAGGTTGCCCCCAATCGTCGCGACATTACGGATGGCATGATTGGCGATGGAATCGATTATTTCGGGGAGGGGGTCGGGGAGCGTGCCTGGAGTAAGCGACAACAGGCCGGTGAGGGTCGTGCAGCAGCCCAGTTCGATGAATTGTTCCGTACGGATGGTTTTCCTTAGTTCCTGAACTTTGGCTATGGACGCTACCTGAGCGGGA
>Ga0074195_1003072_pt1 | contig 16644 bp, 13 predicted proteins | sample EPASupsiteHSE623_FD_64525 | JGI IMG/M metagenome (GOLD analysis project Ga0074195, IMG submission 64525) | Bioremediated contaminated groundwater from EPA Superfund site, New Mexico - Sample HSE6-23 | ecosystem: Environmental > Aquatic > Deep subsurface > Groundwater > Contaminated ...
CTCAATAATAGTAGGCGCATAAAATATAAAAACCTGTCGGTAAGCAGGGCTAATCGAGGATATTTTTCAAAATAAGGGCTTTAAAATTGAGATCGATCAGGTAATGCTCCTACTTGATCCGGGAGGTTAGGGTCGATCGGCGCAGAGGACGCATAGCGACGCAAAATAACCAAAGAAGAATATCGCCTTCAATCAAAAATTGGCGGGGATGATCGACGCATCAATATCCCCACGCGTTCTGCATCCGCAAGGTACGTGTGCAGCACGCATTCGATTCCAGCTTAATTCAGGCTAAAACAGATTGATTAAAAATAATCAAATCGGTTTAGATTTAGTATCTTCTGGGTGGCCTGGCAGGTCTATGCTTCTGATAGCAATCGCTGCAGTACACGGGCCTGGAGCCATCGGGCTTAAAGGGAACCTGGCACTGTTTGCCACACTCTGAACAAGTAACGTCGTGCATCTCTCTGGGGCCGCTGTTAAAGCCGCCTCTGCTGCCGCTTCCATATCTTTCCATTTTATTTCATATCCTATTGATCGACTCAGAGAATCGATATATCGCCACAAAAACATCTCAAGAAAAGTGCCTTGAATCAACGCAATGCAGCCTCTCCTCGAACGGCGCACCAGATTATATAGTTGACGGTCAAAACCAAATTCAGCCTTTTCAGCTTCCAGGTTATTCTATCAGCTTTTTTCCCGGGCCGGTTTCCATTTTCCGGGATCTCCGGCTCGCTCCCGCGCTCTCCGGCATCCTGCCCGCCCGGCCCTGCAACGCCGCTCTCGTGTGCTTCAAGAATAGCGATAAAATTCCATCGCTCTCAGCCAGGCCGTGAAGGCTTGTTTCCACCTCAAAGCCGTTCATCTGCAGAATGCTTTTCCAGGAATCCGGTCCCTCGCCTGCCATGTCCCGCAGAGCGTGTCCGCCCGCCACCAGGAGGAAGGGCATGAGCTTGACCCGATCGAATCCGGATCGCTTCAGATCCGGTATCAGCTCACGGATTCCTGGAAAGCCCTCTAAGGTGCAGAGGAATGCATTTTCGTAATTGGCGTGCAGAACGGAAGCCATCAGGGTGTAGAGACTATCAGCCGGGTGTCCGGTTCCGTGGCCCATCAGCACAACAGCGGTTTTGCCGCGGTTCGCGCCGCTGTCCTCGCATTCGCTGCCGCTTTTGCTTGCAGCCAAGAGCGGCCCAAGGCCGGCGGAGACGAGGCGGCAGTCTTCCAGGCCGGACAGCAGCGGCAGCCCCGGAGCGAGGCTGTGGAAGGCAAGCCGCTCTCCGCCTGAACGCAAGCTTTGCACAAGCGCAGCCAGCCTGTGGAACTCGTCACCCGGAACGACTTGCAGCGATTGGACCACGACATCCTCAACTCCGTGGTCATGCAGATTTCCCAGCGCAGCAAGTGGGCTATGCACGTCGATGCCGCTTTTTTCCCGCAGCCGGTCCCTCATCAGGTTTGATGTGAAGGCCAGGCGCACCGGACTGCCGGGAAAGGCCCTCTCGTATTTCTTTTGGATAGATTCGTAAGCGGCAAGTCCGGTCGGCTCGACGGTTCCAAAAGCAGCCAGCACAATTCCCGGATCTTTCTCTTTTCCGTTCTTTTCGTTCATCTTCGTCGACGTGCATTCAACATTTTGTTCTCATCGGCATTTGCAGTTAAGCCATCATTTGCCGCTGTCTGCATCGCTTTTCGCTGCATCCTTCTTCTCGAAGTCCTGGAAGGTTCTCAGGGAAGACGCCAGGATTCTGCTCTGGCCGATGATGGCGGCGATGATGATCGCATCCAGGATCTCGTCCTTGCTCGCGCCCGCCTGGGTGGCCGCGCCCATGTGCACCTTCAGGCACTTGTCCGCGCCCGCGCTCGCGGCTGCGGCGATTGCCAGCAGCTCCGCGGTCTTGGCGTCCAGGCTCCTGGGCCGCAGGGCGTAGAAGTCCTTGAGGCTGGAGAAGATCATGAACTCCGGGCGCTGGGCCATGACCTCCAAAATGAAGGGCACAACGCCGAGCATGTCCTGGCTGTCGTCGAAGATGTCCTCCTGCATGGCGACGCCGTGCTCCAGGAGGGATTTGATCAGTGCTTTATTTTCGGCTCTCATTTTTTTCGTCTCTTATTTTGGTGCTTCAGCTTCTTTCCATTTGGCAAGCGTTTTCTTCGCTTGAGTCAAATTTGGGCTTTCGATCTGCTCGAATATCTTGATAGCGGCTTCCAAGCATTCGATGGCTTCTTGATGATGACCGAGTTCGTGAAATGCTGCGCTCAGATTTCCGAGGTGAGTCCCTTCGCCGCTTCTATACCCAATCTCGCGCGAAATCTTCAAGGCTTGATCGTAGAACTTGATGGCTTTGCGTGGCTCGCCCAGGTGAAAGTAGGCGCTGCCCAGGTTTCCGAGGTGGATTCCTTCACTCCTGCGATCATTGATCTCGTGTGAGATCTTCAGGGCTTGCTCATAGTACTCGATGGCTTTGCGCGGCTCACCCAGGTCAGAGTAAGCAAGGCCCAGGTTTCCGAGGTTGGCTCCTTCACCCCTTCGATATCCGATCTCGCGTGAGATCTTCAGGGCTTGCTCATAGTACTCGATGGCTTTGCGCGGCTCACCCAGGTAAAAGTAGGCAAGGCCTAGGTTTCCGAGATGATTTCCTTCCCCTATTCGATCCCCGATCTCGCCTGAGATCTTCAGGGCTTGCTCATAGTACTCGATGGCTTTGCGCGGCTCGCCCAGGTCAGAGTAGGCACTGCCCAGGTTTCCGAGGTGGTCTCCTTCACCCCTTCGATCTCCGATCTCCCGCGAGATCTTCAGGGCTTGCTCGTAATATTCGATGGCTTTGCGAGGCTCGCCCAGGTGAGAATAGGCACTGCCCAGATTTCCGAGACGATTTCCTTCACCCCTCCTGTCTCCGATCTCCCGCGAGATCTTCAGGGCTTGCTCGTAATATTCGATGGCTTTGCGAGGCTCGCCCAGGTGAGAATAGGCACTGCCCAGATTTCCGATGAGGGCTCCTTCACTCCGTCGATCTCCGATCTCCCGCGAAATCTTCAGGGCTTGCTCGTAATATTCGATGGTTTTGCGAGGCTCGGCCAGCAATAAATGAATACTGCCTAGTTCGGAAAGAGCATTGCCTATGTCTTTTTTATCTTTTATTTTTTCCAGCAAGTATTCATTGATTCTCTTACGCCTCAGCAATTCCTCTTTGTTCTGATAACTCATGTTGAGCGGTGCCGATAAGGCTTCCACTGCCTGATAGGCTTGTCCATTATCATCGCCGTTCAGCACATGGAACCCGCCTCTGTAGCGCCAGAAGTCGGGAGCTAGGCTTATGGCTTGATGCAGAGCTGATGGAGAGAGAAATACGATGGATGGAATTCCGGCCTGATAAAAAAACTCGCGGAAGTTATTAAGTGCCTCAATTATATCCTTTGGCAACGACTCGGGAAAAATCCATAAAGATACATCAACGCCTTCAAGCTTCTTTCCTTTCAGATCATAAATGAGCGTATCTCCGTCTTCAATTTGCGTGATCTTGGTGGAGAATCGATCTTGGATCAGTTGGATGACCTTTGCTCGATAAGCAGGAGACGCCACAACGCAGATCACAAGGTTGCCTTTTCCATTGGAGATCTCCAGCTCGGTGAGCATCAACTCGACTTCATCCAGGTCGTCTATTGAGATTTGCGCCATTTCTCCGCCAGAGGCATCAGCAGTGGGTCTATCTCGCACCATCTTCCTTCCCGGTCCTTGTATTCGACTGCAGAAAGACTGAAGAGCAATTCTCTGATGATCGTCGAATCCGGGCCTTCGTCTCTGGCTTCATGACAGCTATGAATTTCGAGAAGCTTTTTCTTATGAGCTTCTGTTAAAGTTCGATCATACATTGTCCTGAGCTTGTCAAGCGCGATTTCCACGTCATCCTCGATAATTTGCTTTCGTCTCATTCTAAAAGCATTCAGCGATGAATCTCTCATGATCTCAACGAACTCCGAGAGCTTCCCAGTGGAGACAATCGCTTTTTCCAGAATTTTGTCTTCCAATAGGTCCTGATTCATTCTCCTGAGAACGACCTGGCGATAAAACTCAATGCCTTCCGGGTCTTCATTGCCCTGTCTGTCTTTCACCGGAATTTGAAGCAAGACAACGTCCCAGTTGAACGCCTGCCTGACGCTCTCATAGCTTGGATGAAAAGCCAGAGGAATTGGGAACGTGTAGACAATGAAGCAGTCCGGCTGCACCAGCAGCCCATAATTTTTATAGAAGAAATCTTCCGACTGCTGGCCCCGCGTCAATTTATCGAGATCATCTACAATGACCACAATCTGTTTTCCCGATTTATTCTCAATGTCTAATATCAACCAGTTCAATCGCAAAATTAGATCGCTTATCTTTAAATCCAGTTCGGTTCTTAAATACTCTCGTGTTTTAGCCTCACGATTGATCTTCAAAAGAATTATTTGAGACCAGGAGATCCCGCCGCTTGTTATGCTTGTGAATTCTTCCTCAGTAACTTTAGTGACGCGCTTGATGAATTCCTGGAAATCCTTCTCGATATCCTGTTGAATCGGTATGCTTTCCGATCGCGCCATATCATAGATCTTCAGCGCCATGGATACAAAAAATTCCTTGAAATCAAAGTCACTCATGTTGAGATCTTCTCGGATGGAATAATTGACGATCAGAAAACGATCTTCATCAAGAGCTGCTTCCAGGCGGTTAAGCTCCGTACTTTTGCCCGATCCTCTAAAACCCAGGAACAAGTATTTTTCTTTTCGGTTGGAGATCTCAATTCGGTCTTTCAATTCGCCAATGGGAGAGCTGGCACTATCCGGTCTTTCCACATAGAATTCCTTGAATTCCTGTGCTTTTTTCAGCGGCTCGACATACAAATTGTTGTAGGCATCCTTCAAATTCTCGGCCCTGGGCATTGCATCAACCGATCTCATGTTATTCTTGCAAAGATAATAATCTGACTATTGAGCAGGCGAACTGCAGCCAAATCCGTGCAGCCGTGCAGAAAGCCACTTATGCCAGAAAAACCAAAACAATTCCAGGGAAATGCTATGGGCGAGTTGGGACGAATCAGGAAGAACGACACCACGGAGATTGTCGTTCAGAAGACCGAATTTCGCGGCTCGGTCGGAATCGACATCCGGGAATATGTGACCTCGGAGAGGTACACCGGCTGGTCCAAGAACGGAATTCGAGTTCCTGTGGAAAAGTGGAAGGATTTTAAGGATATCCTGGACGGAGTGGAAACCGCCGAGAAGTAATCGCGAGAGGATTTTGGCGAACCGGGAATTAGACATTTCCAGCTCAGGATTCCGGTTCAAGGAATTGAGAGAGCGGCCTATTGCCATGAACTCTACAACCATGAACTCTGCTCGAAAGACTTTTATCTGTTAATGCACCTACATAATTATTTGTTGAACTAATTTTTTTCGAGGGACCAAAATGATATTGGACAGAGTAAAACGGAAAATGATTTTGACGATGGCGGCTCTATTGCTCATCTCAATCACCCTGGTTGTTTGTCTGGCGATGGAAACCAACACCGATCGGCCCGGCATGGACTACAGCAGTTTCGATCTTGGCAGTGCCAATCCCGGTCTTTGCGAACAGGCCTGCAACAGCGATCCGAATTGCAGGGCCTTCACTTTCGTCAAGCCCGGATTTCAGGGAGCAAACGCCAGGTGTTACTTGAAGAATGATATTCCTGCGGCAGTCCCGGACAGTTGCTGCGATTCCGGTGTAAAGGGTTCCACGGGCATCACCTGCCACCCCGGCCTCCCCAATCCGCAACTTGTTCTGACGGGAACGGAGAGCTATACTGCTTCAGGAGGGCATTTCACCAGGTATAGTCTTGCTGTGCTCAACAGGGCAGCCTATCCCGCAGACCTATTTCAGGCTGCGCCCGATCTCCCGCCCTGCGGCACCAACACCAACTCCGCTAGATCCTGGGTGAACATATACAATCAGGATGGGAACTACATCTATGGTTTTTGCGCTCTGGGCTCTCCGGAAGACCTGGGCGACCTGTGGTTTGCCGTAGCTCAAGGTGAAGCGCCGCCCTCACAGGTTTACATAACCATCGAGGACAGGCGCTGCAACATGACGCTGCGGTCCAATCCGGTCACCATCCCTGCGAGCGGCAGTTCGCCCGGCGGAAGCACTCCGGGAGGCACACCGCCTGGAGGGAGCCCCGGCTCGTCTCCTGCCGTGATCGATCTGACCGGCACCTGGAACTGCGATGACGGCGGCAGGTACTACATTCGCCAGTTCGGGCCGACCGTTTGGTGGTACGGCGAGCATGATCCCAATTCGCCGGACTGGTCCAACGTCATGCGTGGAACCATCAGCGGCCACACCATCAATGCGGACTGGACCGATGTTCCCAAGGGCAGCATCATGCAATACGGCATGCTCACTTTGAACATCGAGTCAAATAACAGGATAAGCGCTATTTCCAAGACGGGCGGCTTTGCAGGGTCCGTCTGGACGAGGTGAGGCGGGCATTTCTATCCGCCTCCGTTAATCCACCTCAGTACAGAAAATCCTTCAAAAAATTTTTTAGACAATCTTTAGCCGACCTATCCGCATCTGCCCGATTCCTGCAGAAACGGCCTGTTCTCCCGCAAGCACCACTCCATCTCCGCCAGCAGCGGCTTGATTTCGCCCTCACCCTTCTCCCGCATCCTCCGGGCCATCAGCTCCGCCAGGCTTCCCTGCTCGATGCGCCTGGCTATCAGCGGCAGGTAACGCATCTCTTCCTCGGTGCCGTTTTTCGCGGCAACGGCATAGAGCCTCTCCAGCTCCGGCAACAATTCCGACACGCCGCCTTTCATGGCCGTCTCCAGCAATGCCTTCAGGCCGGACTCATCCTCTTCCAGCTCCAAATCGCTGCGGAGCAGCGCCAGCAGGAACGCCGATACGGCCATGTCCGAGTACAGACACTCCTGCTCGTCGATGGCCTTAACCTCCAGGCATTTCCTGGTAAAGCGCACGATCACGCCCCTGGAATTCACCCACTCCCGGCAGAGGATATTTGCGCTGCGGCGTTTCAATTCCGAGTAAATGCCGCGGTTGATCCTGATGTAGTCGTCCACGCTCTCCAGCCTTTCGGGAAGAATGTCGTGGCAGATCTCCGGCATCCGGGCCTGGTTCTCGCGGTAGTAGATCAGGCGGTTGTCCATGTAGCCGGTCAGCTTTCCTTCCACCATCGGCGAGGAGGCGGACACGGCCACAAGATACGGCATCAGGGCACGAATCTTGTTGAAGGCGGCGACCATCTCATCGGTATCCCGGTAAGGAATGTTGATCTGCAGGGCCTGAATGTTCAGCCAGCCGTGCTGCTTGATGTTGAACAGCCGGTCATAAGTGTGGTAGTATTCCTGTTCGTCGTGGTCCCAGTAGGTCGTCTGCTCCAGCTTCAAGAGCGGATGCATCCCCAGGCCCAGGAACTTGTAATCGTAGTTTGTTGCCCGCATCAGCTCGACCAGTCCCCGGTAGAGGTTGTCTTCAAGATAACTCAGTGTGCCGGGCCGGGCCGGAATCAGTTCAATGGCATGCTTTTGCAGCTCCTTTGAGACCAGGATTCCGCCGAATGAAACCTCATGCTCCACAGTGCCGTGAAGCCTCTCAATGATCTTATCCGAGATGGTGAGGGGCTGAAAGTCGCTGTTGTTTATGGAGTACTCATGCTCCGTGCCCACAATTCCCGAAATTGCCAGCGATTTGTGCTGCGACATTTTGTACTGTGGCAATTTATGCTGCGGTAATTTGCTCTGCATATTTTTCTGCACCGTGCTCATGCAACCGGTCACCTACAGATCGATCTCAGCCACAAGATCCGTCTCAGGCTCCTCAATCTTCAGAATCTCCGCCATTTCCTCGGGTGGAATGGCCGCCACCAGATCCATGATCTTTTGCACCGAGACCTCGAAGAGACTGTCGTAGGCTTTCCGGTCGGCCTTGAGGAACCGGACCATGGGGCAGATGGTCTCCTGCTTCAGGAAGATCTGCAGCTTATTGTTCACAATATCGAAGGTGAATGGCCCGGCCACGCACGTCTCCGGCTTGAAGGAATGAATGCTGCACTTGCCGTCCCGGAAGAGAATGCAAAAGCCGTCCTGCCGCAGCTTCAATCTATTATATCCGTTAAACTCAACTGCATTCAAATCGACGCCGTTGGCGGTCAATATGTCTATCCTCTCCTGGCTCAAAGGCGGCCTGGCTTCAAAGCAGCAGCCTCCGGCCAGGTGACACTCCCCACAGGCCTTGCTCAGGGCCTCACAAAGTGATTCATCCATTGAAACATCATCTCTAAAATCATCTCTAAAATCGAATCGTCAATCGATCAAATCGAGTCATCTTATCTTCTTAAAAAGGGAAGATCGGCTAATGCTCGGAGAAGTCGATCTTGTACGAGTAAACATCATTTTCAACCGATGCCTCCGGCTGAACCAGAGACGCGGCTGCCCCCAGGCCGTACTCGCCCTCAAAGCCGTGCGGGCCGTAAACCTGATCCGACAGCTCATCGGCACGTCTGGTGGTCTCTCCCGTGGTCAGGTAGGTGATGATCTTGCGGAACATGTCCGGGTAGTGAGTATCCTCGCCGCCTTCCAGGGAGGGGTTGTCGTTCACCTCGATGACGTAGAGCTTGCCGTTGCTCTCTTTGATGTCCACGCCGTACATGCCTTTGCCGATGGCGTTTCCTGCGGCCATGCCAAGCTCGATTACCTCGGGCGGAACCTGGTCTGCGGGCACGCTCTCCACATCGCAGTAGACGATATGGCCGTTCACGGATGCCTGGATCTTGAAGGTCTCGGAGGGAATGATGTAGCGGCAGGCGTAGAGCAGCGAGCCGTTCAGGACTCCCACTCTCCAGTCGAACCTGCTTTCGATGTACTCCTGAACCACGATCCAGTCGGACAGCTTGAAGAACCTCTTGGCGACCTTCTGCAGTTCATCAACGCTTGCCACCTTCTCCACGCGCACCGAGAATGAGGTCGACGGCTCTTTCAAGATCAGGGGCGTTCCCAGCTCCTCAAAAAGCTCCTCAGCCTGGGCGGCATCCAGCTCCTTCTTCTTCAGGAAGAGCGTGCGGGGCATGGAGACGTTCTTCTTTTGCAGGTGCATGTACATGTTGATCTTATCGGCGCAGATCTGGATGGAACTGGGGTCGTCTATCACCGGCACTCCGTACATCTGGGCCATCCTGGCAGCCACATAGGTGGTGTTCATCGGGTCGGTGTTTGCCCGGATGAACAGTGCATCAAGCTTCGGAATTTTCTTGATGTCCACGGGAAAGATGAATTCGGCTGTGTGACCCATGCTCTCAGCCACATCCCTGCATTTGACCAGGGCGGTGAGCTGTTCAGAGCTGCTTAACGTCTGTCTATTGACAAAGATGCCTAGCTTACTCAAAGCGTTTCACCCTCTTGTCCAGAAGGTCCTGCAACATTTCCGTTTCTTCTTTTGATAATTGCGAATACTTCACCGGCGCCAAAGAAGAGAGGCGACAGCCCGACTCATCCTTGACCAGCACTATCTCCACCAGAGGCAGCCTGAATACCTCGTAGATCTGCTCCGCCAGCGCCGAGACCTTCTCGCAGCAGTTTATGGTCTTGCCGAAGATGGAGACGCACTTGGCGACAGACGCGGTATCGTCGATCTTCTGATAGCAGAAGGGATACTTGCCCCGGTTGGTGACATGCTTTATGACCTTCTTCGCCCCCTCCAGATCGTTCACCAGGAAGTGATCCGAAGGCGTGGAGAAGTAGTTCAGTCCGTAGACCACTGCCGGCAGCGAGACATACTGATTGGAGATGATCCAATCGCAGACTGGAATGCCTGCCAGCTTCGCCTTCTCCAGACATATGGGAACGATGTAGGCGTCCAGAACGTCGGTGCTGCTCGGTATGGTCTTGACGCCCTCGTTCTCGTTCTTGACGATGGTATAGTACGGCTCGGTCTTGTAGAAGTAACTCTCATTAACAATATATTGGGAGTCATCTTCCTTCAAGGTGTACATGATATCCTTTTTAGGAATATGATCTTTCCGTTTGTTCATTTAGATCATCACCGCTGGACCGGCGTGTGAGAAAATAGGCTTGGCAAATAGATGACATCCGCCCCATTCAGGTCCAATCAGAGGCGATTTTAAGGATTTTTCTGGATACGGTACCCTACGGTGTTTATTAAGACTACGATGTGTCTCCAGTTCGGAGGCCGCTTCATTCTCAGAAATTTGGATCTCCTCAAATGGTCAATACTCTATTGGTAGTATTTATCGTTGTCGACCTGGGACGATCTTGCCGGATGCTTATCAGCACCAGTAGCACCAATTGCCCCCAATAACTCAGGAAGTTGGCCGCGAGATGCCCTCATGCTCGCGAAAACTGTCCTCAGGTTGACGCTTCCCCGGCCATCGCAGGACAGTTCAGCCGGTTCATGTCGCTTTTTCCAGCAAATCCACCATTTTTTCGACCTCTGTGACGGGTGGCCGGCAGCTATTTCCTGAGCAGATATAGGCCGTTGCTCGCCCCTGCAACTGGACCATATTTTTGGTGAACTTCGCGATGCGCTCAATTTCATTCCGATCGGTTTGCACTTCCTCGCCATTTCCGCCGTCATCGCCCTCTTTTCCTTCAACATCTTTGGCGGGCAGCATCATCACCACAGCGCCGGGAAGAAAGCGCATTCTTATGCCCTGAAGCATCTTTTGCATTCCTTCTTCCTCCGGCCTTCCCACCAGAACGATTTCATATGACGGGCCGATGGCGTAGTCCAGGGCCGCAAGAAGCATGGCGTTTCCAGGAGCGGCAACACCGGCTGCACTCCTGGATGCAAGGGCGACGGCATTGGCTCGATCCTCCAATGTTGAGTCTCCCGTGAGGCGCGAGAGTCGCAGCAAATTGTAAGCGGCCACCGAATTTCCAGACGGCACGGCTCCATCGTAAAAGACCTTGGGTCGAATTATCAGAGCCTCTCCGTCATCGGATGTGAGGAACAGCCCGCCCCGTCGCTCATCCCAGAAATGCTGCAACATCATTTGGTTTAGCTCTATTGCGGCTTTGAGATATTTCGGATCGAAAATCGCCTCGTAAAGCTCAATCAAGCCCCAAACCAGGAAGGCGTAATCATCCAATTTCGCTTCAATTCCGGGAACCCCCCGGTAGCGATGCAGCAGCCTTCCTTCGCTGGTGCGCATCTTCTCCAGAAGGAAATCGGCGGCTCTCTTTGCCGCTGCCGCATAATCCGAACGGTTTGAGCAATCCGGCTCCTGAAAGGCTTGCGCGGCTTTCGCATAGGCCGCTATCATGAGCCCGTTCCAGTCCGTCAGGATCTTATCGTCCCGCAAAGGTCGAACTCTCTTCTCCCGGGTGGCGAAGAGCTTTTGCCTGATCGTCTCCAACCGACTTTGCAGCTCTTTTTCATCCGTTTTCAGGACCGCTGCCGCATCCTTTGGCGAAGAGCGAAGGCGCAGAATATTTTTTCCCCGCTCAAAGTTGCCGCTCTCGTAAATATCGAAAAGCCGGATCACAAGCCGCATCTCCACTTCGTCCAGGCATCTCCTCATCTCCTCAGCCGTCCAGAGGTAGAATTTGCCTTCCTCGCCCTCGCTATCTGCGTCCTCCGCCGAATAAAAACCGCCTTCCGGTGATGTCAAGTCGCGCCGCACGTATTCCAGGACCTCGCGAGCGGTTCGGGCATAATCATGCGAACAGTCCCGCGATCCTCCGGCCTGGTAGGCTTCCACATAAGCCATGACGAGCAGGGCCTGGTCGTAGAGCATCTTTTCAAAGTGAGGGACAGACCATTCCCTATCTGTGGAGTATCTGTGGAATCCAAATCCCACCTGATCATAAATCCCTCCCCGGCGCATGGCCTGCAGCGTGGTCTCGACCATCTGCAACGGCTCCTTTCGCAATCTTCGCCGCCAGTAGCGCAGAAGAAACAGAAGATTATGGGGCGTGGGAAATTTAGGAGCCGTGCCAAATCCTCCGGCGGCGGGATCGTAGACGGCGCTCAGGTTCATAAACCCCTGATCGAGGATAGCCGCGCTCACCTCAGACGATGGTGCGAGATTAATTGATGCGATTTCACTATCGCTGATTGCACTATCTCGGGAACCCTGGGATTGCCGCAGATGATCGACGATCTTCGCCGCCGAATCCAGCAGATCCTCGCGGTTATTCTTCCACAGCTCCTTTACCTTAGGAATAAGCTCCATCATCCCGGCCTGGCCGTAGCGCCCGCTCTTGGGGATGTACGTGGCGGCAAAGAAGGGTTTCCTGTCCCATGTCATGATAATAGTAAGCGGCCAGCCGCCTCTTCCGGTCATTCCCTGGGCTGCGGTCATGTACATCTGGTCTATGTCCGGCCTCTCCTCCCTGTCCACCTTTATGCAGACGAAGGCGTCGTTCATCAGGTCGGCCACTGCCCGGTCCTCAAAGGACTCGCGGGCCATGACATGACACCAGTGGCAGGTGGAATAGCCGATGGAAAGAAAGACGGGCTTTTCCTCAGCCTTCGCCTTGCGGAAGGCTTCCTCGTCCCAGGGATACCAATCCACCGGATTGGAGACATGCTGTTGCAGGTATGGGCTCAATTCACGGAAGAGGTGATTTTTCGGGCTGCCGTCACCAGTTTTTTCTTGGCCGGAGAGTGCATGATCTGTCATATTGACCTCGATAACCTCGATAATATTGCATCAGGATACTGTTCATACTACTATTGCTCATGTTAGTCGCATTTTAACGCGCCGCCGATTCCGGATCGGTAATGAGCGATCGTTCCAGTCATATGAACTGAATACGGATTCAATAACGAAACCGGCTGTTATGCCGGCAATGATGCCGTTTAGGTTATTGGCGTTTAGGTCATAATACAGGTTATTATTGTAAGTCCTTCCATTAATAGTGTTGACCGTCTGGAGATCGCCTGGAACGATGTAGATCTGCATTAATCCCGATAGCCTGGGCGAACTTGCATCTTCTGGCGTGGTCCGGCTTCGCCTTAATCCTGTGATCCAGTTTTCAGCGAACCTGGATCTTTGCGCCATTCCGGGATCTCAGAGACGGAATGATAGCCCACGATGGGCCGGAGCGGGTCCTGGACCGGAATATCGTGCTCGATCAATCCATCCCGCGCCTCCGGGAATCCAAGATCTTTGTCGCCCGTCCCAAGATCTATTTAACCGCTAGTTAGTGATTATTGCGATTGGCGCACTTCTACCGCCGGATATCTTGACCTCCAATGGACTTGAATATCCCGAGCTTGCACCTTTGCTGTCTGTTGCCCTGGCTTTTACCTGGAATGTTCCCGTTTTGGTCCATTTATGAGATGCAATTACCTCTGTTCCGGAGTTGACCGGACGTGTTGTCGACGTTGTGCCGTCTCCCCAGTTGAATGTGTATTTAATTCGGTCTCCTTCTGGATCCGTGGCTGATGTGGTATATCTGTAAAATATTCCTTTTTTGCCCGAGATGGCTCCTGAAGGTTTGGACGGCGTATTTGGAGGAGCTTTTATGAAGACAGTTATGAAAGCATTGTAGTCTCCTGCATTCGCGGGCTGATATGCATTTTTGGTCGGGAAATCGGTCGAATTCGTCCATCCTGCAACGTAAGCGTTACCGCCTTGATCCAAAGCTACGCCGGTACCCCAATCGGGTCCGCTGCCGCCCAGATAAGTGGAATAGATCAATTTATTCCCTGCAGGGCTGAGCTTGGTGACAAAAGCGTCGTAGTATCCTGCAAATGTGCCCTGGTATGCATTTTTAATCGGGAAGTTGGTCGAAGGTGTTTCTCCTGTAACATAAGCGTTACCGCTGCAGTCTACAGCTATGCCATTGCCATTTTCGCAACTGTTGCCGCCCAGATAAGTGGAATAGACCAGTTTATTTCCTGCAGGGTTCAGCTTGGTCACAAAAACGTCGGAGCACCCTGCATTCGAGAGCTGGTATGCATTTTCGGTTGGGAAGTTGACCGAACCCGTCCCTCCTGCAACATAAGCGTTACAACTGCGATCTACGGCGATACCTGTACCCTCATCGCCTCTGCTGCCGCCAAGATATGTTGAATAGACCAGTTTATTCCCTGCAGGGCTCAGCTTTGCGATAAAAGCGTCGCGTTCTCCTGCATTTGCTGCCTGGTATGCATTTTCGGTCGGGAAGTTGATTGACCCCGTTTCTCCTGTAACATAAGCGTTACCGCTGCTGTCTACAGCTATGCCATGACCTTCATCGAATTTGCTGCCGCCTAGATATGTTGAGTAGACCAGTTTATTCCCTGCAGGGCTAAGCTTTGCGATAAAAGCGTCGCGTACTCCTGCAATCGCGCTTTGATATGCATTTTTGGTTGGGAAGTCGGTCGAATTCGTCCATCCTGTAACAAAAGCGTTACCGTCGCGGTCTATGGCAATGCTCCAGCCGGCATTGTCGTCGCCGCTTCCGCCCAGATAAGTTGAGTAGACCAGTTTATTCCCTGCGGGGCTCAGCTTTGAGATAAAAGCGCTGCGTTCTCCTGCAATCGCACTCTGGTATGCATTTTTGATCGGGAGGTCGGTCGAATTCGTCCATCCTGTAATATAAGCATTACCGCTGCGGTCTATGGCTATGCCCCAGCCAATGTCGTTGTCGCTACCGCCCAGATATGTGGAATAGACCAGTTTATTCCCTGCAGGGTTCAGCTTAACGATAAAAGCGTCGCGTCCTCCTGCATTTGCAGCCTGGTAAGCATTTTCGGTGGGGAAATCGGTCGAATTCGTGTCTCCCGTAATATAAGCGTTGCCGCTGCTGTCTACAGCTATGCTATAGCCGTCATCAGTTTCTCTACCACCCAGATAGGTGGAATATCTCAGCAAGGGATCGATAACGAGTGGCAGGCTCCGGTCATAATTGTTGAGATCAAATCCGATCCTTTTGTCGTCAATTCTTCGATACTTTCCCTCGACAGCCAACCTGCTCCCATTGATGTCCTGGTAGCAGAAGGGCGCAGAGTCTGTGAGGTTGCCTGCTGCGGTCTTGATCAGAATCGATCCGTTTTTATCAAGGCTCAGGCTGTCCTGGCCGCTGTAGGTCAGAATGATTTTAGCCGGGTCCGCGCCGGGCTTCAGAAGCAGCTCATGTTTCAGGTTTCCATCCGTGCCCTTGAAGATCAGATCGATTCCGGGATAAAGGCTCTCGTACTTGATAGAGCTGTAAGTGGAAATGTCCGTGATCCATTGGGATGAGTTATTGCCGATGAAGAAGTTTGCTGTGCCGGGAAGCACATCTTCGCCGGATAGCCGGTTCGGCCCGGCATTTTCAAAGCTCATTCCGACAATTGATGTATTGTTCTCCGAGGACAAGGCAAACAGCACCCCGGAAGGCGTAAAATAGATGGCCTCATGCGATGTCTTGACCATGAACTTTGCATCATCCGAGGCCTGCCCACGGTTCTCTATAAAGCTCAAAGGCAGCTTCAGCATTTCGGCCCGAAATAATTCGCCGTCGATTGCCGGGGCATTATTAAGCGTGCTGTTCGGTTCAATGCAGCTCAATTCAATGCTGTTCGGTACTTTGGCAGGCTGGAAGGAGGACGCTGCCAAAGCCGATCCCATGAGCTGGCCGACAAAGATCAGCAAAATCAACCAATTTTTGAGTGCCATACATTCCCCATCAGTTCACAATTTCTTATGACACCCATATCGTTAGTAATATACAGTATTTAAATTATTCTAAACTGTAAGTCACGCAGTCCAGAAAATCCAATATCCTCTCTGGACTTGGACCGCTATGATGTTTGGATATTGGATGAGCTAATGAGTTTCTGATTCCGTCCAAAAAAAGCATTGCACTGTGTTTTTTCATTCTTGCTGATGGAAACACAAAACGAATATGAATAAACGCCAAACATCATGCCTATTGTATCTTCTAACCCTGGATTTGCATTTGCGGATGCTGCCCTGGAAATTGGAGCGCTCTCGATAGCGCATCAGACATGCGAAGCTTCTAATCTTAAAAACGCTTGATAGTATCAGAGGCAAAAAAATGGCCAAGCGAAAGATCATCAAGATCGATCAGTCCCGCTGCAACGGCTGCGGCGAGTGCATCACGGCTTGCGCAGAGAGCGCCATCGAGCTGAAGGATGGAAAGGCTCGCGTCATCAGCGACAGCTTCTGCGACGGCCTCGGAGCCTGCCTGGCCGTCTGTCCGGAGGGCGCGCTAACCATCGAGGAGCGTGATGCCGAGGAGTTCGACCTGCAGGCAGCCAAAGAGCATCAGGGCAGATCCAAAGAGGAGAAAAATAAGGTAGCGGTATCTCCCTGCGCCACTCCGATGACCCTGCATCCGGCGTCGCCGCCTGCTCGGCGACCCGGCCAGGAGGCCCTGGCCCGCCTCAGCGAAGAGAGAAGGGAAGGAACGGCATCAAATCAGCTCTGCAACTGGCCCATTCAGATGAGGCTGGTGCAGCCCCAAGCACCTTTTCTCAAAGAAGCAAGCCTCCTTGTGGCCGGTGACTGCACCGCGTTTGCCTATCCTGCCATCCAGCAGGACTTTATCCGGGGGCGCGCGGCTCTGGTGGGCTGTCCGAAGCTGGACGAGAAAGGCCCGTTCGTGGAAAAGCTGACCGCGATATTGGAGGCCAATGACATCCGGGACATAACCGTT
>Ga0074195_1003073_pt1 | contig 16640 bp, 7 predicted proteins | sample EPASupsiteHSE623_FD_64525 | JGI IMG/M metagenome (GOLD analysis project Ga0074195, IMG submission 64525) | Bioremediated contaminated groundwater from EPA Superfund site, New Mexico - Sample HSE6-23 | ecosystem: Environmental > Aquatic > Deep subsurface > Groundwater > Contaminated ...
TCGCTATAATTAGAATACTCTAAGCATATGGGTTGTACTGGTCTGCCATTTAGGGGCTTCAATATCGGTTGGGAAAACCATCAAGGTGTATTTATTATCAAGCAGTACTATCTTAACCTTTTCGCCCATGCGTACACATTCATCATCGCCTACGTTATTAAAATCCATGTTTTTAACCTGTTCTACATAAGATTCATTTACTATTTCTTTTACTGTAGCTATATAGTCTTCGCCCGTACCAATGTGCAGTTTGCCTCTGAACTGTCCATCATTGCCGGTGATGCGGAGTCCAGCTGCTGCAAGGGCACCGATTATACCCTGGCCGCTGCCGCTTAATTCAAATAAATATATGCCTGGTTTCTTGCTAAATTCAAGAGCTTCAGTCTTACTAACTATTTCCTCTTTAGTCCGGTATGCATAATCAATCAGATCATCCTTGTTCTCCATTAGCTCTGGGACAGCCACAGCCAGCCCGGCATTGGAATTAGGAGCCCCAGTCGTTTTTATCAACTTACAGGCATGGTCAATAAAATTTTGCAGGTATTGTTCTCCAATATCTGCCGAAAAGCTGCGGGCAGTATTATGTTTAATACAGGCGGTATCCGGGTGAGAATAGAGCCTATGCCTACTGGGAATAGCACATTTACCCCAGCCATTTTCTTCTATGAATTTAGTTAATATTGAAGCAGTTTGTCCGGCCTTAGCGCCGTCAAGCTGTCTTGAGTCATCAATAGCCACAAATATTTTTATTACCATGCACCTCCGGTTAAAATCCTGCTGGTATTCTCATTCCCCGAATGTGACAACCTAATAATTTTCCAGATGTTTATTATTACAGGTATGCCAACAGTCGTTTTCACGGTAGACTAGCAGCTTTCTTTTACCATCCAGTAAAACTGTTTTTATCTTTTCCCCAATTATAAGTATTTCATCGTCAGTAAGTACATACCCGTCTATCGACTGAACTTCTTCGATTTCAGTGTCAGCGATGATTGAGCCTACCCCCATTGTTTCTCCGCTATCTTTCAGCTTGGTTCTCCCCTGAAATCTCCCGTCATTGCCGCTCATCCTGAGGGCAATTCCGGCTAGCGCCCCGATAATGCCCTGTCCAGTTCCGCCATGCTCGGAAAGATGAATGTCACAGTCTGCGGCTATTTGATAAGCTTCTTCCTTGCATACAATCTCCTTTTTGGTTTTATATCCGAAGCTCATTAAGAGTTCAATGTCCTTGATACGGTCATTTACTGCCACACATAGTCCTGGGTCTGAACCCGGGGCACTGGTTGTATGCAAAAATTCAGCTGCGCAGGCAATCAATTCGTCGAGTTTATTCAATTCCATATCTACACTAAAACACATGGAACTATTGTGTGAAGTATAAGGTACATCCGGATGTAATAATAACTGGTGCCTGGTTACTGGTTTAGGCTCCCCCCAACCCTTATCCTTAATAATTTTCCTCAGTTCATTGGCTGATTGTCCGGTTGCGCCAATTTCCAAGCTATCGGTATCATCTATACCGATATATATCTTCACAGAAAACCCTCCTTGCCTTTAAAGTGAGTCACCCAAGGTTATTGCCGAGCGGTTCGCATACCTTCACCAAACAGTATTCTATTAACTACCTCATCGGATAACTCGAATCCAAAGAATTCCTTGTAGAATAACTTAGTCTCTGCCACCATATCCAGGTCAGCAAGCTTATCAGGATATATTGTCTTAGCCAGCCATAGAACCGCCAGCGGCGTCTCCGGTGATGAAGGATGACCCCAGCGGGATATGCCGTTCGGCATCTGCAGCACCATATGGTTTTTTACTGCCGCTAGGGGTGCCCACTGCTTATTAGTCATAATGTAATCAGCCACTCCTAGTTCATTAACCAATATTACTTGGGGATCCCATAACAGGATTTGTTCCAGGCTGGCAAAATACTTTCCCTCCAGGCTTTTCAGGTTTTCATTTACCGCTACATTATTAGCTCCGGCAGCCTGGGTCCAATCACCCGAAAGACTTTTTTGGATATCAGTTCTAGTAGCTTCGCTTATAGAGTGAAAAACCCTGACCTTTTCCTGCTGAGGAATGTCTGCCACTTGTTTCTGCACCCTAGCAATACATTTTTGATAATATTGATTGTATTGGGCAGCTTTATCAGTGGCCCCTACCGCCTTGCCTATCATCGCAATAGCATTTTGCTGTTCCTGCATGCTGTTAAAATCTACTACCAAAAAAGGAATCTTACTTTTATTAAGTTTTTCTACTTCGGCTTCATTGTTGGATGTATCGCGCTTAACAAAAACCACATCCGGCTCGGTTTTAACTAGTTCCTCAATATTTATTACTCCGCTGCCCTTAGGCACTGGTAGTTCTTTTATCTGGGGATACATCTCAGTAAGAATAAGGTCTCTTTGAATGCCGCCCACAACCGCAACTATTTTATCCCCTTTACCGAACATCGCCAGAGCATAACCTGCTTCTGGGCAGAGGCAGGCGATTCGGTTTATTTGGGCAGGGATTGTTATTTGCCTGCCTACGCAATCGGTAATCGTTGTGGTATCAACTTTAGACTGGGTTCCTCCGGATTCCGGTTTACGGCAGCCACCTGATAATAACAGGCTGAGTACTAGACACAAGACCAGTAATCTGCGCATTATAGCACTCTGATAATACCTCATTATGGATCTTCCCTTCCCCCAAAATGCGACAAGGGGACGGTTCTCCTGTCGCGCATCTATTCAGCCGTTCTGTGCGACAGGAGAACCGTCCCCTTGTCGCGTTTTGGGGTTATGACTCCAGCTTATTTCGTACTAATAGGAATGACCTGTCTGATTTCGCGTTCTGTATCGATATCATAAGATACCACGCGGGCATTAATGTTATAAATCAATTTAATGTTTTCTTCCGATAGAACGTCCGATGGACTCCCTGCCGTAAGAAATCTACTATGGCTCATTAATGCTACTCGAGTTGCAATATCATTATTCTCGAAATAGAAAGCATGATTAGGAAAATGGGTGGCCATTAATATGGACATACCGGTTTCCCTGACCAATTCCACAATTCTTTCCATTATCACCAGCTCATGCTTAAAATCTAAATGAGCAGTGGGCTCATCCATAACAATCAGAGAAGTCTTCTGGGCCAGCGCTCGAGCTATCATAACCAGTTGTCCTTCCCCTCCGCTTAACTGGGTGTAGCGCCGGTCTCTAAGCCGTAAAATACCTACCAGGGCAAGAGCCTCATCGACAATGTCCATATCCTCTGATGAAGGAGAGCCAAACAACCCGATATAAGCTGCTCTTCCCATCAGGACAATGTCCTTTACGGTATATGGAAAAGTCTTTTCATGGCTCTGAGGTACATAGGCTACTTGTCTGGCAATGGCCTCCGGCCGAATACTACTGATATCCGTTCCATTAACCTGTATATCCCCTTGCCGAGGTTTTAACAGGCCCAGCACGCAGTCCAGGAGAGTGGTTTTACCACAGCCATTAGGTCCTAATAAAAAGAATATTTCTCCCCGGTCAACCTTAAAAGATATATCCTTTAAGACATCTCGCTGATCATAACCAAAGTTAATATTATTCACATTAAGTAAGGGCATATCTTACCACCCGCCTCCTTTGGTACTTTTAAGGAGGTAAACAAAGAATGGTCCCCCTACCAAAGCAGTAAGGATACCTAGCGGTATTTCTGAGCCGGTAATAATTCTGCCCAGGTTGTCCACCAGGATTATGAAACATGCTCCCAGAGATATACTAGTCGGGATCAATACCCGGTTATCGTTGCCTACCAACATACGTCCAATGTGTGGTATGACCAGACCTACCCAGCCAATAATCCCGCTCACACACACCGCTCCGGCGGTAGCCAGGGTGGCACACACAATTACGATCCCCTTATTAATTTTGGTATTAATACCCAGCGTTTGAGCTTCCTTATCTCCCATGGAGAGAACATTAATTCTCCAGCGAACTGCCACTATACCGACAATACCGATCAACATGGGCAGACCGGCAATCACAATATCCTGGTACCGGGCCGAAGCTAAACTGCCCATTAACCAGAAGACAATACTCGGCAGCTCATTGGTAGGGTCAGCTACGTACTTGGCAAAAGAAATTAAGGCTGCAAATACCGAGGAAACAATGGTCCCGCCCAGTACCAGCATGATGGTCGGGGTAGTATTGTAAACCCTGGCAATCATAAAACTTAGCAGTACCGCCAATCCTCCAAAAAGAAATGCGGAAATGTATATAGGGGCAGTGGCGTGAAATAGTATAATAGCCAGAGCTGCCCCAAAACCTGCCCCAGAGGTGACACCCAGGATACCGGAACTTACCAGCGGATTGCGAAACAATCCCTGAAAAGCAGCCCCGCTAACCGCCAGGCTGCCTCCTACCATGGCCCCTAGGATAGCCCTGGGCATCCTAATATCCCAAACTAAAGTCTGGTAAATCTCAGGTAAATTACAGGGGCTAAAGGTTAATTTGCACCACAATATTTGGGCGACTACCGGTATTGAGACCGGATATCTTCCTATAAAAAGGGTAATGAAAATAAAAGCCAGCGGCCCCAGAACCAGCAAGGCATATAATACTTTTTTCTTCGTTTCATTCACTCCTAAATAGACGCTGGTTCTATTTTATATTTCTTTTCCTAAAATAAACATATCCCAAGGCTGCTAACAATATTAATCCGGCTGCCACTCCATAAATCGCATTAGATTTCTGGTTGTTCTGCCCAGGTTCGGAGACGGGTGACTTTTCTTCGGCCGGTTGTTCCTTGACTTCCAATGTTTGAGTTATTTCCGTTGTTGAACTGTTTGGCTCACTGCCAGATACAGCAGTGTTTTTTTCTACCGTGGTGGCTGCGGTTTGATTAGTTTTGGCTGGCTCCTGTCCGGTAGCACTGACTGGCTTAGTTTCCACGGCTTGGGAAGCACTGCCGGCGGTAACAAAGTTCACAGTCACCTCATGACCCAGGCTGGTGCCATTTTTCGCCTGCAGCTGGGGTGATATTTTTACAGCATAAGCGGTACCCGGCTTAAGTTGCTGCAGGGGCCTAATAGAAATATCTCTTCTTAGTTCGAATCCTTCAGGAGTCTGGTCATCAGCCATTATAACTTCAATAGGTACATTGCCTCCACCTGCAGCTATAAGTGAAAAACATGTTTTATTAGCATCCTTAATTCCCAAGAAAATAACATTCTTATTAAACGTAAGCTTGATATCTCCCGTCAGAGGAACATCCTTCTGTCCGTCAGCGGGCGCAGATGAATCCAGACCTAGAGGTACACCCTGCCCCCCGCCACTTCCATCACCCGCAGCTAGAGCTGGCAGAGCCATCAAAAGACAGCCAATCACAGCCAGAATGATAATCGAAAAAAGCCTCGACTTTTTCCCGTACTTTTTGGTCACAATCATAGCCTCCTCTAAGATTATTCCCGGGTTCCCCACAAATCTATCATACCTTGGTAACCAGATAGGTCAATGGAAAGGTAATCCGGATAAAGTAACAACCAGCCTCACCAGTTTCATATCCGGGAGGCTGGCTGAAACCATCTCCTTACTTCGAACTTAGAGCTATGACTGTTACCGCTTCCGCTCGGGTGGCAAAATTCTGGGACCCAAAGGTACCATCCGCGTAACCCGTCATGATTTGGTGGGCAGTGACAATGTTTACTGCTTCTTTGGCCCAACTGGATATTATCGCATCATCTGAGAAAGTTTTTCCAGTACCGGTGCTGCTAAGATGAGCCGCTTTGACCAACATGACCGCCATCTGTTCACGTGTAATGGAGTCTTCGGTTCCGAAAAGGCTGTCGCTGTAACCACCGGTAATACCATTGGCACAAGCAGTGGCAACATATTCTTTAGCCCAGCTGTTGGCTGTATCATCGAAGACCTTTCCGGTTTTCATCTCCAAACCGAAAGCTTTCACTAACATAGTGACAAACTCGGCTCGGCTGATATTGGCATTGGGTTTGAAACTGCCATCGGGATAACCACCCGTGGCTCCAATGGCCGCCATTTGATTAATATAGGCTTCTGCCCAGTGGTCGGCGATATCATTTAAACTTACCAAACTAACCCCGGGCAACACCATCTCGGTTGCTATTACGGCAAAATTGGTAAAGTGTATAACCTCACCACTTACTGTACCAGCGGTCATATTGATTTTAACATTATCCAGCTTGACCCATTTTCCCGTTGTTTCATTCAACCAGTATATACTGAGACTATATTTATTCAGGTCTATCTGGCTGGGGTCAAAACTCATGCTGATAGTTACCGGTTTGCTGAAATTACCAGCAATATCTTTGCTAACTTTTATAACCCCACCGATCAGTTTGCTATTGGCTGGCACAGGCAATCCCGAGGTATTGCTCACTTGTTCCATCCTCACTTTAATCTCGCTGCCGAAAGCATTGGATGGTATGGTAACGATGGCGCCAAAATCACTCACCACTCCGCCGGTGGTGGTAATGCCTTGATTCACAGGTGTGGTTACTGCTGTACCTGTGGTAGTAAATTGCCAACTGGTGGTTCCCGATATAGCAGCCCCGTTGTTAGCACTAAAACCCGCATCGAATTTAACAACATAAGTGGTGCCTGCTTGCAGGTTGTTAAAGGTTAACTCCAGGCGGCGTATTTTTATAGTATCGCTTCCGCTGCCCTGTTTTATATAGTTTTGACTGGAATATTGCACCGGAGTATTACCGGTTTTCGTACTTACATGAATCTGAGTCAGACAAGCGGACAGATTTTGATCAATACCATTGCTGAAATCAAACCGCAGAACAGTATTAGCCGGATCCAGGCTGCTAGTCGAAAAACTGGCTGTAAACGACCCGCTGGCATTGCTTGCGCCGCCGCCGCCACCGTCGCCACCGCCGCCTGATGGAGTAACCGTATCCAAAGAAGCAAATTGGGTAAAATGCCATGTGATTATTTTCGTGTCTGTCCCATTAGTAATATAAGCCTCTCCTGGGAAAGCAGGAGCTGTTGGATTTGCATACGTGCCCAGGGCTTGAGACATTTTCACCCAGGTATTTGATCCAGCCGGTTTATATCCAAAATTACTGCCTGTAACTCCAGATAAAGTTAATATTACCGGTTTATCAAATAGTAGGACTCCGTTTTGACTACCAACTTCAAGCACCGTGCCGCCAACAGAAAATCCAGAAGGTGCAGTGCCGACTTTATCTACTGTTGTAGGTGGCTTGATCGTACCATCCCACCCTTGAGGTGCTAAGATAGTTGTTCCATCCGGAATAGATGCTGATATGTCCGTCGATTCTGCATTTGTAATGATGGTAGGATCACCAACGACAGCTGATTGTATTTGAACGGCTTTTTCAATTGTTACCTGCTGATCTCCTATACTCTTGGCACCGGTTAAATCTTGTGTACTTTGCCCTTCAATTACAAATTTGGTTAAGTCTTTGTTCTCTCCATTAACTTGAATGGAATCACCATTCTTTTCTGCCAAACCTGCACCAACATCGAGGAATGAATTATTGGGTATCGAAAGCTCTGGTGTTAGCATTTGAATACTTTCACCCGAATCGCCATCAACAACCACATCATTGTCGTTAGAAGCAGAATCTGCAGTTTGGGCAGTAACCGATAGTGTCTTACTCATAACACTGATATTCCCAGCAGCATCTTTAGCCTTAATGCTAAAGGTGTACAAGGTATTAACCTCCAACCCGTCAACGGTGTATTCCCGCGTATTCCCGTCAACTTCGGCTTTATTCACCCCATCGACATAAATTTCATATGCTGTCACGCCAATATCATCATTGGCGGGGGTCCACATCAAGGCAGTACTATTTGCGGTGATATCTCTTGCTATGAGAGCAAAATAGGCTGGCCATACCGGAGCATCTATATCTTGCTGGTAGCCCACCATATTGGCAACCATCGGTACTTTAGAAGAAATTTGGCTATTGTTGCCGAATTGACCGTTCTCGTTATTGCCCCAGGTATAAACCTTTTGCATATTTCTAAAGGCGATGCTGCTTTCGGCGCCGCCGCCAATAGCTGTTATTCCTTGCAACCCTGCGACCTTGACCGGGGTAAGATGAATATCGGTTTTTCCGGTACCTAGCTGGCCGTTAAGGTTTTTACCCCAGGTATAAACGTTGCCGTCCTGGTCTAACGCAATTCCGTGATATCCGCCAGCAGCCACTGCCACGATATTATTCAGTCCCGTTGCGACACCATAAGGGCGAGGATTAGCGGGAGTGCCGTTGGCCAGAGTACCGTTGCCATATTGACCTGCATTATTATCGCCAATTGCTAATACCGTTCCGTCTTCTTTCAACGCAATCACAAAGTTTTCACCGGCAGCAATCGCGGCAATACCCAGCGGTGCTGAATAATGGCGCATCGGCCAGTAAGTCGGCGCGCCCACTTCATCGATAAAGTAACCCTGCCGGCAGATTCTGCCGTCACTGAAAAGATAAACACTAAATGTACGTCCTGCCGCAATATCTTTTACTCCGGTGAAGGCATGAACGTCAGCTGGATTGCTGTTGTTATAACACATCTGAACCGGTGTATGCCCACTGCCGCCCTCCAGAGCAAAAGAGCAGTTCGCATAGCAGGGTTCACCCCAGCCCAATACTGTGCCGTCTTTTTTCAAGGCTAGGCTGTAATTGGCAGCTGAAGAAATGTCTTTTATATTACCAGTAATAATTTTAATCGGGATATTGCTGTTAATCGTGCTGTCATTGCCCAGTTGATAGAGATCATTTTTGCCCCAGGCCCAAACACTGCCGTCTTTATCCAGGGCTAAACTATGGTTATCACCTACGGCCACCGCAGCAATATTTGTCAGGCTGTTGATCTTGACCGGTGTTAATTGCTCACTGTTATTGCCGATGCCTAATTGACCATAGTCATTTTGTCCCCAGGCCCAAACACTGCCATCGTCTCCAACCATCAAGGTGTGTTTGCCGCTCATAGCTAATTTAGCAGGCATAACCGGGTTCCATTCGATCATAGTCTGTTTAATCTGGGGTCCGGTCGTCGTCCAAGCGCTGTCAACATAACGGGCTTCAATTTTGAACGTATACGTCTGGCCTTTGGTCAGTCCCAGGACATCATAGCTTAAAGTATTGCCGGAAACAGTCGTTACCCTGGTTCCATCGATGAAAATTGCAAATCCTGAAACATCAGCATCTGGCTTTTGCCAGTTTAGGGTTAGCCCGGTTTCAGCCAGGTTGGTAATCGACAGCGCACTGCCATCGGGCCATACCGGAGATGCAACCGGATTCATATTGAGGGGAACCTCAGTGGCATCGGTTCCAATAAACTGTAATAATTTACCGTCCGTTTGCAGGGCCAATCCACCCTGTTTTGAGCTGGACATTTTTAAAACATTATTCAAGGTACTGATACCTGCTCCCAAAACAGGAGTAGCACTATAGTACACATTGCTTACCTGTCCATCGGTACCCTGGACATAGGGACCATCAGCAATTACCGCTTTGATTTTGGCGGCATTTTCCACCTTCGCCGGAGGAACGATAAACGATCCGTAACTCATTGCCCAGATATAGGCTGTACCGTCAGCCTTTACAGCCATGTACATACCGCCAATACCCTGAGCATCCACGGCGACAATCTCATTGAGGCTTTCAATTTTTACCGGTGTTCTATAGTTAAAGGTATAGACATCGCCATTGCTGGTTACCGCTACGGATGCATTATATCCTGCAGCCACATCTATTACATTGGCAAGACCACTCACCTTTAAAGGAACGCCGCTGCGTGCCGCTTCCTCAGAATATCCTGATTGCACCGCATTGCCCCATTGCCATACCTCTCCATTTACATCGAGGGCAACTACATGACCAAGGCCAAAGCTGATTTTCTCAATGGCCGGCAATCCGGCCACTTTTGCCGGGATAGTGTTGCCATAGCGTCCGCTGGTGCCGATAGGTACTGTGCCCCGGCCTAATTGTGCATATTCATTGGATCCCCAACCCCAGACCGCACCATCCTGATCCAGTGCAAAGGCACTGTTCAGTCCGGCCTCCAGAGCAACAATACCGGTTAAGCCTTCAACTTTAGTGGGAACCTCTCTCCGGTCGGTTGTGCCATCACCCAGGGTTCCATAGGTATTATTGCCCCAGGTCCAGACACTGCCATCATCCTTAAGCATGAGATAAAAGCGATCCGAAGGGCCCACCGGCAAGCCATTAGTATAATAACCGGCGGCAATATCGGTTACGCCATATGGCCCAACTGACACGTTAAACGACCAAATGAAATTACGCCCCAACATAATTTGATCGGCGGCCTGCACACTACTATTAATAGTTAATGCATACTCGCCATTCGATACCAGGCTGGCCGGTACTATAATTTTTAGTTTGGAAGTATTATCTATTGTTTCCATGTAGGTATAAGCACTGGCATCCAGTGGAACGATTGTACCACTGGGGTCTTTAAGTTCGATGTTGTTAAGCCATGTTCCATCTGCCAGCTTTTTGCTAAATGCAAAGGTGAAACCTACATTATTTTTGGTAAAGCTGCCGTCAACCGCATTATAAATGGTATTGTTAACCTGATCTACTTTAATATTATGAGACAATGGTTTCTCCAGGCTGAATGGGAAAGCCGCGCCCAGCGTAGTTGAATTGGGAGCTGTCCATTGGCTCAGGCCTAATCTGGCCGTAGTCTTGTTGCCTTTTGAATCTTCAGCTTCTAACTTGAAAGAGTATGCCGTAGCCCCGTTCAATCCACTCACGTTGACTTCTTTGGTAGTCCCGTCAACAGTTTGAATCAATTCTCCATTGCGATATACATGATATTTTGTTACTCCCACATTATCAGTAGCTGCATCCCAGTACAGGGTAAGGGAGGTATCTTTGATGTCTTTGGCCTGCAGTTTACAGCCCTCAGGCCAAACTGGATTTACGTTGTCGGCAATAGTTGTTACATTACCTGAAAGACCGCTGGAATTATCAGTAAAATCAAATGCTTTTACCGTAATGTTATATGAAGTTTCTCCAGCCAAACCTGTAATAGTATAGGTAAGCACATCACTGGCAACCTCGGCTAATGGCTCGCTGCCAGTATCCTTATAAACCTTATAAGCCTTAACCTTATAGTTGTCGCTTGCCGCCGGCCAGGTTACCGTGACATTATCCGAAGCAATATCGGTAAATGATAGGGTATCGCTTGACTGCCAGGTCGGAGCAGCAGAATCGGCAACCGGAGTGGTGGTTGCCTTTGTCAGAGGGGAACTGAGATTTTCCAGATAGTCCCCGGCTACAACCTTAAAGCTGTATGGGGAGTTCACTTGAAGACCTTCCACGTCAAGGGTCAGCGTTTCGGCAGGCAGGTTCGCAAGCATTATGTCTCCCTGATAAACCTTGTAATGGGTAATGGCCACGTTGTCTTTAGCAGCCGGCCAGGTCAGGGTGGCGGTGGTAGGCGCTTTGACGTAGTTGACATTCAGGGTGTCGTTCGCTTCCCACTGGGGACCTTCTTTATCGGCAACATCGGTGGTAAACTCCCAGCCGGTATTAAACCCTAGCTGTTTCCCGCTCTGAGATGCCAGCGATTTGTCCAGCAAAACCACATACTTGGTATTATCAGCCAGCTTGATACTGGTTTTGGCCAGATCAAGGGTCATTATCCCTTTACCGTTGCTTTCACTATATAGAAAATCAGCCGGGTCTAGAGTTATCTTTTCACCAGTTACAGCATTGCTTAAACTAATCTTGTCCGCATAACCGGTTGCCAGATGCTCGTCAAACTCCCAGGTGAACTTGATATTTTCGGGGTCCTGGGCGGCCAGCACCTGGTTAAGTGCACCGGTGACATTGTTTAAAGATCCTCTTTTATTGTCCGCATTGGTGAGTCTAAAGGGTATCCCGGCTCCAGCCGTGGGATCGGTCCCCATCACAAATGTTATTTTAGGATCACCCTTGGATGAATTTTCTGTCGGGTCAAAAGCCTTGATCGAGAAAGTATAGGTTTGTCCGGAAACCAGAGGTGGATAGTTAACAGCGGGCCCGGGGTTATATATCGGATTGTAAACCACAAAGCAGTCTTTAAAGCTGCGGTTATCCGATTCGACTTCTCCACGGTCGGTTGCTTCTACCCAAAGTCCGTCTTTTATTACCACATAACCTCTGATCGCCACATTATCCTGAGCAGGTGTCCATTTTACTTTCATGTTGGTATCTGTAAATTCCGACAATGTAATGTTGGTTTCAGCCGGCCAGATCGGTGAATAGGTGTCTTGATTCGGGTCGCCGCTGCCAACTGTCATCGGATGACCTTCCACACTCCGATTACCGGAAGCGTCAACCGCATACACGGAATAGGTATAACGGCTGTTATCCAAATCCAGCGTATCGCTGAAGCTGTTGGTGTAAGCATCTACTGTGGCATATTGCACACCGTTGCGGTATACCAGATAGGCCGTTACCGCGACATTGTCAGCCGCCCATGCCCAGTGATAGACTGGATAGGTTTTATCATAGTTATAGGTGGTACTGGTTGACCAGGAACCATTGTTAGTCCAATAAGGAGCCGTGGTATCAGCCTCTCCTGCAATGGTACTGATGGCCAGCTTGGGTCCACTAGCACTATAATTACCTTGCTTATCCCGGGCTTCCACCTTGAAAATATACGAGGTAGCAGGGGTAAGCCGGGCAATATGATAAGTAAAGGTATTAGCGTCAAAATCGCTAAACTTGCTTCCGTTCTTCAGCAACCGGTAGCCTGTAACCTCCACATTGTCATCAGCCGGCGTCCATTTTAAATCCATGTTGTCATACAAAATATTATCAGCGGTCAGATTGGTGCCTGCAGACCAGGTAGGAGCCTGATCATCTGTCAAAAGTGTTTTTACTGATAAATTCAGGTCGGAAGTAAAATGAGATTTGGCGTCTCTGGCCCGTAAAACCAGATTGTAGGTAGTATTGGGGACCAAACCTTCCATTTTATAAGAGGTGGTCTGGCTGCCAAAGGCCTGAATTAATTTCAGCGTTTCGCCCTGCTTATAAAGCTGATATTCAGTAATACCAATGTTATCAGCAGCTTGGGGCCAGCTTAATACTAAAGCATCTGTTCCCACCTTGCTAGCAGTAATTTGAGCACCAACCGGCCAGGTAGGAGCTTCAGTATCATCTACGGCAGTTGTAAATGCAAAGGTATATATTTTTCCTAGTTTGGCAGTTCCATTGTTGGCGGTAAATTCCGGATCGATCTCAATCACATACTGGCCGCCTTTGGTTATCTGGGCTAGGGTAGTGGCACCAGGCTCAAATTTTAATAAACGAGTCTTGGAGGCATCAGCACCGCCCGTACCGGTACCGGTACCGCCGCCCGTACCGCCGCCAGTGCTGATGTATTTAAAATCTCCAGCGTAGAATATACCCTCGAGTGTGGATACATAAGGCTGAGTTCCCAAATCCAGAGGTATTTCCTGACCGGAACTTTTGTTGATGAGGTGAATAGATTCCAGATTAAACCTTAAGTTTTTATCCAGGCCATTGCCAAAATTCCAACCTAAGCTAAAATTGTCCAAATCTACTGGATTGATGATAGCATAGTTGTGATAATAACTTGTTTCACCTTGATCTGTCGCGGCAGGAGAAAAATTAAACGTTAACCCGCCGGCTCCAGGGGTTACCACCATAGTTTCGATGGCATTACCAAGTTGCCCGATTTCGTTAAAAGGCTGCACCGCAAGGGTGTATTTCTGCCCGCTATTTAATCCGTAAAGTTCATAGTAAGACTGCATAGCAGGAAGGCTGTCGTCCTCGGCTCCATCGACATAGACTTTATACCCTGCCAGATCACTGGTATTGCTTACATGCGGCCACCGTAAAACGAGTTCGGTAGCCAGGACACTATCTGCTGTCAGGGCCGCATTAGCCGACCAAACCGGAATAGCAGGCTGGGTCTTAGCAGTAACCGCAGCTAAAGGACTGCTCTCATTGCGAGCTCCATCTAACGCTGTAACAGCAAAGCTATACTCGGTATTGGAGGAAAGCCCTGCAACAGTATAACCGGGGATTGTGGTTTCTAAATTATTAACGATATTGCCGTTTTTACTCACTACAATTTTATATTTGGCCACAGCCATATTATCAGTTGCCGCAGGCCAGCTTAATGCAATACTCTCACAAGTTTTTGCCCCCACGCTTATTTGTGCACCATTTTCCCATGCCGGAGCTTGTTTATCGGCAATGTAGGTGCTAAATTCAAATCGGTACACCTTGCCTAAAACATTGGGGTTGGCGCCGCCGGTATTGCATTGCGGGTCAATCGTAATCGCGTATTCTTTGTTAGTTTGCAGGTATTTGCCAATGTTAGGTTGGAAAGAAAAAAGCACCGAATAGGGGAATAGTTTGGTAATCGTAAAATCACCTGATGTAACCGAAGCTCCGGTTCCCCATCTATTAGGATTAGCATCCAATCCTGCAAAAGCAGCATCGCTGCCATAATTTAACGGTACTTCTTGTCCATCGGTCACATTAAAAAGGCGAAAGGACTTTATGTTGTCCTTTAGGGCTGCCAGGGCACCATTAAAACCACCCTGCATATACCATACTAAGTTAGCCGAGGCAGGATCTACTGTATTATCGTAGACATATACCGTCTCATAGGGTGTCAAACGGCCATTGTCCTTGGTCCCCGCCGGTTGGAATTTGTACCTGTAATTACTATCATTAATGGCAGCCGGCATAAACTCGAAGAGCGGCCGAGTCGGCGTAGTGACCACCAGATCTTCTAGACTGGTCGGACTGTCTCCGGCGGAATTAGCAGCCGTAACCTTAATATCATAATGTCGGTTGGCTGTAAGGCCGGTTACCGCGCAAGAAGCACCTTCTGTTATGGTAGTATTCAGTGCATCAGTACTTACTCCAGCAATGGTATTACTAACCACAACTTTATAGCTTTCCGCAGCACTCGCTGTTGGCCAACTGAGGTTAAAACTACTACTGCTTACCTCGCTCACCATCAGGCCAGCATCCGATGCCCATCCAGGTGGAGACGACATTTGTGCTGCTGTTATGGCCTGATTAATACTCGCATCTGCATAACCAGTAGCTTTTGCTATGATGGTATAAGCCTTGGCACTGGTAAATACATCCGCAGCTATATTAATGCTTCCATTATTTATGCTGTATTTGGTATTTCCCAAAGCAACCCCATCAGCATCAATTTCGGTTATAGCTGTTCTCCAGGCACTATCATCGTTAAACGTGATTTCAACCGCCTGGCCAACACTATTATTGGTGATATCCGCACTTAAGGCGGGCGGTGTTTTAGGAAGATCATTGGTTTGAGCTGCTGTCATGGCCTGATTAATACTCGCATCTGCATAACCAGTAGCTTTTACTACAATGTTATAATCTTTGGCACTGGTAAATACATCCGCAGCTATATTAATGCTTTCATTATTTATGCTGTATTTGGTATTTCCTAAAGCAACCCCATCAGCATTAATTTCTGTGATAGCTGTTTTCCAGGCGCTATTAGCAGTGAAAGTAATTTCCACCGCCTGACCAACAATATTATTGGTGGCATCTGCACTTAGGACTGGCGGTGCATTAGGAAGATTGTTAGTCACAGTCTGGGCAGGAAATGTTTCCAAAATTCCTCCATCGAGTGCCACGATCTGGCTAGACTCATCACTTCCCATGTTATAGGCAACCGTCACACTTTGGCCACCTACTACCTTGTTGGCTAGCACCAGTTTGATCTTCTCATCTGTCTCGGTTGGTTTTAACCCGGTAACATCAACCCCGACATCATTAACCTTAACGGTAAACTGGGCTTGCTTGCCCGTTGGATCTGCCATGTCCTTATCAAAGGTAATACTGACATCTCCATTGGTGGTTACTTCGCAGCTTACGGACAGAGGTGGTGTTACCACAGCTACCGCCTGTGCTACAGGCATCCAACCCCAACTAAGAGTCAGAAAACACATAATAAGGCTTACTGTCCTTAGTAACCCTTTCGATATTCGATGGTTCAATTTATAAATCCCTCCAATCTTTTCACCATAAACGTTCTGCAAGGCATAATTTATATTTGTTAAAAAACGAGCTTTATCAATCCTCTTGCAACAAATATAAATCGCCACTCTCTACTAATTCATGCTCACAAAATATTGCGAGTGTGCTGCCTAAGAACCCTCCTTCCATGATATTTTGATCCCAGAAAAACCATAAGCCCGGCAGATAGAAGTGCCGGGCAAAGATAACTATATAATTAGTTATCAGCAACCAAATAAATAAGAAAGGCGAACCGCGAAAAGCAGTCCGCCCATTATCTGGTCGAATTCAGCTTCTCCTTTCCACATTGGGAGGTACACTCGTTTCCAAATATACCTTGTCGGCCTGAAAACCCTGGTTTTATACTTTAGGCGTACAGGCTCGGAGCTTATTTAATTATTTACTGTCCGCTATGTATCTCTACATATTAACTGTAGATCCTCCCCACAATATTGGATTAATCACTCCAGAAAAACTAAACCCCATTGTTGGAAGCAACGCCAAGTAAAGGCCACTATATTCATAGTCACCGATAAACAAAACAATCAAATAAAAAGGGGCGAGTCACGAAAAGCAGACTCACCCCAGTTTTGGTTGATCTTGG
>Ga0074195_1003074_pt1 | contig 16639 bp, 11 predicted proteins | sample EPASupsiteHSE623_FD_64525 | JGI IMG/M metagenome (GOLD analysis project Ga0074195, IMG submission 64525) | Bioremediated contaminated groundwater from EPA Superfund site, New Mexico - Sample HSE6-23 | ecosystem: Environmental > Aquatic > Deep subsurface > Groundwater > Contaminated ...
AGACAGTCCTCGCGGCTGAGGCAGCCGCTGCGGAACTCGCATGAGAAGAGACAACCGACCCGCTCCTCCTCACAAAAGTTGCCACCCGCCCGACATGCACCCGGTGCAAAACGGCGCGTATCTGGTGGGTGTTGCAGGCAGCTGCTCCAGGTGGCTGGCCGAGGCTAGTTGTCTCGAGAACGTTCAACGGCTAGAGTTATCCTGCGTGTGAATGGGCTCGAAGGAAACAGGAGGTTGTCGATGGCAATCCGTCATTGTGTCACGACGGGATTGATTCTGTGCATGATGGTGATGTCGGTGCTTCTCATGGGCCGTTCTGCCGAAGCCGCGACCCCACAGAGGGACAAGGCTCCCGCCTTCACCGCTCCTTCGACCAGCGGCAAGGCCGTGTCCCTGGCTGCCTTGAAGGGACGGTGGGTGGTTCTCTATTTCTTCCCCAAGGCCGACACTCCGAGCTGCACCAAGGAGTCCTGCAGCCTGCGTGATGGCTACGAGCAGATCTCCCGCGAGGGCGCCGTGATTCTTGGCGTTTCGTTCGACTCTCTGGATTCCCAAAAGGCCTTCAAATACAAGTACCGTCTGCCCTTCGAGCTCGTGAGTGATGCCGACAAGAGCATCGCCCGAGCCTATGGAGTCCTCGGATGGCTTGGGCTTTACGCCACTCGCAAGACCTTCCTGATCGATCCGGACGGCCGGATCGCGCGTGTCCTCGACAATGTAGAGGTCTCGCGGCACGACAGCCAAGTCTTGAAGGAACTCCGTGATCTCAAGGCTCCTCCTCGAGACGTGAAGGGCCGATGACGGGCTGCTGGACGGGGGTCCGTGTGGACCCCTCTCTCACTTCTTCAAGCCTGCGGCGACCGCCTGTCGGATCGAGGGAATCTGAACGTAGAAGGTTTCGCCTGGGCAGTCGGTCGGCTTCACGTCCTTATGACCGATGACGTTCTTCGTGGCGATGCCGTACTTCCTGCACAAGTACGTGAGGAGCTCCAGCAGCTTCTTGCGCTGCGCTGGTCGCATCGTCTCCGCGCCTTTGTTGAAATCTCCGATCACGTTCACACCGAGCCGGCCCGTGTTGGCACCGCAGTGCGCCCCAAGCGTTCCCTCCGGACGCCCCTCGAAATAGGTCCCGGTGGGGCCGATCAGGTAGTGATATGCAATATCCGACCATCCTCGGTCGTCCATGTGGACCTTCTGGATGTTCTTGACGGCAGTGGCGCCGTCCCCTTTGCAGTCGGCGATCCTGGGCCTATACGTGTGGTGCAGGACGATGGCCACATGCTTGTCCTTTGGGAGGGCTCCCTTGGAGGGTCTGGCGCCCCAGCCGGCGCGACTGACGAAACCGGCAGGACGGGTGGCTGGAGCTCGTGTCGCGAGGCTGTCTTCGCTCTCCGTCACGTCGAACGGGAACTCGTCACCCGGCGTGAACGTGAAGCCGCGAATCTCGGGCGCAGAGCTCGAGCCGGACAGCTTCCGAAGTCGCACCTGGAACTTCTTGATCGGCTTGGCGGGCGCGAACACTCCTTCGATCGGCATGTCTTGCCAGTCGGTCTCCTCGGATCGGACTTGGAGGACAACTTGGCCGTCCAGAGGCTCATCGCACAGGATGCCGAACATCAGTGAGGACACTGTGCGAGACAGGGTGATCGGTGCGAGCTCGACACACGATGAATCGGCTGTGAAGGCGAGCGCTCCATTCTGGAAATGCGACTCGGAACCGGATCGGATGAGAGTGGCCGCATCGCGATCGATCCCCTGGAACAGAAGACTCATCGTGTCATCCAGGGATTCGGTCCCGGTTTGAACTCGATCCTTCCACGTCTCGATCACATCGACTCGGTTGGGGGTGCCCTCTTTCACGGCGTTGGCAGAGAATTCGCAAGGCAAGCCGATCTCATTCCGGTGATCGCTTTGTGCGAGGAGGTCTGCGGACCATCCACACAGCGCGATGGAAACAATGATGTGGAAAAGGCCTTTCGACGGCATTGTTGACACCCTCTTCCCTTCGACGCCCGATACCAGGATGATGGCGTCCAGAGCAGATTTCCTTCACCCTACCTTGCCGGCTTGCGGTCGACACGCGATCTGCTCCAAAGCCATCAGATGCAAGATTATAACGAATCCTTGTGGCATTCGACCAGCCCCCCCGGGAAACAAAGGGGCGAATCGAACAAATGGTGCAAGAGCATGGCGCTCAGTCTGTTTCATTCCAGTCCATCGAGAACTGCGAGAAAACCCCCGACGGAACGCTGGCTCAAGACCGGCCCGCAAGCTGCGGGTGGATGCCTTAGACTCCGACCGGAAACCGGGCCACAGGGTATCGCTGGATGCCTTCTTCATCGACATGCACGAGGTGACGAACGCACGGTACCGGAAGTTCGTGAAGGCGACGGGGGCTCGTGGTTTGACGGCGGCGACGAGTTCTGACGCAGCAGACGAGTGGGCAGACGAGTGGGCAGACCAGTGGGCAGACCAGTGGGCAGACCAGGGCGCAGATGGGGGATCAGGGAACATAAATCGGTTTGACCGTCCAAGAAGTGAATGATACAGTCATTCAAACCGGCCGCACGCCCAGGCGTCGGCCGGAGCCATACCAATGCACCTCGAGGTGAATGTTCTATGCAGCTGAGTCGAAAGAGAGACCAAACTGCGATCTGGGCTCTTGTCCTTGCCACGGTGGTCGGTCTGGTCGTGTGCATGACCCCGCCCCGTGCGATCGCGAGTGAATCGGCAGCAACCGAAGAAGAGGAGTTGTCGTCCGAGGTCGAGATCCTTGGTGCGACCAAGCACCCGATCCCGGCCCTGCTCGCCCCCCAGAACGTCAGTGTGATCACGCGCCGGCAGATCCAGGAGCTCAACCCTCAGGACATCTCGGAGGTTTTGAGGCTGGCCGCGGGGGTCAACGTCTTCAACAAGGGCCTCGGTGACTTCGATGTGTCGTCGACCAACCCGAACCGGGACTTCAACAACCGGATGGTCGTGCTCATCGATGGCAAGCCGATGATGAATCCGGTGTTCGGGTGCACCATGTGGCAACAGCTCCCGATCGTTCTCGACTCGATTGAACGCGTGGAGGTGATCAAGGGGCCGTGTTCGGCCCAGTACGGAGCGAACGCCTTCTCCGGCGTCATCAACATCGTAACCGACCACTCCGACCCCGTAACCCGACAGGGGCGACGCATCTCCACCACGGTCGGGGAGAGAGACTTTTTTTCGAGCACGTTGCGCATGTCCGAGTGGAAGAAGGATCAGGGGGGCACTTTGACCCTGAGGTACTGGGACGATCACGGACCCAAGCATCTTACCGATATCTACGGAAATGTGCCGCGTGGGTTCGAGGGAAACAAGGACAATCTGGAAAAGTTCATCGGTGTATTCGACTGGGAGAAGACCTGGGGCAGTACGACGCGGCTTTCGGCAAGAGTCTCCAGGGTGCATAACAATCGAAATAATTATGACTACTTCACAGTGATCAACCAGCCCGAAGCCGCCCACGTGCGGGACACGTCGACGCTCTGGTTCATCGAGCTGTTCCACCAGATCACCAACCGTCGCTCCATGATGGTCAAGCTCCAGTCGAACCAGTTCAAGATGGACTGGGGTGAGAACTGGATGTACGACCGGACGCTCGATCCCCGGAAGACCGACAGTCAGAGGTTCACGGAACTCGAACTTCAGGGACGGTCGTACCTCGGAAAGGCCGGTTACGTCTACGGGGTCACGGCCCGGCAGTGCGTGAGCGATGGGTTCGGGTTTGACAGGTTGAAGGCGACCATCGACACCAAGACCGCCTATGGCCAAATGGAATACCAGTTCGACCAGAAGAACCTCGGGTTCGTGGGACTCCTGCTCTTCGACTCGAGCCAGAACGGGTTCGACTACTCTCCTAAGGTCTCGCTCCTTCACAAGCTCTCGGACAAAGAGGTGGTCCGGATCGGCTGGGGACGCTCGTTCCGGGCTCCGGAGGGAGCCCTGTACTTCCTGAATCCAGCGACCTACTTCCCAATGCGGATCATCAACCCGATCATACTGGGGGGCGGCATGGACAAGCTCATGGCCGAATACCCCTGGCTTCAGCCATTCAAGCCATCCCTCGATGCAGCGATCATCGCGTCGAAGGGCAACTCCGGCAAGCTCGTCGATGCGGCCGGAAACCCGAGTTGGATGGCCGCGGGGAACGAGCATCTCAAGAACGAGATCATCCAACAGGTCGACCTGGGGTGGGAGAAGGAGACCCCCAAGTACAAGTTGAAGATCGACGGCTGGTATTCCGAGTCCTCGGATCTCATGCTCTTCGGCCACACGGGGCAACCTCTCTATTTGAAGTCGGCCTTCACGCCTTCGGGCAGCGGCCTGGTCGACATGATCCTCGCCCAAGCCTTTGGTACCCTACCCATGGGAAGCGATGTCCAGGGCCAAATGACGAACACTCTCAAGCAGTACTGCAGCGGGATCAGTGTGGAGGCCGGGAAGAACCTCTCGTCCCAGCTTCGAATGGACGCCAACGTCACGTACCAGGACGTTGAGCTCAAGGGCTACTACGTCACCGAAGCCGGGGCCGCGCTGACCCAGCCGCCCTTCGCCCCGCGCTGGACAGGCAACCTGATCACCCGATACCGGCCAACTTCCCGTGACACCCTCACGCTTGTCGGACACTCGACGTCGGGGATGTACGCCAGTACGATGTACACGACCCGAGTGAGTCGGATTCCTGGCTACACGACCTGGAACCTCTCCCACCTGCACGAGTTCGGGAAGAAGAAAGACACGTCGCTCAACCTGTCGGTCAAGAACCTCTTCGACAAGAAACACCATGAACAGCTCGCCCCCCTGGACATCTACGACAGCAGCGTTCCCTTCGGGGGGATCAACCTCGATCGGATCTGGCTGGCCACGTTCACCTCGAAGTTCTGACTGGAAGGATGACCATGTTTCGAGCACTCGCATTGATGAGACGACGATATCGGCGCTGGTCCATCCTGAAGGGGAACGTGGCGGTTCGCAGGCGCTCGACCTCGACTGTATTCCGTGGATTGTACGCGCTGTTGATTTCGTGTCTGGGGTGGGCCATGGTGGCTTCCGCGGCTCTGGGACAGGACACGGCTCTGGCCGTCGTGGTTCATCCGGAAACCGTTCTGAACGAGATTTTACTGAAAGACCTCCGGGACCTGTATCTGGGTAACATCGAAAATATCGGTGGGATGCGGTTGAAGCCGGTGATGTTCACGGTAAACTCGCCGGTCCGAACCACCTTCGAAGCGCTGGCTCTGCGGATGGATAGCGAGGCGTTTGCCCAGCACTGGCGGTCGAAGCGATTCTTGGGGTCGTGGCAGAAGCAGCCGACGAGCTTCAAGTCGGTCAAGGCCGTGAAGAACTACATTTCCGAGGAGAAGGATGCGATCGGGGTTGTGCCCTTGTCGGAATTGGACTCGACCGTCCGGCTGGTCCGGAAGGTCGATGGCCGGGATGTGGCCGACCCGGCCTACGCGCTCCGATCGAAGCCCTGATCGCCCCAGGAGAATTCTCGTACGCTTATTCACCTCTTCGGCATCCCTGATCCCATCATGCTTTCGTCAGTCCAAAACGTGTTTGACGTGCAACGTTATTGCAGAACGGCTCCCTGGCCTATGCCAAGGAGCCTTTTTGGTGGCCGATAAGGACCAGTACTACCGGCGTCGAACCAACGACTGTCGAAGACCGGCCCTGTTCACCTTCAAGCGTGCGGCCGTGGAGACTGTGTTGGACCCCAGAGCCGTGGTCGAGTACGCCGGCGTCGAGTACACGACGTTGGAGTAGTTAGGCGTCGAGTACCCGTTCGTCGAATAGCCAGTCGTCGAATAACCGACCGTGGAGTATCCAAGAGTCGAGTATCCGAGGGTCGAATTGTTCACCGTCGTGTAGCCGGGAGTCACGACGATGACTGACGTGTTGTGGGGGGCGGGGGGGGGACGCCTATGGTGCCGCGCGGGGGGCGGGGGGGGCTCGTGGCGTGCCCACAACGGAGGTGAGCATTCCCCGACGGTCGGAAGACAAACGCAGACGATGATCACAATGCTCAGGCACTTGACGAAGGTTCTCATTACTCCATCCTCCAATCTCGGCTCTGGGAGCCTCTTTTCATCACACTTCGCACCACCAATACTAGGGATTTAAACGAGCCTGTCAATGATGCGGCGGTGATTTTGAATGTCTTGTCACATATGCGCCCAGAGAGTTACGTAGCGCGGATCGATGGAAAAGCCGCCCTCGCGAGATGGCGATTGCCGATGTGGTGCTCGATGGATCGGTATGGAAGAGAACCACGGTTATGGATGGAAACGAGAAGAGGGTCAAACACCGTATGCGATGGCGGCCGCAACAACGGTGAGGAAGATGAATCCCACCGCGAGCGCGGTGAAGGACGCGCGGCGCTGTGTCGTGCCGTCACGGCAATTGTCCAGAGTGATGGCGTTCGCCGCGATGGAGATGACGATGAGGGTGCTGAGAAAGTCAGGCGGAGGTTGTCCATGTCTCGTCCAAGCGACCGCGGCTGTGACGAGCGATGAGGCTGCGCCGAGTGCGAGCGGGCCGGAGCCGTTCAGCCACCACGTCGGGAATGTTGAGTCCTTCTTGTTGTGATCCATAGGGATACAAAGACGTCGGCTTTTAGGGCAACCTGCCGATGCCAAGTGGAGATGCGCCCGTCGGAAACGTGGCAAGAACCGCGCTCTGATTGCCCGTGGACGAGACCCAGAGCAGGCGATCGTCGTTTCTCGTCGTGACGACGACTCCACCAGCCGGATCGGCCGGATTTGCCAGCACCTCACCGGGCATCGTGGTGGATAGATCGAAGAGAACGGTGCGAACGGGTAAAATTCCTGGAGTCACACGGGACAGAGTCTTTAGGCCTCCTTCTCCCACGATCAAGGTGCCGTCTGATTGGGGAGCGACGCCCGTCGGAATGACTCCTGGGCCAAGCCCCATGGATGAGTAGTCCACGAGAACGGTCCGAGCTCCGGTGGGAGTGATCTCACTGACCGCGTCCCTGCTGGGAAAAGCCTGCTCCGTCACCAAGTAGTTGCCGGACGCGAGACGTGTGACAGCCAGAGGCGTACCTTCCCCGCTCATGAACGAGTAGATCAGTGACATGACTCCTGCGGGCGTGATCGAAACAAGCGTCTGCCCTGCCGCGACGACATAGTTCCCGGCCCCATCGGTCGTGACTCCTCGGGCGTTAGTGATCCTCGAGCAGATGACCGAACGGGTCCCGTCAGGCTTGATCCGGACGAGGTTCCCGGAAGTCCCGAACTCCGTCACGATGAAGTCTCCCCCGGATTCCACATAGACAGAATGGGGGGACACTCCTGACGGAAACGACGAAAAGATCGGTGTCATTGCGCCGGTTCCCGTGTTGACCTGCACCAACCTTCGACCTTGGAACTCTGTCACGTACAGGATCGAGCTCGGACGGCTCGACCCACCCCCGCCGCCTCTGAGATTGAGGTCGTTGGATGTCAATTGCCCCGGAAGGAAGTCGAGAAAGAAAACGCCATTGTCCACGACGTTCGCTGACGCGTCCTTGGCCCAGTATTCCACCCGTTTTTTCAGACCAGGAGGGATGTTCCCGATCGTGCATTCGAGCACCTGGCCAGAGGAGCCGCTGATCGGAAAGGGCGATGGTTTGACGACATCCGGAGCGTTCGTCTCTCCAATCTGGAAGGACAGCTCCCGGGCCACGGAATGAATTGGGGCTGCCGCGGCATGTGAACTGGCCTTGATGGCGTGCTCCGTGGTCGTGTGGATGTTGAGGACCAGACCGGACGAGGCCGCGCTTTGCGCGAACGGAAGGGTTTCGTTCTGAGAGCCGCTGCATCCCCAGATCCAGAGTGAAAGTCCGAAAGCAGTAAGCCAGAGCGCCCGCCGAAAGACGAGCGTGCATGCGAGCTGTGATAGAACCGGCCGGGACCTCCGCATCGGTCGACCTCCGACGCCTCCTGCTCCGGCGCCATGGGATGCTCCCGGATCGAGTGATCGGACCTTCCACGGGCGAAGAAATGTCACAGGAAGCCATGTCAGTGATCGGCCAACCGGCCCTCGCGGCTGAGCCGGCAATTCGCGGGGGCCAAGGGGTTTGTGAGATCTGATGAGATTGTCAGGGGAGTCATGATACAATACTCCTCTTCCTTTTTTCGGTCGGGTCGATTTCCCGAGGCGTTCACCGTGGGAGGGTCTTGCGGGTGTTCTTGTCCGGAAATGGCCTCGAGCGGAGTCAAGCAGAAGAAAAGGAGTCAACGAGAACATGAGGATACGTTTGGTCCTGGCGTCGCTCATCCTGACTGCCCTTGTCCCCTTCGTTGCTTTTGCGGATGGCCCTCAAACTCCCAAGGAGTGGACCATCCTCGTCTTCCTCAACGGAGACAACAACCTCGACAGTGCCGGGGTCAAGGACGTCAACGAGATGGAGAAGGTCGGTTCGTCCGACCAGGTCAATGTGGTCGTTCAGCATGACCGCTCCGGCAACACCGGAACCAAGCGGTATCTCATAAAGAAAGACGAGAACGACACCACGATCACCTCCCCGGTCGTCGTCGATATGCCCGAGTGCGACATGGGAAATTGGCAGGAAGCGGTCAAATTTTTTAACTGGGGCGCTGATACCTATCCCGCCAAAAAGTATTTGCTCGCCATCTGGGACCATGGGGCTGGCTGGGAGAAGAAACCCAATGCGAAACGGCTCCTCAAGGGAATTTCCTACGACGACCAGAGTGGCAACCACATCACGACGCCGCAGCTCGGTCAGATCGTCAAGGACTTCTCCGAGCACATCGGTCGGAAGACCGACATCTTCTCCTACGACGCTTGTCTGATGCAGATGGCGGAAGTGGCCCACGAAGTGAAGAACCACACCGTCATCCAAGTGGGCTCCGAAGAGACGGAACCCGCCGACGGTTGGCCTTACGATGCGTTCCTCTCGCAGCTCGCAGCCAAGCCTGCCATGGATGCCAGGGAATGCGCGTCGGTGCTCGTGAAGACCTACGTCGATTCGTACAATGGTGGTTCTCAGGGCCGCCGGAAAGGGACCCTCTCCGCCATCGACCTGACCCGGTTTGACGAGTTCATGGTGAAGCTGAACGCCTTTTCCGATGCCCTCATCGCCAATGCGTCGTCCAACGCCGCGATTCAGAGCGTGGCCTCTTCGACCCAGTCTTACGCTTACAGCCAGTATAAAGATCTGGGCGATTTCACGACCAAGCTCATGGCCAAGCTCACGGTGCCCGAGATTCAGACCGCGGGTCAGGACATGCTGAAGTTCTACAACGAACAGTTGATGATCAAGAACGCCTTCACCGGCACCGAGGTGGCAGGCTCCACGGGCATGTCGATCTATATTCCCACGAAGTCCCAGTTCAACAATCAGAAGCAGGCCTACGCCGGTCTCACCTGGGCGCAGGCCGGCAAGTGGGACGAATTCCTGCTGGGCCTCCACTACCCCAATGTGCCGGTGATCTCGGTCAAAGAGATCGGGTTTATCGATGACAATGGCGCCATCAACCCGGGCGACGAGCTCACGTTCAAGGTGAAGCTCTCGAACGATGGAACCAAGGACAGCGGGGCTCTTACCGTCAGTCTGTCGAGTGACAGCCCTAACGCCACGGTCACAGGACAGCCCGTGACCGTCGACAAGGTCCCCGGTCTGGCCACGGTCGAGACTCCTCCCGTCAAGGCAAAGATCCTGGATACCTGTCCCTCTGACACCTCGCTCACCTTCACGGCCAGTGTCAAAGACGCGGACGGCAAGGAGTATACAGGAGCCGTCAAAGTCACGGTGAAGGCTCCCTTCCTCGTGAAGAACAAGGTCCTGCTCGTGGCGATCGACGCGAACGACGCAAACGCCAAGTTTTACACCAAGGCTCTTCAGGACGCCGGGATCGGATTCGACCTTTACTCCATCAAGTATTACGGGACCCCGTCGACCGCCCTGTTCCAGAATTATGTGAATGGAACGGTCGTTTTCAATGCGCCGGGGACGAGCGACCTGTCACAGCTCAAGGTGGAGGATCTTTCGAGCTATCTCGACAAGGGCGGCAGTCTGTTCATCACCGGCCAAGACGTGGGCTACTCGCTCAAGAACAAGCCGTTTCTGGCTGACTACCTGCACGCCAAATTCGTCCAAGACACGTCCGGCTCCAAAGAGCTCGTCGGCGAGGGTGTCCTTGCCAACGTGACGGGCAAGATCGAGGGGGGCGACGGGGCGAACAACCAGCGCTGGCCCGACGAGATCGATCCGATCTCCCCAGCGGTTGCCATCCTGAAGTACAAGAAGCCCGCGACCGCCGATGCTCCGGCTTCCACGAATCCCGTGCCGACGACACCGAGTGCCGGTTCTTCCACGGAAGACTTGGTCTTGGCCCGTGAGCCCAATACGCGGGGGCTCATTGGAAGCGGCACTGCTGGAATCGCCGTGGCGACCGGAACCTACAAGATCGTCTATCTCGCGTTCGGCTTCGAGGGGCTCGATTCTGCCGAGCTCCGAAAGACCGTGATGGCGAAAGCCCTGGCTTACCTCGCCCCGACCGCCACCGATCGAATTCGTGGCCTCACCGCCGTGGCCGAGCGGAACCGGAAGCTCTACGACAGCAACGGGCACGTGGCCTACTCTTCGGCTCGCTCAGACGAGGCCGAGTGGGTGGAGCGGTCCGCTCCATTCTTCCGGGCCTTGGACCCGAAGGCCCTGCCGCAGGAGCTCAAGGAAAACGCGGTGGCGCGTGACTTGCTCCGGGCTGTGACCTTCGAAAACCTGGCCCGGTAACCTCCGACTATCATGCCCAAGGAGGTGGGCGGAAGGTCGATTTGAGGAGACCCTCGTCTCTCGCGAGGTTGAGGGCGTCCTGTTCACCAACATGCTGGCGTACCGGTGCGACAAGTGCGGAGAGCTCGCGTTTCCGATGAGCGAGCTCGAACGAGTGAAGACCGTACTGAGTCTACTGGACAGGATGAAAGCGAAGGCCGCCTGATCCAACCTACTCAGTCTCAACCCGACAGAATCCCCCCGATTTGGGGGGTTTCTTGTGTTTTGGGCTCTTCAGCAGAATTTGTGGGTAGATCCGGCCAGTCGAACCGCGACTGGACGAGACCATCGACCTGGGACTTCGCCCCAGACCCCAGGATTTATCGCATTGAGGCAACCCGCAGCGCCCTGGCTGTCCAACAGACTCCCCTTTCACACACGTCCTCGCCACCACCGACCGGCTTCGGCATGGGCTGTATCCGCCCCGCCTTCAATTCCTGTATGACCCAAGTGCCGACAGGCGATCGGTACGACGACCTCCAGTCTCGATTGAGCGCTGCCAGCCTGTCGGCAAAGCACGGCTCCGTCTTTCGGCGGATAAGTGGGCGCGTCCGGGTCACAGTAGAGGTACCGCTCCTCGCTCACGGGATGGTGAAGCTCTTGCCGAAGAACGTTCCCTGGTAGGTCGCGACCGGCCTTTTGTAACGGTCTGTCAGCCATTGGATCGCCATCTCACGGCTGGTCAACTCATCGAATCGGAAGGGGAATATAAGGGGTTCCTTAGTCTCGCTTTCTCTCTCGTCCACAATGCGGACCCCTGGATCCACCCCGAGGACACGTGACCCCTCCGGCCCGATGAGGACCACGCGGTCGAGACGAGCACCGGGGCCAGCCTCCAGCCTCCAGCACGTGTTCTCCCTGGAGCTGAGCACAAGAATTACTGGGTGGGGCGAAGGTCGGAGAACGACGCGTACGACGCCGCTCTGAGCTCCCTTCTCGATAGGCGTGTGGCCTGCCTCCGCCCCGCCTGCTCCTGTTCTGGATCGTCTCTCCGCGTGGATCGATGATTCGCCTCTGGAGCGGAATGTTTCGCGGGCACCACTCTCGACGGCCACCACGTGAATGCGACACGTCTCGGCCGGGGTGGGCTCAGGCTCGCTGGAACGGTCAACAGCAAACTCCCTTGCGACGTTTCGCCACTGAAATGAAGTGATCTCAAGCCCCGTATGAAACCGTAGGAACTTCACCAGGTCCCCGTAGTTCTTGTCAGAATTGGCGCAGTTGCGGGAGATCGGGAGCGAGGGAAAATGCGTGCTCCGCCCTGGGGCCTGACCCTCTTGGGAGTCTTTGAACGACCGAACAGGGACGCCGGTCGGGATGCCTTGGACCTTGAGTGGGAACTTGCCGAGCTGTATGACCTCCTTCAACCGAACACCAGGCTGAACGTTGAGCGTCCAGAAAATGGCCTTCCCGCTGGCCAGAACCAGAACGATCGGCGCTTCCGTACGGCTCACGTTCACCAGGACCCGTGAACGGGTTTCCTGCGTGGAGAGCGCTCCTCCATTGACGCCTATCACGTGAAGCTCCGTGTCCTGATGGGTTGCAGGCTTGGGCTTGTCGGACCAGAAGGGCCAGTGGGCCAGCGTCCGGCCACTGTCCGGATCCAGGTAGAGGCGTTCGAGGGCTTGGGGCGCAGAGTCAGATTCATCGCGTTCAAGGCCCTGGGGCACAGACCCGGCAGCCGCATCCAGGCGCCCCCGGACCTCACCGAAGAGAACAAGATGATCCCCGCCGTCGATGAGCTGCATCTTGTCCAACCGCAGCCCTATGTGTCCGGGTACTGAGGGGAGGAGCTGCATGCCGTGTCGGGCGAGGACCTTACCATCCATCGATAGTTTCACGAGCTCTCCGCCTACCCAGCTCCCCTCGTGGGTGAGATCGATCAAGCACAGCGCATCGTCCCGGCGGAAGTAAGTCATGCAGACCGGATGGAACAGTCTGTTGATGTTGCTGTCGCCCACGGCCGCCCACCGCCCGCTCGCAGACGGACGGTCCGGAGAGTATACATACAGAGCCCGTTGATCGGCGACAAACAACCTCCGTCGCTTGAGGTCGAACGCCATGCCCCTGCCAAAGTCGATCTCCGGAGAGCTCGGATCGCTTTCCGCGGCCGTCGATGGGCTGTTAGGCGTGAGAGAGAGCGCTGAAAAGGTCATCTTCTTCGCCTGAGATCCCACCGTTCGAAGAACGCCCACCGCATGGTCGCTACACGCGTAGAGAGTGGGGCCGGCCGGGTCTATTGCGATCGCGTTGATCGAATCGTCGATAGCAGGTGACTCAGTGCCCGGGATCGGCCCTCCTTCCAGTGTGAAGTCGGCAAGCTTCGTGACTATTCGACGCTGTTCTACGGACGAAAAGACGGCGCGGAAAACGCGCTTCTTCAGGTCCGGGATTTTCCGGAGGGGGGAAGGGGGACCCCCATCCGCGTAGTCGATCTTCCAGGCGTCGGCATCGGCATCGGCGCTGGGAGAGGGGCTCCTCACATTTTGAACGGCGACGGAACGCTGGGATTGGACGAGGCTTTCGATCACGACGGCGGTCGTGCTGATTATTGCGACCAGCGCAACGACCCAGCCCAGCCGGACGGAACGCGTGGACACACGGGTGCCTTCGCGGTACATGCGGCAGTAATCGCACTTGACGTGCTGGGATCCCAAGGGCGCCAGACAGTTGGGACAGTACCTTTCTTTCGACATCGGTCCTCCTGATGGAGAGGGTATCGGAGACCCTCCGGTACCGGTCGAGACGGATGGCTGCGTTCTCTCCAGTATCCGTCCGGCGAGGCCCGCAGCCGGCGGTGGAACCTTGTAGTCGGTGAGCTTTCGCTCCAGCCAGTCGAGCTCGGCCAACCTCTGCTCACACGAAGCACAGATCCGTACGTGAGCATCGACTTCGGCCCGGGCTTCCGGCTCGAGCTCGCCGTCGTGGTGAGCATCCAGGAGCTCCCTGACCTCGCTACAGTTCATGCCGACTCCGTCTCCTCTCCACACATGAACAGGCCGATTCCCCAAAAACCCCCGGTCTTGTCGGCAGATCGTGTCGACCGGCACAGTGCTAGCGCTCACGTTTTTTGAGACGCCACCCGATTTCTTTGAGATCGGAGAGGGACAGGGGGTCGGCCCTGACGCCTGGGCGGCCGAAGGCCGTGGGCCCCAGGCGGGGGGTTCGGGACCGCCCCGACTCCAATCGGGCGTAGCCCAGCGCCGAAGGCATCGGGCGACAGCCCCGCCCCCGGGGGGCGCCGTCCATCTTCTTTGTTTCGGACCGCATTTTTCGCGTTGCGGTGGAGCCCCGTGCTGGCCACCGTTTCTTTCGCCGACGCAGTGGCCGATGAATCCCCTGAAGATACGCGAACCCTCCGTGTCCGCGGAGGGTTCGCTGGCGGAGTCAGGGCCGGTGATGCGCCGTGCTTGCAGCGGTGCCGTTCCCTACCCCCTTCTTGTACCGTCGGGCACTTTTGGCCGGAATTTTAGATCTCTTCGCTCGCGGCCGCTGCGGTGGCCAGCTTGCCCTAAACGGTTGGGCGTTCCGTTGGTGAGAGGGGGGCTCTCTTCCCGGCCCTGGGGATCTCAGAATCCGTTCCCCGTTTATTCCCCGCGATGTAGGGAAAAGTGGGCCTTTTTGGGGACAAATCGTTACACCCCGACAAATGGAAACCGCCCTGGGATTCTCTCCCAGAGCGGTTATAGGATGGTGGGCGCTACAGGACTTGAACCTGTGACCTCTTCCGTGTCAAGGAAGCGTACTTTCCTTCCGGACCCTCTTCTGATGGGCTTTTCAGAGAGTCTACTCTTTTGGTTCCGCCCCTATTCCGCCCGGAAATCGACGCCGCACATCATCGAATGCATCCGGTGCCAGGTGGGAGTAGATCTCGGTCGTTCTGATCGATGCGTGGCCGGCGATGGCCTGAACCGTCCGCAGCGACACACCGGCCATCACGAGCCGTGAGATGAAGGTATGACGGAGAAGGTGCCAGCGGAAGGGAATGGAGAGCTCGCGGATCACCTTGCGCCGTTCGGCCTTGTTCAGGGCGGCGAGGTCGATTCCCTTCGCCCGCGCTCGAGCTTTCCCCGTGTTTGCGCGAATGATCCGTGCCCACCGCAGCCAGTTGGCCCCGGGGAACACCGTTCCCTCGTCAGGGGCGAAGGGACGCCACGCGTTGAGAGCTGTTTCGACATCCGGAAGAAGAGGTATCTCGCGGTCCTTTTTCCCCTTGGGGATGAACCCCGCTTCGATGGAGGCAGGGACGCGAATGACGCCGCGCTCCTTGTCAATCCAGGTCCACTGGAAAGCCGCGAGCTCTCCACGGCGAAGTCCAGTTCCCAGTGCCACCTCCGCAGCTGCCCGGAGTCGAGGGGTCGAGCAAGCAGCACGTATCTCGTCGACTTCTTTCTCGCTGAACATCCTGACTTCTCGCACTTTCTGCTTCTTGGGGAGCTTGAGACCCGCGCACGGGTTTGCTGGAATCACTCCTCCCGCTACTGCGTGATTCGAGATGGTATGGAAGAGGCCCACGATCCGTTGAATCGAGGCGGGCGCGAGCCCCTTGGAGGTAAGTGTACCCAACCACGATTGAAGGTCGGCGTGTCGGATCGAACCCAAGAGTCGCGAGCCAAACGCCGGTCCGATGTGGTTCTTCCAGAAACTGGCATACAGTTTGATGCAGCTCGCGGTCAGCTCCGCCCGGTTGGTCAGAAACGTCTTGAAAGCGGTGGCCAGGGTGACGTCTTGCGCGAGTCCAACCTGACCACGCTCTGCATTGACCTCAAGCTCTCGTGCCCAGACAGCACCGGCCTTCTTGTCCTTGAAGCTTCGTGAGAAGATCTTGCCATCATGTTTGACGACGAACTCCCAGCTATGGCCGTGCTTCCGGGGTTTTCTGATGTACATGCCCCTAGTTTACCCTTCGGGCATGCGGGTCTTCTACCTTCTCTTGAGCCGCTCCTTGACGAGCTTTTGAATGTCCTCCTCAACGCGGACAGCCTCATCCGGCCGGCTCTGAGGTCGGAAGTTCTCCGCAGCAGCCGCTTCGAGGTCTCGTCGCCACACCCGGATGCGTGCTTTGGAGCCGGTGCCGGTACGGAAGGCAGGCAGGCGACCATCGGCGATCATCATCCGAACGCGACTCTCGGACAAGCGGAGAAGACTGGCGGCTTCCCGAAGAGTCAGGGTCTCCTGGTCTCCAGGAACGGGCGTGGTTTCCCTGCTGGGTTTCCTGCGAGGCGGCGCGGCGGGAGGAGCGGGGCGCGGGGTCCTGCTCTGGGAACGAGGCGGAGTAGATGCGCCATCCGGTTCTAGTGTTTCAACCGAACGTTGCCTTTCTGCCGCGTTCTCGGACGCAGGATCGAACGAATGAAATGTGATGTCGATTTCGTTCCGGTCAACGACGATGCGCTCTACGAGCTGTTCAAGGATCGTTCGCTTTTCACCCGCCACAAGCAGAGGCCAGACGGATGCCAGATCTATCGGTGAGTCTTCGGCTATTCCCAAGGCCTTCGCGAGAGAACGGGCCTCCTCTTCGGGGTTTCGAATCTCCCCGGCGACAGCTAGATCACGCGCCAGCTCGGTTTGGGTGAACGTGATGGCGCGCAGTTCCGTCCGGACGATTGTCTCCAGATCGTCTGCCGGGATCTTTGTTCTGCAGCGGGCGCACACGTACTTCGCGCGATTGCTTGACGGGATGTGGAGCACGGGCGGCACAAATCATGAGGCGCGTCTCGGCGATTCACCTGGACACGGACAGTGATCTTGGAGGGCCCGATGAGTGCTTCCATCGCGCCAACACGTCCGCGGCAAAGCGTTCTGGCTTTC